>ENA-ORVG01001604-ORVG01001604.1-human-gut-metagenome-genome-assembly--contig:-NODE-1604-length-25674-cov-2.707014_pt1 | contig 25674 bp, 32 predicted proteins | sample MGYA00242091_ERZ509233 | MGnify/ENA primary metagenome ERZ509233 (study PRJEB26280, sample SAMEA2338840) | human gut metagenome | biome: human gut; feature: human-associated habitat; material: faeces... | reverse complement strand
ATGAGCGAGGCTGTCCGCCGGATGGTGGACGACAGCGGCCTGCCGGTGAAGGCCATCGCTGCCGAGACGGGCAAGGGCTACACGACGCTCTACCGTGAGCTCGATAGCGAAGATGATGGTGCAAAGATAGGCGTGGACACGCTGCCTTTGCTGATTCGGGCTTGCTGTGGGGATGCGCCGCAAGAGCCGCCGCTGCCGCTGGTGGTTCTCGCGGCGCGTTTTGGCTTCCGGCTCGTCTCTGACGATGTGCAACCGGATAAAGACGATGTCCGCGATGAGTGTCTGGATGATGGACAGGCCCTGGCTGCTTTCCATCGAGCCGTCCGGGAGGGGAAGGCCAATCCCCACACTATCGAGCAAATGGCTACGGAGCTGGCCACGGAGATTGCCGAGACATCAGCTGCGTATGCTTCCGAATGGGAAAGACAAAATAGGGAGTTGCAATGAGCACCAAACAGCCTGACTACCCGGCGTCGGCGCAGAGGGTCATCACGGTGACCATGCCGTATCAACGCGCCTATGCTGCGCCCTTGCCCAGACACAAGTGGCAGCTGATCTTGCCCGTGACAGGTGAGGTTCGGGTGCTGACTGAGGATGAATTTTCGGAAACGTGGGTGCTGGAATCAGAATGCCCACCGGCGGTACGCAAGCTGTTCGACGGCTTCGAGAGCTACGCCAGCTGGCGCTGGGGAGGGGACCGCTGATGGCTGAATATCGCACCATACGCATGGCATTCTGGAACGATCCGTTCGTGGAAGACCTGGAGGCAGGCGAAAAGCTCCTGTACCTGTATCTGTTCACCTGCCCGCATACCAGTAATCTGGGCGTGATGGAGGTCTCGCGGCGCAAGATAGCCTTTGAAACGGGCTTGGACATGACGGCCATAGATACCGGGCTGGAAAAGCTGGAGGCGGCGGGCAAGATTGTGACGGACGGGGCCTTCATTCTGCTGACGCGCTTCATCCGTCACCAGACAACCACCTCGCCCAAAATCGCCCAGGCGCTGAAGGGGATGCTGCCCAGCGTGCGCTCGGACAGGCTGCGCCAGGCTCTGTGCCACGCCTATCCTGACATCTTTGGAATGGGCGCGGCCGCCGCACGTCCAATGTCCGACAGGCCAGCGCCAGGCGATACCCCTGCGGACGGTATGGATACGGTAGCCGAAGGGTACGGATACCCTATGGATAGGGTATCGATACCGTATCCATACCCTATCCATACCGTATGCATACCCCCCGCTGAAGAGGAAGAGGAAAGGGAAAAGGAAAGAAAATATCCAGAATACTATGAATGGCGAAAAAAGAATATACCCCCCTACCCAAGGATATATTTAAATATCAAAACACGCGCGTGCGCGTTGATCCTCCCGCCGAGGTGTGTGGGACGGCAGCAGCGCCGGATGTCCCCTCTCGGCAGAACAGCGTGGAGCCCCGGACTTGCCCTGCCGTCCGACCGTCCGGCCGTCGTCCTGACGGCCCGGTGAAAACCGACGCCCCCAGCAAGGGCCACCCTGAATGGCGGGCCTTCCTCTCCTGCTGGGAGCTCTGGCCCGTGAAGCAGGGACAGGAGGAGGCGTGGTGCGAATGGATGCGCCTGCACAACAACGGCACTCTTGCTCCCTGCTATGTCATCCGGGAGGCCATCTCCCGTCTGCTGGCCGAAGACAGCCGCTGGGCCCGGGGCATGGTGCCCCGCATGGCCAAGTGGCTGCACGGCAAGGGCTGGAACGACGAGCCGTATATGCAGCCGGGACAGGGCAATGGGGCTGATGTGGTGTCTCCGGGGAACACTCCTAGGGCCCCTACGGAGTTCCAGAAGCGCCAGCAGGAGGCCAGAGGAATGGCGGCAGCCGCTCTTGCCGCACGAAATTCAGAACGCAAGATAATCGAGACCGGAGGAGGTCGCCATGAGAAACTCCGTGGATACGCAGTGGCTGACATTGCGCCTTGTCGAGTGTGAAGCCGTATACCGCACCGGGCGTAGCCCCGAGGAAATGCTCCTGCTGGCCGACATCTGGGCCCAGGATCTGGAAGGGCAGGACAGGGATGACGTGGGCCGGGCCTTCGTGCTGCACCGGCAGGAGTCCAGCCGCTTCCCATGCCCGGCGGACATCCTGCGGCTGCTGCCCCGTTGCCGTAGGGCGACCAGCATGGAAAGCCCCATGGCGTTGCCGGTTGATACCGTCTCCTACAACCGGCCGGGCAGGAATATGGCCAAGCTGCTCTTGCAAGCATTGCACGGAGACAGCGAGGCCCAGAACGAGATGGAACGCCTGCGGATGCAGTAGGGGAGAGCCATGCAGGGACGAGGTTTTTGGGCTGTATTCTTGGGCGCCTGGTTGATCTGTCTCACGCTGCTGTTTTGGCTGGTTGCCAAAATCATGCGAGAGTACGAAGCCTGGTTGTCCTGAAAAACAGCCTCCGTTCGATTCTAAGGCTCGAAACATGTCCTGCGCGTGTGCTTGGTCGCGTGAAAAAGAAAAAATGCCTTAGAACGAAAATATGCCGAAAATCTGGAATGGCATTTCTGGACATGGCGCCGGGGGGACATTTCCCCAAGTTGAAGCCCGAATAGGCTTACTCTGCCTTGGTTTTCGCCTTTTTCTCACGCTGCAATATTTCTGGACATATGCGGCGTTTCCCGAAGGCCCAAAATGAGAGAGGTCCCCGCTATTTGGCACATATAGCAGGAAAGTCCTGTCCATAGCTCCTGGGAGGCTCCAGACTGCCAAGATAGGCATGGCGATGCCTCAAGGAGAAAACATGGACTTCAGCAAGGCTTTCTATGCGCTTATGGCCGATGAAGGGCTGTGGCACCTGGAGCATGATCCCAGGGATCCCGGAGGGGAGACGTGGAGCGGCATCAGCCGCAAAAACCATCCCCGCTGGGAGGGCTGGTCGCTCATCGACCAAGCGAAAGCGGACGGCGTCAGTGTGACGCGGCACCGGAACTTCGAGCGGATCAAGGCACTGACGGAGAAATTTTACGAGGATACGTTCTGGCTGCCTCTGGATTGCGACAAACTGCCTGACGGGCTCGCGTATGAGCTTTTCGAGCAGGCGGTCAATCTGGGGATCTCCAGAACGACGTACTACCTCCAGCTCACGCTCAACTGCCTCAACAAACCGCTGCAAAACGGTGCCAAAGAGTTTGGCAGCGATCTCGTGGTCGATAAGGCCTACGGCCCGGCCACCAGGAATCGACTTCTGGCAATCGTGGAAAAGGGGCGGGCCCAAGCTGTGCAGAACGGCATCAACGGCCTGCAAGCTGCCTGGTACATCAACCTCGGCACCAAGAACATCAGCCGGCGTGTGTTCACGAATGGCTGGCTGTCCAAGCGAGGGAGAGGCTCGATATGAGCGGCGACCTGAAGGCCAAGATCGCAGGTGGAGGGCTTGTGGCCCTTCTTCTGGTCGCCGGTGTGAATGCCTGGGTAGAAAGCAAAGTGGACGCGGAGGTCTCCCTTCGCGTCAACAAGGCCCTGACTGCCCAGCAAGAGCAGACTGTCTCCTCCCTGGTACAGCACACGAAGGATTTGGAGGAGGTATACCGTGTTCGCATGGACTTGGAAAAAAGGCTTGAGGAATGCCGAGCTCTGTCTGGTGATGAGCTCTATGACTGCTATCTTCGGGTGCTCTCATCCGGCGCCGCAGCCGGCGGTGATAACGCCACCGAGGGTGCTGCTGGAGCCGTGCGCTGAACCCCAGAATAGTGGCGCCACCTTGGAACTGCTCAAGGCTGGCGATACCGAAGGAGCCGCCCTGGCCCATGTCAGGTACGCTATCGCGGTTCGCGAGGCTATGGCTCTGTGCAACAGCCGGCTTTCCGCTATCAGGCTCTACTACGACGGAATGGAGGAGGTGTTGCGTGAATAATCTGAACCAGGCCGGAAATGCGGGAGAGGTGTCTAACTACGTTACTATCGCCAGGGACCTGTGGCCGCTCTTTCTGATCGGTCTCGGGATCGCCCTGGCTTCTGGTGTCAGCCATATCAAGCGAAGCTACCTGCAACGGAACAAATGGCAGCTGATCGGGAATACGATCTTGTCTTCCGTGGTTTCCTCCGCCGTTTCTCTGGGCTTCGCCCTGATTGCACCGCTGTGCTATCCTGGGGTGACGCCTGAGGTCAAGATAGGCATCGTCCTTGTGGTGAATGGCGTCGGCCTGAAGCTGTTTGATGCGTACATGCGCAAAAAGCATGGCTTGCAGATCGTTGACCTGATGGATCCCGGCGACATCAATCAAATCCGGCAGACGATGAGCCCGGAGCAGCGTCGTCAGCACGTGCAGAACTGCCCATTCAAGGGGGATGAGTGCTGCACCTCTCACGAATGCATCGGGGCAGATTGTAACAAGTAAACAGTAGGTAATCGCCATGCCTGAACAAGCCGAGAAAAAGTGGTGTCCGCTTGCCAGGGTCTCTATCCAGCAAAGAGAGGTCGGGCGGATCAATGCCGTCCAGACAGGAGCCTTTAATTTCGTGATCCAGCAGATGCCCGATGGTGGGGAAATGACGTTTATTCCCGTGACATGTCTGGGAGCTCGTTGTGCTCTTTACCGGAAAAGTATTTTCCCCTGGAGGAGCGGTATGTGTGCTGTGGCCGGGAAGCAGGGGCCCCTGCCGCTTGTCCTTTCCGTTCTTTCCCTGGCGGTGGTCGCTGCCGCTGCTGTTTTTTTCATTTTCCGGGGGCTGTGATGTCGTCATCAAGCTGGAATGGTCGCGCCATCGGTCGCTGCAAGTTGTGCGGGAAAAAGCTGCTCTTGAATGACGAGGGCCTGTGTCTTCCCTGCGAGAATGACGAGCTGAGGCGCCAGCTCGTGGAATCTGATCTGATCCTGGCGCAGTGCCGGCGGGAGAAGAAAGAGCTCTACAACTCTCTGATTGCAGAGAGAAACCGTCGCCTGTGCTGCGCAGAGGAGGAGGGATAAGACGATGCGTGAGGAAAAAGGATATCAATGCCCTTCCTGCGGTAAGGCCACGACACACGTCGTCCAGACATCGTCCTTGTCCTCTTGTATCATCAGGATCAGGCGGTGTAATTTGTGCGGCTATTCCCACGAGACCGTAGAGGTCCAGATGGATATATCAAGCTCGATTCGGAAGGCCGCTGATATTTTGCAGCAAGCAAAGGTAGCAGGAGCATGACGGCAAAAAAGCCAAGGAAGAAAATCCAGCCTGCTGGCAGGAAGCGCAGATTTACCAAGGATCAGGTCGAGACGGCGATCATCGAGAGCGGGGGATGCAAGATTGCCGCGGCACGTGCCCTTGGGTGCTCCAGGACGACGCTTGACAGCTACATCAGCAGGTACCCAAAGCTGGGAGAGGTCTACCGGGATCTTGTTGACGCGAACCTCGACGAGATCGAGCAGGTTGTGTTCAAAAAAGCAAAGGCCGGGAATCTTTCTGCGGCCTTTTTTGTTTTACGCACTCAGGGACGGCATCGTGGTTATGTAGAGGCCTTCCCGCAGTCTGTGAACGAGAAGATGTCCCCTGATGCGCAGAAAATCATGGCTGATTTTCGGGACGGCAATATCAGCGCAAGTAGGGCAGCGCTTGATCTTGAGATTCTTGGGATTGCTTTGCCCGAGTCCATCAAGATCCTGCTGGCAAAAGAACAGCCCGAGCCCGTGGATCCGTCAGGAGGGGCATACTGTGTCATGACGGATGAGGAGATGGAGAGACGGGTTGCTGAGCGCAAAAAGGCCCAGGATGCGCAGCGGGAACAGCTGCCGGCCCGCCGTGCTGAGATGCACGAGCTGCATAAAGAAATGGCTGATTCCTTCGCCGCCGGAGCTACGCCCAGGGCCACCACACCCGCAGCAGAAGAGGATGCGTGATGGCTGTTCGGTGTCAGAATATTTTGTCCGATGCACGCTACCTCAAATTTCGGGAACGGTACTATGACGATTTCGCGGCCTACGTGTTGGAGAACTGTCCCGAGACTCCTACCTGGCAACAAATGGAGATGATCGAAGCGTGTTCAATGCCCGGCGCCAGGGTTGCCGTAGCCAGTGGGCACGGGACAGGCAAAAGCTGGGTGCTCGCCTGGCTGTTGGATTGGCACCTGAGGACCTTTCCGCATTCGAATGCCATCCTCACAGCGACTAACATCGAACAGGCCCGGTCTGTCGTCTGGAAGTACCTGGATGGGGTCATCGAGCGCATGGAGACGATGTACCCGTGGATGCGCGGCTTCTTCGTCAAAGAAACACGTCGGTACTACGCCAGGCCTTTCAAAGATAGCTGGTATGTACTGCCCAAGACCGCCAGCAAAAGTGCCCCGGAAAATATGGCAGGCCAGCATAACAACAATCTTCTGATCGTAGTCGACGAGGCGTCGGGCGTAGACGATGCGATCCATGGTGTACTTCGTGGTGCTCTGACGCACCGTCGTAACCGCTATGTGATGACATCCCAGCCAACACGCCCCGGAGGGCATTTCGCGGAAGCCATGCGAAACCTTGCCAGAAAAGAGGGGAATGGCAGCGGCGGCATATACACGGCCATTACGATGAACTCCGAAGAATCGCCTTTGGTCTCCCTGCAATTCATCCGGGAGAAGCTGTACGAGTATGGTGGTCACCATTCTCCCGAGTATCAGATCAAGGTCCTGGGGCGCTTTCCCGATAACATGGGGGGATACCTCATCCCCAGGCAATGGGCAGAGGACTGCCAGTATACGGAGATCACATTTCCTGACGATGACTGGGGGTACGTCCTGCTCTGTGACGTCGCCGAAGGTGTCCACCGGGACTCATCCGTCGGGCATCTTGTCAAAATGGCCGGCAGGGATGACAAGCGGCTCGTCCAAAGTCTCCTCTGTGAAGAGTTCCTGGATCTCAATGAAAAGGAGTTCGCCCGCTGGATAGCCAGCAAGTACCACGAGTATCCCAATTTGACCGTGGCCGTTGATGGTGACGGCGCTGGCCGGACGGTTATCCTGGAGCTGGAAGAGCAGGGGATCCCTGTCGTCAGTATCCATTGGGGCCTTCCCTGCCACACTACAGCTGCCCAGCGGCGATACAGCAACCTACGTGCTTTCGCCCATTGCAAGCTCAGAGAGGCCATCTTCGAGAAACGATTCCGTGGCCCGCATATGCGCAAATTCGTGGATCAGGTCTCGCAGTTACCGTACAAGCTCGACGAGCGGGGGCGCTATGCCATGACACCGAAGGAAAAAATGCGGGCCGAGGGGATCAAATCGCCTGACCTCTCAGACACGTGCTGCTTTGCCTTCCTGGTCGATTACGTCCCGGCTGGCGTGGGAGATAGCGCCAAGAGCAGGCAGAACAAGTTTCTTGAAATGGCCAAGGCTTGGATGGGGGAGTAAAATTTTTTCGTGATGGTGTATATTGCTAGGTGACAGCATCTGCTTTGCCAGGCTTTGAGAGGCGTGCTATGAGGGAGGAAAACTACCTGCATGGCAGGCTCGGAGGTCATCATATGGAAGACTGGGATGAAGCACGCGAAAGGAAAGCCCATAGTGCCAGGTGCGGGCACGTCAAAAGGAGGCTATTCAGTGGAGCTCCCCTGACGGGAAAAACGCTTGATTTCGCCTTGGAACTCCTTTCTACATCACGTGAGAGATCTAGCGAGCCTCAGATGTTGGAAGAGATGGCAAAGAAGCTAGTCGCACACGTCCCTTTGACGGAGTATGAGCAGCATATCCTGGTCGATGTCTTGCTGGTGCACAGCAAGATCGCAGGCAGGCTGTAGAAATATGCTGATTGTTCGAGCGGCCTCAAATTTGAGGCCGCATTTTTATCCCTATCACCACCATGTTTTTAGGGAATCATGCCATAACCTGCATTCTGGAACGGAATAATTTTTTGTAGAGAAATATTTCCTATAGGTCATATGAAAATCTGTGCTTAGCTGTAAATATCTGCATGGTGAAAAGACGACTGTTTTTCTATCTTTTAGTATCCTATAATATCCACCTCCAAAATCTGTTATAGGAATATATCGTTTACAATTATCAAAGTGTACAGGTGTAACCGTTTCACCTTCTCCAGTCCACACATATATACGTCCAAAAGCTAAGGCATGTATGCATTCTAACCATTTAGGAACTCTTGAGACCTCTCTGTAGTCGTCAATAAATATTTTTAGTTGGCTTATAGATGGGATAATCCAGATTACGGCTAGTCCATTCTTGCTACGAGCTAATGTCCTGTCAAAAACATCTTGAACAGTCATACTGCTTCTTTGTATTTCGATTGCAACTTTATGATTGTTTATTATGGCGTATATATCTGGTATAATGTTATTTACTTTGTATTCAAGCTCGCAAAAAGAGCAGTTTTTATTCTGTCTTATAGATTCAAATATTGATTTCTTTGCTCTATGGTGAAGCTCTGTTTCTCCAAGTCCATATGAACAAGTAACTGGAGGCTTGTGTGCAAAGTGATGAAGTCTGATTTTCCCTTTCTTCAAAACTACTTCTTTAGAACAAGCTTTACAAAAAAAAGGACCATCACTTTTGTCTACATCCCAAGCATAGCATGGTGATCCATTATTGGATAATGCTGTTAACATGATGATTCCTCTCAGTTAGGAACAGCACAGTTCCCGATCCAGCGCAAGCTATCTTCCGTTACTCCCAAGGCCTGACAGCCAATATCATTGGGAGTGACTTCAACAATATCAGCACAGATGAAGGCACCAGGCTTGGCAATGGCTGAGCATTCCGCATAGCCTTGGGCAGGGACAAAATCTTCATTGATATAGAAGGTTCCGATTGGATTCCCGTCGAAATCAACCATGGTGATTCTTGATAGGGGAGCAGGTAGTCCAGTTACTTTGACTACGAGACCACAAACCTGGGTCGTCGTGGCTGGCTTTTGGGGCGCTGAAGTCTGTGTACTTTCAAGCAGATGCGCCGGAATTTTATTACGTTCAGACTCGGCGGCGATAAAGGTACGCAAAAATATGTTATCCTTATATTGCCCCGTAAACTCAAAGTCATCTTGTAGGCACCGTGTCACGACAGCACGATTTATATTTGGGGCTGTCTCAAAAACAATACGATAAAATTCTTCAACATTTTTTACTTTATCAATAGCCGTAATATTCAGTATCGCGACATGGTTATCAACGCTTCCCCATTGGCATGACATGCCTTTCATTTTTGCCCATGCTAAAAACTGCTTAACCGTGATTTGCAAGGGGTACGGAGCGCCACGCCAAGTCAAATAGGTTATATATAAAGAGTTCCAGTCAGCCGCGATTGTTTCTTCTTCCCCTGTAGATTTTTTCCTCCAAGCTTCTGGATAACATCCATAGCTTTCTCATACATCTGGTCAGCATAGTAATCGTCTGGCCGTGGATAGCCGCTGCCTGAGCCATTGTTGTACTGAATGACGGAAAGCTCTCCGATTCGTAGGTAGGTCGCGACGGTATAGGCCTCTGCGATTCCAAGATTCTTCTTTTCCATCAAAAATTTCGCGTTTTCTTCACGTCCCTTTTTCAGCCACTGGCGCTGATCTGCCAATACCTGTTTTTTGTAGGCTCCATGCAATTCGGCATAGACCTCCTTCCAAATCGAGGAAAGGTCTTTGTCAGCCTGCTGGAAATACGGGATTTCTAGCAGCGCTTGATACTCCTGTTCAGTCAATGCTTGGACAGTTCTCACACACAGAAGGCTTGTGCACATCACCAGAAAAGCTACCAGGACATGTTTCATACTGTTACCCCCTTGAAAACTGAATAACCTGTTTTCCCTACATCTGCCATATCTAGTCCATTTGTGCTGCGCAAGAGGTGGTAAATCTGCCATGATATCGGCCTAGGTGGGATAACTTATGGAAGAGTCACGGAAACGAATACTGGCGATAGCTCTTGAGGGTACTAGCAAGGTCCAGGCAATGGCAGTTTGGGATGGACAGCATTTGATCGTCGTTGAACTGCGCGACATCAAAGGAAATCCAGAAGACTGGATCGAGGTCATGGAGCGGGATATCGAAGCCAAGGTCCAGAGAGGCTGGGTCGTCATGGTCGAGGACCGCACGGCGTCGTTTTCCAGCCTAGCTACGTCTTTCAACTTTGACGCTCCTGCCGAGGATGGTCGGACCAACCTGCAACGGGCGTTGGACTGGTATTTTGCCCTGGAATCTCGCGGAGGCATCATCCTTGGCGAGGGGATGGAGCGGTATGCCATTCGCTTGAGCGGAGAGCTTGGGCTCATCGATGCCGGAACCGATGAGAAGGGCCGGCTCGTGTACCGTGTGGACTGGCGCAAGTTCAACTCTGGTCACAAGGCCTTGCTGATGTGCGTGGCTGGGGCGGTTATGGAAGAGCCCCTTTCCGAGCGGTGGCTGCGCGTGATGGCACGGTGTTCGGCACGGAAGCGCAATGATGATGCTCTGGCGGTCATGCGGACCATAAACGCTATTACTCGTGGCCATGACCGCACCCGCGCCATGCGCTACGAGATGAAGCGTGAGGCTTTGGAGGGCGGCTGTGTTTGATACTTTTTCCTCTGGTTCTCGGTTGTCCCCTCTTAATATCCCTGATCCGCTGCTCCGGGTCGAGCTCTACAGAGAGATCCGGGCCGCCCAGACGGACAGAACGAAACGCAGCTCTGACTGGGGATCCTATGTCATTCAGCCAGCAGACTGCCTTTTCCCGGAGCTCGTAGCCTACAAGGTCTATGGTCTGGACACCTTGAAGTGGGTCGTGATGATGGCGGCGGCGCTGGATGATCCTCGTGAACGGTTGCAGGCCGGCCAGACGATCTGGCTACCAAAAACATCGTGGCTGCGTGAGCGTATCCGCAGCTATGAAGCCCGTGGGATGCGTGCATGAAAAAGCATGACCTCAGGGAAGCCTTCCAGGAGTTTGAAAAGCTCTCTCAGCAGCTCAAGAAAGAGGCCAGTATCAGGCGTGATGATGCCGTTGGTCTTCTGACGCCAGAACTGCTGGAGCGCTATGCTTCTGGAGATCAGGATCTCGTCCTGGCCTATGGGCGCAACGGAAAGACCGTCAGCTATTCCCCTGAAGAGCTCCGCGCCTTTCTTGAGGCCAGGAAAAGCAAGGGGAAAAGGTTCAAGAGCTCCATCCAGGGCGTTCCCTACACGTCCCTGATTCGGGCCTCCCTGCCTGTTGATAAGCAGCGTGCCAAAGAAGTGCGCAGCGCGACGTTCTATCAGCGCAAGGGGGGCCTGCTCTTTTTCCAGGTCAGCGGGAATACGCAGCGATACTATCGCGTCCAAATCCGCCTTGAGGGGTGGACAGAGGCGGTCATGGCTACGACGCCATCCTTTCAGGCGGCGAAAGCCCTTGTCAGTGGGCGCCTGTCGTTTGAATGCCCCTGTGGGCGCCATCAATATTGGTATCGGTATCTGGCGACATTGGGAGGCTATGCGATTGAGCCCCTGGAACGAGATTTCCCCAAAATCCGTAACCCGCGCCTGACAGGATGTTGCTGCAAGCACGTCCTGCGTGTGCTCCAGGAACTCAAGAAAAATCGAGTTCTCATGGTCTTGGCCCGCGAATTGGAAAAAGAACGTGGGCGACCAGGCTTCAAGAGTGCTGTCCGTAAGAGCACGCTCTCCAACGCGAATCTCAGGGCCGTCATGGATCGTAAGACCTTGAAGGAGGCCCGGGCCGCCCTGGAAGAGCACCGGAAGGAGTCGGAGAAGCTGAAAAGAGAGCTGAAGCCACGAGGGAGCGGTAAAAAGACGCTGGTAGAGAACAAGGCGCTTGTGGCTGCGGTGGAAACGATCCTGAAGGCTGCCAAAGCGGCGAATCTGTCCCCTGATGCCATGCTAGGTGGGGTAGCAAAGAATTTCGGTGTCACCCGTGAGCAAATCGACGCCATTATCAAGGAGAGGAAGTTGTGAGCGATGCCCGCATTCCCCGCAGCTACCAAGCAACGGCTGCCGCTTTGAGCCATACGTTTTCTGTGATGCTCCAGAGCCATCCTGAGGCATTTGATTGTCTCATCTTTCCGGCCCAGCCTTCGGAGCAGAATGAAATCATTGCCGTGGATAGCCCTACTGTGACGCTTCTTGATCGGGATGAAAGGGCCCAGCGATACGGGGCACCTATCAAGGCCAGGGCAATGCTCGTTCCCGATGGGGAATGGGCCTTTGGCGCTGTCGATTCCGGGCTGTACGAAAGTTTCCATAGCGATGAGGAGGCCATGCTCCTACTGCTGTCTGTGCCGGGCCTCCGCACCTTTTCGTTGGTCCAATGGCTGGAATACCTGGATATGGCCTCTCAGGAGACCGTCGAACGCACTGTATACATAGCGGAGAACATCCCGATGGGCAGGACCTTGGGAGCGGGCATGGTCCACAAGTGCTATCCGTTACCTGCTTCAGGAGAGATCCCGAGTCTGGAAGATGACTCTGGAGCTGAAGACGGTAGCACAGGCAGCCAGGAACAGCAGATAGGAGTGCTATGATGGCCAATGGTGAAGACCTCACAGATTTGCAGGCTGTGGATTTTGCTTTGGGCGGGGTGATTGCCGGAGCCTATGAAGGGCTTGCTGACGCGGGCCCCCAGGCCTTTCGTCGATTCCTGGCACGCCCGGTCAAAGAAAAAATCTACTTCGTGCAAAATGATGACATCCAGAAGGTGCTGCGCAAAGTTGCCGGTCGAGAGAATGAGCCCGGGAGGCCGATGCCAGATCTGCCACTGATCGCTTATTATCGAGAGCAAGGCGTAGCAGCGGATCCAAACCAACCGGTCGTGCTTTCTGAGGCTGTCCGATTTGTCAATGAGGAACGTGTCTGGGGGATGGACAAGGCCATGAGGCTCACCACCATTCCCGTGGCCCTGACGTACTCCATTCTCATGCTGGGATGGGACAGGGCCACGCTTGACCGTATGACCCTGGCCTGGTTCGGATATATTGCCCCCTTGTACAGAAAGCACAGCCGGTTCGTCGTGCCGTATATTTTGGACGGAGAGAAGGTAGAGGTCAGAGCCTCCATAAGTGCTCCCCGGGAAGTGCTCACGTCGTCAGAGCCTATGGCTGATGATGGGAAGCGTCTTTGGGGGGCTCGTACCATGGTAGAGGTCACGACGCAGGCCTTGTACGGATGCACGCTCCAGATCCAAGACTATGCGACAGCGTGCAGTGAGACACGGCTTCTGGGGGCCTGACATGCAGAGCAATATTTGCATTTTCACCAAGATCGTCCATGTGGCTTCAGGAAAAGAGATAGACCCTGGCCTGCTGCAAGAGGGGACGTACATTGAGGCGCTGTCTCTGGATAGCCCCAAGCTCATGTTGGTTTTGAGGGATCATGGCTCCTACCTGCAAAATCAGCTTCGTTTGCAAGAGTTTGATGAGCTGTCTGTCAGCTTGGGAGATACATGGCGGGAAGATGGCGTGAGTAGTCAGGAGACGTTCGTCGTTCTGACAAGCCGTCCCATGCCAGATGGAACGGTCAGGCTGAATTGTCTGGCAAAACCCGTCTTCGATATGAAGAAGATCGCGGACAGGACCAGGGTGTTTAATCAACGTGGCGTGCAGGAGATTGCCGCGGCATTTGCTGGTGGTTTGAAGAGAAGCATCGGTCAGTTCGCCGTTGTCGAGAATTATCACTGCATCGCCGGTGAAAGGCCGACAACGATGTTGCGCCAGCTGGCGGAGGAGCAGGGGGCCCATGCGTGGGTCGCACGGGGGACATTTCATCTCAGGAAGTTTGCGGAGCTCCTTGCCCAGGATCCGGCTATGACCTTCCATTACGCTACCATGGATTCTGGCTTCCCGATCCTCAAGTACACCAGGCCATCTACCCAGATGCACCTTCAGGAGAGCGCGATCCGGTCATTCACTGGCTGGAATGAGACCCTAGGCCGGGTGAAGACATCCAGCTCCATTCCTTTCCTGGCTGGCGCGAAATCCACGCCACCCATGATAACTGGCGCCGCCGCTCCTTACGTACTGGGGAACAAGCCTGTGACGAAGCAGACTGCTATCGACTTTGTGACGCTAGGGAATTTGAGCATCACGCCGGGGCAGCTTGCCAAGCTGGTATGGCACCTCCCTGACCCGGAGAATCCTATCGACGAAGGGTTGCCGGAAAGGGTCGTTATCGAATCCGTAGCGCACTGGTATTCAAGCCAGAAATACTACTGCCGTGTGAAAGGAGCTGTAGCACTTGAGCCACGATAAGCACTATGCCGGTCGCTTCATCGCGGAAGTCGTCTCCGTCGATGATCCCGAGAAGCGCTGCCGTATCAAGGTCAACGTCTATGATATCTTTGACGGTGTTCCTGTCAGGGACTTGCCGTGGGCTGTCTTCTGCCTTCCGTTGGGCTCACGGGCAGGGGAAGGGATGCTATGCCCTGTTCGGGTCGGGGATATGGTGTGGGTAGAGTTCATTGGTGGAGATACTCGCCGGCCGGTCGTCGTTGGAGGGGCCCACGCAAGCCCTGGAGGCGTTCCAACCCTTCCGCCGGAGATATTCCAGGGGGCCGGCCAGTTTGAGCACAAGCGCACCCCTGATGAGCCCCCTGTTCAGACCCCTCCGTACTACGAGGATGTCGTTTTCTGCCAGAACCGGGCGCTGATCCAATTCTGTCGTTCCGGCCATCTGCGCGTGACCCAGATGGATTCCGGGTCGGCCATAGAAATCTTGCCAAGTGGGGATATGGTCGTCCATTGCGAGGGGAATATGTATGCCTCCGTCAAAGGGAATGTCCTGGAGGCTGTGGAGGGTGACTACACGCAGAAGATTTCAGGGAGCTTTACCCAGACTGTCGAAGGCCAGATGACGTTTTCTTCAGGTGGAGAGGCAAGTTTCGGCAGTACCCAGAGCTCCTTGTCCCTATCAGCCAAGACCCATGGGGAGATGACAGGCGGTGGCGGGCTGACATTTAATGGCGATACGACCATGCGGGACAATCTTACCTGTGAAAAGCATGTGGAGGCGGCCAGTATTCATTCCAGCGGGGATATCATCGCGGCTGGCAGTAACTCCAACCATCATTCACACTAGTTTTACCGAGCAGTGCCAATAGTGAGAGTGGGCGCTGCTGCTTTTGGGGGTGTGCGTCGCTAGGTGGGGAGTAGGGTTTGATTTCTACGTCAAAGCTAATTATCAGGGGAGAAACGAATTCTCGTCTGCTGGGCTCGATAGTATTTAAAGGTAGTTATCAGGAGGATTTCCTAAGTGCTCTCTCTCTCTCTCTCTCTCTCTCTCTCTCTCTCTCTCTCAAGAAAAATTATTACGGGGTGTTATATGGATAAAAACACCCTATATTATGGCGATTGCCTGCAAATTTTGAAGGAACTTCCAGACGCGTGTGTTGATCTGGTCTATCTTGACCCACCATTCAATTCAAACCGTGATTACAATGCGTTTTTCTCCTCGCCTACTGGAGGGAAAAACAGTGCCCAGATAACAGCTTTTGAAGATACATGGCATTGGGGTGAACAGGCAGAAGCGGAATATCATCAGTTGCTGCAAAACCCCAATGCCGGTCAGTTGGCAGAAACACTCATGCCTGCTCTCCGTTCGTTCCTCGGCGAAAACGACATGATGGCCTACCTGACGATGATGGCTAGTCGTCTTGTCGAGATGCGCCGTGTTTTGAAAGATACCGGCAGCCTGTATCTGCATTGTGATCCCACGGCAAGCCATTACTTGAAAATTGTATTGGACGGTGTATTTGGGAAAGAGAATTTTAGAACAGAGATAAGCTGGAAGCGGTCTTCAGCTCATAATGACGCAAAACAGGGTCGAAAAAAGTACGGAAACATCCGTGATATTATATTTTTTTATACTAAAGATAAAAAATATACATGGAACTGGATATATACAGCATACGATAAGGAATATATAGAAAAAAATTATCGCTATGATGATGGTGATGGTCGTAAATATCGTTTAGATAACCTAACAGCGGCCAAGGGCGGCGGCGATACGTCATATGATTTTCATGGAACAAAGCCCTACAAAGGGCGATACTGGGCATATTCCCGTGAAAATATGGAAAAATTTTTACAAGAGGGACGTCTGTATTTCCCAAAGGGGGGTGGCACGCCTAGTTACAAGCGCTACCTTGATGAAATGCCCGGCGTCCCTATGCAAAATAGTTGGGACGATATCAAGCCTGCCTCTGGATCTGAATACCTCGGCTATCCCACGCAGAAACCTGTGGCGCTATTGGAGCGTATCATCCGTGCATCCAGCAATCCAGGAGACGTGGTGCTTGATCCGTTCTGTGGCTGCGGCACAGCGGTTCATGCCGCGCAGAAGCTTGGGCGGAAGTGGATAGGTATCGACATCAGCCATCTGGCTGTGGCGCTGATAAAACAGCGCATGACCTCTGCTTTTCACGATTGCGAATTTGAAATTTCCGGTACGCCCAAGGATGTGGAATCTGCCCGCTATCTTGCGGAGAGTAACGGCCTTGAGGGGCGCTACCAGTTTCAATACTGGGCGCTTTCCCTGGTGGACGCCATTCCCGCCAATGACAAGAAAAAAGGGGCGGACAGCGGTAGTGATGGCTTCATTTGGGCGTACAACGATCCGAATGCCACAAAGCCGTTCAAAATCAATATCTCCGTCAAAAGCGGAAAGATTCCAGCCAACCATATTCGTGAGCTGGGAGGAATGCTGGGTAAGGATAGCGTGGAACTATGTCTGCTCATCACCTTGGAAGAGCCTAGCAAGAAGATGAAGAAAGATGCCGTCAGCTATGGCTTCTACACCTATCCTAACGGCAAGGAATTTCCATGCATTCAGATTTTGACCATACAAGAATTGCTGAATGGAAAGAGGCCGGACTTCCTAGATTACGGTTGCGGTAAAGCTATGCCGAAGAAGGCAAAAAAAGAGGTAAAAAAAATCCGGCAAGGAAGCCTTGTGTGAGATAGACTACTTGAAGGCTACTTGATACCCCCACCAACCTTTTGGTGGGGGCTTTTGTTAGATTATTTAGATAGGCAAGAGATTATCTATATATGCCATATCTAGTAAAGTTTTTCTGTCAGTAACTTTAATCGCTTGCCACACTCTTCGTAACCGCAGGTGTTGCGGAAAAAAAACACGGAGAGTGTCATGACTGAAACTTATGAGAACCGCGTCACTGATATCGCACGTCGAGCCTCATCCATGCGGAAGACCCTTGTCGATCCCTTCAGGAACGACGATGGCTCTTTCATCATGCCCACGACGCGCGGTGAGCAGGAAAGGCGCAACAAAATCCTGGAAAGTGCCATTTCCGACAGCCACTATTCCATGACCGAAAACGGCAAGATGATTGCCGCCATCCATGCCCGTACCCTTCAGGGGTATGAGCAGAAATATGGCCGCCTGCCATCCGATGACCTGCTGGCTTCCTGCCATAAGGCCGTTGAGAACGCGCTGACGCTCAGCACGCACAAAAATAAGGCCGGCGGTGTATTCGAAAGCGCGGAAATGATGTCCACGACCCAGGGCATTATGATGCGCGACCGTCTGGTCTCCCTCATCCTTCCGGTTTGGTTGCAGACGATTACCGCCAACATGGTCACGTTCATGCCTGGTGAGTTCAACCAGTCCGAGTTCTTCCGCATCAAGCGTGTGGCCGGATCCAAGTTCGGCAGCTTCATCAAGGGCCAGGAGATCGACTACAACTTCTCCGGCCTCTACTCGGTCATGGACCGACGTGAAGAGCTGGGGAAGGGCGATGGATCGACCAAGGACTTTACCTTCACCTCCACCACCAAATACGGCTCTGCCTACCCCTTCAAGCAGAAGCGTACCCGCATCTATGCTGACCGGGTGCTTGTCGCGGAAGATAATGGCTCCGGCGTGATTGCCGGCAGCTTCACGCTTGGTGGTTCCCCCTGCGTTGTGTCCGGCACGGTCGAATATCCCACCGGTGTTGTCAGCGTGAATTTCTCGGTGGCTCCGGCCAGTGAAATGGAGCTGCATGTGGGTTTCGACGTGGACATCGAAGCCAATCCTGAGCTGATTCCCCGCGTCGATCATCGTATGGAATCGCGCACGCTTTACCCCCATGAAAGCGCCATTGCTGGCAATGCGACGGTTCAGGCTATCTGGGCGCTGCGCCGTGAAATTGGTCAGGACATCGAGAACCTGACCATGCAAGCCCTGCGCAACATCCTGGCAGCAGACAAAGACCGCAAGCATCTGAATGACATGTGGTTCCACGCCAAGGATGTGGTCGAGTGGAATCGTACGTGCAGCGAAAGTCTGACCCTGCGCGAACATTACGAAAGTTTGCAGGCGGCTCTGCTTGAAGTGGATACGAAGCTGATGTCTGGCAACGGCGTGTCTGGTCTTGTGGGTATCGTCGGCGGGACCAGCGCGGTCAATATCTTCCGCTATCTGCCGAACCCCTACTTCCAGCCGGCTCCTGGCTATCGTTCCTCTGCCCAACCCCACTACGTTGGCCGCGTCTTCGGCCAGTTCGACCTGTACTGCAATCCCCAGATGGAAGACCCCTGGTCCTGCCTGTGTTTTGCCCGTGGTGCGGATTATGGTCAGACTGCCTACGTGGCCGGTGATGCTGTTCCCGCTCTGACCTTCCGCCATCCCATCCTGGGCGATCTCGTGTCCAAGGGGACCATGTGGGATCTTGCCTACCGTGACATGCAGCCGTTCGATGGCGCGACCTACCTCTGCAAGCTCATCTTTACGGACGCCTAGGAGGTTACGATGAAGCGCTATCATGTAAGCAATAACAGCGGCCAGTCCATCTGCCTTATCGGCCGGCGCCGCATTGATTTCCCGAAGGGCAGCAATGTCATCGTGGATCTTCCCGATGAAACCGTTGCCAGACTGAAACGACGTTATCCTCTGCTGCGCTTTTCTCCGGTTGAGCAGCCAGCTGCTTCCCAAGAAACAGCTCAGGCTGAGGATAAGCCCGTTAATCAAGGCGCAGGTCCCGAGGATCCCCAAGATGTCTCTCAGGAACGGATGTCGCTGGAAGAGTTCTCCCAAAAAGCCAAAGTCGAGCGGACTGGTGCCGGATGGTGCGCCGTGACCCTGCCCGGGATGACGGAAAAGTGGACGGTGCGCATTACCGCTGAAGAGGGCGATTCTGACGCTATCCAGCGCGCCTATGCCAAGTATTGCGGCAAAGAGGAATAGCGATGAAATCGACCATCACTAACGCTGCGGAAATCACCGTCCTTGAGCCGATCGACAATAACTACAAGACCGGTGGTGGTGATATCTCTGTGGGGGGATGCCTTGTGGTGGCATCTAAAGGAAAGCCCTTCACTCCTATGGCGGTTTATGGAGGAACCACCAACCTCGAAGACAAATTCGGCTCTCCGCTGCCCAAAAAGGCCATGGGGATGGAAGGGCTGCGCCATGTGCATGATGCTGCGGAAGAATGCAGCTATGTCAACGTAGTGCGTGTGGTGAACGCCTTGGGCTACCGCTTCCCATCTTTGACCTTCCTGATCGCCTACGACTCCGAGCAGGAATGGGCTGAGGCCGCTGCCTACACTGCGGGTATGGTCGTGTCCAAAGATGGTCAGAAGTGGTTGTGCGCAACTGACCATACGGCCACGGCTGAAAATGCTCCTGGCGTCGAAGGTGGGCAGGAGTGGCTGCCTTTTACCGGCCATTCCATAGCCGGCACCCATCGGTATGACGAAGCTGTCGTTGTCGAGGATGGGGCCTTTATGACCCTGTATCCTATCGACGGCGATGAGTCCAAAAACCGTCGTATCCAAATCTGGGATGTGGATAGCGAGGCAAAGCGCTTTACCATCAAGATCCTGGACAAGGACGCCATGGGTGAGGACTATGTCCTGGAATCTCACATCGTTGGCGTCGATGAGGATGATACCGACGATATGGGGATGTCGGCCTATGCGGAAACTGTCCTGGAACGGGATTCGAGCCTGTTCCGATGCGATTTCCTTGAAGGTACGACCTGGGAACAGGTCGAGCCTGTGCTGAAGGCTGTCGAAAGCACCAGGGTCAAGGAACAGGATTTCCGCTTCGAAGGCGGCACTTCCGGTGGAGATCCGACCATCAGCGACTGGCAGTTGGGCGTCAATGTGTTTCGCAATGAGCGGATCGCCCTGAACCTGCTGTTCGCTGCCGGGATCTATGAGCCGGATGTCATCGTGTCCCTGGATAGCGTGGCCAATGAACGCCATCTGCCATTCTTCTATGACGTCCCGCCTCAGCTCAAGTACGCAGAGGCCATCGCCTGGAATTCTGACATCGGCCTGAAGAGTCGTCATGCCCGGGCCTACTATTCTCCGTATTCCGCCAATGACCAGTGGCGGGGAGGAAAGACGGTGTGGGGGGTATCCGGGGCCATGGCCGCCGCGAAGGCCCGCTGCAACAAAATCGTCACCGTGGGATCCACGCCTGGGGTGCATTACGCCCCTGCGGGGGAAAACCGCGGCTACCTGTCGCGGACGGGGTTGGCCCAGCTGTTCCCCGAAGATCTGCTTAACCGTGATGCGCTGTATGAGGCCAGGATCAATCCTGTGGTGCCTCTGCGCTCTGGCGGATGTGGAGCTGATGACGACCTGACGCAGTGGTTCAAGACAAACTATCTGCGCTTCGGGTGGATCAACGATGTGCTGGATTACATCGACCATCGCTTCTATGAGGGCGCATCTCAGGTGAAACATGAGCCTGACGGTCTGACCAAGACGGCTCTGACCAACATGATGGTGGATATCATGGAGCAGCTGGTCACGTCCGGTGCTCTGGTCACGCCGCGAGACCCTGACCGCGATGGCGTCTCTCCCTATGAGCTGAACATCGAGCAGCTTGAGATTGACCTGTGGAAGGTGACCTGGTCTGTCTGCATCACCGGAGCCGCACGCAGGATCGTTGGTCAGCCGAAACTCATCAAGTAGGACAAGGATATGCCGAATATTAAGTTCGAGGATGACTTCATGTTCCCCGTCAGTACGCAGGGGATGAAAAAGGCCGGTATGATTCTTGAGTCTGCCGAGCCTAGTGATACCGACCAGGATCAGGTCACAGATCTTGCTCGCACCCAGGCCAGGATCAACGCCATGACGGCAGTTCTCCAGTGGGTGAGTCTGGAGGACTACTCCTATAATGCCCTGGACGAGCTGGTGCTTGTCGTTGCTGACCTCGATGGAGACTTCGAGATCTCCGAGGAAGAAGAAAACGCCTATAATGCGATTTGGGCTGAGGTTCCCGATGCTCTGCTTTCCCTTGGCTGCGACAAGAAAGATGTCGAGGCCTGTGTCAATGGGACCAAGGATGATGCTGATGGCGCCGCTGCCAAGATCGGCAATTACCTGAAAGAAGAGCTGGATACCGTGGAAGCCGATGACGATGAAATCATCACCGGTTTCGCCGTTGGCGAAGAAGCTGTCTTCGAGTCTGCGGCGGGCGATGATGTCCGTATCGGCATTCTGGAAGCGACGTACAAACGCAAGAAGGTCGTGCGCGATGGCCAGGTCGTTACCGTGCGTAAGCGGGTCAGTGGCAAGGTGCGTGTGTCTGCGGCCCAGAAGGCAGCTCTGCGCAAAGCGCGGCGCAAGGCCCATACAGCGGCGGCAAATCTCGCCCGCCGTAAGTCCATGCGTGTGCGTAAACGTCGGGGCCTGTAATGAGCACCGAAGAGGCCAAAGAGGCTAGTGTCAAAACGATAAAGGACGGGGGGGGAGCCTCAGTCCTTGGCAATACTGACAAACGCCTCAGTGATGCCCGAAAGATCTGGATCGCGGATGACCAGACTACGATTGTCGGGGCTTATGGACCAGGCACAAGCATGGAGATCACAGCCAACTGGATGTCTCCGTTCGAAGCCGCGACACTTGGTAATACTCCGCTCAGGACAGGCGCAGCATTCGCTCAGACCATGACCGGAATGACCTTGGTCTCGACGCTGAATACTAGGCAGGCTTGGGAAGGAAATGAGCCGACACGCTTCAATGTGGAGCTGATGCTCTATGCCCTTCGCGATCCAGATCTTGAGGTCATGCAGCCTCTTCGTGCTCTTGAATACATGATTGCCCCTGATGTGAACGATTTTTGGGGCGTTGGCGGAAAGATTGCCAAGGCGTTGCAGCTGAATGTCGCAAACAGGATCATCTACCAGTACCTCGTCCTGGAGAATCTTTCAGCTCCCTTCGATAAGGAAATGGATTCTCAAGGAAGATTCGTTCGTTGCACTGTCAATCTGACGCTGTCTACATTAACCATGGTAAGCAAGCAAATGCTCAAAAAAGGCTATGGCGTCAAATCCGAGTATCAGTACGAGGAAAACGCATAGCGCGAGGTAATATATGGGCAATATTTTTGACGTTACGGGTAATGTCCCGAAGGTCAAGCAGGGCTATAAAAAACTGCTCGGCCTTGGGGAGGGGGTTTCAGCAGATGAGTTCATCATGAGCTTTGAGGGCAATGATGATATCCGCTGGCTTGTGCAGTCCACGCAGCTTCCGGCCCTTGCACGTGAAAACATCGAATCATACGGCCCCATTGGCGTGCAGTTCAACCAGCAGGGCCGCTTCAAAAACGCCCAGGACATCTCCATCACTATCAAGGAGACGGTCAAGGGCCACGCCTACAAGTTCCTGCGCGATCTGGTCAAAAACAAGCGGTATATCACCATCTATCTGTCGCTTGCTGGGGAGTCATTCCCGCATGGGAACTCCAGCAATACCGTGAAGCTCGAAGACTGCTGGATCGAGCTTGAGGGGGTGGACCTGTCCGTTGAAGACGGGGCTACCCTGGTTCGGCCTTCCGGCACGATCCACGCCAACTGGGTCGGATGGTGCGATGATGAGACCTTCGATGCCGGCCTGAGCCTGTAGCCATGACTCCGTCAGAACTTCTTGAGGAAGTGAAGGGGCGGTTCGTGGTCCTGTACCACGACGCCCCTGAAGCTCTCGACAGGCTTCTGAGGCAGGCCATGGCCAAATTCCAGGACAAGGCAGGAGTCTTGCTGGAGGTATGGTCAGAGACACCGGTTATCCCTTTGCCGGCCCACTTCAAATCTGTCGCGACATGCTGTGATGCTAAGCGTCGGTATGCCGCTTTTAGAGTGGAAGCAGCGGAAGATGGACAACCAGAGATCCACGTCATCTCTCGTGACAAGCATGAGCCCCCATATTGCATGGTCTACTTTGCCGACCTGCGGTCATGGCCCCTCGATGAAGCCTTGCCCCAAGATTGTGTTCCCCTTCTTGCTGACTACCTTGAGGCCCTGATTGCTCTGCCTAATACGCAGCGCGAGCGGCACGCCTATTTGCTGGCTGGTATGAGCCAGAGTGCCTCAGAGCTGCCGTCTGCCCAGGATCTTCGGATGCGGATCGGTGAGATAGAGCAGGCCATGGAAGAGAACAAGGCCCTGATTCCCCCTGCATCGCATTTTTGAGGAGGACCGCGATGATAGGTGAATACGGCGGTAGTTCATGGGGCACGTCCGGTGGGCTGCGCGGAGGGGGGACAGAGGATTTCAACAAGCTCCGACTCCTCACGAAAACCCTTGTAAAGACAGACTTCCAAAAGGACTGGCTGTTTCGTCTAGCCATCGATGGCGAACCCAGTGAGTTCGATCTTTTCGTCAAGGATATCTCCTATGGCGTCTTCGAGACCGCAACGGATGAAGAGCAGTATGGTTCAGCTTCGATAGCCTGGCCGACTGCTAACCAGACGATGAAGATCACGATGACAGTCCGCGACCATATCGACGGGCGTGTCCAGGCGTTCCTCAAAGCATGGAACGGCAAGGTGGTTCACTCTGATGGGACCGTCGGCCTTCCTTATGGCCCGGACGGCTATGTGAGAAACGTAAAAATCTACAATCTGACCGAGGCTGGCGGCGAGTCCCTGACCTGTTCCTATGAGATGTACCCCATTCAATGTGGCGAGGTCGCAAGATCGCGCGAGAAGGGGGAGTTCATGGAGTTCACGGCCACTTTCGTACAATTTTCGACGCTTGTTTTTGCAAGCGGCGCACCTGCCGCAGGATCTACCACGGCGCTTTCCGGTAGCTCGGGAAGCAAGGAGACTGAATAATGCTGTGTGAATTTTCTCTCCCTTCGCAGCCTGAGAAGAAAATCCGGCTGAAGGAAGCCACCGTATCCGATGCCATCGATTTTTCCGGTATCGATCCTGACTGTGAGGAACAGGCTACGACGGTATTTCTCGAACGGGTACAGGAACGTGAAACCTATTCTGACCCCCGGCTTTGGACGGGAGAAGACCGGAGATTCGCGCTCTTTACCTACTTCGTGCATACGGCCAGGGATCGCAGTATCCCGCTGAAATACACCTGCGGAATTTGTGGCGAAGAACATACGGTCGATATTGAACTGGCCCGCATCATGGATACCTACACCCCCATCCAGGGCAAGGCCTTCCGTGAGTTCGTCCACTATGGGCATAACGTGATCGTGCATCCCATGCTCGGGAGAGATTTGGAGCTTCTGGAGACCTACCGCTACGACCTGCGCCTGACAGAGGAGAAGCTGGAGAACGATGGCCTGACAGCGCATGAGCTGCGCCAGCTGACTGAGGAGGTGCGCATGAAGCGTGTCCGCATGGGGATTTTCCGCATCATGTGCTGCATCGATCTGCCTTTCCTGGATGCAAATGCGAGCCCTGAGTCCCGGCGCCCTCAGGTCGAGGCGTATATCAAACAGTTGCCCGCCGGTGAATTTGGTGAGTTTTTTCAAAATGTTCAGGAAAAACTGCGCGAAATGCGCCATGGCTTGAAGTCTGCTTTGATCGACGGGCGAATCTACCTCCAGATTCCTGAGGTACGCTGTGAGGCTGTCCCGGACGCTCCGGGGGTCGTCCTGCACTATCCGTTTCGGCCTTTCAGCATCATTCCTACCCTATAGCGAGCAGGGCTGGAACATCATCATTGAAAACCTGTGCCTGTACGATGGGCAAGACATGGGAGGCATCCTGACCTGTCCCGTAAGCCGTGTGATTGCCCTGAATGAAGGGGCGCTGCGCAAGGCACGCCTCATTGCTGCGGAGCGGCGAAAAATGCGGAGCTTCCGACGATGACCGAGACTATTCTGGCACGCATCTTTGAACGCCAACTTACCCTGGATCGGAAGATCCAGAAAGACGTCGAGCAAGGCCGGTCCTTATGGGAGGACATGGCCAGATCGCTTGCGGTAATAGCAGCGAATACTGCGACCGAAGGTCCCAGAGGGGGCCGTGTTGCTATCGCAGAGCGATCTGCTCCATCAGGTGGTATCGGCGTCGCTGAGAAGGGAGACCAGCGTGCCACTTTTAAGCCCCGGTCCCCCAAGCCAATTGAGGTGGCCCCTCGGCAAAAGAAGCAGACGGCGGCATCGGTAGGGAGTGTAGAAAGAAAGGAAAGGGACGGCAGTCGCAGCGGTGCCAGTCGAAAAGTGCCGGACCGCCGCCATGATACCGTCGGCAAACTGTCTACGAAGCAGATTCCTCAGGTCGTCGGGGAGAACCAGCCCCGTGGAGGTTCGGAGCAGACCAAAGCCCAGGAACAAATGGCCGTGGCCAGGCAGAAATCTTTGGCTCAGCTGCAAGGGAAGAGCTTTGCCGAAAGTGTCATGCCGTATTTCTCCAGGCTCGGGAAAAGCCTTGAAGGCAGAGAATCGCTTGATGAGGCCGCAGGAATTGCTGCCGGCGGCCCCATTTTTACTGCCTTGAAAGAGGTTTCGGACGTCCTTGGAGATGATCTCATCTTCCAGAAGAAGGAAAGGAAAAAAGACCCGCGCCGCGACAAGAACGGCCGATTCCTCC
>ENA-ORVG01001601-ORVG01001601.1-human-gut-metagenome-genome-assembly--contig:-NODE-1601-length-25695-cov-3.203354_pt1 | contig 25695 bp, 17 predicted proteins | sample MGYA00242091_ERZ509233 | MGnify/ENA primary metagenome ERZ509233 (study PRJEB26280, sample SAMEA2338840) | human gut metagenome | biome: human gut; feature: human-associated habitat; material: faeces... | reverse complement strand
CTGCTTTTTTATGTGCAGGGGAAATTTGCGTGGAGGCTTGAAAAGAAAAAGGAAATGTGATATAATCAATCTGCAAACAGAATAGTGGTTAATATTGGAAACGCACACTCCTATGGGATGATAACGAACAACACATCGTCTGCTGATTTGCTATCATTTTAGGGAGGTCTTTTTTTATGCCCAAGAACAAGTTTCAGGATGTTGTGCTGACTGCTATCATGGCGACCATCATGGTCTATGGCATGGTGGTTTACAATGTTGCGCTGGCGACAGGCGGTCTAACTGCTGAAAGTTTCCTGCTTGCGCTTTATGAACTGCCCATTATGGTGCCCATTGCCTTTGTGCTGGAGTTTTTTGCCGTCGGGAAAATTGCAAGGAGGCTGGCGTTTACGGTCATGCGGCCGACGGATCGACCGCAGTTCATCACCTATGCCATTTCTATCTGCATCTGCTGCATCATGTGCCCGCTGATGAGCTTGGTCGCGACCATTCTGTTTAAGGATACAAAGACGTTTGCAACATGGGTGCAGACATGGGCGATGAATTTCCCGATGGCAATCTGCTACCAGATGTTTTATTGCGGCCCGCTTGTGCGCCTGATTTTCCGAGCAATTTTCCGCGAAAAGCAGCAGGAAGCCTGATGCATTGCGCATTGGCAGCCCTCTTGGATGAAGATCCGGAGGGCTGCTTTTTTGTGGCGGAGAAAAGGGGGAAACTTTTCAATCGTATCACGCTGCTGTTGAAGACAATCCTGATTTTATAACAATCATCTCGAAGCCTGTCGCGCTTTGTGTTGCCCCGCATATTTTTCCGCCATTTTTTCGCATATTTCGATTTCACAATTTTCATAGCTGTCTCATACTTGCGACGATTTCACGAGATTCGCACGCTTGTATCGTGGAATGAGATTTTCACGCAAAAATCACACAAAAACGGCCGAATTTCCAGTTGTTTTGCCTTGACCGGCAGGCGGATTTCCTTGTATAATACCGTCAGAAAGCGACCGGAAAGCAAGTGCGGCGTTTCGGAACGCAGTGGAAGGAGATGCAGACTGTGGCCCGGTATATCCTCCAGCGCTTGGGGCAGACACTGTTAATTCTGCTGATCGTATCGTTTATTACGTATCTGCTGATTGACTTTTTGCCCGGCGACCCCATTGCTGCGATGCTCGGCGGTGAGATTTCGCAGGAAACGTATGACTGGTGGTATCAAGAACTGAATCTTGATAAGCCCGTGCTGATTCGCTATGTGCTGTGGCTGAAAAACGCCCTCATGGGTGACTTCGGACATTCAGCATCGTACAGTGTGCCAGTGCTGCAGATTATCGGCGAGCGCGTGCCGGTGACGCTGTACTTGAGCGTGCTGGCGTTCCTCATCAGCGTGCCGCTGGGTATCCTCTTCGGCATCATCAGCGCCGTGAAGCGCGGCAAACCGGCGGACACCGCGGTGACGCTGACGGCGAACGTCTGCTGCTGCCTGCCGCAGTTCTGGCTCGGCATTCTGCTGATGTACATCTTCACGATTGTGCTGAAATGGCTGCCGTCCAGCGGCTGGGTGTGGCCGTGGGAGGACTTCGGCGAGAGCGTGCGGCGCACGATTATGCCGCTGACCTGCCTGACCATCGGCGGTATCGCCTCCATCACCCGCCAGACCCGCTCCTCCATGCTGGAAGTGATTCGTCAGGATTACATCCGCACGGCGAAGTCAAAGGGTCTCAAGGGCAAGAAGGTCATCTACATCCACGCGCTGAAGAACGCGCTGCTGCCGGTCATCACGCTGATGGGCCTTCGCATGGGCGGTATGCTGGGCGGCTCGGTGTTCGTTGAGAACGTGTTCGTGATTCCGGGCATGGGGTCGCTGCTGGTGAATGCGATTTCCATGCAGGACATTCCGCTGATTCAAGGGTGCGTGCTGCTGATTGCACTGTTCACCAGCGTCGTCAACCTGATTACGGATATCATCTACGTCTTGGTTGACCCGCGCATCAAAATTGCTTGAGAAAAGGAGGTATAACGATATGAGTGAAGCAACACAGACGGAAAAAAAGCAAGCGCAGAAAGAGCGCAAGGCCTATCGCGCCAAGAAGCGCAAACTCTTCTTCAAAACGTTATTCTCCCGCAAAATCGTGCTGGTCAGCGCCATCGTCGTTCTGCTGATTATCCTCATTGCCATCTTTGCGGATTTCCTGATGCCCTTAACCCGAACCAGATTTCGATTCCCGAACGCAATCAAGGCATGAGCGCCGCCCACTGGCTGGGCACGGATGAATACGGCCGCGACCTGCTTTCCCGCGTGATTGCGGGCAGCCGCGTGTCGCTGATTGTGGGTTTGCTGGCGGTTATCATCGCCTGCGTCATCGGCACGACGCTGGGCATGATTGCCGGTTACTTCGGCGGCGTCGTCGATGACATCATCAACCGCACGAGCGAGGCCGTCCGCGTTATACCGCAGATTGTGTTCGCCATTGCCCTGTGTGCCGTGTTCGGCGGCGGCATCCTGAACCTCGCCATTGTCCTTGGTATCTCCAACACGACAGTGTATATCCGCATGATGCGCTCACAGGTGCTGTCCATCAAGGAACGCGACTACATCATGGCGGGCAAGCTGCAGGGCAACAGCAACTTCCGCCTGATGTTCCACCACATCCTCCCCAACAGTATTTCTCCGATTATCGTCACCATGACGCAGCAGGTCGGCAACACGATTTTGAGCGAAGCGGGCCTAAGCTTCTTGGGGCTGGGCATTTCCAAGCCAACGGCAACGTGGGGCGCGCTGGTCAACGGCGGTCGCAGTTTCCTGCTGACGAATCCGATCTACTCCCTCGCGCCGGGCATCGCGATTGCCCTGCTGGTTATCTGCCTGAATACGCTGGGCGACGGCGTGCGCGACGCGCTTGACCCGCGCCTGCGCGGTGAAGTGTAATCAAAACGGAAGGAGCAACGAAAATGGCACATCTGCTGTCCGTCCAAGGACTTGTGACGACCTTCCGGAACGAAGGAAAAGAGTTTAACGCAATCGAGGGCGTCAACTTGCACGTTGACCGCGGCGAAATTGTCGGCATCGTGGGCGAATCCGGCTCCGGCAAATCGGTGACGATGCTCTCCGTGCTCCAGCTGATTGCAAGCCCCGGCAGAGTAGCGGGCGGCGAGGTCTATCTGGAGGGCGTCGAGGGCAACCTGCTTTCCTACGGCAAGGAAAGCGAAACGATGCGGCAGGTGCGCGGCGGCAGAATCTCCATGATTTTTCAGGAGCCAATGACCAGCCTCAACCCCGTGCTGACGGTGGGCTATCAGATTCAGGAAAACGTGCTGCTGCACACGAAGCTGTCGCCCGCGGAAGCGAAGAAGCGCACGATTGAGGCCATGAAGATGGTCAACATCCCCGACGCGGAATCCCGCTACGACTATTACCCGCAGCAGTTCTCCGGCGGTATGCGCCAGCGCATCATGATTGCTATGGCGATGGCGCCCAACCCCGATATTCTGATTGCTGACGAAGCAACCACCGCGCTGGACGTGACCACGCAGGCGCAGCTGCTGGAGATGATTCGCAAGATTGCGAAGGAAACCAACACTGCCGTCATCATGGTGACGCACAATCTGGGGCTGGTGGCGCGCTATGCGGAACGCATCTACGTCATGTACGGCGGGCATATGATGGAAACATCCACCTGCAAGGAGATTTTCCACCACACCGAGCACCCGTACACCCGCGCGCTGCTCCGCGCCATTCCCCGCTTGGATGATGCGAAAAACCGCATCCTGATTCCGATTGACGGTCTGCCGCCTGTGCCGTCGCAGCGGCCGGAGTACTGCCCGTTCTACGCGCGGTGCGAATATCGCTGCGACCGGTGCCTGAAGCACACGGACGCGACGATGAAGGAAGTTCGCCCCGGCCACTACTCCGCCTGCTGCCTGACGCAAGAGGAATTGGCGGAGGGCGAGGAACGCCTGCGCCACAAGGACTACGGCGCGTCGCCTGAACGCCGCCCGTCGAGCGAAAACTGCTTGGCGGTGGAGGACGTGCGCAAGTATTTCCCGGTCTACAAGGGCATCATGAAGCGCAAAGTCGGCGAAGTGAAGGCGATTGAGGATATCTGCTTTACCATCAAGCGCGGCGAAACGCTGGGTGTCGTCGGCGAATCCGGGTGCGGCAAAACGACGCTGGCGCGCTGCATCATGCGCATGTACGAGCCGGATGAAGGCCGTATCATCTTTGAGGGCAAGGACGTCGCCCATGCGAGCGACAAGGAGCTGAAGCCCTATCGCCCGAAAGTCTCGATGATTTTCCAAGACCCCTTCTCGTCCCTTGACCCGCGCCAAAACGCCGGTTCGATTGTTGGCGAGTCGCTGAAAATTCACCACTTGGTGAAAGACCATGCGGAATACGAAAAGCGTGTGGACGAGCTGTTCCGCAAAGTCGGCCTTGACCCGGCGCTGAAGGAACGTGTGGCACACGAATTCTCCGGCGGGCAGCGCCAGCGCATCGGCATTGCGCGCGCTCTGTCCTCCAATCCGTCGCTGATTATCTGTGACGAGCCGATTTCCGCGCTGGACGTTTCCATTCAGGCGCAGATTATCAACCTGCTGGAGCAGATTCAGGCGGAGATGGGCATCAGCTACATCTTCATCGCCCATGACCTTGCTGTCGTCAAGCATATTTCTGACCGGATTTTGGTCATGTATCTGGGTCGCGTGATGGAGATTGCCCCCTGCGAGGAACTGTACGAGCATTCTTTGCACCCCTACACGCAGGCGCTGCTGTCCGCCATCCCGGTCGCGGACCCGGAAATTGAGGAAAACCGCGAGGTGACGACGGTGCAGGGCGAAGTGCCCAGCATCCTGAAGCGCCCCAGCGGCTGCCCGTTCCATAATCGCTGCCCGCAATGCACGGAGCGCTGCAAGCAGGAAACACCGCAGCTGCACGAGGCATTCCCCGGTCACTTCGTTGCCTGCCACCTCTACGGGCAGGAATAACCAATTTCGGTTCCAATCTGCGAAAAGCAGAGAAAATAGAACGATACATTGAAGGAGGCAACCCCATGAAACTCAAGAAGCTCATCGCACTGTTCCTCTCCGTGCTGATGCTCCTGTCCGTTCTGCCGGCGGCGCTGGCGGAAGACGCGACGCCCCAGTACGGCGGCATGCTGACCGTGCTTGCTATGGAAAGCAACAGCATGTTCCCCGCCCTGTCCAGCACGACATCTAACCGCTTCAACTTCAGCCCTGCCGTGGAAGCCCTTGGCCGCCGCAACGCGGAGACTGGTGACACCGAGCCGTGGCTGGCGGAATCCTTCACCGTGGATGCGGATGCGCTGACGCTGACCATCAAGCTCCGCGAAGGCATTAAGTTCTCCGACGGCAGCGACTTCAACGCCGATGCGGTTATCTGGAATTTCGACAAGCTGGTCGAATACGGCAAGGCGTCCGAAATCTGCTCCCCGGAAAGCTACGAAAAGACCGACGACTACACCGTCGTGCTGCATTACACCGCGTGGAACAACACATGGGTGGACATTCTGGGCGAGTGCTACATCTACTGCCCCGCGGCTTTTGAAGCCAACGGCGAAGAATGGGCGACGCTGCACGCGGTCGGCACGGGCGCGTTCATCCAGAGTGAGTATGTGCAGGATTCCCACATCACCTATGTGCGCAACGACAACTACTGGCGCGCGGGTGAACCTTATCTGGACAGCATCAAGCTCCTCTACATCAACGACAGCATGACCCAGTACGCGTCCTTCATCAACAAGGAACTGGACGTGCTGCGCAACCCGAACTCTTCCAACATCAAGCAGCTGCTCTCTCTGGGCTACGAGAACGCGGCTTCCGACGCGCCTAACCTCGCAGGCATCACCTACATGATGTTCTGCTCCGGTGACGAAAAATCTCCCTTCTATGACCTGCGCGTCCGTCAGGCTGTGATGTACGCGGTGGACTGGGAAGCGATGGCGGAAGGCATCTACGACGGTCTGGGCGCTTCTACCCCTGTCTTTGCTGTGCCCGGTGCGTGGAGCTATGACGATACCCTGTCTGTCTATCCCTATGACATGGAAAAGGCGCTGTCTCTGCTGAGCGAAGCGGGCTACCCGAACGGCTTCAGCACCACCATTTCCATCAACGAAGGCAATGCCGCGAACCTGCAGTGCGCCATCATTCTCCAGGCGTATCTGGAAATGGTCGGCATCAAGGCTGAAATCAAGAGCCTGACCAGCGCGGACTTCAACGCCCAGAAGGCGGAAGGCGTGTATGATCTGGGCATCATGGTCAACAACGGTTCCTCCAAGCTGGATTTCACCGCTAACTACATCCGCCTGTACTCCTCCGAGGGTGTCAACTACAAGAACATGATGGCGAAGCCCGCTGATTACGAGGAGGCCCTCTTCGGCGCGCGTGCCGCCAAGACGCAGGAAGAAAAGAAGGAACTGCTCAAGACCGCTGCCCGCCTGTTCAGCCACGACTACGCGCTGGTGGTGGCGACCGGCTATCAGCCCGCGTACTGCTTCGCGCAGGAAGGCGTGCATGACACCGGCGTCTGCACCACGACTGCTGAAGCGTGGACGCCGAACTGCGCGTGGAAGGAACAGTAATCATTCCTGACAAGCGTTTCTCTCTGCGCATCCGCTAACAACGGGTGCGCAGGGAAGCCGCCGCCGTATCTTTCTTCCTCTTGGTGCGGCGGCGGTGAATTCTTCCTCTACATGCAATTGATTCAACCAACGAAGGAGAATGGCTATGGAGATGTTAATGAAACCCCAGCTTTGTGTCAGCTCGAATGCTACGGACGACTATCTGCGCTATCTCCGCCAGATGAACATCTCCCATTGCTTTGTCATGTTCCGCAACGAGGAGACGAATTACGACGCCGTGAACCGGACGCTGGAGCGCGTTCGGGCGGCAGGGCTGACGGTGGATGATGCCGGCAACGGCTTCCTCTACAAGCACCCGTCCATTCAGCTGGGTCTGCCCGACCGGGATGAATGGATTGCCAAGTATAACGATTTGAACCGCTGGCTGGGCAACGCCGGGGTGAAGGTCGGCTATGCGACATGGGATACGGGGCGCGTCAGCACATCGTGGTGGAAAGCGGGCGAACATACCCACGGGGCAGTGGGCCGCATTGTGGACATGAACGAGATTTATGCCCGCAAGCCCGCCTTTGGTCAGGAATACGACTACGACACCATGTGGAACAACTTCGAATATTTCCTGCGTGCCGCGCTGCCGGTGTGCAAGGAAGTCGGCATGAAGCTGGCACTCCATCCCTGCGACCCGCCCGTGCGCTTCTATGAAGGCTGCGCGAGCATCATCATCAGCGGCGACGACTACCGCAAGGCGCTGCGCCGTGCAGATGAGATTCAGCAGGAGCTGGGGCTGGGGACGGACGAACATTATCTGGGCATCAAGTTCTGCTGCGGCTGCTGGCTGGAAGGCGGCGAAAAGTTCGGCAACGTCCTGACGGATTTGGCGGACTTTGTGCAGCAGAAGCGTGTTCACATCGTCCACTTCCGCAACGTTTCTTCTCCGCTTCCCTACTTTGAGGAGACGCTGCTGGAGGACGGGTACATGGACATGTACAAAATCATGGATGTGCTGGTGAAGAACGGCTACGACGGGACGATTTACGTCGATCACGTCCTGCGCTACGACGAGCAGACCGGCGGCGAAAAGACCTCCTTTGCCTATGCAACAGGCTACATGAAGGGCTTGATGGCGGCGGCGTATCATCAGCAGAAATAAAGGTTAGCCAAAAAACAGGGGGAATCGTATGAGCTTGCACGAGTACCCGAAAAAACCGGGAATCAGCCGCTTTGTTGCACCGTGGGATACCAGCGGCTGGTATTTCATGGCGGAGCATTTCGCGCCGGGATGCCGGATTTACAGCAATGCCGACATCAGCGTGACCGAATGCCCCGAAATTCTCATGGGCTGCGACTACATCGTGACATACGATTCCGCGACGGATGGCTTCGATGACAAGCAGGAAGTGGATTTCTTCATCGAGCAGACCGGCGAAGTATACGCGGCGCTGGACGCGGATGCACCTGCGGATTTTCCGACGGGCTTTGCACGCACGGATTTGGTCGTCAGGACGGACGCAGGCGATACTTATCGCCTGTTCATGCGCCCCTACGCACGCGGCGCGCATGTCCATTTGGACGCTTTCTCCAGCCCCGGACGACACTTCTTCGTGGTCTTTCGCCCGACGGAAACAGAAACGAAAAAGCCGCTGCCCGAAGCAAAGCGCTTCTCCGTGGCGCAACGGCACGAGACGCGCGAAACATGCTGGTTTGTGCATGACTGCTTTGCACAGGCGAATCTGTCCGGTTATGACTGCCGCGGCGACGTGCGGGTTTGCGCGGAAGCGGACAATCCCGGGCGGCACTATCTCCGCCTGCAAAGCGGCGCGGGGATTTCGCGCACCTGCGAAACAAGCGGACAGGATGAATTGTCGATGGCGCTGGATGTTCCCGCGGGCACGGCGGCGCTCAACTTTGCGGGCGTGACCGTGCAGCTGGGCAGTGCACAGGCAAGCATCAACGGGCAGAACGTGCCGGATATTGCGGACAGCCGCTATGTGGTGGCGTTCAAGCGCTTCCATGCGCCGCAGCGCTGCGAGGTTTGGCTGAACAATCGCCCGGCGATGATGTGCGCGTGCGACGCGGCAGCGAAAACGCCGTTCACACTGACAGCATCGGAAACGGGTGAAATCCGCCTGAACCGCGTGGACTGGAAAGACCAGACGGATGTGCCGATGCTGGCGGAAACCTTCGCGTCGATGCCGATGAATTGCCGCTTGCTGGCGGAGGCGCAGGGGAACATCCTGCAGCAGCGCGGCATTGGCAGCTTCCTGCGCGTGACGGGCAGCGGCGCGGTGACGTTCCCGGCGATCCGGCGGGAAGCAATGGTGGAAATCACCTGCCGTGCAAGTGGTGAAGAATCCGCCGTGTTCCCGGAAGTTCGGGATGCGGACGGGCACACAATCATGAAGGCGGCGCTCTTTGCAAACAGCCTGTTCCTCTCCGACGGCGAGGAATGGCGGCGAATCTGCGGCGGATATGCCCCATGGCAGTATTTCCCCGGCGGAAACTGGTATCGCCTGACGATTTCGCTGGATTTTGCGTCGCACACGTTTGATGTGAATGTGGATGGCGCGCTTCGGGCGAAGGGATTCCGGATGGCGTTTGACGCGGAGAACGCGGCGCAGGTGCTGCTGACGGCTGCGGACGGCGCGGCGGACTGGTGCGGATTGCGCGTGTGGGATGCCTCGAACCTGAGCCGGAACATGCTGCCGCCGGGCGAGAGATTCAACGTGCGCGACTACGGCGCGAAGGGCGACGGGAGTACGCTGGACACGCTGGCGATTCAGCGGGCGCTGGATGCGGCGGAAGGCAAAGGCGGCGTGGTCGTCGTGCCGGAAGGAACGTACCTGACCAAACAGGTGCAGCTCCGCTCGGACACGATGCTCTGGCTGGACAAAAACGCGGTGCTGCTGGCATCGCAGAATTACGCAACTTATCCGCATGTCGTGCCGTGCGAAAGTCTGGTGGCTGTGCGCAACACCGGGCGGGCGCTGATCTATGCAGAGCGTGCACGGAACATCAGCATTTCCGGCGGAGGCGAATTGAACGCAAACGGCCGCTGCCGCTTCAAGGTCAACGACCCGAAGGGCATCAACAAGCTGTACACGTCGCGCCCGGATAACCTCTATATGGCTTGCTGCGAGGATATCCGCGTGTCCGACGTGCGGTTCACCAGCGCCGCCTACTGGACGCTTGTTCCGCTCTCCAGCCGCTTTGTGACGCTGGAGCACCTGATGCTGGATTGCATGAACACCCCCAACCGCGACGGCATTGACCCCGTGGACTGCCACGACCTGAGCGTGCGGCACTGCTGCATTATGGCAGGCGACGACGGCTTCTGCCTGAAAACGGCGGACAGAATGGGCTGCCGGAACATCTTTGCGGAGGATTTGGTCATCCAGTCGCTGGCGAGCGCCATCAAAATTGGCACGGATTCTTACGCGAAGGTGGAGAACGTCACGGTACGGCGCTGCATCCTCAAAAATGTCAACCGATGCGGCATTGCAGTGGAAACCGTCGACGGTGCGGCGATTCGCAATTGCACCTTCGAGGATATTGACATGACGGACTGCGGCGGCCCGATGTACATGACCATCGGGCACAGAAACCGCAAAGCGCCGCAGTTTCCGGTGCGAATGGGGTCGATGGCGCACATCGTATTCCGGCGCATCGGCTATCGCGCACCGTATCTGTTCAGCCGCTGCAAAACGGTCTATGAGAGCCTGTTCATCGGCGACAGCGCGGAGAACAAAATTCGCGATGTGCTGGTGGCGGACTGCGATTTGCTGCTGCCGGGCGGATGCAGGCACGGCGTGGATGCGCCGCAGCCCATCGGGGAGAAGTACCCGGAGTACGACCGGCATGGGCTGTCCTCCGGGGCGGCGTTCACACTTCGCTTCTGCGAGGATGTGCGCTTTGAGAACAATGTCATTCAGACGGAAAGGCCGGATGTGCGTCCGCTGGTGATGATTCACGATTGCTGAAAGGAGCGGTTTTATGGCATTCAAGCCTCATGGCATCGTTGTGCCGATTGTAACGCCTGTCACGCAGGATGGCAAGTTCAACGAGAAGGCGTATCGCGATTTGATTGAGTATCTGGCAAGCAGCGGGATTCACGGCGTGTTTCCCTTCGGGACGACGGGCGAGTTCTATGCGCATGACATGGGTTTCTACCGCGAGGTGCTGGCGGTGACGAAGGACGCGGTGCGCGGGCGCATGGACATCTACGCCGGGGCGAACAATATCACCACGCGCGGCGCGGTGGAAATCGCCAAGGCGGTGGAGCAGGTTGGCGGCATTGATGCGCTGAGCGTCTTGACCCCCATGTTCGTCAGCCAGACGCAGTACGAGGTGTCCGAATACTACCGCGAAATCGCCTCCGAGACGAATCTACCGATTATTATCTACAACAACCGCCCCAAGACAAACGTCACCGTTGAACCGGCAACCGTTGCCAAGCTGGCGGAAATCGACAACATCATCGGCGTGAAGGATTCCACGGGCGACATGACGAATACGGAAGAGTATCTCCGCCTGACGCGCGGGATGGACAACTTCCACGTCATGATGGGACGCGACACGCTGATTTACGCCGCGCTGTGCTACGGGGCATCGGGTGCGATTGCATCCTGCGCCAACGTTGCGCCGAAGATTGCGGTGGATATCTACGAGAAGTTCCGCGCGGGCGATGCGGCGGGTGCGCTGGATGCGCAGTTCCGCTTCTCCGCCCTGCGAATCGCAACCAACATGGGCACGTTCCCCGTTGTGCTGAAGGAAGCGCTCAAGCTCATCGGACACGACTGCGGCGACTGCGTGAAGCCCATTCAACCGCTGAACGACGAACAGCGCGCGCGGCTGAAAACTGTCCTCACGGACATGGGGCTGCTGTAAATTGCTTTCCCGCCTGATTCAAACAGGCTGAAAGATATGCGTAATTAAGGAGGATTTTTGATATGAAGATTGCATTCATTGGTCTGGGCATCATGGGCAAGCCGATGGCGAAGAACCTCATCAAGGCGGGTCATGAGCTGTTTGTGTTTGACCGCAATCCGGCGGCGAACGAGGAAATGAAGGCGGCGGGCGCGAATATCTGCGCTTCTTCTGCTGACACGGTGAAGAACGTTGATTTGGTCATCACCATGCTGCCGAACAGCCCGCAGGTGAAGTCCGTCATGCTGGAAGAGGACAAGCTGGCGGATGCAATGCCCAAGACGGCGGTGTTCATTGACTGCTCGTCCATCAACCCGGTTGCGTCCCGCGAAATCGCGGCGGAGCTGGAAAAGCGCGGCATTGACATGCTGGATGCGCCTGTGTCCGGCGGTCAGCCCAAGGCGATTGACGGCACGCTGTCCTTCATGGTCGGCGGCAAGGAAGAAGTGTTCAACCGCTTCAAGCCCGTTCTGGCAAGCATGGGCTCGTCCGTGGTGCTGTGCGGCGGCATTGGCGCGGGCAATGTGACCAAGCTGTGCAACCAGACCATCGTGGCGGTCAACATCGCAGTGCTGGCGGAAGCAATGCAGATGGGTCAGATGTGCGGCGTTGAGCCCCAGAAGATTTTCGAGGCGATTCGCGGCGGCCTGGCTGGTTCTACCGTCATGAATGCGAAAGCGCCGATGATGATGGATCAGAACTTCGAGCCCGGCTTCCGCATTGACCTGCACATCAAGGACTTGAAGAACGTCGTTGATGCGGCGAGTGCGGTGGATGCCCCGATTCCGCTGACGCAGGCGGTGCTGGAGATGATGAAGGTGCTGCACAAGGACGGCTGCGGCGCCTGCGACCATAGCGCGCTGCTGAAGTATTACCAGAAGCTGACCGGCGAAGTGCTGCATCACTGATTCGCTGAAAGATTCATTCTCGGCAGGCAGGAAAGATTGCTCCTGCCTGCCGTTTGTGGTATGATGAACCCGATGGAAGAAAGGAGAATCCGCTGATGAAAATGCTCTTTGCGTCCGATTCGTTCAAGGGGTCGCTGACGGCGGTGGAAATCTGCGATTTGCTTCAGGAAGCCGCGGCTGACATTTTCCCGGATGCGGAAACGGTGTCGCTGCCTATTGCCGACGGCGGCGAAGGCACGGTGGATGCGCTGCTTTGCGCAATGGGCGGAAAACGGATAACGACGCGTGTGACCGGCCCGCTCTTTGCGCCCGTGGATGCGCAGTGGGGCTTGCTGGGCGACGGACAGACGGCGGTGCTTGAAATGGCACAGGCGAGCGGCTTGCCGTATGTGCCGGCGGCGCAGCGCGACCCGCGAAAAACGACCAGTTACGGCACGGGCGAGCTGATTGCAGAAGCCGTTCGGTGCGGCGCAAAGTCGCTGCTGATTGGCATTGGCGGAAGCGCCACGAATGACGGCGGGCTGGGGATGCTCAGCGCCTTGGGCGCGGTGTTCACAGATTGGCAGGGAAAGCCGGTTCCCCCAACAGGCGGGGCGCTGGCGGATGTCTGCCATGTGGATTTTTCCGGGCTGATGCCGGAACTTGCGGATTGCCGCATCACCGTGCTGTGCGACGTGACGAACCCGCTGCTGGGTGCGACGGGTGCGACATACACCTACGGCCCGCAGAAGGGCGCAACGCCGGAAATCTGCGCGGAACTGGAAGCAGGCATGAAACACTATGCGCAGGTCGTCGAAAAAACCATTGGACGCGGTATTGCGGATTTCCCCGGCGCGGGTGCGGCGGGTGGATTGGGCGCGGCGCTGGGCGGCGTGCTGAAGGCGACGCTGAAAAGCGGCATAGACGCGGTGCTGGAGACGGTTCGCTTTGACGAGCAGCTCAAACAGGCGGATTTGGTTGTGACGGGCGAGGGCAGAATAGACGGACAGAGCGTGCAGTTCGGCAAAGTGCCGATTGGCGTGGCACGGCGGTGCGCGAAGGCGAATGTGCCGGTGCTGTGCATTTGCGGCGGCATCGGCGCGGGCGCGGAAGGGCTGTTCGACGTTTGCGAAAGCACGATTCAGACGACGGTATCAAAACCCATGGCGCTGTCAGAAGCGATTGAAAACGCGCGGACGCTGTATCTGGATGCCGCCAAGCGCCTTTTCCGCGCTGTGCGCATCGGGCAGAAGCTGCACGTTTGACAGGTATTGACGCGCGTGATACAATAACAGCATCAAGCTCGATCAAGGGGAGAAAACGCCATGTTGAAGCTGCTGGTTGTCACGCCGAACCCTACGGTGTATGACGCAACCGTCCGCATTGTGCAGACGACGAAGTTCGATGCCGAGGTCATCCAGACCACGTCGCGGCAGGTGGTGGAGGACGTATCCAAAGCCATGGAGGGCTGCACAGGCATTGTCGTTGCGCGCGGCAATCAGGCGCAGCTGCTCAAAAAGCATGTGGAGTACCCCGTGTCGGAGATCACCTTTTCCGGGCAGGAAATGGCGGGCTTCGTTAAACAGGCGTGCGATTTGATACCGCATAAGCATCCGAAAATCGCCTTCGTCGGCTTCCGGCATATGTATTCCGACGTGGAGAACATCGGTGCGCTGGCGAATGCGGATGTGAAGGTGTATTATGCGGTCAGCTCGGACATGGTCGCGCAGGTGACGCGGAATGCCATCCAGGACGGCGCGGAAGCCATCATCGGCAGCGAAAACGCCTGCAACTATGCCGCGGCGCAGGGGATTACGACGGTGTTCGTTGACAGCTCGGACGAGTGCATCCGCGATGCGCTCCGCCGGGCGCGGCTGGCAATGGATGCCATCAAGGTGGAGCAGCGCAGGACGGCGGAGTTCTCCTCCTTGCTGAACTACTCCTTTGATGCCATTTTGAAGCTGAATCCCGACGGCGTGATTGAAATTGCAAACACGGTTGCGGAAAACGCGTTCCACTGCACACAGGCGCAGCTGGTCGGCAAGCGCTTCACGGAACTGCCGGGTTTGACGCTGACCAGTGCCGTGTTCGAGTCGCTCAAGGAGCGGAAAAACCTGTATTCGCACGTCGTGATGATACAGAAGGAGCGGTATCTGCTCAATATCGCCTGCATTGATGTCAGCGGGCAGAACTTCGGCACAATTCTGTCACTGTATGCGTTCGGCTCGGTGGATGACATGCAGGAAAGCATCCGCAAAGACCATGTGCAGCAGGGCGACGCCGCAACGCGAAAATTCGGCAAGTTCATCTCCCACGCGCCGAAAATGCGCCTTGCGCTGGAAAACGCCGCGATGTACGCGCAGTACGAGCTGCCGCTGCTGATTTGCGGTGAGCCCGGCACGGAGAAAACGCGTCTGGCGGAGTGCATCCACAACGAGAGCCTGCGGCGCGACAAGCAGTTCATTCAGGCGGATGTGAGCACGCTGCCGATTGCGAATCAAACCGAGCTGCTCTTTGGGCGCGCGACGAGCAACGGGCTTGTATACAATGCGCACAAGGGAACGCTGTACCTGCGGCATGTGGATTTGCTCACGCCCGAAAGCCAGCATCAGCTGCTGAACGTTATCCGCTATGAGCAGTACTACGCGCCGGGGCAGTCCAAGCCGATTTGGGCGTCTATCCGTGTGATTTGCTCAACGAACCGGGATTTGCTGGCCATGGCGAAGGCAGGCGAATTTCTGCTGCCGCTGGCGGACAAACTGAACGACTACCGCATTGATTTGCCGCCCCTGCGCGAATGTCAGCAGGATTTTGCCCAGCTGGTGGAGGAAAACATTGCCTTTGCGCGTGTGCACACGCGGAAACAGGCGACCTTCACGCCCGATGCGCTGAAGCTGCTGATGAGCTACTCGTGGCCGAGCAATCAGCGGGAAATGTCAATTTTCTTCGAGAAGGCGTTTCTGCTGACGCGCACCAACCGCATGGACGCGGATTTTGTGCAGCAGCTGCTGTACCCGGAGCGCACGGGCAGCGCACCGCAGCAGCAAGTATTGGTTATCAGCAGCGACGAGGAGCGGGAACTGCGCTGTGCCCTCAGTGAGCATCCGAACGACCGGGACGCGGTGCTGAAGCAGCTGGGCATCAGCCGTGCGACGCTGTATCGGAGGATGAAGAAGTACGGGCTGCAGCAGGAAAAATAAAGCTGTTTTGGATTCTCCTGCGCCATCTGCCTGCACCGCTTCCGCACGGGCGTCTGGTCGTTCCGTTTGGCGCAGCACTTTTGTCGCTGACGAACTTCACGTCAGCGGCAGTTTTTTATTCAGCAGGGCGGCTTTAGGCGGCTTTACATCCGCCGTGCAGTTTGTTATAATAGAATAACCAAACAATCGGAGGGCAGCCTATGACCATCGCCATTGTGGATGATGAATTGGAGACGCGCCAGTATATGCAGGGCTTGGTGGCGCAGTATCTGGCGGAAACGGGACGCATGGCGCAGCTGGTGTTCTACCCGGACGGGGCGTCGTTTCTCGTCGGGTGCGAGCATCCGGACATTGTGCTGATGGACATTGATATGCCGGGCATGGACGGCCTTTCGACGGCGGAGCAGCTGCGGCGGAGTCACCCGGACGCTATCCTGATTTTCACCACGCGCCTCAGCCAGTGCGCCATCCGCGGCTATGAGGTGGACGCCATCGGCTTTCTGGTCAAGCCGGTGACGCTGCCGGGGCTGACTGTGAAGCTGAACAAGGCGTTCAAGCGGGTGGAGTACCGGCAGTCGAAAATTTGCCTGAAAACGAAAGACAACATCCTGTTCTTGGAGAAAAACGAGATTTACTATGCCGAGGGCAGCAATCACCATGTCATTTATCATACGGCGCAGGGCGAATTCCCCGTCCGCTCGTCCCTGCAGGAGGCGGAGGAACAGTTGGGCGCGGAATTCAGCCGAAGCTCGCATTCCTATATCGTCAATCTGGGCTTCGTGACGATGGTCGGAAAGAACGATGTGACGGTTCACGGCGAGGCGATTCCGCTGTCGCGCGCGATGCGCAGGGACTTTCTGAATGCGGTCAACCGCTATTACGGCGTGAGGTGACGAAGATGCTGACGAACTTGGCGAATTATCTGAACAATGATTTTCCATTCCATATGTTCTTCGCGGTGCAGATTCTGCTGGCGGAGGGGCTGTTCGTTGTGCGGATGAAGTCGCGGCTGCGCCCGCTGAAAATTGTGCTGCCGGTGGTGCTGTGCTACTTGGTACTGGCATGGTTTCATCCGCTGCTGGGGCATCGTTTTGCGCGCGTGGCAGCGATTTTTGCCGAATCGCTGCTGGTGCTGTGCCTGACGATGGACATTCCGACGACGAATGCGCTTTGTATCGGCATTTCCTCCTATGCGATTCAGAATCTGGCGTTCAAGGTCGGTGGACTGGCAACATGCTGGATGGCCAAGCCGCGTGATCCGCTGTTCTATCTGCTCTCCGGCGCATCGTTTGTGGTGGTGTACGCCGTGTGCTACCTGATGTTCGTGCGGCGCTTTCCGGAGAACGGCGATTTGAAGCTCGGCAACTGGAAGGTGCTGTTCCTGACGCTGGTGACGCTGCTGACGGTGTTCGTGCGTTCCGTGTCGCTGCCGACGGATATTTCGCTGCTTGACCGCCTGTTTTCGATTCTCTCGGTCATTATGGTGATGGTGCTGATTTATCAGTGCATGTACGCCGACGAGATGCGCCGCGAGAAGGAAATCATCGAGAGCCTGCTGGCACGGGAGGAATCCAGGCATCAGCTGCTGGGCAAGACGATTGACAGCATCAACATGAAGTGCCACGACCTGCGCTACCACATCGACACCTACCGCCGGGCACAGCAGCTGGATGAACACGCGGCGTTTTTTGACGAGGTGGAGCAGGAGATTCAGCGCTATGAGTACACGTTCCACACGGGCAATGCGGCGCTGGATTCGGTGCTGTCTGAAAAGAGCCTGTATTGCAGCGCAAATCACATTCTGCTGACGACGATGCTGGATGTATCGCTGCTCGCGCCCATTGAAAAGTCCGATATCTATTCCATCTTCGGTAATGCGCTGGACAACGCGATTCAGGCGGTGATGGCGGAAGCGCCCGAAAACCGCAGCGTCAATATCCGCGTCAGCGACGTGGTGGGCATGACGCAGATTGTCTTCGAGAATTTTTGCAGCAAGCCGCCGGAAATGCACGAGGGACTGCCGAAGACGGAGAAGGACACACAGTACCACGGCTTCGGACTGCGCTCCATCCGCTATATCATCGAGAAGTACGACGGGCATATGAGCATCGACACGAAAGACCAGATGTTCATCCTCTCGCTTCTGCTGCCGCGTTCGCAGCAGTCGGCATGACGATTTACGCGCAAAAAGCAACCAGTTTCGACACGAATGCGCTTCGTGTCGTTTTTTTATGATAGAATCAGCACATCAAAGGGGGCGCTGCGCCCTCATAGAAAGGGAAAGGTGTCCATGAAACGCACAAAACTCTTGGCACTCTTGACATCCATCTCCTGTATTCTCCTGACGATTGTTCTGGTGGGCAGTTACTTCACGGCTGCTTACGCCATGATGATCAACAAGGAACTGGGCATCGTGACCACGAGCGTGGTGACGGATGACCCCAGCAAGAATTCTACCTATTACGCGTCCAGCTTCCTGAAGGAAGACGGTACGCGTGACGATGATGCGCTGACCGCGTGGCAGAAGGCGCTGTGCGAGCAGATTCAGGGCGAAGGCTCTGTATTGCTGACGAACAACGGCGCGCTGCCGATGGAAAAAGGGCTGGGCGTGACCGTTTTCGGCCGCGGCGCAGTTGATACCATCTATGGCGGCACGGGTTCCGGTCAGGTTGATACCAGCAAGGCGGCGACAATGACCAGTGCGCTCACGGCGGCGGGTCTGAACGTCAACACCGCGATGATGGACTGGTACAGCGCGCAGATTGCGCAGATGAAGGAAGACAAGACCAACCGCTCCACGCCCGGCATGTTCACCGAATATGCGGACGTTCCGGCGGCGACCCGCATTGCCGAGGTTTCGGCGGACGCGGTGGCATCTTCCGGCGTGAATCTGGATGGCTACAAGGATGCGGCGATTGTCGTTATTGGACGCTCCGGCGGCGAAGGCGCTGACCTGTACACCGGCGAATTCACCGACGGTACGTCGTACTTTGAATTGCAGGATTCCGAGCGCGAGTTGCTCAAGTATGTGGCTTCGCAAGGCTTCAGCAAGACGATTGTGCTGATTAACTCCTCCAACGCCATGGCGATGGACTGGGTGAACAATCCGGAATACGGCGTGGATGCCTGCCTGTGGATCGGCGGCCCCGGTCAGTACGGTCTGAACGCGGTGGCGCAGATTCTGGTGGGCGACGTGAACCCCTCTGGCCGACTGGTGGACACCTACTCCGTGTCCTCCCTGTCCTCCGCGGCGATTCAGAACTTCGGCTCCTACGTCTACACCAATGCGGATGAAGAGACGGGCACGGTCGGCGGCGTGACGATTGACGGCGTGCCGGGCGACAAGACGAAGGTGCGCTATGCGATTCACTATCTGGTGGAATCCGAAGGCATCTATGTCGGCTACAAGTACTACGAAACGCGCTATGAAGATGCGGTCATGAAGCAGGGCAATGCGTCCGGCAATGCGGGCATCTTCGCGTCCAAGGGCGACAGCTGGGTGTACGGCGAGGAAGTCGCGTATCCCTTCGGCTATGGCATGTCTTACACCACGTTTGAACAGGCGCTGGAAAGCGTGACCTACGACGCGGCAACCGACAGCTTCACCGTGCTGGTGAAGGTGACGAACACGGGCAACGTCGCAGGCAAGGAAGTCGTGCAGGTCTACGGTCAGCAGCCGTACACCGAATTCGACCGCGCGAACGCGATTGAGAAGGCGTCTGTGCAGCTTGTCGGCTTCGGCAAGACGAATGTCCTCCAGCCCGGCGAATCCGAGACCGTCTCCGTGACGGTTGACCGCAAAGAATTGACGGTTTACGACGAACATGTCAACAAAACCTACATTCTCGAAGCGGGTGACTACTACCTGAGCGTTGGTCTGGATGCACACGACGCGGTGAACAACATCCTCGCGGCGAAGGGCTATGCCCCCATCGCACAGGAAACGCCGGCTGCGGAAGGCGCAGAAGAGGCGGAAACCGCAACGCTGACCGCGAACGGCGCGGCGGCGATGGATGCCCCTGGCGACGCGGCAAAGGTCTATAAGTTCACGGTCGACAGCGACGACAATGCGACGTACAGCGTGTCCGGCACGGGCTACAAGATTACCAACCAGTTTGGTGATGCGGATCTGAACAGCTACGGCGAGAAGCTCGTGACGTACCTGTCCCGCAGCGACTGGCAGGGCACTTGGCCGGTTTCTTATGACAGCCTGACGGCGAACGATGCCATCATCAACGGTCTGCAATTTAACTACACGGCGGAAGCGCCCGACGAGACGGTCATTACGGGTTCAACCGCGACGAACTACACCTTGGCGAACCTGATTGGCAAGGACTACGACGACCCGATGTGGGTGGATCTGCTCAATCAGCTGACGCTGACGGATTTGGCGGAACTGGTTGGCCACTCCGGCTACGGCACGCGGGCAATCGACTCCATCGGTCTGCCCGCGACGGTGGCAGCGGACGGCCCGCAGGGCATCAAGGCGACGTATGCCGGCAACAACTCCACGGTGGCGTATACCTCCGAACCGGTCATGGCGGCGACGTTCAACACGGAAATCCTCTACAATGTCGGTCTGTCGATGGGCGAAGACGCGCTGCGCTCCGACAACCGCGTGGTTGGCTGGTACGGCCCGGCGATGAACATCCACCGTACGCCTTACTCCGGCCGCAACTTCGAGTATTACTCTGAGGACGGCTTCCTGTCCGGCAAGATGGCGGCGCAGGAAGTGGCAGCGGCTCGCTCGAAGGATCTGGTCGTCTACATCAAGCACTTCGCGCTCAATGACTTTGAGACGTACCGCCAGTCGGTCGCAACCTTCGCGACGGAACAGGCGATTCGTGAAATCTACCTGAAGGGCTTCCAGTACGCGGTGGAAGAGGGCGGTGCGAACGCTGCCATGACCTCCTTCAACCGTATCGGCACGCGCTGGGCAGGTGCGCACAGCGGACTTTGCAACGAAGTTCTGCGCAAGGAATGGGGCTTCGTCGGCGTGACGCTGACGGACGCTGTGATGGCGAACCGCAACTGGATGGACGTTTCCATCGGTCTGGAAGCGGGCAATGACACTTGGCTGTCCTCCGGCGACTGGCTGGTGTCGAAGATTGAAGGCTGGGCGGCGGAAGACGGCAAGCTGCTGAACAACCTCCGCACTTCGGCGAAGAACTTCCTCTATACCTACGCGAACTCTGCCGCTATGAACGGCATGAACGAAACCAGCCACGTTGTCCACACGACGTCTTGGGTCGAGACGGACATGCTGATTGCGCGCATTGTGCTGATTGTGCTGACAGCGCTCTTCGGTCTCGCGATGCTGGTGTCCTACTTCATGGACGTCAAGAAAAAGGCGGCGTCCGCTGACCGCAAGACGGTTTCGATTGTCGCAGCGGTGATTGCGGTGCTGGCGGCTATCTTCTACATCATCATTGACACGGCTGCGACCACGAAGATGAACTTCGACGCGGTTGTGCTGGTGCTGCTCCTCGTGTCGGCAGTGTGCTACCTCGTCGCGGGCGTGAAGAAGATTGGTCTGCTGGCGGCGGCTGGTCTGGCATGCACACTGGTTGCGTGGTTCCGTTATCTGGTGACGGAAATCAACTTCCGCATGGATGACCTCGTGCTGATTTTCGGCGGCACATCCACCATCGGTGCGCTGGGCGTTCCGTTCATCCTCTCCTTCATCCTGATGCTGCTCGCCGTGATTTCGGGTGCTGTCCTGATGACGGGCGCGATGGGGTCGGAAAAGAAGTAATACTATTTCCGAATTCACCTGCGCCATCTGCTTGCGCCGCGAATTCTCATTTGGGAATAGTATAAGCCAATCAAAAACGTCCGCGCAGGGGAGTGAACGCTTCCCTGCGCGGACATGAAGACACTGCTGGGGAATGTGATATGCTCCCTCTATGAGAGACAGTAAAAAACCAAACTGTCAATCATGGAGGGAGCATTTTATGGGATATCAGCAAAAGGCAAATTCGGAAAGAAAAGCATGCGTGACGCAGCAGCAGAGGCAGACGTAAGTCAGGAAACATTTCGGCGGTGGATCGTGCAGTATGAAGCAGATGGGGCAGCGGCGAGAGTCTCTGCATGATGGGGCAATTTCATACGGGATAATAAAACAGGGGGACAAGCCGCATTTCAGGCTTGCCCCCATTGCTTTGCTTACAGCAGCTGAATATTTGCCTTCCTGCACGCCTCCTGCACGTCCAGCGGCCACAGGCTCGCCTGCACCTCGCCCACATGCGCTTTGCGCAGCAGGTAGACACACATGCGGCTCTGCCCGATGCCGCCGCCCATCGTCTGGGGCAGCTCGCCGTTCAGCAGTGCCTTCTGGAATGGCAGCTCCGCGCGCTCCTCGCAGCCGCGAATCGCCAGCTGACGGCGCAGCGCGTCCGGGTCAACGCGGATGCCCATGCTCGACACTTCCAGCGCAATGTCCAGCAGCGGGTCGTAGAGCAGAATGTCACCGTTGAGTGACCAGTCGTCGTAGTCTGGGGCGCGGCCGTCGTGCATCTGTCCGGAACGCAGCGCGCCGCCGATGCCCGTCAGGAACACCGCGCCGTATTCGCGTACCGCCCGGTATTCGCGTTCCTTCGGCGGCAGGTCGGGATACAAATCCTCCAATTCCTGCGACGAGACGAACGTGATGTCGTCGGGCAGTTCGGGCTTGATGTGCGGATAGTGCGCGCAGACGAAGCCCTCCGTCTTGCGCAGGGTGAGGTAAATCGCGCGGACGGTCGCTTGCAGCGTCTCCATCGTGCGCTGCTTAGGGGTGATGATTTTCTCCCAGTCCCACTGGTCGACGAAAATCGAGTGGATGTTGTCGGTCGTTTCGTCGCGGCGGATGGCGTTCATGTCCGTGTACAGCCCTTCACCGGGCTGGAAGCCGTACGTTTTGAGCGCCTGACGCTTCCATTTCGCCAGCGAATGGACGATTTCCGCCGTTTCACCGGTTTCAAGAACGTCAAAGGATACCGGTCGTTCGACGCCGTTCAGGTTGTCGTTCAGACCGCTGCCGGGCGTGACCATAATCGGCGCGGACACACGGGTCAGGTTCAGCGCGCGGGCTAACTCCGTCTCGAAAAAATCCTTGACCAGTTTGATGGCGATTTCCGTATCCCGCAGGTTCAGCACGGGATTGTAATTCTTGGGGATAATCAGGTGCATAACGCCTTTCCTCCTTGCCGAAGCATAATTGCTAACAGTATAGCACAAAATTCGGCTGAAGCGAACCATTCTGCGCGTAAAAACACCGAAAAAGCAAAGACCGAAACCCTTGACAACACCCGCAAAAAGCATTATACTGACCTTGTCCCGCAATGAAGGGGAACGCTGGAAGTTCCGTCTGTTCCAGAGAGCCGCGTGCTGGTGGAAGCGCGGTCAGACGCCTGTCAGCCGCTCGCCCCGGAGCGCAAACCGGACGAAGGGTTCGGCGAATGGCGCACGTTACGCGCAAGAGAGGTTCGGCACGTCCGGACAAGCAGAGTGGTACCGCGAAACATCCGTTTCGTCTTTGCAGAATTTGCAGGGGCGGAACGTTTTTTTGTTCCGTCCGAGAAAAGCAGGGAGGAAGCATCATGGAATTCAAACCCTATGACCCTAAAGCCATCGAACCGAAGTGGCAGAAGCGCTGGGCGGACAGTCACGTTTTCGAGGCGAAGAACGACTACACCATGCCGAAATTCTACGGCCTGATTGAGTTCCCGTATCCGTCGGGACAGGGGCTGCACGTCGGCCATCCGCGCTCCAATACCGCGATGGACATCATCGCCCGCAAGCGCCGCATGGAGGGCTGCAATGTCCTTTTCCCCATCGGCTGGGACGCCTTCGGTCTGCCGACGGAGAACTACGCCATCAAGAACAAGGTTCACCCCGCCATCGTGACGAAGAAAAACATCGACCACTTCCGTGAGCAATTGCAGAAAATCGGCTTCTCCTTCGACTATTCCCGCGAGGTCAACACCACCGACCCGTCCTACTACCGCTGGACGCAGTGGATTTTCCTTCAGCTGTTCAAGCACGGGCTGGCGTACAAGTCCGAAATGCCCATCAACTGGTGCCCCAGCTGCAAGTGCGGTCTGGCGAATGAGGAAGTTGTCGGCGGCGTGTGCGAGCGCTGCGGCACGCAGGTCATCCGCAAGGTCAAGAAGCAGTGGATGCTGAAGATTACCGCCTATGCCCAGAAGCTGCTCGACGGCTTGGACACGGTGGACTTCATCGACAAGGTGAAGGTGCAGCAGCGCAACTGGATTGGCCGCAGTGTCGGCGCGGAAGTGGATTTTTCCCTGACCGTGCCGGGCGAGAAGGTGCGCGTTTTCACCACGCGCCCGGATACGCTCTTCGGTGCGACGTACATGGTCTTGTCCCCTGAGCATCCGCTGATTGACAAGCTGAAGGACCAAATCACCAACTACGACGCGTGCATGGCGTACCGCGCGGAAGCCGCGAAGAAGAGCGACTTTGAGCGCGCTGAGCTGGCGAAGGACAAGACGGGCGTGCAGATTGAGGGTGTCCGCGCCGTCAACCCCGTCAACGGCAAGGAAATCCCGATTTGGCTGAGCGACTATGTGCTGATGACCTACGGCACGGGCGCAATCATGGCTGTTCCGGCGCACGACACTCGTGACTGGGAGTTCGCGCATAAGTTCGGCATCCCGATGATTGAGGTCGTCGCGGGCGGCAATATTGAGGAAGCAGCGTATACCGATATTCAGGACGGCGTGATGGTCAATTCCGGCTTCCTTGATGGCATGAAGGTCGCACAGGCGAAGGAAGCGATCATTGAGTATCTGGAGAAGAACGGGCTGGGCGAGAAGAAGGTCAACTACAAGCTCCGCGACTGGGTGTTCAGCCGCCAGCGCTACTGGGGCGAACCCATCCCGATTGTGCACTGCGACAAGTGCGGTATGGTGGCGGTGCCGGAAGATCAGCTGCCTGTGACGCTGCCGATGGTGGACAACTACGAGCCGACCGATTCCGGCGAATCCCCCCTGTCCGTCATGCACGACTGGGTGAACACCACCTGCCCGTGCTGCGGCGGCCCGGCGACGCGCGAAACCGACACCATGCCCCAGTGGGCAGGGTCAAGCTGGTACTTCATGCGCTACTGCGACCCGCACTGCGAAACTGCCATTGCCTCGCCCGAAGCGCTTCGCTATTGGCTGCCCGTGGACTGGTACAACGGCGGCATGGAGCACACGACCCTGCATCTGCTGTACAGCCGTTTCTGGCATCTGTTCCTGCATGACATTGGCGTGATTCCCGCGCCTGAACCCTACCAGAAGCGCACCAGCCACGGCATGATTCTGGGCGAGAACGGCGAGAAGATGTCCAAGTCGCGCGGCAACGTTGTCAACCCGGATGATATCATCGACGAAATCGGCGCGGACGCTTTCCGTGTGTACGAGATGTTCATGGGCGCGTTCGATCAGGCGATTCCGTGGAGCACGCAGAGCGCGAAGGGCTGCCGCCGCTTCCTTGACCGTGTGTGGCGCTTGCAGGAGAATGTGACGCCCGACGAGGGGTACAGCGAGAAGCTGAACGCGCTCATGCATGAGACGATTAAGAAGGTTTCGCTGGACTACGAGGCCATGAAGTACAACACCGCCATCGCGCAGATGATGACGCTGGTGAATGAGATGGTTTCCGCCGGCAGCGTGACGCGCGGGGAACTCAAAACCCTGCTCCTGCTGCTCAACCCCGTTGCGCCGCACATCACGGAAGAAATGTGGGAGAATCAGGGCTTCGGCGGCACGATGACGTATCAGAAGTGGCCGACGTGGGACGAAGACGCGCTGGTGAAGTCGGAAATCGAAATCGCCGTGCAGGTCTGCGGCAAGGTTCGCGGCCGCGTGATGATTCCCGCCGACATGACGAAGGAACGCGCGGAGACGGAACTCCAGCAGCTGCCGGAAATCCAGAAGATCCTTGCGGGCAAGAATGTGACGAAGGTTATCTTCGTGCCGGGTCGTCTGGTGAACTTCATTGCGAAGTAACCTGTACAATGTAATCTAATTGCATACAATATTCGCCGCAGAGAAAGAAATTTCCCTGCGGCGAAATTTTTTGGTTCTTCACGGAATCTTGGGGCAAG
>ENA-ORVG01001600-ORVG01001600.1-human-gut-metagenome-genome-assembly--contig:-NODE-1600-length-25707-cov-51.859543_pt1 | contig 25707 bp, 12 predicted proteins | sample MGYA00242091_ERZ509233 | MGnify/ENA primary metagenome ERZ509233 (study PRJEB26280, sample SAMEA2338840) | human gut metagenome | biome: human gut; feature: human-associated habitat; material: faeces... | reverse complement strand
AGCCGCCGAAGCGGTGCTTAAGCCGCTAGGCGGGAATTGTGCGGTGTTGCCCTAAGTGTGGCGCTGGAATTTACAATCTATCAGGATCGGAGTTTCAGTATGATGAAAAATACAATGTTGGAAATGTCCCGCTATGCAGCGCTGGCTCGCCAGGCTATGGCAGAGGGTATTGTTCTGCTGAAAAATGAGGCTGTTTTACCACTGGTTTCCGGCGGCAGAGCGGCTTTATTTGGGTACGCGCAATTTCACTACTACCAAAGCGGCACAGGGTCCGGCGGGCTGGTGAACATCGCCCATGTGCCGAACCTGCCCGAAGTGCTGGGCGGTCCGGACGGCTACCAGCTGGATGCTGAGGTGCAGGCCCGCTATGCAGCATGGCTGGCGGAACACCCTTACGAGATGGGAACCGGCTGGGCACAGGAACCGTGGTTTCAGCCGGAAATGCCGCTGGATGAAGACTTTGTCCGCGCTGCGGCCCAGCGTGCCGAAACGGCGTTTATTGTCATCGGTCGCACGGCAGGGGAAGACCAGGACAATAGCAATACTCCCGGCAGCTTTCTGCTGACCGAGGGCGAGGAAAATATGCTGGCGCTGGTTTGCCGTCATTTCAAAAAATCTGTGGTGCTGCTGAATGTTGGCAATATCATTGATATGCAGTGGGTCATGCGATACAACCCCGGCGCGGTGGCGTACATCTGGCAGGGCGGGCAGGAAGGTTGCCGCGGTGTGCTGGATGTGCTGAACGGTACCGTCAACCCCTGCGGCAAACTGCCCGATACCATCGCCTGCACCCCGGCAGATTATCCGGCGGCTGACCATTACGGGGCGGATGACCGCAACATCTATGCCGAAGATATTTACGTCGGCTACCGCTATTTTGAAACGTTTGCACCGGAAAAGGTGCTTTATCCCTTTGGCTTTGGCCTTTCCTATACAAAATTTGAAGTTCGGCTGTTGAGCGCAGATGAAACAGCCGATGGCATTACCGCCTTTGCTACCGTCCAAAATACCGGCAGCTGCCCCGGCAAGGAAGTTGTGCAGCTCTACTGCACCGCGCCGCAGGGGCGGCTGGGGAAACCGTCCAAAGTGCTGTGCGCCTTTGCAAAAACCAGAACGCTGGCCCATGGGGAGAGCCAGACCCTGACACTGAAAGCCCCGTGGCGTAACTTTGCCAGCTATGATGACAGCGGTGTGACCGGGCACAAGTCTGCCTTTGTGCTGGAAGCAGGCGAGTATCGCTTCAGCCTTGGCACCGATGTGCGAAGTGCGGAAGAAGCTTTTACGGTCACACTACCGTTGATGGTGGTGGAACAGTTGGAATCTGCAGCTGCTCCGGCTGTAGCCTTTGAACGCCTGCGCCCTAGTGCGGATGGAACCCCAGCATGGGAACCCGTGCCCACTGAGGAAGAACGGCCCGAGCCCCGCCGCGCCGCCCGCCTACCGCGGGAATGGCTCCAGACTGGCAACAAAGGCATCCGCCTGCGGGATGTGGCCGATGGTACCACTGCGATGGCAGACTTTGTGGCACAGTTCAGCGATGAGGAGCTTTGCACCATTGTCCGGGGCGAGGGGATGAACTCTCCGCGCGTTACGCCGGGAACAGCTGGGGCAATCGGAGGCGTCAGCGATGCTTTGCAGCGCTATGGGCTGCCTGCCGCCTGCTGTTCGGACGGGCCGAGCGGTATCCGTATGGACTGCGGCACCGTTGCTTTTGCCATGCCTAATGGCACCTGCCTGGCCGCGACTTTCAACGAGGAATTAAGCGAGGAACTCTACTCGATGGAAGGGCTGGAGCTGCGCAAAAACCATGTGGATACGCTGCTTGGCCCTGGCATCAACATTCACCGCCATCCGCTGAACGGCCGCAACTTCGAGTATTTCTCGGAAGATCCGCTGCTGACCGGCAAAATGGCCTGTGCTCAGCTGCGCGGGATGCACCGCTGGGGTGTAACCGGAACCATCAAACATTTTGCAACGAACAATCAGGAGCACCGGCGTCACTTCGTTGAATCGGTTGTATCGGAACGTGCTTTGCGGGAAATCTATCTGCGCGGCTTTGAAATTGCCGTCAAAGAGGGGCATGCCCGCTCCATTATGACATCCTATAACCCGCTGAACGGTTACTGGACGGCCAGCAATTATGACCTTGTTACAACAATTTTGCGCGGCCAATGGTGTTACACCGGCATTGTGATAAGTGACTGGTGGGCCGATGGCAATGACCGCGACGGCGCAGGCAGCACCAAGCATGTGGCTGCGATGGTTCGCGCCCAGAATGATGTGTTCATGGTTGTGACGGACCCGGAGCATAACTCCGGCAGCGATGATCTGGCCGTTGCTTTGACAGAGGGACGGCTGAGCCGGGGCGAGCTGCAGCGCAGCGCGGCGAATATCTGCCGCTTTTTGCTGCAAACACCTGCGTTCCGCCGCAGCATTGGCCGCACCACGGCGTTGGATGCCCAGTTGGAAGCGATGGCCGAGCAGGATATGCAGCAGGCGGCGCAGAACGGCCAACCCCTGACATTACATGGAGACGTAAGCATTGACCCGGCCGCGATTGATAATGGTTACCGCCGCACCACTGCGTTTTGTGCGATGGTTGAGCAGGGCGGCGCATACACGCTGCATCTGCGCTGCCGCGCAATGCCGGGCAACAGCCCACTGGCCCAGATCCCGGTTTCGATTTTTGCGGGACGGGTGTTTGTGAAAACCATTACCATCACGGGCGCACAGACCGACTGGTGCGAGTTTACGGTGGCGCTGCCTGCCGTTGACGCGGGGAAAACTTTCTACCTGCGTTTCTACTTCGGTCAAAGCGGTATGGAGTTGGACGCCGTGACGCTGGATCTGCTGTCATGACATTGACAAACAATCTCGAATATATCAGATATGCGGAGTAATTGTACGTACATCAAAAAGGACAAAAAATGGAAAAAACACTGTTTTGTGCCCGCGCCGCCTGCGATACAATGATGCGCAAGTTTGCTGCTGCCGACCTGCCGCCGAAAGGCCATTTCTATTATCACCAGGGCGTTTTTCTTTCCGGGGTGCTGAAAACCTGGCAGCTGACCGGGGAACAGAAGTACCTGGACTATGCCGCAAGCTGGGTTCACGCCGTTTTTGACGAGAGCGGAAAAGTTAAACAGTACAAGCGCGCTGACCTTGACGATATCCAGGCCGGCATTTTGCTGTATACCCTGTACGATGCAACCGGGGATGAATTCTACCGCCGCTGTATCGAAAGCGTTGCCGCCCAGGTGCAGGATATTCCACGCTGCCAGTGCGGCGGTTTCTGGCACACCTGCGGCTCGTCGAACCAGATGTGGCTGGACGGCTTGTATATGGCCTGCCCGTTCATTGCGGAGTATGCCCGCCGCTTTGACCGTCCGGAATGGACGGATTTGGTTGTCAACGAGATTCGCTTGATGCGGGAGCACACCCGCGATGCCAAGACCGGGCTGTGGTATCACGCCTGGGACGAGAGCCGCAAAGCGGATTGGTGCAACCCCGAAACCGGGCTTGCACCGGAATTCTGGGGCCGCAGCATTGGCTGGGTGCCGGTGGCCATTCAGGATGTGCTGGCACAGATGGACCCGGATGATGAACGCCGCGCCGCTTTGGAACAGTATGTGCGCGACCTGCTGACCAGCCTTTTGCGCTATCAGAGTGCGGATGGCCGCTGGTATCAGGTTGTGAACAAAGGCGATCAGCCCGGTAACTGGTTGGAAAATTCCTGCTCTTGCCTATATGCCGCGGCGCTGGCTCGCGCTGCCCGCACCGGACTGATGGGCGCTGAGGCGATTGATGCTGCAAAACGTGCCTTTGACGGCGTTGTGAACAGCCTGGAATGGCAGGGTGAGGATATCCAGATTGGTCATGTCTGCATCGGAACTGGTGTTGGCAACTATCAGTTCTACTGTGACCGTCCCTGCGTTACAAATGACCTGCACGGTGTTGGTGCTTTCCTGCTGATGTGTACCGAATTGCAGGTGGCAGAGAATGTTTGTGCGCAAAACAGATGAGATGTGCCCAAATGTAAGGGCAACACCGCACAATTCCCGCCTGACGGCTTAAGCACCGCTCCGGCGGCTGCGGCACTTAGAATTATGCGGTATTGCCTAAGAACCAACAGGAAAGTGTGGATCACGATGACCTACCATGACATCAAACACAATGCCGAAGTAAACGAGCTGCTGAAAAAGGGCAACCAGAATTTGGGACTTTTGGGCTTTACCGACCATTCGCAGGCACACTGCATCCATGTGGCGGAAACCGCTGCGCACATCCTGAAAAAGTTTGACTACAGCGCCCATGATATTGAGCTTGCTAAAATTGCCGGGTACATGCACGATATCGGCAACGCCATCAACCGCACCCACCACGCGGAATACGGCGGCCTGCTGGCCAACGAGATTTTGAAGCAGTATGATTTGAGCGTTGCGGACCGCATTACCATTGTTTCGGCCATTTCCAACCATGACGAATCCACCGGCGGCGCGGTGGATCCCATTTCGGCTGCGCTGATTATTGGCGACAAAACTGATGTGCGCCGCAGCCGCGTGCGGGAAAAGCCCAAAGCCAGCTTTGACATCCACGACCGGGTCAACTATGCCGTAACGGACCAGACATTAAAGATCAACACCGACAAAAAGGTCATCTCGCTGAATCTGCAGATCGACACGGACATCTGCTCGATGTACGAATACTTCGAAATTTTCCTGAACCGCATGCTGATGTGCCGCGGCGCCGCTGACCTGCTGGGCGCCACCTTTAAGCTGACGGCCAACGGGGCAAAAGTGTTGTAAAATTATAATCCTGTATCAAAAAGCTCAGGCTGTTCCCTGTTGGGGGCAGCCTGAGTTTTTATACCATGGAAAATCATTCCGCCGTTTTACAGATTCAGCATATACGTTTCCATTTGCATCGTCCTTACCGCCGCTCTTCATGATTCTGCCGGAACAAACGGCAATTCAATGTTTTCCTCGTCCACAGGCGGGGTTTGGGTTGCGCTGGGGGGCGGGGTTTCTGTCGGTTCCTTCGTGTTGTCCTCCGGTTCGCCGTCACCATTTTCTGCGGGCGCGGCACTGGCGGTGGGCTGACCGGCGGCGTTCAGCACCGGTGTTTTTTTCGTTGCGGGCTTCTGGGTCGGCTTGGGGGCAGTTGTCTGCTGCGGGACAATAGTTGCCGTGGGCTGCGGTTCAGCTGTCGCGGCGGGCTGCGGCGTGGGCTCTGCCGGGACAGCATCATTCGTTTCCGCCTGCCGGGTCGGCTCCGGGGTTGGCTGGGTACCTGCCTGCGGCCGGTGCAGTGCAAAGGCAGCGGCAAGCACCACGGCAGCCACCACAACGGCCAGGACTATTTTTTTCTTCATTGCTGTTTTCCTTTTTATATTTGGGGGCGTTGCGGCATCAGCCTGCCACGCTGTAACGCTGTGCGGCGGTGGTCAGGTCATCCAGCGCGCGGAGCAGGTTCAGCAGCGGCAGCTGGCTTTCATCCACCGCTGCCAGCGCACGGACCATATCGCCATAGCTGAACACCCCATAGCGCAGGATGCACAGGTCCGCCCCGTTTTGCCGCATGGCAACCACCGGCATGGCATCCGCGCGGCGGAACGCAATGGCCGGTGTAACGACATAATATACCTTTTTTCCGTCAAAGCGGGTGTTGGTATCCACGGGCTGCAATTCGGTTTCGGGCTCACCCGCGTTCCAGGCAAAAGTAAAAGTGCATTCCGCGCCGTCCGGCACCATAAAATAGTGGCGGATCTGGATAACGGGCTCCAGCAGCAGGCTGCTGCCGTAATAATCATCGGTCTGGGTGCCGCTGCTTTCAAACTGGTAGCTGCCCCAGTTGGCTGTGGAGTTTGGCTCCGCGGTGCCGGCTAACGCATCGGTCCGGTAGCCAAAGTACAGCTGCGCTTTGCCGCCATACACCAGCAGGGTGCCGGCCAGCTCCTTTGCCTGTTGGGGATAATCGTGTTCCAGCAGGTAGTTCAGGTAATCCTTTACGGTGTAAGTATAAACCGGGCCATATTTACCGTTTACCACCATCCGGGCTTCAATATCATCCGTCAGCTGTTTGGCGGCCACCTGGCAAGGGAAAGCGGTGCAGCTTTTGCCGTTTACTTTCACCTGCTTTGCATCTGCCACTGCCACCTGTGTTACGGTAGAATCCGGCAGGGTAAACTGCATGGCGGCATCCTGCGGGGTATCTTCCGGCAGGGTAACGTAAAAATAAATTGTGACTGTCTCCCCCAGGCTCAGGCTGTAGCCTTCCAGATGCTCGCCGGTCTGGGCGGTTTCCGGGGTGGCGGGATCCTGCGGCGGCGGAGTTGGCACGGCAGGGTCAGGCCGGCCGGTTTCCGGGGTGCTCTGCGGCGGATCCGCCCAGGGAATATCCTCATCCGTTTCGCTCACCTGCGTCTGGATGCTGGCCGTATTTTCCTCTGCCAGCGCGGCGGCAGGCAGCGCGGCACACAGCACCACCGCCGCCAGCAAAGCCAGCAGGCGCTGGGGCCAGCTTTTTTGTTTTGTATGGTTCAAACTCAAGGTGTTTCCTTCCTGTTTTTTGTTTTATCTTCTCTTTTTTATCCCGCTAAAGGCATCATCCCTGGTTTTTGGCCAGCAGCGCTGCTCCAATCACCCCGGCGCGGTAGCCGAGGGTGCAGGTGGTAATGCGGGTGTGCTTTTGGGCGTAAGCATTGCCAAAAACCATTGGTCCCACCGCGGCGCGCAGGGGAGCCAGCAGGTTCTCCCCCTGGTTGGCCACCCCGCCGGACAGACCGATCACTTCCGGGAAGAAGATGTTGATCATGTTGGCAACGCCCACCGCAAGGTAATGGATGTACTGTTCCACCACGGCTTTGCCTGCGGCATCGCCCTGGGCGGCGGCATCAAAGGCGGTGCGGCCATTTACCCCGCCGCTTTGGGCGGCTATGCCATGCAGGGCGCTTTCGGGGTGGGCTGCCATGGCTTCTTTGGTCATGCGGATCAGGGCGGTGGCACTGGCCAGGCTTTCCAGGCAGCCGGGGCGGCCACAGGTACAGCGCGGGGCATCCGGGGTGTCCAGAATGACCATGTGCCCCGGCTCCGCTGCCGCGCCGGTGTAACCAGTCAGCAGCCTGCCGCCCAGCACCACACCGCCGCCCACGCCGGTACCCAGTGTGATGATCACTGCGCTTTCGGCCCCTTTGGCGCAGCCCGCCAGTGCTTCGCCCAAAGCGGCGGCGTTGGCATCATTGGCAAGAGCAACCGGCAGGCCGGTTTTGGCGCGCAGATAATCCCCCATGGCAAAATCATGCCAGTCCAAATTGTTGGAGTAGCGCACGAGGCCGCCATCCACCGTACCGGGGCAGCCAACGCCAATGCCCGCTACCTGCTGGCCCTGTGCCAGCTGATTGCAGAGGGCTGCAATATCATCGCACACGGCTTCGGCCGGACGCGGCAGTCTGGTGGGGGTGCTCGCTTCCTTTATAATAGCACCATCTGCATCCACAAGCGCAGCTTTGATATTGGTTCCCCCAAGGTCCACACCCAGATAATACATGATTGCAGCCTCCTGTACATAACATTTTTTTCAGTGTAGCAGATTGCCCGCCCCGGCGCAAGAACTTGTAGACAAAAAAGCATCCAAAAGTAAACCCGGCACTACTCACTGCTCTTTGTCGGGTCGTGCCGGTTGGATTTTATTTTTTAGGCAATACCGCATAATTCTAAGTGCCGATACGGCGAGCGAGGTGCGGCAGATGCCAAGCCAAAAGCGCAGATAATACTGGATGCTGCAAAGGTGAGCGCCGCCAGTGGCGGAAACAGCGAACCGAAGCAGGGGCAGCGGTCGCAGAGTGCGAGGGGCTTTTGCCCCCGAAGCACGATGCGGGTACCGCAACCCGACATTATCGAGCATTTTGGCAACGCAGATGCCGTGCCGCAGCCGCCGGAGCGGTGCTTAAGCCGCAAGGCGGGAATTGTGCGGTGTTGCCTTTATTAGCGGCTGCTCATCCGTTCAGTTTGGCGTACTCTTCGTCGGTAACGGGCTCGCACCATTCGTTGCTGCAATCTTTGCCGGGAACTTCCACAGCAATGTGGCTGAACCAGCTGTCGGCCTTGGCACCGTGCCAGTGCTTGACGTTGGCCGGGATGGTGATCACGGTGCCGGGGGTCAGGCTGACGGCAGGTTTGCCTTCTTCCTGGAATTGATAACGCCTTCTATATTTTCATATGAACACCACAGCAATAGTATAACAATAGCACAACACAAGCAGGATTTAAGGCAAAGAGCTGCAGGCAGTATGATGCGGGAATGATCAACCAGCAGGGTTCCGGCTGCTCCGGCGCGATGAGTGCATCGCGCCCTACAATCGGTCCAATGCCTTATCGCAGTATGTTAAGCATGTGGCCGCTATATTTTTTCAAAACCCCTTATCGAAAAAACTGCCCGCACAACGGCTTATCATACCGTGTACGGGCAGTTGATTTATAATTTTCTACTTTTCTCTCAGGTCTGGGTCGATAAACGCAACCCCACCTGGTACCCCAGCAGGGTGCGGGTTTCCACCGGCTGATGGCGGATGAGGGAAAGCAACTGCTGTGCGGTACGGCGGCCCAGCTGTTCGGCATCAAAAGAGACCGCCGTGATCTGTGGCGTACACCCCTGCAGCGCTTCGTCGTCATACAGGGAGGCAAGACGGATATCCTGCGGCACGCGCAGGTTCAGCTGTCTCAGGGTGTTCAAAGCCAGCTGGGCAACCTGGTCATCCATGCACAGGATGCAGTCCGCCCCACGCTGTACCGCGAGCTCCACAGCGCTGGTGCGTAGATCGTCGCTTTCCAGCTCCAAAAACAGCAGGCTCTCATCAATCTTGCAGCAGGCGCGGTCATGCGCCTGCTTATAGCCTTCCAGGCGGGACTGGTTGACGGTGTACAGCATGGATCCGCCCAGCAAAGCAATGCGGTGCAGGCCCTTCATCAGCAGCAGGCTGACCAGCTCGCGGCAGCCGCCCACCTGATCATGGTCCACCGAGATGACATCCTGGTCAGCCGGGCGGCCAATGGCAACAAAGGGGATGCCGCTTTTTTGCAGCATGGGGATCAGCGGATCACGCTCCAGCGTGCGGGCCAGAATCACGCCATCAATCTTGCGGTTGACCAGTAGACGCTGCATCGGGCTTGTTTCCTGCTCGCCCACCATCGTCATCAGCACATCGTAATCATTGCGGGTGGCAATATCGTACACGGCGCTGACGGTTTTGCGCAAAAATGGTGCGGCAAGGTTGCCGAACTGGCGCGAGAACACCAGTGAGATATTATAAGACTGCTGGGTTACCAACCCGCGTGCCAGCATATTGGGCACATAGTTTTTCTCTTTGGCGTACTGGACCACGCGGGCGCGGGTCGCTTCGCTGACACGGCCATTGCCCGAAAGGGCACGGGATACCGTGGTCTTGGACACGCCAAGGTCTTCAGCCATCTGGCTGATGTCAATTTTTTTTTCTCCTTCTGTCTGTTTACGGCGCGGCATGGGTTTACTCCTGTTAACGTTTGCTTCTATAAGATCTTCTTTCTGTCCTTGCCGGTTTTCTGCCCCACGGGCAGTTCCCAGGGTACTGTTCCAGAAACCAGTCCCCCACCCCGGCCATTCCCTACTTGGTTAATGGACTTAACATATTATACCACATTTTCCTGGATCATGGTAGCCCCCTATGCAAAGAAAGCAAAGAACACGCTACCCCAGTATGGGGTCATTATATCATTCCTGGCTCTGTTTTTCAACCGATTTCTGGCTCTGTTTCCGTTTTCCAGTGTGTTTTATAACCTGGTAAAGTTTTCTCATTTTGTCCGTATCCTGCTCAGTCATCGTACCTGCGCCAAATTGGGCGGCTTGGGCCAATGCCAGCAGAGCTTCGGCATCCTGGGGTTCAAGGGCGGGGACACAACTTTGCAAAAATGCGGCAAACTCCGGCGCATCGGATGGTGTATCCGGCGGCAGGCCGCGGCGCACCAAAAGGCGGTAGATGCTGCCAAACACGGCCAGCACCCGCGCGTTGCAGCTGCCCCGGCCATACCCCATGGCATGGCGGCGGGCCAGCACCAGCAGCACCGCAGCAGCCAACAGGCACCCCCCCAGCAACGCCGCCAAAACCAGCCTGCTGCGGGGCACGATGGTGGCTGCGGGTTCGTTTGCGCTGCTCTCCCCTGCTGCGGGGGCGGTGTCTTGACCTTGAGTTTCGGGCAGCGGGTCGGTGCGCAGGTCGGCCTGTTGGGCGCTGACCAGCACGCCGGGGGTCATCTCCATGGGGGTCCAGCCCTGGCCAGAAATGTACACCTCCGCCCAGGCGTGGGCGTTATCGTCCTGCAAAATGGCGTGCCAGCTGCCGTCCTCCTGTTGGGTAAACAGGCTTTGCGGCGCGGCATAGCCCACCACATAGCGCGCAGGCAGCCCGAACATACGGAACATAACCACCGCCGCCGAAGCAAACTGCACACTGTACCCCTGTTTGGATTCCGTTAAAAAGTAACGGATGGGGTCGGCCCCCTCCGGCGGCTGGGGAGCGCTGGCGTTATACTGGTAGTTGGTGTTTAGATAGGCGCGGATGTAATCGCCAATGTCCGCAGCTTCGGTCAGCTTCTGGTCCTTTTTGGCTTCATCGCACAGGGTTTGCAGCTCGTCATAGCCGTCCGGCACGGCGGTGTAGCGGCTGGCAGCGTAAGCGGCATAGGATGCTTCCATCCGGTCCAGCACGCTGGGGTCGGCATCGGCGCGGGCTTCCAGCTGGGTTTGGGCGGTATCCCGCGGGTAATACAGGAACACATCGTCCTGCGCGGTCTGGCCCGCGGCGGCGCCATCGCCCTGGATGGTGTAATAATCGCCCCAGTAGGCGTTGTACGGTGCATAGGTGTACTGGGTATCGGCGTGGATGCGCTCCACCGTCAGCGTCTGGGGCTGGGCGGTGCCGTCATAGGCGGTGCGCAAAAACGGCAGGCTGGCAATGGTCAGCCGGGCGTTATCCTCGGTTTTCCAGTTCATAGCGGCGCTGTCAAAGGCATCGGCATCAGGGGCCTGCCAGGTAGTGCCGTCATAACTGCCGCCGATAAATCCCCGCAGGTATACGGTTTCTTCGGGTTTGTCGCTGGCGGTCAGGGCCAGATCCGTCACTCCGCTGACCTGGATACCCCCGCCCTGGTTCAAGGCGCCATCCGCCACACCACCGGCAGCGGCTTCTACCTGAATGTTCAGCCTGCCGCCGCTGACCCGCGGCAGCCAGGTAATGGCGGTGCTCAGCGCGGCGGATTCCACCCGCTGGGCCGCGGGCTGCAGCCAGCCAAGGGGAACCCCCAGCGCCGGGCGCAGCAGCCACCAACAGGGCAGCGCCAGCGCAAGGCAAAGCCCGCCCGCCGCCAGCGCGGCAGACTTTTGGATGTTATAATGGCGGCAAAGGTTCTGGCGGTAGTTTTCGGTATCGCGCCTGCCCCACAGGGCCCGCCGCTGCACCGAGCAGGAAGCCGCCCACGCTCCCATCCAACCGGCCAACAGCAGCAGGCAGGCAGGCACAGCAGGCGCGGCCCCGGCCAGCGCCAGCAGCACAACAACGGGCAGCAGCATTAAATCCAGCAGCAGGGCATCCGCACGGCGCAGGGCCGCAGCGGCCAGCGCCCCGGTAACGGGCAAGGCGGCCAGCAGCAAAAACAGCCCCAGCTGCGCCGCACTGCCGCCCTGGGCCACCGGCAGCGCGCTGCCAAGGCGGGCGTTCAGGCTTTGGGCAATGTTCCCGGCGCACTGCTGCGCCCCGGCCAAAAAGTTCCGCTGGCAGATGAACAACACCACAAGATACACAATCACCCCCGCCAGCAGCCCCCAGCGGCGCAGGGCTTGCGGCGCACGCAGGAACAGCGCCCACCCGGCGCAGAAAGCGGCTGCCGCGGGCCACACCCACAACGGCACCGCAATGCCGAACCCGGTGGAAAGCACCAGCAGCAAGCCAAAGGTGAGCGCCAGCAGCAGCGCGGCATCTGCCGCCAGCCACAACGCGGGGTGCGCTGCGGGGCGCTGGGTGCTCACCAGCACACGGTCCACAAACTTCAGCCCACTGCCGGGGTCGGCAGCGCCGCGCCGGCTCAGGGCAGTACATTCTTTTTTGCGCTTGGGCGGGTTTTTGCGGTGCTTCGCCGCCTGTTGGGGAAAATCCCCCCATTCCTCCGCTCCGTCCAGGTCCCCACCGGGGGTCAGGGCAGCGCGCAGGGCGGTCAGCGGTTCGCGCACCATCAGGCGGTCCAGCTTGGCGCTCAGCTTCCAGTGTACCTGCTTGAGGGTATCCCCGTCCCGGTACTCCCGCAGCTCATAGCTGCCGCCCAGGGCGGCGCGGGTGTCGGCTTCGTCGCCGTCCTCATCGGGGGCGGTTTCCGCTTTGGCTTTGCCAGCCGCGGCAGCGGGCAGCACACAGATGCTCCGGCTTTGCACAGCAGCCGAGCACGCCGCGGTGAACACCCCCAGGTGATCCCGCAGGGTGATGCCCCGCACCGCAATGCTCCACACGCCGCTTTTGCCTGCTTTTAGGGTAATGCGCTGTTCGGCGCTCTCCTTGCCGCACAGCATGGCGGCGCAGCGCAGGGCGATCTGCCCGCCGCCCCATTCATCGGCGGCGTTTAGCAGCACCACAAGCGCAGGGATGGGCAACCGGCTGCGGTTGCGCAGCCGAACCGTCAGGGCAAAATCTTCGCCCTGTATCACGGGTTTGTCCGGCACCAGCAGCTCTGCCGTTACCTGCCGGCGCAGATAGGTGGCGTCCAGCCGCAGCAGCACCAGAAGCACCAGCGCAAACGCTAACAGGAACACCGCCAGCGGTGCCTGGGTGATGAGCGCCGCGGCCAGCAGCACCAAAAGCACCAGCGCCCGGCCCAGCTTACCTGCCATGGCGGTCAGCCTTTTCGGGGCGGGGACGCGGCACGGTGCGCAGCAGGTCCTGCATTACGCTGTCCACCGTTTCGCCGCCTGCGCGGGCCTGGTCGCTCAGCACCAGGCGGTGGCGGGCAACCGCATCAAACACAGCGGTCACATCCTGCGGGGCAACAAAATCCCGCCCCGCCAGGTACGCCGCCGCGCGCGTCATGCTGGTCAGCGCCAGGGTGGCACGGGGGCTTAACCCCACGGCCAGGCGCGGGTCCTTGCGGCTGGCCTGGGCCAGCGCCACAATGTAGCGGTACATCAGCTCATGCACAAATACCGTGCTGACCTCCTGCTGCATGGCAAGCAGATCCGCCTGACCGGCAACGGGGCGCACACGGTCCAGCAGGCGGCCTTTGCTCTGCCCGGCCAAAATTGCCAGCTCCGCTTCCTCATCGGGGTAGCCCATTACGGCGCAGACCATGAAACGGTCCAGCTGAGACTGCGGCAGCATCTGCGTGCCGGCGGCGCCGATGGGGTTCTGGGTTGCAATTACGGTAAAGGGTGCGGGCACCGGGCGGGTAACGCCGTCCACCGTCACCGTGCCTTCTTCCATCACTTCCAACAAAGCCGACTGCGTGCGGGAGGAGGTACGGTTGATCTCATCGCCCAAAAACAGGTTGCACATCACCGCACCGGCGTGGTACACAAACTTGCCGGTCTCTTTCTGGTAAACGGAAAATCCCACCAAATCGGACGGCAGAACATCCGGCGTAAACTGCACGCGGCTTTCTTTCAGGTCCAGCGCGCGGGCAAAGGCCAGCGCCAGCGTGGTTTTGCCCACGCCGGGAATATCCTCAATCAGCACATGGCCGCCCGCCAGCATGGCCATCCAGATGGTGTTTACCGTTTGCTGTTTGCCCTGCACGGCCTTGTTTACTTCGGCCGTAACGGCGGCGGCCTGCTGTGTGTACTGCATGGTTAATCCTCCCGGTGTTTTTTCCATATCACCATAATGCCAACGGCGGCGGCAATAACCACCAGCCCGGCCCACAGTGCGTTGTTTTCCAGCCAGATCATGGTATTGGAGATCGCGCTCCCCTCGGATTCCGCGCTGCCCTCCCCCGGCAATGGGGTCAGGGCCTGGGGGGCCACTTCGGCAATGGAGCTGCCGCCGGCATCCTCCACGGTCACCTGGCGCGGCGTTTCGTCCCAGGTAGCGGCGCTTTCCTGCAAATCCTCCTCTTTGGTGGTGTCCGCAGCGGCGGTGTCGTGCTCCGCAATTACCAGGTAGCGCTGGCTGTTGCGGGTGTAGGGGTGGCAGGTGGAAAGGGTCAGCAGGTCCCGCCCCGGCTGGATCAGCACGGCGTTGATATCGCTGGGGTCAATAATTTTCAGCTCGCTCACGCGGTAAATCAGCGTTTCCCACGGGGTGGTCAGCTGGATCTTGTCCCCCACCTGGATCTGCTGCACGTTGCGCAGCATTTCCGCGCCATAATAGCCGCGGTGGGCGGCGATCACGGTGTTGGTGTTTTCGCCGCCCAGCGGCATCGAGGTCTGGCCCAGCAGCGCCGCGCCTTTGGCCAGGTTTTCGCGGCTGGCGCCCAGGTAAACGGGCAGCTCCAGGTTCAGGCGCGGGATCCACAGCACAGCCAGCACATCATCGTCATAGCCATAGGCAGCAAGGTCCAGCGGGGCTTCCTCATAGGCGAACGGGTCGGTCAGGCCGCTTTGGCCCCCGGCGTAAATTTCCGCGTTATAGTCCTGCATCGCGGCGTACAGTTCAGGGTAGGCGCGTTCCGGCTCCGGGGGTTCGGCTGTGGTTTCCTCCGCCGCGGGGGCGGTGGGCTGGGCTTCGGCGCGGGCTGCAAACTGCGCAGCGGTTTTGGCGTTGCGGGTGCTGGCCCACCACTGGGCAGCGGTGGGCTGTATCAACAGCGCCAGCCCCAGCAAAATGGCCAGCCAGGCCAGAATTTTAGCAATCAGCCGTCCCATTTAGTCATCCTCCTCGCGCTTTTTGCAGCGGTGCAGCAGCAACAGCAGCAGCAGCGCTTCGCCGCCGATCACAATGCTGCCCGTTACCGCGATCCACGGCCAGGCATCCACCACGCGCTTGACCACCGTTCCGGTGCGCAGCGCCTGATACTGCACGGCCTGCGGGGTGTTGGTTTCTTCCTCTCCATTATAAGGGATGCGGGTGCCGCGCACAAGCATGCGGTGGGTGTTGATGGCATACGGCGTGCAGGTAACAAGGGTGCAGTAATCCTGCCCCGCGGTGATTTCCAGATCCTCGGTGTGCTCCGGTTCCACCACTTTGATTTGATCCACCTGGTACGCCAGCGTTTCATCCAAAATATGCAGGTAGAAACAGTCGCCCTCTTCCAGCTTGTCCAGGTCGGTGAACAGCACGGCTTCGGGCAGGCCGCGGTGGCCGGTCAGCACGCTGTGGGTACTTTCTCCGCCAAGGGGGTAGCTGGAGCCTTCCAGATGGCCAACGCCCCTTTGCAGCACATCATCGCTGGTGCCTTCGTAAATAGGCAGGTTGACGTCAATTTTCGGGATGGTGATATACCCCAGGCTTTCGCCCACATCCACAAGGTCCACATAGCTGGTGCCGGTATCCTCCGCTTCGCCTGCGGCATCGCGCTCCACGGCGTTGTCCAGCTGCTGGTTATAGCGGCGGGCGGCCTCCTTGGCGGCGTCCAGTTTTTCGGTATCCATGCTTTTTACGGTATCATCGTAATTTTGGATCGCTTCGCTGGCGTGGCGCTGCGCCACCGCGTTGCTGATAACCGGGTACGATGCCACCCCAATGCCGGACAGGATCATCAAGGCCGCAAAGCCGACTTTTAGTTTTGTTGTGGTATCCATAGCGTCACCGCGAACCTTTCCGTGAGAGGGTTGAAGTTGGGAACTGATGCAATTAGAAATTAGAAATTAGGAATTGGAAGTAGGCAAAAGAATAAATAATAAAGAATAATGAATAATTGTGGTGGACCGCGGCGCATTGCGCCGCTCAGGAGATATTGGGTTGGGGGTGGTTTTTAGGGTAGTGAATAACAATAAAATAATCTGTAGGGCCTTACGGCGTTGCACACCACAAAATTGTAATAAACCTCGCCCTGCATGTAGGGGGCGACGTCCCCGACGCCCCGTTTGACGGGCCTAATAATTGCCGCCCATCCACCCCGCGCCGCAAACATTGCAAATCATTTGTAGGGGCCGATGCTCGCCATCGGCCCGTTGACGGGCCTTGCCCTATTTATTTTTAGGTTCCCCACGCGAGATATTGGCGCCCCTTGAGGGGAGCTGGACGCGGAGCGGCCTGAGGGGTGGTTCCCCGCCACAACCCTAACCCGTAGGGTGGTTCCCCACGCAGAACCTAAAAAGTCAACCGAACAACGGCCATGTACACCCAAAAAAATTTATTTCCCAATAACCCACCATAGGGGGAGGGCCAAATCCGGCCCTCCCCCTGTGTATGATGGATTATCCCTCTATACCCTATTGGTGAATTGTAACATTGTTTTGCCTTGCGGCGGGCGCATCAGGCGCGGTTCTTCTTTTTCAGGCTCAGCAGCACGCCAACACCGGCCACAACCAGCAGCACGCCAATGCCGCTGAACAGCAGGGTGCCGAAACCACCGGTGGTGGGCAGGTCGAAGCCCTTGCGGTTGATGATGGTCGTGGAGATGACACCGTCACCAGTCTCGCTACCATTCTGCGTACCGCCATTCATTTCATTCTCAGATGCCTCATTAGAGTCGAATGCTTCTTGCTTCTTGCTTACATCACGCTTAACCCAAACGCCGTTCTTATATTGATTTGTCTCGGTCCAAGTAGTCTTGTAAGCAATATTCAGCGAAACATCAACAGGTGCCTTCAGCAGGTTGTAACCATCTTTTGCCTTCGTTTCTACCAGCTTATAAGTACCATTTTCCAGGCCCTTAACTTCAAGTACGCCCTTGCTATCAGTTTTCAGTGCTACATGGTTGCCGTTTGCATCCACATCATTATTGACTCGTACCCAGCCCTTGGTCTCATCAAGGCCAAGTTCCTTTGCTTTAGCGTCAGTAATCGTATCTTTGGCACCATGTTCAACCTGCTTGTACAGGTCAAATTCTACGCCTTCCAGGCGAGTCCCCGCTTTATCATCAGCAATTTTGTCAATGTGGATCTTGAAGGTATAAACAACTGCCTCGTCCTGAACGGTCTTCTTATCCTCATCGGTATCCGGCTTCTCATCACCATTCTGCTTAACATTCTTGGAATAATCAAGCTTTACCGTGTTGCAGTTGCCCATGATCGTGGTCACTGCGTCTTTGTTCAGAACAGCAGTATAGGTAATCGTCAAAGTTTTGCCTTTATATGCAGCCATTGCGCTCGGAACAAACTTAACGATAAAGCCATTGCCATTCTTTTCCACTTTGTAAACTTCATTTGCAATCGCGGTTTCGCCATCCTTAACCACAACAGTGTCAACATTATCTGTCAGACCAGTCGGGGTATCGGTTACGGTAAAGGTTTTCAGGCGCTCAATATTTTCAGGAATGGTAACATCAATCTTATAGTTGATGGAATCGCCAACGCTATAATCAGCAGCTTCCTGCCACTTACCATTCTTTTCGACCTTCTTGTCTACATCAGGTACATAGTTGTAAACAGAAACCGTGTCGCCATTGATAGTATAGTCATCCTTATGTTCTGCATTTTCCGGGATTGTTGCAGTGGTACCGCTTTGGTCTACAACAAAAACATACTGATCGTTTTCGTTGATGATGTACTTATTATCTTTACCTTCTTCGTAACCAATTTCGGTAAAGCGATAAGTACCAGGCTTCAAATCGTTAACAGTGATCTTTCCAGCATCGTTGGTCACAAAATAATCTTTAGCCTGGCCTTCAACAGTTTTCGGTTCAATCAGTTCCCAGTTTTTAGGATCTTTTGCATCCTCAGTGTTAAACTCAACGCCATCTTTCAGGTGTTCCAGCTTAAACTTAACACCTTCCAGTGCTGTTTTATTATCTCTATCGTTGCCAATTACACCGTACTTTACCAGGTTGAAGTTGCCGGTTGTTGTGCTGTTTTTCGGATAAACAACAACATCATACAGCCATTCTTCACCCTTATTGACATCTCCCTTACGGGTCATCGGGATCGAGACAAGGAAAGGTTTTACAGCCTGCGTAACGGAAGCCGGCTTGGAGGTTTCCATCACAACGTAAAGACCGATTGGCAAATTATCAAATTTTACAACGCCCTTTTCGTCGGTTTTCGTTTCGCCATACCGATTGATGGTCGTCACACCATCTTTCAGCTCATTCTTATTAACGTCGGCATAAGTGTCGATCGTAACCGTAGCGCCTTCCCCGTTGTAGTATTTCAGCAGGTCCTCTTTGCTCATAACCTGATAGACAGTAAAGCCTACGCCCCCGGCTGCCTCTGCATCAGTCGGAGCCTTTTGATTATCTTCACCAGTACCATCATTATTTTCTTCTACACTTTTCTGCAAATATTTGTGGATGGTGATAGAACCAGTTTTCGATTCATCAATCGTACTTACGCTGGTTTTGATTTCAGGTGTTTGGGCATTGCCTTCGCCCTCGGCTGCCATTGCTGGCATGGCGCACAGGCTGAGGGCCAGGGCGGCGCTCAACAGGCCTGTGAGAAAACGTTTTGCTTTTTTCATTTCAGTACCTCTTCTCTTAAAAAAATCATCATCGGATGGGCGGCGGGGCCGCCCGGCTTAAGGGTTCTGCATCAGCACGGCGTGCAGTGCGGGGCGCTGCAGCGGGGAAACGCTGCCGCGCCGCCCGCACTGTGCCGTGAAGAAAAAAGGAGGAAAAACTGGGCCGCTTGCCCACTTGGCTTAAGGTGCATCTGAAACCAAAGGAAATAACGGATATTTCGCAGCCACAAGCAGGATGTAAGGCAAAGAGCCGCCGGAATCCTTTCCGGATCCCAAGGCTTTTTAAGGCAATGCCGCATAATTCTAAGTGCCGATACGGCGAGCGAGGTGCGGCAGATGCTAAGCCAAAAGCGCAGATAATACTGGATGTCTTATCGAGCATTTTGGCAACGCAGATGCCGTGCCGCAGCCGCCGAAGCGGTGCTTAAGCCGTAAGGCGGGAATTGTGCGGTGTTGCCTTAGCACAAAATCCGGCTGCGCTTATAGAAATAGGCGATATTTTCCGCTTTTCAGTTACACACCCCGGCTTATGGCTGCGCCCTGCCGTAAACGGGCGCGCACGGGCGGGCAGGCCCTGTATCCTGGGGGTTGCTGGGTTTCCGGGGGATGGTTAATGTCGCCGGCCCCCTTTCCTGTTGTAGCGGAATGTGAATATCAACAGCCCTGCCACCGCCAGCGGCATGCCGATCAGCAGCCACAGGCTTGGCGCGTCTGCACCCGTGTGGGGCAGCTCAGGCGTTTTACGGTTCAGAACGGTAAGGGTCATGGTGTAGGTGTTGTCGGACTGCGTAAGCTCTTTGTCCGGAATTAACTGCCCATCAATGTAACACTTGCCGTCTTGGGTAAATTGGATCTTAATTGGCTGTGCCAACAGGTTGTACCCCGGATGTGCCTTGGTTTCCGTCAGGCGGTATGTACCGGGTTTCAGATCTGTGAACGGGTTCGGGGTTATTTTGCCGTTGTCGTTCGTTGTACCGGTATAGGTAGTATCTACCTGCGTTTTTCCTTCGGTTGTTTCGACCAGCTTTTCCAGCTTGAACTCAACACCACTCAAGGGCACGTCATTGCCTTTTTCGTCTTTTTCCGCGTCCTTCTTGATGATATCCAGTACAAACTTCGGGTTCTGCAGCGTGTTGGTCAGCACAATCTTGCCGCTGCCGCCGGTGATGGTTCCATCGGGGGTCACTGTGGCTGTATTGTCTGTTGAGCTGCCCGCGCTGTTCGTTTCGCTGTTTGCTGTCGCTTCAGCTTCAGCCGTTACAACATACGTATTGCCGTTAATCGTAATGGTTTCGTTCGGCTTTACCGCGGTAAAGTTGCCAGCCTTATCCACCGTACCTTCCACAATGCGGTATTGGTAGTTCGTGTTGGTTTCGCCAACCTGGCGCTGATCCAAACCGCTAAAGGTATGCTTCCAGCCATTATTATCATCGGGGGTAATGGTAACATAGGCTTTCGTGCCGTAGTTTACCGGTGTCCAGTCATCATCTTTTGTGCTGGTTGCCAGGCGGCGCTGGAGCTGGATGTAGATTTGTTTCGGCTGCTTCGCAGTGCTAAGATCGTCCTTACCATTTGCATCTTTCCAGAGCTTATCGAACTCAATGTTGATCAGTGTGCGCCGGGTGTTGGTAAAGATTGCGGTAATTGGGCAGGTGTTTGGCTCCTTAATCACGCCTTCCACGGTGTTGTCGATCACATCGGCGGAATCGCAACCTTTCGGAAAAGTTACGCTTTGCAGCCTGGAACCATCTAGCGGTGTAACTTCCTCGATGGTATAGCGGGTGCCAACGGGGATGCCGGTGATGGTCACGGTGTGGTCTGGGTATTTTTTCTCATCGGTCATGTCGATCTCAACATACCTTATGATGTCCTCTTTTTCCAGACCAGCACCGCCAACATCATTAAAGGTAACTTTGAAGGTGTAGGTTCCGGTCAAGGTTTCGCCCTCTGCGGCCTTCTTTTGGATTTTCAGCCCGCCGGTTTTGACGGTGTTGACGTATTTTACCTTTAGCTTTGTCAGCGTGGATTTTGTTTCGTCCGGGTCCTTATAGGAGCGGAAGACGATGGTGTTAGCGGTAGTGGGCTTCTGTCCGTTATAAATGTTTTGAACATTGCCGCTTTCTTGTTCCGTCTCAGACGTAATCTTTTCCGTTCGGCCATCATCGGGGCCGCTTCCCTTCTGCTCGATTAACGGAGGTGCTGGATCCAAAAGACTTACGCTCTTACCTCCGCTCATCGACTCAACCTCCTTCCCGTTCTCGCACACCGTCCATTTGGTGTCGTACAGGTTTTCGTTCAGTTCCTCTTTGAGCGAAATGTAGCTGCCGCGGCGGAACTGGTCGCTGAAGGTAACGGTTTCTCCAGCTTCCAGAACAAAGCGTCCGTCCTTGTCCACCAACTGGGTGTCTGTGTCATTGCTGGAGGTGTACTGTGCGTTTTCGGCGTTTTCCAAATGACCGCTTTCGGCGGAGCCGTAATCCGGGATTTCCTTCTGATCGGTTGTAAAGCCGGTCATCTTACTTGGCACCGCTTTGGGAATGAAGGTAAAGTCCCTGAAATAGATGTTGCGGTTATAGTTATCGCCCACGCGGATGGTTTTGACGTTGTCGCTAAAACCGTCCCGCTCTTTCATCTTGTGCAGGTCCAGCTTTACGGTGACCCATTGGTCTGTCGTCACTTCGACCGAGCCATATGTTGCGCCGTTAATGCCTGATGTGTCAAGGCTGCCTTTTTGGACGTCTTTATCATCCAGCAGTTCCAGATACAGGTTGTTGAGGGAAAGGTCACCTTCACTACCATCCGTTGTATCAACGTAAACCTGGAACGTAAGGAAGCGCATGTCTTTGATATTGATGGGGTTTTCCAGCGTCAGGATGCCACGACGTTTCTCACGCGCTGCACTTTGCGTATCCATATAGCGTGCGTACCAGTGAAGGACCTGTTCGGTATTTTGCCCGGTATCTTGCCCGGGATCTTGCCCGGAATCCGGCTTGGAATCTGGCCAGGGGTTTTTAACCAACTCGAAAATGTAGTCGCCTTTGTTTGATTCGGTTGGTTTGGTTGCGGGTTTAATCGTGTTACCAGTCGCAGTCAAATTCACCTTTTCGGTATCGCTTGGATTCGGTTTAGCGGCCAGTGTTGTTCCATAATGGGTTGCCTGATTCTGGATGGTGAAGTTGAAGATTTTCTGGTTTTTAAAGCAGTTTCGGAAGTCATCATCAGTAACGTTTTTCAGATCGACCACTTTTTGAACCTGCAGCTCGTTATTATCCGGGAAGTTGAACGCCACCGCCATGTTGGACTCCCACATACCGCGTTCCATATAGTACATGGTAAGGGTGTGCTTTTTGCCTTTGTCGAGTACAAGAGGAGTGTCTTTCTCTACAAGAGGAGTGCTTTCCGCGTAGAAAGAGATTTTCTCGCCATTATATGTTACGGTCTTGACAGCGCGATTGCCATTTGTTTCATCTTTATCATTATCTGACGTTCCGCCTGTTTTGACCCTACTGACATAGGCTGTTACACTATTTTTCTTTCCATCTTTTGTATTTGTCTCGCCAAATTCCAGCAGGCCGGAAACCTTACCATGGGCGCCGCCAACGTCAAGCGCCAGCTGGCCATCAATGAATACCCAAACGTCATCGTCACCGGAGAAGAAGAACTTGATGCTGGTTTTTTCCTTTGTTCCATCTGCCTTCTCTGTTTCAACTTTGCCGTCATCCGTCAGGGTAAAATCCATCTGCAGCTTGGTGCCAAAGCCGTAATTGTAGGTAGAAGCATTAAGAGAGGTTGCTGTTTCATTGAACGGGAAGTAGCCATAAGGGTCTTTCGGGGTCGATGACGCACTCACATTCTTTGAAGACTCTCTGTTATTGGCACTTTGGCTTTGGAGAAAATATTTTGAATCCGAATTTTGTTCCGAATTTTGTTTTAGATACAAGGTTGTATCCTTGCTGTCAAAGCACCAATAATCAACGCCCTGATCCTCACCAAAAATCTGTTTCTTGGTAAAGGGGAACGCAACGTTGTCGTACACTTCACCAAGCTTTGCATTTTTACTATTCTTTCCTAAGAGGAATTCTTTGTTAAAGTGCGGTTCTACTGCTCCTGTACCTTTCAGCAGCGGTTCACCTGTTGCTTTACCGGTGGATGTTGTATCCTTAACCAAGCCCTGATAGGCATAGTATGTATGATTATTGTCATTGTTTTGAGGATCTTCATTATACTGAGAGTTATTGATTGCCATGAAACGCTTAAATTTGTCGTACCCAAACAAATTTAATGTAGTAGCAATATCGCTAAAGTTAGTTCCTCCTCCAGGCTGAAAATGTCCGGTATAAATCGGGTATTCGGCCTTTGCATCCTTATAATAATCGCTCAGCGCCTGATCGAACTGGCGGAAGGGTACCCAGTTGCGGTGACTTACAGTAGGAGAACTTTGATCGTAACTGCCACGGTTATTGCCGTTCAGTTCGTAATCTGTATAATAGTCATACAGCGTACTGGTAACATATTTTGTGTTTGCTTCTTCCGTAAAAGGAGCGGATTTAATATCTACTACTTTAGTGCCAGTATCTTTCCCCTTTTCGGCATCACGCAGGGTACCTTTTGGAGCCCAGTAGCCGCCACGAGTGGTACCTTTATATACTGCATCGTCATTCGTATCCGCATAGAAGCAATTTTTGCCATCTGTGGGAATCTCCAGCCACTCTGTACTTACTCCATTTCCTTTTGTCGCATTGTCATCGTTAATTTCTTCACCGGAAAAGATGATTGAACTATTTGAACTATATTCTTGGGGAATGTCAACATAATAAAGGTTTTCGTTTGTATCATCTTTTACCAGCGTGCCTTTTTCGGAGTTTCCGTTGCCTCCTTTTATCCGATAATAAATGGTCTCTGAATTATTGGCTTTTGGGATTGAATAGTTGCCGCTAGTATCACCCGTTCCTGTTGTTGGCAGCTTTGAGAAAGTAGCATCGTAATAGATACGGAAAGAGTTTTCTCTACCCCATCTTACGTTGTCTGCGCCAGTATAGATAAAGCAGTTACTTGTTTCACTGTACATAAAGGATTCTTTATCATTACCACTAACAGATTCGTTATAGAAGTTATAGAATTTGCTGGATTTTTCTTCACCGTCCTCATCCCATGTAAACTGAACATAAGAGCATGCCTGTTCTGGGATGGTAAAACTAACGAATTCTCCCTCAGGAACATTTTGAGCCGCTGCGTCACCATTAACCAATGTTAAGTTTCCACTTTTTTCATCAGGGATATAGAAATTTGCCTTTACGTTCGTTAAATTAGCTGTACTGCGGTTTTCGAACTTGATGGGTTTGTTTGCATAGTATGTATGACTCGTCAGGATGGAATCGTCTGTCCATTCACCTTTAGTTGGATCGGCATTTTTAGTTGGATCATACATTTTGTTATTGTAGAAGTTTATAGGTTTCGGTTCCTGCTCCTTTAGCGTAATCTGTGCTGTCCAACCACCATCCCTGTATAACTGGAACTGTATTTCTAGAAAGTTATCTCCTAATATATCTTTACAATTCTTAACGGCATAAATCTTATGTCCATCTTCTGTTTTCCATCCGGTCGGCTCCATTGAAAGCTGAAGCCACCACTCATCATTCTTAGAATTGCCCGGTTTTCTATCAGTTCTTACATTAAATTTAATTTCATCGGAATCTAAAACGGTCACCGTCTCATTATTACCTGGCATCGTATCCGGAACGACAAAGTAAACCGTGAATCCATCTGTCGCTTCCGGCTCACTAACTGCCTGCACGTTATCCACGCTTGTTGCGGCGTACATCTTCTGCGGCTGTTCGGTCGGTTCTGGGGTGGCGGTGGGGGTCACGGTCGGCACAGGGGTGGCCGTTGCGGTGGCTGCCGGTTCCGGGGTCGGGGTGGGTTCTGCCGTGGGCTCCGGCGTTTCGGTCGGGGCGGGCTGCTCCGGCTCGGCGCTTTGTTCCGGTTCCGGGGTGGCGGCATCCGGCACCGGGGTGGCGGCGTTCTGCTCCGGCGGAACGGTATTCTCCCCGGAGGCCGTTCCCGGCTCATCCTCCAGCAGCTCTACTTCGTCAGGTGCGTCGGGCAGAAGATCCTCCTCGGCGTATACAGGCAGGGCCATTGCCATAACCAGGCAAGCGGTGACAAGCAGCGCTGTCAGCCGGCGCGCCCAACCTGTTGTGTTTTTTCCTGTTCTATTCAATCTGCTCACCCGTCTTTCGCGCTGGCTTGATGGAAGCACATTGTTCCACAGTGGATCCCTGTGAAACAGTAAAAGAAGCCAGCTTCTTTTACTTGCGCAACCGTTGCCATGTTGTTTTCAAAAAAAAACCGCATCGAGTCTTCTCATTGCGCATTTACTTTTTATTTTCTTAATATAGCACCTTTACACCAGAAAGACAATACAATCCACGCAAATTCCTGTTTTTCAGCACTTTTACTGATTGCGCTTTCCTCCAATTATATAATGTGTTCAAAGCCTTTGTATAATTTACTCCTGATTTTCTTTTTGGCAGCGGTCCCTTTTATATACTTTGACCGCGCGTTTATGATCCTCTGCGCATACAGAGCGCAACTTTGCGGCAAAATTCGCCTTTTTTGTTGCATTTCCCTATTTTTGCGCAATTATTTGTTTCGCATGCGCCTGTTTGCGGCGGGGCCTGGCGGCTGGGCGGGCGCCTTGTGGGAGGGATGGCAGGTTTGCGGCGCACGGTTCCCGTTTTTTGCAGCGCACGGTTCCCGTTTTTTGCGGCGCGATGGGTACACCGCGCCCCTGCAAACGGTTTGCGGTGTTTGCGGCGGCGGGTGTGTGTGTGTGGTGGATTGCACGCCCACCAACGGGACGCCGTTCTCCCTTTACAACGGGGTGCGGGTTTGCTGCAGATATGCCATTCGCTTTTTTGTCCCCCTTGCCCTGCCCCTGATTCCCGGTTCCCCCTTGCCGATTTCTATTTGCGCCAGCTCCTGAGGTGCATCTGAGAGCAACGAAAATAGCGGATCTTTCGCAAGCACAAAATCCGGCTGCGTTTACTGAAACAGACGAGCTTTTTGACGTTTCAGACAGGACTAAGGTGTATCTGAAAAGTCGAAAATTTAGTCTATTTCTACAAACACAGCGGGATTTT
>ENA-ORVG01001598-ORVG01001598.1-human-gut-metagenome-genome-assembly--contig:-NODE-1598-length-25811-cov-11.906197_pt1 | contig 25811 bp, 21 predicted proteins | sample MGYA00242091_ERZ509233 | MGnify/ENA primary metagenome ERZ509233 (study PRJEB26280, sample SAMEA2338840) | human gut metagenome | biome: human gut; feature: human-associated habitat; material: faeces... | reverse complement strand
CCGCCTGCCGCCAGCAGGGGCGGCTGCCCCAAATGCAGGCGGATCTCCCGCACCTGCTTGTCCAGCCCGCCTCCGTCCACAGGCTCCCGGAGCCAAGGGGGCAGCAGCTCCAGCAGCTCTCTCCAGTAACAAATCATGCTCTCAACTCCCATTGCCACCATATGAGGCCCGTCCACCGGATATACCTCCCCCTGCCCGGCGGTGTATAAAAAACTGCCGCAAAGAGGACAAGCCTTGACTTGTCTGCTTTGCGGCAGGATGGATGGGAACGGACGGCTCAGTCCCGGCGCCGGCGGCTGTTTCCGCCGAAGAGGACCAGGAGCCGGAGCAGCTGGGTGAGGGATACGGCCAGGGCGGCCACGTAGGTCAGAGCGGCAGCCCGGAGCGTCTTCCGCGCCCCCTTCATCTCCTCGTCATAGAGAAGGTGGCCGGATTCTATGGCGGCCAGGGCCCGGCTGCTGGCATTGAACTCCGTGGGGAGGGTCACCAGCTGGAACAGAGCCGCCAGGCCAAAGCAGGCAATGCCGGCGTAGACCAGATAGTACATCTGGGGGCTGTAAACGGAAAGCAACAGGCCCACCAGAATCAGCGGCATAGACAGCCTGGAGCCGATGTTGGTAATGGGGACAATGGCGGTGCGAAGGCGGATGGGGGCGTAACCCACGGCGTGCTGCACCGCATGTCCGGCCTCGTGGCAGGCCACGCCGATGGCTGCGGTGGAGGTGTTGTCATAGACCTGGTCCGACAGGCGGATGACGTTGGCCTTGGGATCGTAGTGATCCGTCAGGTTGCCGGAGATGTGCTCGATCCGGACGGCGGTGAGGCCGTTGGCATCCAGGACCCGGCGGGCGGCCTGGGCCCCGGTAATTCCCCGGCGGGAATACTGGGTGGAGTAGCGGCGGAAGGTGCTGTTTACGTTGGCGCTGGCCCACATGGCCAGAAGCACCGCCGGCAGCACCAGGACGACATAAGTCCAATCAAAAAACAAGATGGAATTCCTCCTTACAACTTACAAAAGCTCCAGAGGCTCCAGAGCGTCATAGAGCCGCTGGGTGACGGCGCCCAGGAACAGGCTGCCAGCCTGCTGATGGAGGGTCTGCATGGCTCCGGCGGACAGGTTGATGGGTACATTGCCGGACATGAACAGATCGTTGTCCAGAATGAAGCGAACCTCCTTGTCCTCCTGTCCGCCCCGCTTCACCATGCCGGGACCGGCGTGAATCTTGGCCCGGCAGCCACCCCGCAGGGCAATCTCCACATCCATGGAGCAGCGGCTGGTGGACGCTTCGTTCACATCCTCCTCCCCCAGGATGCCCAGATAACAGGGCTGGAACAGCTCCCGGAAGGGAACGCCCTCCAGGTCCAGATCCTTCCGGGAGAAGGCGTTGATGTACCGGAGACCCACCCGCTCATAATAGGCAGGCTTATAAATCTGAATGAAGGCCGCCAGAGGCCGGTCCAGCTTCTTGGCAAAGTCCTCCCAGGAGGTGTACCGGGAGCTGGCCAGGGAGATGAATTTGCTGGTGAGATTGACCCGCCAGCTGCCGTCTGCTGCAGCGAACTGATAGTTAATGGTCTCCGGCTGGTTTTGCAGGGAGAAGTTCCCGGGCGTGCCGGCAATTTTAGGGGCGGGAATTTCCTTCCGGGCGCTGTACTGAGGGAATTCATCCCGAATGGCCTCCTGGAAATCTACAGGGGGCTTTGCGGCAATGGCCAGGATTTCAGGGAAGCGAAACTGGCAGATCACTTCCATCAGCTGATTTTTTTTGAGAAACCGGCGGGGCTCCTGAGAAAACATAGGGTGCGCTCCTTTCACAACGGCTGTGCGTCTTTTCTTTTGACTCTATTATACCCGCATTTTACCAAAATGACAAGGTTGTGGTTCCTGCTTTTGGGCATGGAATTCTTTACTTTTCTGTAAACTTTGCGTATAATAAACCCAGCTTGGAAAGGAGGTATCGGTTTGACCGTTCTTCGCATGTTGGAGAGCCTGCGCGTTCCGGCCATGGACGGCTTGATGCAGGCGGTGACGGAGCTGGGCTCCGAGGTGTTCTTTCTGGTTGTGGCATTGGTGCTGTTTTGGTGCGTCAGCAAACGGGAAGGATATTACTTACTGACGGTGGGCTTTTTCGGCACGGTGCTCAATCAATTTCTGAAGCTCCTGTGCCGTGTGCCCCGGCCCTGGGTGCTGGACCCTGAATTTACCATTGTAGAATCTGCCCGGGCAGATGCCACAGGCTATAGCTTTCCCAGCGGTCACACGCAAAATTCAGTAGGGACCTTTGGCGTTCTGGGCCGGTGTGCCAGGCGGACCTGGGTCCGGATTCTGTGCGGCATTTTGATGGTTCTGGTCCCCTTTTCCCGGATGTATCTGGGCGTCCACACCCCGGCAGACGTTTTGACTGCCGCCGGGACGGCTCTGGCTGTGTGTCTATATGATCGCGAAATAAATTTCGGGAACTGTTACAGAAAAACAAAAGAAATACATGGCTGTTTTACAAATATGAGTGATTCTGTGCTATAATACAAAAAAACGACAGGGAGATCATCAGCGATGAAACATATGGAAGAAATGAAGATTGCCGGATTAGCCATGGCATTATGTATCGTGATGCTGGGAATCTATATCGTCGTCCCAAAGGATGGAACGGTTTCTCATCTTACTGCTATTCCGGATAATAATGCGGCGGAGCCTGTTACAGATTCTACATCAGAGGGAACTGCTGATGCGGATTTTCCAATCTATACAGAGGACAGCTACAGCAGTGAGCCCGAGAGTTCTGACGATACTGGGGACGGAGATTCCTATACGGAAGAGCCGACTTATGATCCAGGTGATAATTCTTACGACGGCAATACGGATAGTGAAGCCAATGGAGTAGATACCTCGGATACTTCAGGTGGAACCGGTGAAGACGCAGGCAATTATGAAGATCCGGACAGTGGCTCAGGTGAAGTGGTCGATGACAATGATTACAGTGGTACTTCGGATACGGATCTTGATAGCAGTGAGACCGAAGATACCGGCAGTGATGGCACCGATGATACAGTAGAAATTAACTGAATGTAAAAAAAAGAATAAAAAAGCAGATCTGCGAAATAAAATTTCAAACAGATCTGCTTTTTTGTTTTTTGTATGGAATCCTGTCAGTTGATGTTCTGGAGCAAGGATGTCATTTCCTGATAAAGAACATCCTTTGAGGACGCACCCATGACGATGGAAATAAATGGCTTCCCATAAGCATTCTGGCTTAAAAGTGCCAGACAGTTACCGGCTTTATCGGTTGTTCCTGTTTTTCCTCCAAGGATAGTGACATCCTTAGGAGTTGCTGCCTCTCCGGTAAGATAATGATCTGTAGCGGGTAAGGTAGCACTTGCATCGGAGCCATCGGAATGCTTATAGCTAACTGTATAAGATGCCATTTGTGTGATGTCTGTAAACTCCGGATAATTCAAGGCTTCTTTCAGCATCAGATAAATGTCATAAGGCGTTGTATAATGATTTTCGTCCTGAAGACCATGGGGATTGGTAAAGTGAGTTCCTGTACAGCCAAGTTCTGCAGCAAAGCTGTTCATCATCTCTACAAATTTATCTGTTGATCCACCTATATGTTCCGCAATGGCAGATGCTGCATCATTGGCAGAATAAACAAGAAGACAATGAAGAAGCTGATCCATGGTAACCTGATCTCCCGCCTGGAAACCAGCTACCTGAGAACCGGATTCCAGGGTAACATTCTCCTGTGAGATCGTTACTGTATCGTCCATGTTTCCATATTTCAGTGCAAGCATAGCTGTCATGATCTTTGTGATGCTGGCAGGATAAACCTTGTTGTAGGCACCTTTTGCATAGAGTACCTTTTTATCACTGAGATTCAGAAGCACACCGGACTGGCTGTCATCCAGACTGACAGAATCCAGAGCAACATCTTTTGTAACAACACAGAAATCATGGGCGAAACCTGCCGCGCGCTGCTCTTCTTTGGAAGTCAGAGTATTATCAAACTCGGAGAATGCATTGAAAGAATTTGCAGGAGTGGAAAAATCTCCGCCCTTCAGCATGTAAACACCAAAACCGCCAGCTGTGCATAGTACGATCAGCAGAAGAAGGAGAAAAATGGTGTTGCGAATCCTTTTGCGACGCATCCGTTTTATCCGGGTATTTTGAGCTTTACGTCTGGCAGAAACAGTTCCGTCAGACGGCGTGGAAGTTCTTTTTGTCCCCTTGGAAGCTGTATGTGCAGCCCGGGAAGCCTGACCTCTGGAAGGATTGCCAGAACGTACATGATTTTTTACAGGTTCTTTACGTGTCATAAGTATTCCTCTTTCCGAAAGTAGGTATCCGATTTCTGACCTTTTTTCTGTAATTCTTTATTATATGCACTGCTCTGCAGTCCTACATTGAGAACAAGTCCCATACCCATAAACAGACTGATCAGAGAAGTAAGACCATAGCTTACAAAAGGAAGCGGAGTACCTGTGTTTGGTGCAAGGCCGGTAGCAACACAGATGTTGATGAAGCTCTGTATGGAAACAATGCTTCCAACACCGCAGCATATGACCTTACCGGCAAGATCCTTGGCCCGCAGGCTCATACGGATACATTCAAAGGTGATCAGAAACAGCAGCAGTACGATCAGAGTACAGCCGATAAATCCGTACTGCTCTCCAGCCACCGCAAAAATAAAGTCGGTCTGATTCTCAGAAACAAAGTTTCCATCATTTACGGATGTAACACTGGTGTCATTACTGAAAGCACGTCCCACAAGCTCTCCGGAGGCGATGGCTGTTTTTGAGTTGTTCTGCTGTTCAATATCATCTGCGTATTCTTCGTTCTCCGGATACAGGAATGACATGATACGGTTTCTCTGGTAATCCTGTATCAGTTTCTGATCCGGCTGCACGATAATGGACAGAAAGATGATGGCCAGAGGAATCGCGATCAAGGCTACACCTCCGATGATCTTATAACTAAGTCCTGCGATGTAGATCAGAATACAGAACAGGACTGTTACGGTGATGGTGTTTTTCATATCCGGCTGTACATAGATCAGCATCAGTGGGATGACCAGAAGGACAGCTGATTGTATCAGAGTCTTTAAGGTATTCAGATCTTCCTCATGATCCATAAAAAATTTGGCAAAAAACAGGATAATGATGATCTTTGAAAGCTCGGTAGGCTGGAAACGGATAAAACCTAAATCCACCCATCTGGCAGCACCATTGGCGCTGGATCCGAAGAACCGGACAGCCAGAAGCATAACGATATTAAATCCATACATGATCCATTGAAAATTCAGCAGCCAGGAATAATCCATCAGTGAAAGGATCAGCATAAAGACCACACCGATGATCACACCCAGAAGCTGACGTGTGCGAAGGTAGTCGGCAGCTGTTCCTACAAGCTGAATTCCAATAAAGCTGATCGCCAGGAGAAAGATCACCAGTCGAAAATTGTAAAACCGCAGCTTATACTGTTTAATCATAAATTATGCATCTCTTTTCTTAAGTACGGGTATGACTGCATGCAGAACAGGTGGTTCCTGTGTGATCTGTATGGTCACCCCTGGTTCATCAATTACAACGTATTTTTTTACGGCATGTATCAGATCGTTCCGTAAAAGCTTCATCATCTGTGGAGAACAGTCTATGCGTTCCGATACAAGAAGAAGCTTCATCCTGTCGCGTGCATAGCCTGCAGAGTGGTTTTTCCCGGAGAAAAATCCCATAATCATTCCTCCTGTGATGAAAAATGTCAGACAGCAAGGCGTCTGTTATTTTCGAAAAATGCTGCCAAGACGGTGGAATACACCATTTTTTCGACGCACAGTAACATAAGGGACCTCTTCGCCCATAAGTCTCCGGCAGATATTGCGATACTCTTCTTCTGCCTGGGAATTTTTTCCGGATAAAGGTTCTCCCTGATTTGTGGAGATCACGATCTGTTCATCATCCAGGATCGCACCGATCAGATCTACAGCCAGGATTTCCAACACATCTTCTACGGACATCATATCACCTCTGGCGATCATTTCCGGTCGAAGCCGGTTGATGATCAGCCGGATATCACGGAGCCCTCCGGACTCCAGCAACCCGATGATACGGTCTGCATCCCGGATCGCGGAAACTTCCGGTGTGGTCACGACCAGTGCACGGTCCGCTCCGGCTACTGCATTTTTGAATCCCTGTTCAATTCCTGCCGGACAATCCAGAAGGACATAATCGAATTCTTCCCGGAGATCATCGGTAAGCTTGATCATCTGTTCCGGAGATACGGCAGTTTTGTCCTTGGTCTGGGCAGACGGAAGAAGATACAGTTCTGAATGCCGACGATCCCGGATCAGTGCCTGTTTCAGGCGGCAGCTCCCATTGATCACATCAACCAGATTATAAACAATACGGTTCTCCAGTCCCATGACAACATCCAGATTTCGGAGTCCGATATCGGTATCTACAACTGCAACTCTTTTTCCCATGGCAGCCAGTCCGGTCCCGATATTTGCCACGGTGGTGGTTTTTCCAACACCGCCTTTTCCAGATGTAATGACAATGACTTCACTCATGTTTTCTGATTCCTCCTATAAAATGTTCCACACTTCTGGTATCCTCATAAAGTTTGTTTAGTCATTCGATACATTACTGGTATCGCTTGCTGCATAGCCAGTGAGAATGGTGCTTTCATCTGCAAGTCCGAAAATGTATTTAAAGATATCATTAGCTGCAAGGCAGGCATTACCGGATGCATATCCGTTTGCGATTCGTACAGATATTGCGTACTTGGGATCAGAAACAGGCGCATATCCGATAAAAAGTGCATTGTTCGGATGATAATAGTCAATCTCGGCAGTACCGGTTTTTCCTGCTACTTCAACTCCAAGTCCGTTAAACTGATCATGAGTCTGCACCACACGATACATACCGTCATGGATGTCATCCCAGATATTGCTGGAAAGATCCAGCTGTCCAGCTGTTTCGGAAGGATATTCCTTTATAAGTTTTCCTTTGGAATCCGTCACACGGTCCAGAAGGGAAAGCTTATAGATCGTACCGGAAGTGGCGATCGTTGACGCATAACGTGCAAGCTGGCTGGTCGTAAACGCATTGGTACCCTGTCCAATATAGGAAGGGACGGCGTTTTTGTCAGAAACCTGCGGAGAAGCTTCGGAAATTTCAATGCCGGTTTTCTGATCCAATCCCATGAGGGAAGCATATTTCTGAAGCATTCCAAGACTTCTGGCTTCAGAAAAGTTACCTTCGGAATCTTTACCAAGTTCGAAACCAATCGTAGTGAAAAATACGTTACAGGACTGCTCAATGGCTTCACGGATATCAAGAGAACCGTGGCCCTGTTTATTCCAGCAGTTGATCGGAGGTGTTACAAGGTCAAAGCTTCCTGTACATTCAATATATGTGCCATCATCTATTACGCCCTCAGACATGCCGGCAACAGTAGATAAGATCTTTAAGGTAGATCCTGGAGCCGTCTTCTGCTGTGTTGCCTTGTTGAAGAACGGGCTGGAAAGATCTGTGGAAAGCTTTGCATAATAATCAGTATCCATATTGTTGGTCAGACGATTATTATCATATCCCGGATAGGAAACACATGCGAGAACATTTCCGGTTGTAGTATCTGTGATCACCGCAGATGCAGAGCACGGAGCCAACGCAAGCTGGGCCGGTGTGATCTCAAGATTTGCGATCTTGCGATACATGAAGGTGTAGGCATCAAGACCACCGGAGGCCATTGTCTGATACAGCTCGTCTTCTTTGGAAAGAACGCCCTGTTCATAGAGAACAAGACACAGATCTTCTCCACTGATGGTGTCTTCCTGAAGCATATATTTATACAGAAGCTTTGAAAAGCCTGTATCTGTTTTCAGGTAATCAATGATATAGGCGGTAAGAGCCTGATAGATCTCTTCAGAATCCAGATATTCTCCGGAGGTTGAGATCTGGGAAATATCGATCCAGTTCTGACTGGCAGCGTAGTTCAGATAATCCTTCAGACTGATACTCTGATCATTTTTCCAGGCTTTGTATGTTTCATCCGCGGTATCAATGGAATCACTTTTCAGTACCTTCAAGGTATTGGTAAGAAGATCATCACAGATATAGGTAAGATATTCCTGCATCTGCGTATCTTCATCCTTATAGGCTGGAGGATTGTCGCCTGTCAGCCTGTTACTTATTGTATCAAAAACCTGTTGCTGTTTTTGCTGAAATTTGACGTATAAATTTTTTTCTGTGTCGGAAGCATCTGCATCACTGAATTTATTGATATCGATCACACTGTTTGCGATCAGTGCATTGTATACATCATAGATTGGGATGGTGATCTTACTTGCATCTTTCTCTGCTTCATAATCAAAGCTTTTATTCGGTGTCAGTTTAGAGAGGACAATACCAGCAACACGCTGTTCCAGGATCTGGTAAATACTCTTCTGCCAGTCGGAATCAATGGTCAGATAAACATCGTTTCCGGCCACAGGATCAACAGTTTTAGAATTGTCGATGTCAAGGACTTTACCAAGATTATCAACTGTGACCGTTTCTTCTCCGTCTTTTCCCTGAAGTTCAAGCTCCATATACTGTTCGATTCCGGCTTTTCCAACAACCGCATCATTGGAATAATCAGGATTATCCTTACGAAGGGTTTCCAATTCCTCAGAAGAGGCCTGGCCTGTGTAACCGAGGATCGGCGCCATACTCTCATCGTCCACATATTTTCTGGTGGAATCTTCTACAATGTCAATACCCTGGAGAGCGGCCTGATTTTCTTTTATGGCTGCCACAGATTTTTCACTGACATTTGTTGCAATGGTCACCGGCATATATTTCTTGAAACTGTTGGTGTTCAGCTGATAGCGCATGATCGCAATTTCGAGGATTTCCTGTTTGGTAAGCTCTTCCGGAAGAGAATGTGCGGCAAGTTCTTCCGGGGTGTAGGCATCTTTTCCGTAAAGAACGATAGAAAATCCGCTGCTTCCGGTAAGATGATCCATGATCTGGGCTGCGGTTGCGTTTTTCTGCTCCTCACTGAGATCATCAATCTGTGCTTCTCCGTAAATATCCGCACGGAAACGGTTAAGAGTAAATCCTTCATCTACATCAAAAGCATAGTCGCCATGATCATTGACGGTAATATGAAAATTATCAGATAAGCTGTCCCCGTTTTTGGAAAGGATCTGTAATACCTGGTAGGCGATACCGTTCAGAGTCAGATTCTTTTCTCTGGTGCTGTTGTATGTACCGCTATCTTCGAATGTGACAGAATATGCAAGTACATTGGAGGCGACAACTGTGCCGTTACGGTCATAAATATTACCACGGGTGCTTTTGATCACGCGTGTTTTGGTGGTACGTGTCTGAAATTTACTGATGTAATCCTCTCCTTGTATGATCTGCAGACTGAAAAGCTGCCGGACCAGGACAGATGACAGAAAAATAAATACGATCACAAGAACTGTAGTACGTTTCAGACGGATTTTTTTGATGATTTTTTTTATTTTAATTCCCAAATAGACTCACTTTCTTTCCTTACAGTATCCATTAAGTGGTAGTTGATCCAGTAAAATACCCGGTATACGATGATGGTGAGAAAAACCGTATATACAATCTCGGGGATAATGATCCTGTATATGTAGGTCCAGAATCCAAGACGGCCTCTGAGCAGAAACTGGAGGCCATACACAGCCAGATTATAAAGAAGATCTGTTCCTGCTACAAGAAAAAGCGGAACTTTCAGATCATCATCATAAAAACTGCGGAATGCATAGCCGCTGATAAAACCTATATACATATAGATCAGTGCATAAAATCCAAACAATGATCCATAAAAGAGATCGACAAAAAGCCCGGAAAAAAATCCAGTCCACAGACCGACTTTTCTTCCACGCATAAGTCCCATGGATACACACAGGATCAAAAGCAGATTTGGAGTGATGGATCCAATGGAAATACGGTCCATTACTGTGCACTGAAGGAGAAAACAGACAATGATAGTGATAAATAATATAATCCTATTTTTCATTGGACGCATCCTCCGATTTGTCTATCGCGTCCTGTTTATTGGTGGTGATCACAAATACATCTTTCAGATGACCGAAATCAACCGGTGTAACGATCGTACCTGTTTTTGTCAGGTTATTGGGATCCTGCTGGATCTCACTGACATAACCAATAAACAGTCCTTCCACATATTTTTCACTGATGTTCGAGGTGACAATACGTTCTCCGACTGTTACCTTGTTATCCTGATCGTAAAGCTGCTCAAAGCTTAATTTGCCTTCATCGATCAGTTTCAGATCTCCAGTGACAACGCAGTTGTCGGAAGTACTGACTGCCATGGCACTGACATTGCTGCTGTCATCGATGATGGAACGGACAGTAGCCCAGGAAGGTCCCACTTCTGTAACGATACCCACAAGACCCTTTCCGGCGATCACGTTGTTATCAACCCGGATCCCGTTATTACTGCCTTTGTTGATCATAAAGGTATCATACCAGTTTCCGGGATCTTTGGAGATTATCCTTGCGGCAACCTTGGGATAGTCGGTATATTCCTGATCAAGATCGTAAAGTTCCTTCAGGCGTGTGAGCTCTGTCTGGTCCTGGATCAGGATGTTATTCTGTTCCGTAAGACTGTTGATCTGACTTTTCAGCTCTTCGTTTTCCTGAAGCACGTCCTGTTTATCACGAAGATTGTTTTTTACATTTCCAAATATATCGCTGACACCGGCGATCCCCTTTTCAAAGGGAACGATAAGAAAACCGGCTGCTTCCTGAAGTGGTGCGGAAGAGGTTCCGGAGGCTGCTGTAGCTACGATGCAGCTTCCACAGAAAAATGTCATGATTACCAGAAGATGTTTACTTTTTAAATTAAAATGAAAACGCACTTTTTTTCGGATGTTTTTCATTATATATGCCCCTTTACAGTTTTTTCTGCTTTACCGGCTGGGCCCATTTGCGCAGGTTTCTGTCGCGGATGATCTTTTCCAGGCCGTATGCTGCAGAAGTTTCATACAGATCAGAAAGATTAAAGGCAAATCCGGTATAGCTAGCCAGATAGTTATCTATATAAGGAAGCCGTGTGCTGCCGCCGGTCAGATAAATGCCCTCTTTTGCGATATGATAAGCGATCTGTGGCGGGGTACGTTCCAGAAAAGATTTCATTTCTGCTGCGATCTGGTTCACACAGTTGGCGATCCCTTCATTGACAACGTAGGCAGAAATAACTTCTTCTCGTGGAAGTCCGGAAATACTGTCGATCCCGACTACTTTTCGGGCTTCTTTTTTCTGATCATTCAGTCTTCCCATAACTACTTTCAGACGTTTTGCAGTTCGTGTTCCAATCTGAAGATTATAATGTTTTCGGATTTCGCTGCAGATAGATTCGTTCATCTGTCTGCCTCCGATGGGGATCTTACGGCTGATGATGATCTTGCCGTCGGTTATGATGGAAAACTCTGTACTCTGTGCACCGATGTTTACGATCATGCTGCCCTGATTCTTTTCAGGGTCGATTCCCATGGCAATGGCATCTGCAATAGGGGACTCCACCATAAAAACACGGTTTTTCCGCAGCCAGTGACCATTGACCAGATGATAGTATGCCCTCTTTTCGATAGCAGTCATATCAAGTGGTACGGAGAAATACATGTCTGCTCCGAGACCGGATGTATGATCGATTTTTTTTATCATGCTGTAAAGGACGATCTCTTGCAATTCCAGATTTGCCAGCATACCGAAAGCCATAGGAGAATTTACGGAAATATCTGCAGGTGATTTTTCAAACATTTCATAAGCTTCGTTCCCTATGGCAAGGATCCGGCGTCCTCTGTAGGCTACCATGTTCTTTTCTATGTAACTTTTGTTTCTGAAAAATGAATAGACTTTTACAGAGCTGCTTCCAAGGTCTACTCCGTAATTATTTCTAAAAAGCATAAATCTGTCCCTTCACTTAAGTATATTCATCAAAAATCCCTTTTTCGCGGAAACTGACATACCTGTGATCACCGATGATGATATGATCCAGAAGATGGATGCCGAGGAGTTCACCACAATGATAGATCCGTTCCGTAACATCCAGATCAGCCTGGCTGGGGGAGGGATCGCCTCCTGGATGATTGTGGACCAGGATCAGGTTCACCGCCCGATACTTTACAGCTTCTACAAAGACTTCTCTTGGTGTGATCAGTGTGGCATTGACTGTACCGCGGCTTAAAAGCTGTTCCCCCGACAAATGGTTATGTCCGTCCAGCATCATGCAGTAAAGCAATTCCTGCTCTTCATGCCGGAGCCGCTCCATATAATATTTCGCAATGGTTACCGGATGGTGAAAAGATAATTCCGGTTTTGCAGCTGCGGTTGCCATACGCTTGGAAAGTTCCCCGATACATTTCAGCTGTATGGCTTTTACCTTACCGATCCCATGGATCTTCATCAGTTCTTGCATGGAAATATGAAACAGTCCAAGCAGGCCACTGTATCCGGTCTGTTTCGATAAATTCAGGATTTTATCTGCCAGAGTCAGGGAACTGGATCCCTGTACGCCACAGCGCAGGATCACGGCAAGAAGCTCTCGATCGCTTAAGGACTGTTCTCCTTCCCGCAGACATTTTTCATACGGACGCTGATAATCTGGCATTTCCATTATAGTATCTTTCATATGATTTCCCTTTTCGCTCTCGAAGAAGGGGATGCAAAATTGCAGAAGTTATTTTAGCATAAAAAAGCAGGGATGTACACTCTATCCCGGAAATTTCCACTTTTTTCACATTTTGTTTACAGGCAGGGCATAAACAGAAGCGACTGCTTCTGCCACCTTGATCCCGTCCATCGCTGCGGATGTAATGCCTCCGGCGTAACCGGCGCCCTCTCCGCAGGGGTAGATTCCTTCTATATTGGAAGTGAGCTTTTTCGGTTCCCGAACGATCCGTACAGGAGAAGAGGTACGGCTTTCTACTCCTTCCAGCAATGCATCCGGTCGGTCAAAACCGGAAAGCTTTTTTCCAAAAGCATGGATTCCTGCTTCAATGGAATCGCCGATCTCTTTCGGGAAAATACTGCGGACATCGGTAAGTGTATAAGCTCCTTTGATACAGGGGATTACATCTTCAAGCCTGGTACTTTTCTGATGGGTACAGTAATCTTTGAAAAGCTGTACCGGAATTTTTCCGTTTCCGGCTTCCCAGGCAGCGCGCTCCAGTTTTCGCTGCAGAGCGATTCCGCCGAGAACTCCCTCTTCAGGAAAATCAGAAGGGTTTACCGTAACGATGATAGCACTGTTGGCATTATGGCTGTCACGTGCCTGATAGCTCATACCATTCACTGCAAGCATACCTTCTTCAGAAGATGCATTTACAACATATCCGCCGGGACACATACAGAAAGAATAAACGCCACGTCCGTTTTCCAGTGTATGGGTAACCTTGTAGCTGGATGCACCCAGACGGTCGTTTTCCGGTTCCCCGTAAAGATCCTGGTTGATCATAGTCTGCGGATGTTCCACACGTACCCCCACTGCAAAAGATTTCGGCTCCATGTTAATATTGTGTTTTTCCAGCATGGCAAACGTATCTCTGGCGCTGTGGCCGGGAGCAAGAATGCAGATTTCTGCCGGTATTTCCTCTTTTGCATTGACAATGACTGCAGTAAGCTTCCGGTCACGGATCATCAGATCAGTTACTGTGGAACGAAAACGGAATTCCCCGCCCATTTCTTCAATCTGATGACGCATAAACTGAACGATACCTACAAGCTGATCTGTACCAAGATGAGGCTTTTGCTGGTAAAGGATCTCAGAGGGAGCTCCTGCCTCCACAAATCGGGAAAGAACTTCCTTTCCTCTTCCAAAAGTATCTTTTACCAGAGTATTCAGCTTTCCATCGGAAAAAGTCCCTGCACCGCCCTCTCCGAACTGTACATTGGAATCCGGATCCAGGATGCCGTTTTTCCAGAAATTTTCCACGGTTTCCTGGCGTTTGTCTGCTTCTTCTCCCCGTTCCAGTACCAGTGGACAGTACCCGGCTTTGGCCAGGTACCAGGCACAGAATAATCCTGCAGGTCCGCTTCCGATCACTACAGGACGATGGGACAGAGTTTCAGAGCCAGAGGAGGGGAAATGATATTTCTTCTCCGAGGTTAACATAATATTTTTATCGTGAACCTTTTTGAGAACACGGGATTCGTTATCCAGTTTAATATCTACAGTGTAGACAAATTTTTTGTCCTCTTTGTGCCGGGCATCCAGAGATTGTTTTCGGATCTCATAGGTGAACGGCTGATTTCCAAGACGAAGCATTTTTGCTATTTTTCGGTGAAGCTGCTCTTCTGTATGAGTGATGGGAAGCTTCAGCTGTGTGATCCGGATCATTTTTCTTCCTCCTTTGCTGCCCAGATACCGGCGGTAGCTCCGCTTGACCATGCCCACTGCAGGTTATAACCTCCGCAGGTACCGTCAATGTCAAGGAGCTCTCCGGCAAAATAAAGACCTTTATGAAGTCTGGACTCCATGGTTTTGCTGTGAACTTCAGACGTATCCACTCCACCGGAACAAACCTGTGCCTGTTCGAAGGAAAGGCCGTTTTTTACCGGGAGACGAAAATCGGTGATCCCGCGGATAAGATCCTTCTGTGCACATAAAACACGGATCAGTTTTTCAGGAAAAAGTCCGATGAGAAGTTCTTTTTCTGTTTTGTAAGGACAGGCTGCTTTTCTGCGCTCCAGGTATTCTTCCAGCTCTTTCCGGTTCAGTTCCGGGAAAAAATTTATGGAAAGCTCCACATTTTTGTTTTCATGGACGGCACGGATAGCATAGCGGGAAATCTGGAATACCGGGATCCCGGATACACCGTAATCGGTAAGCTGCAGCTCTCCTTGCTGGGAGACTGTTGGTGTGCCGTCTATATAAAGTGTTATCTTCCCTTCTGTCCGTACACCACTCCAGCCGGAAAAAGAATTTCCCTTACATTTCAGAGCTGTCAAAGCTGGAAGGGGTTCGATCAGATGATGTCCGAGACTTTTTGCAATTTCATATCCGCTTTCGCAGGAACCTGCAACGGAAGACGCACGGGAACCATTTGCAAGGATCACGGCATCACCACTGTAGGTCCATCCGTCTGTATGGATCTTCCACTGTCCGTCTGCAAAAGACACGCCGGTAACGGTCTGATTGGTTTTCAGCTTTACCTTCAGGCTACGTGCCTTCATGACAAGAACATCTACCACACTCTGTGCCTGGTTGCTTCGGGGATAGATCCATCCGCTGCGGTCTGTGGTACAGATTCCCAGTTCCTGAAAGAATTTTAGAGTTTTTTCCACAGGAAACTGTGCCAGGGCATCCTTGGCAAATTTAGGATGAGATCCCCGGTAAGCGTTTTCATCCTGATTCAGGTTCGTCATATTACAACGGCCGTTTCCCGTAGCACAGATTTTTCTGCCGGGACGGTCATTTTGTTCCAGAACCGTAACTGCAGCTCCGTATACAGCAGCCTGAATAGCTGCCATAAGACCGGAAGCACCGGCTCCTATGACAAAGATCTGTTTTTTTAAGTCCGGTCCTTCGGATTTTTTCATAAGCTCACAAGTTCCTTATCAACCATATACTGAAGAGATTTCAGGATTCCCAGCTTTGCATGCTCCCAGGTGAGACCACCCTGGAAATAAACTGCATAAGGCGGTTTCATAGGACCATCGGCAGAAAGCTCGATGGAAGAACCCTGGATGAAAGCACCTGCTGCCATGATCACCTGGCTGTCATATCCCGGCATATCCCACGGCTCCGGTGTTACAAAGCTGTCTACCGGTGCAGCAGCCTGGATACCCTGGCAGAATGCTACAAGACCCTCCGGTGTTCCGAGAGTGACCGCCTGGATGATATCCTGACGTGGCTCTGTGCTGTTGGGAACTACCGGGAAACCAAGCTTTTCGTAAATGTTTGCTGCAAAAACGGCGCCTTTTAAAGCTCCTTTGGTAACCATCGGTGCAAGGAAAAATCCCTGGTACAGAGAACGGTTTACACCAAGGGTTGCCCCCACTTCCATGCCCAGTCCCGGGCAGGTCATACGGTAGGAAGCGTTTTCCACACAGTCTTTTCTTCCGGCGATATATCCGCCGATAGGGGCAAGACCGCCGCCTGGATTTTTGATCAGGGAACCCACCATGATATCTGCACCTACATCACTTGGCTCTATGGTATCTACGAACTCACCGTAGCAGTTATCTACCATGCAGATCACATCCGGTTTGATCTTCTTTACAAAAGCGATCAGCTCACCGATCTGTTTTACGGAGAAAGAAGGACGGGTCTGATAGCCTTTGGAACGCTGGATGGTTACCAGCTTTGTTTTTTCATTGACTGCTTTTCTGATGTTTTCATAATCAAAGGTACCATCCTCGAGAAGATCCACCTGACGATATTTTACGCCATATTCCGCAAGGGAACCATTGGACGGGCGGATACCGATCACTTCTTCCAGGGTATCGTAAGGCTTTCCTACAGGGGAAAGAAGCTCGTCACCGGGGCGCAGGTTTCCGAAGAGAGCAATGGCAAGTGCATGAGTTCCACAGGTGATCTGCGGGCGTACCAGGCAGGCTTCTGTGTGGAAGGTATCGGCATAGACCTGCTCCAGAGTTTCGCGGCCAAGGTCGTTGTAGCCATAACCGGAGGAAGCTCCGAAACAAGCCTCACTGACACGGTTCTTCTGCATGGCGCGGATAACCTTCATCTGGTTGTATTCTGCAGTCTTATCAAATTTCTCAAAACGTTCTTTCAGGGAATCTTCCACAGATTTACCGAAATCGTAAACTGCAGAAGAGATTCCAAGTTGTGCATATAATTCTTTCATGATCATTTTTCCTTTTTTATTTTATTTGGCAGGGAGGATTCCCTTTTCCCTGCATACAGAAAGCATGTAGGAAAGGATCCTGCTGTCATCGTAATCAAAGTTATCTTTATCTACCCAGGTTACTTCGCCTTCTCTGCGGAACCAGGTAAGCTGACGTTTGGCAAAGTGTCTGGTGTCACGTTTCAGGACCCTTACGGCTTCCTCATAAGAATAGTTTCCGCCCATCCAGTCCAGGATTTCCTTATAGCCAAGCCCCTGCATGGAAACCATTCCCCTGTGGCAGCCCATCTCCCGAAGCTTTTTAACTTCTTCTGTCAGACCGTTTTTCAGCATTTCGTCCACTCTTGTGTCAATGCGTTCATAGAGAAGTGGGCGTGGTGCGTTCAGGACGAAATAAGCCAGTGCATAGGGACTGGTATGCTCCTTCTGTTCTTCATTATGTTCGGAGATCCTGGTACCGTTCTGTTTATAAAATTCCAGGGCACGTATCACCCGCTTGACATTGTTCTCATGGATATCTTCGGCTGACTTGGGATCGACCTTAGCAAGCATGTCATGGAGAAATGCAGGCCCCTTCTGCTCTGCCAGCTCTTCCAGCTCCCTGCGGTAATGTTCATCCTGGTCGGAGCTGGTAAAATCAATATCTCTGGTCACAGACTGAATATAAAATCCTGTGCCGCCTACCAGGATCGGAATCCGGCCTTTGTCATAAATTTTGTCCATGGCATCTTTTGCCATCTGCTGAAAAAGGACAATGTTAAAATCTTCTGTTGGCTCCAGTACATCCACCAGATGATGTGGGACGCCATCCATTTCTTCCGGCGTGATCTTGGCGGAACCGATATCCATATGGCGGTAAACCTGCATGGAATCCGCGGAAATGATCTCTCCGTTTACTGCTTTTGCAAGTGCAATGGAAAGCTTTGTTTTTCCCACGGCAGTAGGCCCGGTAAGCACGATAAGAGGTTTTTTCATATATTTCCTCCGTTTATGTTAAGTATCTTACACGATACGTTTGAATTTTTTTTCGATTTCTGTCTTACTCATGGCAATGATCGTTGGTCTTCCATGAGGACAGTTATAAGGATTTTCCAGTGTCAATAATTCATCGATCAGCTTGTCAGCTTCCTGAGGTGACATGGAATGATTGCCTTTTACAGCAGCCTTACAGGCCATGGTCGCAAGCCTTGAGGCAAAAATTTCAAAGGCATCCTTGGAACCGTCTGCAGTGAGATGGTCCAGCATTTCCAGAAACAGCTCTTCTTCTGTCATTCCCAGAAGGCTGGAGGGAACCGCACTGATACTGTACTCCCTTCCGCCAAAGGGTTCGATCTCAAAGCCGAAATCCCGGAAATACTTTTTGTTTGCTTTCAGCAGATTCTCCTCCTCAAGGCTGAGTGAAACAATCAGTGGGGGACTTACATACTGGGACTGGATGTTCTGGGATTGAAACTGCTTTACAAATCGCTCATAATATACTTTTTCATGGGCAGCATGCTGGTCAATGATATAAAAATTATCCTCAAACTGTACCAGCCAGTAGGTATCAAACAGCTGTCCGATCAGTCTGTGGCGGCTTCTGGATTCAGGAGCAAGAAGTCGTTCTTCGAACAGTTCCAGCTGTTTTGGCGGTTCCTGTTCCTGCGATTTGATCGGCTCGTTGTCTACCTCAGGAGGTGCCGATTCAGCAGGCTTTTCAGAAATCGCTTCATAATCTGCTGTTTCTGCAACGGAATTTTCATTTCTTCCGTCTTTTAATGTTCCGGAAAACATTTTCTCTTCTTCTTTTGTGAAAGGCTGCGATCCATATACGGGATTTTCCCGCAGAGAATCCACACGTTTGTATTTATCTGCAGAAGAATTGTGAGCTGTTTCAGCTGAACCATAGGAGGCGGTACCATTTGTTGGCTTATTATAAGGTATCGATGGAACCGGCGCTGTACTACGTACTTCAGAAGCTGTCGGTGCAGCATGGGAAGCTATATTTGCCGTCCGATTCGGGTGACCGTACATCTCCTGCCGCCGTTTTACTTCAAAAGGCTCCGGAATATTTCCTGGCTTTATCTGTTCTGTGCGGGATGTCGGTTCGTCTTTTCCAACAGATACCTGCGGGATCAGTTCTCTGTGGGTCAATACCTTGCGGACAGTTTCATAAATGGCCGTATAAACTTCGGTTTCTCTGGCAAAACGCACTTCTCTCTTTGCGGGATGCACATTAACATCCAGGTCATTGCCGTCCATTTCGATCCGAAGTGAGACAAACGGAAATTTATGTTGCATGACAAGTCCTTTATATCCGTCCTCAATGGCCTTGGTAATGATCTTGTTTTTTACATATCGGCCATTGATATAATAATTCTCAAAAGTACGGTTTCCTCTGGAAATTTCCGGTTTCCCCACAAAGCCCTCGATCTTCATGAAATCATTTTCGTAGGAAACATCCAGAAGCGCCTTGGCAATCTCCCGGCCGTAGACACTGTAGATCACATCTTTTACGCTGTAGTTTCCGGAACTGGAAAGCTTCACCTGACGGTTCTGGATATATTTAAAGGAGATTTCCGGATGGGAAAGCGCCAGCTGCTCCATCAGAGTATTGATGTAACCGGCTTCTGTCATATCGGATTTTAGGAATTTGCTCCTTGCAGGTGTATTGTAAAAGAGGTTTCGGATCAGAAATGTTGTTCCCTCCGGTGCCCCCATTTCCTCCAGAGACTGTTCTTTTCCGCCTTCGATCACATAACGGGTACCACTGATCCCGGAAGGAGTCTTTGTGATCAGCTCCACCTGGGAGACGGCGGCAATACTGGAAAGTGCTTCACCACGGAAGCCAAGAGAGGCAATGTGGGTCAGGTCTTCTACTTTTTCAATTTTACTTGTGGCATGGCGGAGAAAAGCAAGCGGAACCTGCTCTGCATCCATTCCGGAGCCATTATCCGTGATACGGATCAGCTTTTTTCCGCCGTCTGTGATCTCTACAGTAATAGCGGTAGCACCTGCGTCAATGGCATTTTCCACAAGCTCTTTTACAACAGAGGAGGGGCGCTCCACGACCTCTCCTGCTGCGATCTTATCAATGGTATTCTGGTCTAAAACTGCAATTTTTCTCAAAGGGATCACCACCGGTTCTTAATTTTGTTCTGCAGGTTATAGAGAATATTCAAAGCTTCCATTGGTGTCAGATTCCCGATCTCCAGGTTTTTGATCTCTTCAATGATATCATTGTCCTGTACCGTGTCAAACAGTGACATCTGTGCCATATCTAACTGATCATAGGTGATCTTCTGCTTTTTCTTTGGAGCAGTCAGATCTTTTACAGCAGCAGTGATATCTGCATCACTGAGCTCCTCTACCAGCTCCTTGGCACGCTGGATCACGGAATCCGGAACACCGGCAAGCTTGGCTACCTGGATACCATAGCTTTTATCGGCTCCGCCTTTTACGATCTTACGCAGGAATACGATATCGTCGCCTTTTTCCTTGACAGCGATACAGTAGTTGTTGACACCGGAAAGCTTGCCTTCCAGTTCGGTAAGCTCGTGATAATGGGTCGCAAATAAGGTCTTGGCGCCGCAGAGTTTGGTGTTGCTGATGTGTTCGATCACTGCCCAGGCAATGGAAAGGCCGTCAAAGGTACTAGTTCCACGTCCGATCTCATCCAGGATCAGAAGACTTCGGGAAGTGGCATTACGAAGAATGTTGGCAACCTCTGTCATCTCCACCATAAAGGTACTCTGTCCGCTTGCAAGGTCATCGGATGCTCCCACACGGGTGAAGATCCGGTCAACCACACCGATATTCGCACTATCCGCAGGAACAAAGCTTCCGATCTGTGCCATCAGTACGATCAATGCTGTCTGGCGCATATATGTGGATTTTCCGGCCATGTTCGGTCCTGTGATAATGGAGATACGTTTTTTGTGGTTGTCAAGATACGTATCATTTGGAATGAACATATCGTTTTCGATCATCTGTTCCACAACCGGGTGGCGGCCATTTCGGATATCAATGAGGCCGGTTTCATTGATCTTGGGCCGGACAAAGTTATTCCTCTGTGCAACCAGTGCAAGGGAAGCAAAAACATCCAGAGCAGCTACTGCCTTTGCAGTACGCTGGATACGGACAACCTCAGCTCCAACCTGATCACGGATATCTGAAAACAGTTCAAATTCCAATGCATAAAGCTTATCTTCTGCTCCAAGGATCAGATCCTCCAGATCCTTCAGCTCCTGGGTGATGTAACGCTCTGCGTTGGTAAGGGTCTGTTTGCGGATATAGTCCTCCGGCACGAGATCCTTGAAGGTGTTGGTAACTTCCAGGGAATAGCCGAATACACGGTTATATTTGATCTTCAGGCTCTTAATACCGGTGCGTTCCCGCTCTCTTGCTTCCAATTCAGATAACCACTTCTTTCCATCTGTCCGGGAGCGGCGGAATTTATCCACATCTTCGTTATAACCTTCCCGAATGATACCGCCGTCCTTTTGGGCAAGGGGCGGATCATCAGCAATGGAATTACGGATCAGAGCGGTAATGTCTGACAGTGGATCCATGTCTTCGTTGATCTGCATAAGCAGCGGAGATTTAAATTCTGCAAGGATCTGCTTTATATAAGGCAGCATTTCCAGGGAAGAGGCAAAGGAAACCAGATCTCTTGGGTTGGCAGATTTATAGCTGATACGGCTTATCAGACGTTCCAGATCGTAGATCGGATTTAAGTATTCCCGGATCTCATCACGATCCATAGGTTTTGCGTTCAGTTCTTCCAAGGCACCAAGTCTCTTTTCGATTTCCTCTGCATCGATCAGAGGCTGCTCCACATAAGAACGAAGGGTTCTTGCACCCATGGCAGTTTTGGTTTTATCCAGAACCCAGAGAAGAGAACCTCTTTTCTGCTTTTCGCGCATGGTTTCCACAAGCTCCAGGTTACGACGGCTGGAGCTGTCGATGAGCATATATTTTTCAGCAGAGTAAGGGCGGATGCTTGCCATATGGGAAAGTGCTGTTTTCTGTGTTTCCTTCAGATACAGGAACAGTGCACCGGAAGCAATGATCCCGCTGTCATAATCTCCGATCCCGAGACCTTCCAGATTTCCGACGTGAAAATGCTCTTTCAGGGTTTTCTGGCACAGCTGGTCGTCAAAGTACCAGGGATCCAGAGCAAATACACAGATTCCAAGACGCCCCTTCAGATCCGCTACATCCACACCGCTTAAAAGAAAGGCGTCATTGCAGATGATCTCTGCAGGTGTAAATTTATTGATCTCATCCAGAAGCTTCTGAGGTTTATCCAGTTCTGTGAGAAAACAGTCACCGGTTGTGATATCTGCAATTGCACAGCCAAAATGCTCTCCAATGGAGACGATGGACATCAGATAATTGTTTTTGGACTCGTCCAGTGACATGGTATCCAGAGTAGTTCCCGGCGTGACAATGCGGACAACCTCTCGTTTAACAAGACCCTTGGCTTTTTTCGGATCTTCTACCTGTTCGCAGATGGCAACCTTATAGCCCTTTTCGATCAGCCGGTTGATATAAGTTTCCGCAGCATGAAAAGGAACGCCACACATGGGCGCTCTCTCTTCCAATCCGCAGTCTTTTCCTGTAAGTGTGATCTCCAGTTCCTTGGATGCAGTCAGCGCATCATCAAAGAACATTTCATAAAAATCGCCCAGACGGTAAAAAAGGATACAGTCGCTGTACTCTTCTTTGGTCTTTACGTATTCTTTCATCATCGGTGATAATGTACTGGTATCAGCCGGAAACCCAGTGTTTATGCGGGTTTCAGATGCCTTATATTTTTTTTTGACCCACTTTTGACCCATTTTTTTCTCTTCTTCAGTGTTTCTTGCTTTTTCCAAATATTTAAACCTCTTCCTAAATTGTCATTTTATCAGTAAAATTAGCTTTCTTTTCCATACTTTTCTTCATAATTTCTTATCGTGGTTGCTTTAAGATTCCGAACCTTATAAAGTTCCATCCATTTCTCATACCATTTTGAAACGGACATACTCGAATCAAAGCCTGGAATACCTGGGAGAACTTCCGCCAAATACATGTTTCTTTGCTTTTTCACCTGCTGAAGATTTGTTCCATAGATAGAAAAAGGCGGTTGCCAGATCCCTTAATTGTGATTCTGGCTTCTTACCGCCCATCTTTTCTTTGTCGGATTCCCTTACCTATTTCTTTTCCTCTTAGATTTTTTCCATAACATTACCATCCTTTTTCTAATAACAATAGATGATCATGCATGGCACTGGACTTAATTTTAACACAACCCCAAAAACCTTTCAAGACTGCCGATCTATCCATTTCTGAAATTTTTTCTTATCAATCAGGGTTCTTCGCCCAATTCGTACCATGAAGGTATTATTCTTCATAAGAGTTCTCATGGTTTTCTCTGAAAGACCTGTGCGTTCACAGGCTTCCTTGACTGATATAAGAATCTTATCGTTATCTGCTGCTTGTATTTTTTATGTATCATATATATTACAGCCAATATCTGAAGGCAGATGATATTGGCTGTTCCTCTCTTCGATAAAATTATTCTTTTGTCACCTGATTTTAATTTCTATTTTTCCTTCCACTGGGCTATATAAATCCAGAGGATCTTCATCACTTTCATAAACACGTCCTTCGCCTTCTCCGTAAGTATCTTCTATTCCAGTTTCATATTTTTTATATGTTGTGTTGTTTTTTTCTTCTTTATTTACATATAATTCTAATGTCACCGTTTTAGCATCTGGCGAAATTCCTTTGTATTTTGTATTATTTCTGCTTTCTTCAAACACAGTCTCTGTGTCCCCATAATTTGTCATTCTATAAAGCCCCTGATTTCCTTTATCGTCGGTTCCTATTAAATAATAATCTTCATATTCTTTATTATCCAAATTTCCATAAATTGTACTTGCCAAATCGTTTAAGCTCATTTTTGAAATCGTCAGATTTTGATTTGGAGATATCTTTATTTTTTTATTCACATTTACATTTATGGTATTCTTCTCCAGTTCTTCCCAATTTGATGAAAATTCAAAAATATAGTCATCCGTATCTTCTGTATCTGCAGTATCCATTTCTGTTGGATCAAATAACCATACTTTCATTTTTATATCTGCTGTATTATCTTTAATAGTTGTATCTTCCAACCTATAATGACAAACCTGACCATCTGCTCCGTTCTCCTTTTTCTCCAGAGCATATGTTCCATCTAACTGTGCCGCTTTTCCATTTATCTCCACTTCTGTTAGTAGAATAGTCTCTTTTTCTTTTGAATCATTTATATTATTAGATATTGCCACCCATAAATTCTCCTTATCAGCAGCAATTTCATCTAATGTAATAGAAATTCCATTTTTAGTAATCGTTTTTCCAACACTATCTATATATGATTCTACATTTTCATTAATCCCCAATGCAGTTTGAATCCACGAAGTAATCTGTCCCCAGGCCGCCTTTATCTCATGCGGATGTCCCAAGCCTCCTATCAATAATGCTATTACAACTCCTGCTGCTGCAATCTTTGCTAATTTTAATTTCAAATTAACATTTCGCTTTTCCCATGGCAAGGAAGCTTCATAAACAAATTTTTCATCTATTTCTCCCATCAGATCCAAAAAATTGTTTTCTTTTTTCATATGATTTCTTTCACCTCTTCCCATAATCTGTTTCTGCTTCGAAAAAGACTGGATTTAATTTTAGTCTCAGAGCATCCATGTCTTTTTGCAATGTCTTTAATATTATCCATATACCAGTATCGCCTGACAAAAATATCCCTGTCCCCTGCTTTTAAATCACTTAAAAATTTTTCTAAAATATTCAAAATTTCCTTTTTCTTTATATCCTCTTCCACATAATCCTTTATTGTATTTTCCAGTTTTTCCACTTCACCACAAATATCCATCATATGTGTATCTGCTCTTTTTGAAGCATTTTTCTTTCTGAAATTGTCCAATGCCAAATTTCTGGTTATTTTTCCAAGAAATGCAGATAATTTTGTTGGCGTTTTGGGCGGAATCTTATTCCACGTTATCAGCCATGTATCATTTACACATTCTTCTGAGTCTTCTGTGTTATATAAAATATTCCATGCAATCTTAAAGCAAAATTTTTCATACTTTACTTCTACCTGGCGAATTGCATCTTCTGATCTTTCTAAAAATAAATTTATAATATGTATATCTTCCATATCACATTTCTCCCCTGTATATTAGTGTTTTTATGCAGATAGGTTATTTGCAGTGTGCCATATTAATGTTTTCTATTATATAGAACGTATTTTTTTCTGTTTGGTTGCACTTTTTTTCTATTTTTATAATTTTTTTTTGTTACCATGCTTCCATTATCACTATAACATATTATCTAAACATTCTTCTCTCTTGGTCAACTATTAATATCGTAATCTACTTCTGCAAATAAAACTACATGCAAAAAATGAAAAAAGGAGCTGCCATTCCATGTGTATTCATGAAAGGCAGCTCCTGCTTAAATCATTTTTATTTAACAACTACTTTTACTTTTTTACGGATCTTTCCAGATTTCACTGTGATATAGGCTGTTCCCTTTTTCTTTCCGGTGATCACACCACTGGAACTTACCGTTGCGATCTTCTTATTTGAAGAACTGTAGGTAACCTTCTCCTGGGAAGTGATCGGGCTGATGACTGGTTTCAGCGTAAGTTTTTTTATTCCTTGCAACAGTCACGCTTGATTTCAGTCCGGTGATCTTTGTTGTTCTTACCGTTGTTTTCTGCACAGTAACGGAAATGACCTGTTTCTTGCCGCTGGCCAGTGTAATGGTCACTTTGATTATTATTTGAATTCCAGCCCTCAGCCTTTTCATTGACAGAGGGCTAATTTTGGCTTAACAATTATTGAGCATCCCTTAGCTGATCTACAATGCTGCATTTCGCTGCATTGTCATACATCATGCAAGGAATCAGCCACCCCAGCAGAAGAAATACCGGAATTG
>ENA-ORVG01001596-ORVG01001596.1-human-gut-metagenome-genome-assembly--contig:-NODE-1596-length-25883-cov-5.363791_pt1 | contig 25883 bp, 28 predicted proteins | sample MGYA00242091_ERZ509233 | MGnify/ENA primary metagenome ERZ509233 (study PRJEB26280, sample SAMEA2338840) | human gut metagenome | biome: human gut; feature: human-associated habitat; material: faeces... | reverse complement strand
CACGAAGGTATGCGAAAGAGACATGCTAGTCAATACGCCAATTTTGGAAGCTTACCAGAAGAATAATCATGAGTTAGCCCTAAATACTGATTTTACTGTTTCATGCGGATAATAAGCCGCAAATTTTGCGGTTAATCATCCGCAAAACTGTATATTTGCAGTAAACAGTGATGCCTATGTATATACATGAACATAAAGAATGGCCTTCCTTTTCGTGGAACAAGGAACTTGTCGGTGAGAAACTGAACAAGGTAAACAAAGCTGTCGGTTATCTGATGGGACGCCTTAGTGTAATCGGTTTTAACGATAAGATGTCTGCCGTAGTTGAATCCATCTCTCATGACATCATTGCATCATCAGAAATTGAAGGAGTGGAATTGAACAATGAACAGGTACGCTCATCTGTAGCCCGCAAACTCGGAGTACAACTACCGAATCCGACCGAATCTTCACGATATATAGACGGAGTAGTGGAAATGGCACTTGACGCAACCATCAATTTCAACAGTCCGCTTACCCATGAAAGACTCTTCGGCTGGCACAACTGCCTGTTTCCTACCGGATGGAGCGGTCCGACGAAAATAGATGTAGCCCGATACCGCAGTGGAGAGATGAAAGTTATTTCTGGAATGTTCGGCCGGGAAAAGGTACATTATGTAGCGCCTGCTCCTGAAAGAATAGACGAAGAAATGAATCGGTTTCTGGACTGGTTCAATTCAGATGCACATAACTGTTATGTAAAATCGGCAATAGCCCATTTGTGGTTCGTCTGCATCCATCCTTTCGATGACGGAAACGGACGAATCGGACGAGCCATTGCTGATATGGCACTTTCACAGGCAGAAAACTCAAAGATGCGTTTTTTCAGTATCTCCCACCAGATAAACAAAGATAAAAAACAGTATTACGACATATTGGAGAAAACACAGAAGGGAGATTGCGAAATTACAGAATGGATCATCTGGTATCTTGACTGCCTGCTCCGTTCCGTCGAGCAATCCGACGAAACATTGTCAAAGGTTCTTAACAAGGCCATATTCTGGCAAACCCATGCCGAAACAGTCCTGTCCGAACGACAACGCGAAGTCTTGAATTTATATTTGGACGGTTATCCCGGCAAACTGACGGCCAAGAACTGGGCAAAACGTGTAAAGGTATCACCAGATACAGCAGCACGTGATATAAAAAATTTGGTAGAAAAGGGTATTCTGATACCTCAGCAGGGGCGGGTTCGTGACGTATTCTACGGAATTCGGTGCAGTGACTCTATCCTTGTCATCCCCATGCCGGAAGATTTATAATTGTTCATCATACAAGCAGAAAGGCTGTGTGACATCGGTTCATCAAAACCGGCACACAGCCTTTCTTTGGGTCAAACGCTTATACAAAAATACCTCGACACGAACGTACGGAGACCTCATCACGTACGTGCGGAGACATCGACACGTTCGTGTCACGACCTCGTCACGTACGTGTCGAGGTAAATTTAACTCAATTTTCACAAAAAAGCACGAGATTGATTAAAAATTAATTCACTCTTCCAATGCACTTTTCTTCAGTATCCTCTTTTTTATTTCCAATTAATATCTAACTTTGTAAAAACCTCTAAACGAAGTAAATTATGAAGAAGTTATTATCTACACTGATGGTAATTGCCTGTCTGGCACTTGCCATTCCGGCGCAAGCCCAAATAAAATTTGGAGTAAAAGCAGGTTTGAACGTTTCCAAACTGCATCTTTCTGAAGAGACATTCAGTTCAGATAACAGAGCAGGATTCTTTGTAGGTCCGACTGCAGAATTCACATTGCCACTTTTAGGATTAGGCGTGGATGCCTCTGCATTGTATAACCAATTTGGTGTGGACTCAGAAGAAGGAACTTCTACCAAAAAAAGCATTGAAATTCCTATCAATCTGAGATGGACTGTTGGATTCAGCAGTCTGGTAGGTGCATACGTAGCTGTAGGTCCTCAGTTCGGATTTAATGTAGGCGACCGCTGGTTTGACAATGTATGTGAATTCAAGAAAAACACTACCAGTTTCAATGTCGGTGCCGGTTTGAAACTTCTGGGCCATTTGCAGGTTGGAGCCAACTATAACTTTGCATTAAAAGATAATGGAAAGATACATAGCGGCGACCCGGACGATTTAACTACTATCGGTTTCAAACAGAACACATGGCAGGTTTCTGTAGCTTATCTGTTCTAAAGAAAGATACATAGAGAACCATAAAAAACCTCCTTTCAGGTGACACTGGATATTCACTTGAAAGGAGGTTTCCTTTTTGTATTATATAAACCGTTTATTCGTTATCGCAAGGATACGCCACTCCCCATTCCCGGCGAAGTGCATCCATCTGCTGCATGATGCGGAGTGTCTCGGCATGCGGCATGTAAGGCGATTCCAGCCAGCCTTTCTCAATTGCTTCCAGTGAAGCGTACACCTGATACTCATAGCCTGTAATCTGTTGCGGGGCATCGTACACGGCTACAGTCTGATAATTCGTATCCAGCACTTTGACCGATTGCGGATTATTGATGTTTTCCACTATCAAATGGCCTTTGTCACCTGAAATAATTCCCATGCGGTCGGTAGCGGCATGAATACTTGCCTGTAAGGCAGCCATCTTGCCGTCCTTAAACAGCAATGTAATATTTTCTTGTGCATCCACTCCCGTATCCGTTTTCTGGCAGACGGAATGCACGGAAGCTACTTCCTTTCCGAAATACATAGCAGCAAAGTTGAGCAGGTACACACCCAAATCGAGCAAAGCGCCTCCCGCCAGTTCCGGGCGCAGGATACGTTCCTTCCGGTCAATTACATACCCTAAATTGGCCGATAAGATATGAGGGGTACCGATTACTCCGTCTTCTAATAGCGCACGAATCTTCAATGAAAGCGGCATGTAACGGGTCCAGATAGCTTCGGTCAGAAATACTTTCTTTTCTTCAGCCAGTTTCAGCAGGTCGGCTGCCTGACGTGCATTGGCCGTAAAGGCCTTCTCACACAGCACCGGCTTGCCCTTCTCAATACACAAACGGGCATTGTTATAGTGCATGGCATGAGGAGTGGCAATATAAATCAAATCCACTTCCGCATCGGAAGCCAGTTCTTCATAACTTCCGTAAGCCTTCGCAAACTGCCATTTCTCGGCAAAAGCCTTTGCCTTTTCTACCGTGCGCGAAGCCACGGCATAGCGTTTCACCCCTTTCATTCCTCCAAGCGTGGCTGCCATTTTTGCCGCAATGCTACCACATCCGATGATTCCAATATTGTAAATTTTCATTTTGAATTAAAGATTAAAAACAGCAGGTACAAATCTATAAAAGTTTCAGGAGGGAACCAGCTATGTGAGAGGCTTTTTGTAACTTTGCAATATGAAAAAATTCGTGGATGTCATAGTACCCCTGCCTATTGCCAGCCAGTACACGTATTCGCTTCCGGAAGGTATGGAAGCCAATATACAACCCGGCTGCCGGGTCATTGTGCCTTTCGGACCTAAAAAGTTTTATACGGGCATTGTCACCAAGGTACACGAAACGGCTCCGGAGGCGTATGAAACCAAAGACATCTCGGAAGTGCTCGATTCACGTCCGGTTTTGTTAGGACAGCAGTTTTCTTTCTGGAAATGGCTGGCCGACTATTACCTCTGCACGTTAGGAGACGTGTACAAGGCAGCCCTTCCTTCGGGTATGAAACTGGAAAGCGAAACATTGGTGGAATACAATCCGGACTTTGTAGCCTCGGAACCGCTCCCTCCTCGGGAGCAGCGTATTTTGGATTTACGCAGTGCCGACCCGGAGCAATGCGTCACCCAACTGGAGAAGGCCAGCGGCATGAAGAATTTGTTGCCGGTCATCAAATCGCTGCTGGAGAAAGAGGCTATCTGCATCAAGGAAGAAATCAAACGAAGCTATAAACCGCGTACGGAAGTGCGGGTGCGACTGACAGAAGCGTTGCAGAACGAACATCACCTGCACATTCAGTTTGATTTACTGGCACGGGCCCCCAAGCAACAGGCCATCCTGATGAAATACCTTGAATTGTCGGGATGGAACGCCGAAGGGAAAAATATTCGGGAAGTCAGCAAGAAGGAGTTGCTCGATGCCTCCGGACAGACGCAATCCGTCTTCAAGAACTTAGTAGACAAACAAATACTGGAGACGTACCTGCATGAGATTGGCCGACTTACGGGAGACCATGCGGAAACGGTTCCGCTACACACCCTGAGCCCCGCACAGCAACGGGCGTTTTATGAAATCCTGACTTCCTTCCAGACCAAGAACGTATGTCTGCTCCACGGCGTGACGGCCAGTGGAAAGACGGAAATCTATATCCATCTGATAGAAGAAGTGCTGAAAGCTGGCAAGCAGGTGCTCTATCTTCTTCCGGAAATTGCCCTGACGACCCAGATTACCGAACGGTTACGACGGGTATTCGGCAAACGCTTAGGAGTATATCACTCCAAGTTTCCGGATGCGGAACGGGTGGAAATCTGGCAAAAACAACTGACCGAACAAGGTTACGACGTGATATTGGGAGTCCGTTCCTCGGTATTCCTTCCGTTCCGGCGACTGGGACTGGTCATCGTGGACGAGGAACATGAAACGAGCTACAAGCAGCAGGACCCTGCCCCACGCTATCATGCACGGAATGCCGCCATCATGCTGGCTTCCATGTACGGTGCCAAAACCCTGTTAGGTACAGCCACTCCCAGCCTGGAGAGTTATTACCATGCCCGCAACGGGAAATACGGTCTGGTGGAACTGACCGAACGCCATCAGCAGATTCAGTTGCCACACATTGAGTTAGTGGACATCAAGGAACTGGCCCGTAAGAAACGGATGACGGCACAGTTCTCTCCACTTTTATTACAGAAAATACGGGAAGCACTGGAGGAGAAAGAACAAGTCATCTTGTTCCAGAACCGACGGGGTTTTGCCCCGATGATTGAATGCCGCACCTGCGGATGGGTACCGCGCTGCAAGAACTGCGATGTGAGCCTGACCTATCACAAGGGGCTTCATCAGCTGACGTGTCACTATTGCGGCTATACCTACGCCGTGCCTACAGCCTGTCCGGCTTGTGGAGGAGTGGAGCTTATGAACCGCGGATTCGGCACAGAAAAAATTGAAGACGACATCAAGCAGATTTTTCCGGAAGCCAAAGTGGCCCGGATGGATTTGGATACCACCCGTACCCGCACGGCCTACGAGCGTATCATCAACGACTTTGAAGAGGGGAAGACGGATATTCTGATTGGTACGCAGATGATTTCCAAAGGACTGGACTTCGACCGGGTAAGCGTGGTCGGTATCCTGAATGCCGACTCGATGATGAATTATCCTGATTTCCGCTCGTACGAACGGGCATTCCAGCTCATGGCACAAGTGGCCGGAAGAGCCGGACGAAAGAACAAGCAGGGACTGGTGGTGCTTCAGACGAAGTCGCCGGAGAATCCGCTTATTCATCAGATTATGGCCAACGATTATGCCCGTTTGTATCAGGAGCAGATGGAAGAACGCAGCCTGTTCAAATACCCTCCCTTCTACCGGCTGATTTATGTATATTTGAAGCACCGCAAGGAGGACATCCTGAATCAGGCAGCCGACCTGATGGCCGCTCACCTGCGACAAGGCATGGGCGAACGGATATTAGGTCCGGACAAACCACCCGTGGCACGGATACAATCGCTTTTCATCCGGAAGATTGTCATCAAGATAGAGCAGGAAGCTTCCATGAGCAAGGTACGCCGCTACCTGACGCAGGTACAACGTACCCTCATAGAGGATGAGCGCTTCCGCTCACTGATGGTATATTATGATGTAGACCCTACCTAAACCCTATACACATGAAGATAGAATTAGATGTACATACGCACACCATTGCCAGCGGACATGCTTTCAGTAGTCTGCAGGAAATGGCACGGGCAGCCGCCGACAAAGGCCTGAAGTTGCTCGGCATCACAGAACATACACCGGGCATTCCCGGAAGCTGTCACCTGATTTACTTCCGCAACCTGCACGTGGTACCACGACAGATGTACGGCATCGAACTCCTGCTTGGGGCGGAAATCAATATCCTCGACACGCAAGGCACGCTTGATCTGGATGAATTCCACATGAACTTGCTGGATTTGCGAATCGCAGGTATTCATTCCTTGTGCTACACGCCGGGAACTCCCGAAGAAAATACGCAAGGGATGATTAAGGCCATCGAGAATCCTTACACCCACATCATCAGCCATCCGGGTGACGGTACGGCCAAGCTGCTTTTTGAACCGATTGTGCAGGCCGCAAAAGCCCATCACACCCTGTTGGAAATCAACAACAGCTCCTTGAAGCCTTGCCGCAACAAAGTGGAGGCACGGCCCAACAACTTAGAGATACTCCGTCTCTGCAAGCAATATGAGGTGCCCGTCATCTTAGGAAGTGATGCACACATCTCGTTCGACATTGCGACCTACGACCATGCTTTAGAGCTGATCAAGGAAACCGAGTTTCCCGAAAGCCTCATCCTGAATACGGATGTAGCACGTTTTAAACAGTATTTACACCTTGATAAATGATGAAACAAAGAATATTATTCGTCTGTCTTGGCAACATCTGCCGTTCCTCTTCTGCCGAAGAAATCATGCGTACGCTGGTGCGCCGGGCAGGAAGAGAAAAAGAGTTTGAAATTGATTCCGCAGGCATCAGCGGTTTCCACGAAGGAGAACTGCCCGATGAACGTATGCGGGCTCACGCCAGCCGCAGAGGCTACCAGCTGACCCACCGCTCGCGTCCGGTACGTACGGAAGATTTCTATCACTTCGACTGGATTTTAGGTATGGACGACCGCAATATCGATGCCCTGCGCGACAAAGCGCCCGACGTGGAAAGTGAACAGAAGATTCACCGCATGACTGATTTCTGCCGCACCAAGGTAATCGACTATGTGCCTGACCCCTATTATGGAGGCGCTCAAGGCTTCGAGAATGTGCTCGACATACTGGAAGATGCGTGTGAAGGACTATTGGCGCATTTGTCCGACGAAAAGAAATAACTTGAAACTTATTAAACCCAATACCATGAGTCAAACCATTGCACCTTTTGCCCGTCCGCTATACGTGATGACAAAACCCGTAGGAGCAGTCTGCAACTTAGCTTGCGACTATTGCTACTACCTGGAAAAGGCAAACTTATACAAGGACATCTCCAAGCACGTGATGAGCGACGAGCTGTTAGAGAAATTTATCCGTGAATACATCGGCTCGCAGACCATGCCGCAGGTACTCTTTACCTGGCACGGCGGAGAAACACTGATGCGTCCGCTCAGCTTCTACAAGCGAGTAATGGAACTGCAACAGAAATATGCCGGGGGACGTACCATCGACAACTGTATCCAGACCAACGGTACCTTGCTGACGGATGAGTGGTGCGAATTCTTCAAAAAGAACAACTGGCTGGTAGGCGTGTCCATCGACGGGCCACAGGAGTTCCACGATGAATACCGCAAGAACCGTCAGGGACGCCCGTCGTTCATGAAAGTGATGCAGGGCATCCAGCTGCTGAAAAAGCACGGGGTGGAATGGAACGCCCTGGCCGTAGTGAATGACTTCAACGCAGACTATCCGCTGGACTTCTATCATTTCTTCAAGGAAATTGACTGCCACTACATCCAGTTTACCCCGATTGTAGAGCGTATAAGTCCCCATGCCGACGGCCGTCACCTGGCCAGTCCGTTACAGAAAGACGAGAAATTAGCCGATTTCTCCGTATCACCGGAACAATGGGGAAACTTCCTCTGCACCTTGTTTGACGAATGGGTACGCCAGGATGTGGGAAATTTCTTCATCCAGTTGTTCGACTCTACCCTTGCCAACTGGGTAGGTGCACAGCCAGGCGTCTGCACCATGGCCAAGACTTGCGGACATGCCGGCGTCATGGAATTCAACGGCGACGTATATTCCTGCGACCACTTTGTATTTCCGGAATACAAACTGGGCAACATTCATGAAAAGACACTGGTGGAAATGATGTACAGCGAACGCCAGATGAAGTTCGGACAAATGAAACAAGACTCTCTTCCCCGCCAGTGCAAGGAATGTGAGTTCCTCTTTGCCTGCAACGGTGAATGCCCGAAAAACCGCTTCGCCCGCACGGCCGACGGTGAGCCGGGACTGAACTATTTGTGCAAAGGCTACCATCAGTTCTTCCAGCACGTAGCCCCTTACATGAATTATATGAAAAAAGAACTACTGGCCGAACGTGCTCCGGCCAACATCATGGAAGCTATAAAAAAAGGAGAGCTGTAAGGCCCTCCTTTTTTTATAGTTGTCTGAATATATCACACCTCAATCGTTCTTCAACAACACATTCTGAATAGCCTCCTTCAGGTTCTTCTTTGGCAAGGCTCCCTGTGCCATCTGCGGAGTACCGTTCATCGGCACAAACAGCAGGGAAGGCACGCTGCGGATACCAAACAAGGCTGCCAGTTCTTCCTCTTCGTCTACATTCACCTTATAGATGTCTACCTGTCCGGCATATTCATCGGCCAACTCATCCAATACCGGAGCCAGCATCTTGCACGGACCACACCAGGTGGCATAAAAATCAATCAAGGCCGGACGCTCACCCAGGAATTTCCATTCGTTCGGATTCGCTTCATAATTTGCTACTCTTGTCAAAAAATCTGCTTTGGTTAAATGTACTGCACTCATATTCTTCTGTTTTTAAATTTTTACTTACTTTCTTTTGTTGCCTGATAAGGTTTCACAAAATCCTTATACAATGCTTTGTTCCCAGACGAGGTGCCACATCCTCCTGCCGCACAGCAGGACCAGTTCACCATAGCCATCAGCATCAGCAACCCGCCCAATACTATCATCAGGGAGTCTGAGGCATAAATGCCATAAGCGGCAAACACTGCTCCCGAAAGGAGGCGTATCACCCGGAGAACATCCCAATTACGAAATAACCTTTTCATTGTCAACACCTTTTTTGTTTGTTTCTGATGCAAATGTAGATGGAAATGCGCAGGGGCACAACAGATTTTATTTATCTTTGTATTGATAAAATCTATTGAACCATGACATTACAACAGATGGAATATATCGTGGCACTGGACAAGTACCGCCACTTTGTGCTTGCAGCCGAGGCATGCGGCGTGACACAGCCTACCCTCAGTGCGATGATTCAAAAACTGGAAGAGGAACTGGATGTCAAGATTTTCAACCGCGACCGGAAGAATATCACCCCGACCCGCATCGGCGAAAAAATCATCCGTCAGGCACAGATTGTGCTGAATGAAACCCAGTGCATAAAGGAAGTGGTAGCCGACGAAACGGACAGCATGAACGGTAACCTGCGTATCGGTATTCTGCCCACCATTGCTCCCTACCTCGTGCCCGACTTTATCCATCATTTCCGGAAAACCTACCCGCACGTAAGCCTGTTCATTGATGAGAAAGAAAACAAATCATTGCTCCAGGAGCTGCACTATGGCAATTTGGACATTATCCTGACCACCCCGCCGGAGGACTTGAACGGCCTGTTAGAAATTCCGGTCTATACCGAGAAGTTCGTGGCCTATTTTTCTGAAGCATGCGACCAGGCTAAAAGCTGTATCGCCAACGGTACCCTTCCTCCCGAACAAATGTGGATTCTGAAAGAAGGTCATTGTGTGCCCAACGGCGGAATGAATTTCTGCAAGAACAAGGACATCGGCAATCACATCTACGAGGCCGGAAGCATCGAGACCCTCATAAAAATCGTAGACCGGAACGGTGGATATACCATCATCCCCGAACTTCATATTGCGTCGCTAACCGAAAAACAGAAAGCCCATGTCCTGCCTCTTCAGGCAAACCCTCCGGCACAACGCCAGGTATCTATTCTTATCAAAGAAGACTTTATCCGCGAAAGAATGGTCAATGCGGTCATAGATACTCTTAAATCCATCATTCCCGCACCGATGCTGGAAAAGCGTCTGTCTTCACATTCCATCAGATTACGGCACTCAAAGAATGAATAAATGACAATATGTCACAGAATAAGACTTTTTGTCTTTATAATTCAAACACAAACTGACAATTTGCCACAATCCATTCCGTCAGACAGCTAATATAGTTTGCAAAGGTTTAAAAATCGGCATAGAAGGTTTAAAATAAAGGTACTACATTAAAAATGGAAGCCACAATGACCTCCATTCAAGATTTGTGGTACACTGTTTGCAAAAGAGTAAGTGAACTTGAATTTCAAAAGGGTTCGGGTTCAGAAACAAAATTGATTAACAACTAAAAAATAGGAGATTACAACTATGATGCCGACTAGAAAATATTACAATCAGAACTGGTTACCAAGTATCTTTAATGACTTCTTCGATAACAACTGGATGGAAAAAGCAAACGCTACTGCACCTGCAATCAATGTGGTGGAAAGCGACAAGGATTACAAAGTAGAAGTAGCCGTTCCGGGAATGACTAAAGAGGATTTCAATATCCACTTGGGTGATGAAAACGAACTGGTCATCTCTATGGAAAAGAAAGTTGAAAACGAAGACAAGGAAAACAAAAAATACTTACGACGTGAGTTCTCTTACACCAAGTTCCAGCAGTCACTTTACTTGCCCGACAATGTCGATAAAGAAAAGATTACTGCCAATGTAGCAAATGGTGTATTGACTATTGAGCTGCCAAAGTATTCTCAGGAAGAAAAAGCAAAAATTAATCGTGTGATTGAAATACATTAATCATCACAAATAACGGAAAACTCTCGTCTGCATCCATTGTGGGCGAGAGTTTTTATTTTGGAACTAACTTAAAACGATTGATATATGGCATTTATTGATTACTATAAGATTTTGGGAGTAGACCGTAATGCCACTCAGGATGAAATCAAGCAGGCATACCGGAAGCTGGCCAAGAAATATCATCCTGACCTGAACAAGGATGACCCGTCGGCAGAAGGAAAGTTCCAGCAAGTGAATGAAGCCAACGAAGTATTGAGCGATCCGGAAAAGCGTAAGAAATACGACGAATATGGCGAACACTGGAAACATGCCGATGAGTTTAAGCAGGAACGTGAGGCATACAGCAGGGCACAGCAACAGCACGATGGCTCCGGCTACTGGTACTCCATGAACGATGGTGAATTTACGGAAGGATTTGGAGGAACAGGAGCAAGCGGCTTCTCCGACTTCTTCGAACAGCTTTTCGGCCACGGAAGAACTGGACGAGGAGGATACCACACCATGTCGAGGGGACAGGATATAGAAGCACAGATGCACTTGTCGCTCAATGAAGCCTACGTCACCCACAAACAGACTTTCAGCATCAACGGTGAAAATATCCGTATCACTGTGCCGGCAGGAGTGGCCGACGGACAGACCATCCGTCTGAAAGGCTACGGCCAGAAAGCCATGAAAGGAGGAGAAAACGGAGACTTGTACATCACCTTTATCATCGATAAGGATGATACCTTCGAACGGAAGGGAGATGATCTCTACACCCACGTCAATATCGACTTGTACACTGCCGTGCTGGGTGGAGAAGTACAGGTGAAGACCATGGACGGAATGGTCAAATTGAAAGTAAAACCGGGTACACAGAACGACACGAAGGTCCGTTTGAGAGGAAAAGGATTTCCGGTGTACAAACAGACCGGCCAGTTCGGCGATATGATTGTATCGTACCACATCAATATCCCGACCTCCCTGACCGAAAAACAGAAGGATTTGTTCAACCAGCTGCGTGCTGCCAGCTGATAAAGCAGCAATTCCATAACAACTTCATTTATATCAGCTTCATAATTTCCAGTACTTCCGTGGAAGTACTACAGTACTGTCAAGGAAGTATTGTAGTACTTTCAGGGGAGTACTGTTGTACTGCCTAAGCAGTACTGAGCAATGACACCAGGAATTGTAATAAATGCCATGCATGAAGAATTAGAGGGTTAAGTGATAGTCGCAAAATTTGCGACCACCACCCAGCATGGAGGTTAGAGCCTGTCTTCAACTATCCCCGCAGCACATAGCCTTTTTTCATCACCGATTCGATTTTAACAGATGAATCTCCTTTCAAAGCCTTGCGCAAGTACGTAATCTGTACGTTCAAGGCCAAGGAGTTAGCATACGAAGCATCTCCCCATACCTGCTCCAGCAACTGCTTCCTACTCACTACAGAACTCTTGTTCTTTATCAGCATACGGAGGATTTCTGCCTGACGGGAAGTAATCATCACCTTATTGGCTTGGGTACGCAATTCATTGTTCGTATAATCAAAAGTAATATATCCCAACTGATACACTTCTTTGTCCACCGTATCTTCCACATCCCCGAAACGCTCCTGAATCCGGGCAATCAGTTCCTCTGGGTAGAAAGGTTTGGACAGATAATCATTGGCCCGCACTTTAAAGCCTTCCAGACGATCCTTCTTGTCAGAACGGTCTGTCAGGAAGAAAATCAACACATGCCGGTCACGCTCCCGAATCTGTCGGGCTACCTCATACCCATTCACCTCGGGCATATTGATATCCAGCAACACCAAATCCGGTTTCACTTCGGGATATTGCTCCAAGGCAATCCGTCCATTGCCGGCATAGAACACCTCATACCCCTCAGCTTCCAGAAAGCGTTTCAGAATCATGGCATATTTCAAATCGTCATCTGCAAAAAGAATCTTCAAGTGTTTCATACATTGTCATTTTGATTGAGGGATCTCGAGGGTAAAGACTGAACCTTTACCCAATATACTTTCTACACCCACAGTCCCTCCATGGGCTTCCACCATCAGTTTTACATAACTCAATCCCAGCCCAATTCCCGGCAAGCTACGGTCAATGACCTGCTCCGATCGGTAGAATTTATCGAAAATATGCAACTGGTCTTGGGGAGATATACCGAAGCCATTGTCGGCCACCTGTATCACCAGCTTACCTTCTGTCAGCGAGGCACTGATACGAATGCAGACCTCATTACCCGAATACTTTATGGCATTCTCCACCAGGTTACTGATGCTATTCGTGAGATGTACGGAATCGGCAGCGACCCACAACTGTTCAGGGGTGAGCTGAGTTTCAAAACGTACATGTTTGTCAACCGGAATCACGGTCAGCCTCAACAATTTCTCCAAGGTCTCACTCAAATTAAACAAACGTACAGAAAGCGGGGTCTGCTCATCATCCGCCCGCGTCATCTCGCGTACCTTCACCAAATAGGCTGAAAGATTATCAAGTTCGAACATAGAGTCTTTCACCACTTCATCCATCATCTGCTCATCTTTCCGCATCCGCTTGTTGTTCAAGAACGCCACACACATCTTCAAGGTCTGCACCGGACGTTTCAACTCATGAATCATCGTATTGACGAAACCTTTCCTCAATTCATCCAGTTTGTACTGTTTCAAGATGGTTCGTACTTGATAAATCAAACAGAAAATCAATAACAGAATCAGTATAAGTGAACCGACCAGCTGCCATCCCATCTCTTTTAACAATGGATTTGTCGGAAGGTCGATATATCCTGTCACCGCATCGCGGACAAAAGGATTGTAAGGGTAGATAAATTTCATGCGATACCTCATGCACGATTTCTCAACCACATACGTCCCCTGCCAAAGAAAAGAATCAAGTTTGACCTGCTGCAAATCCATCGCATGAATATGGTGGCTGGTGAAGAGTGAATCTAATGCATGCAAATCAAACGACCTGCCTGCATACTTAGTATAATGCAAACTTGCATTCACAACCTGGTCGAGAGACAAACCGGTGACATTAAATGAGTCTACCAGATGCAAATTACCCAACGAATCCTCATCATATAATTTAGAAAACCTGACATACGATTCAGCTTTCCCTTCCTCAAAATTCATTTTCAAAGAATACCCTAGCTTGACCAAATCAGAATCTTTCTTTGTCCGATTCGTGTCCATCATTTTGATGGTATGGTTAGCATCTAATGTCGATGTAAAATTCTTATCCTGAAGCACCAGCAGGGTATCATTCAACCGGGCCATATAGGCCAACGCTGTATAGGTGTATTGATGATGCAGCCAATACACTTGCCCACCAATTACCAGCAAAGCAGTTACGATTGTCAATACCCACACCAGTTTGATTTGTTTTCCCATCTTTCAAATTCTTTTCTACAAAAATAAAAACCTTATACGATTTATAAGGTACGTCCCTTCTCCCAATTTAAAAAGAATAATATTTCAGTAATAACTTTTCTCTGAAATTCGCCGTGTATCCATTTACCTTTGTTGCATCAGAAAACTTTAAATTACGGGAAAATGAAAAAAACTTTATTTCTTACATTCAGTCTGTTAGGCTGTCTGTACACTGCAATCTCTTCACACGCACAAATATTTGTCGTGGATACAGGTTCCATCTTTAACCAAGACTCCATTGATACCCAACGCATCAAGGTACAATACGAGATGATTTATCTGCAAGATACGGTTTCAGAAGATGCCAAACTCAGTCAAGAAACCTTGATGCTCGAGATTGGCAAACAGTATAGCAAATGCTACAGCTATAACTTTTATGTACGTGACTCGTTATTGATGGCTGATGCCAAAGCAGGAGCATCCAAGGAAACCATGCTACAACATGCCACTGCAATTGGAAATCCCCGGATTTCTTACCAGATATTCAAACATTACCCCGCAGGAAAAGTCACCACGCTCGACCGCCTGGCAACCACCAATTTCTTGTGTGAGGAAAAAGAGGAAATGCCGGAATGGACGCTTCTTCCTGATACAACTACCCTTCTTTCTTATTCCTGCCAAAAGGCTATCTGCCATTTTAAAGGCAGAAACTATACTGTTTGGTACACCTTAGAGATTCCAGTCTCGGAAGGACCCTGGAAACTGTTCGGATTGCCGGGACTGATTATCAAAGCAGAGGATGACAAGAAGCACTATACATTCAATTGTACCGGGATAGAGCAATGCAAAATCCCGAAACCCATTCTAATCAATCTCAAAGGAAGGGAAAAAGTTTCACGCTCCAACTTAAACAAAATGTATGAACGGATGGCCAAAGACCCGATGAGTTTTCTCGCCTCGACTGCGCCCAATGTAAAGGTCAGTGTGACCGATGAGCATGGGAACCCGATGAAATCATTCTCCATACCTTATAACCCCATTGAACAGTCTGAATAATCCTCCTGCCGTATGAAATCCCTGATTTTTTTCTTCTTCCTGCTTTTCACCTGTCAGATGCAAGCGCAGTTCTTCATAAAAGGAAAAGTCATCGACAGCGAAACGCACCAACCACTGGAAAGGGCTACGGTCACCCTCACCCGTGACTCAAGCAGTACCATCTACAAGTATGACTTAACCGATCCGAAAGGATGTTTTTCGTTTTCCGTCTCCGAAAACAATACATGGACGGTACATGTCACCTACTTAGGATACCAGAAAGAAAGCCAGCCAGTCCAGAAGGGAAAAGGAATGACATTTCAATTGAAACCAGAAGCCATCTCCTTGAAAGAAGTGGAAATCAAGGGAGGACGTATCTATGGACGACAAGATACCGTGAAATATGACCTATCTCGTTTCACTTCCGGGAAAGAACAGAACATCAAGGAGGCACTGAAAAGACTACCGGGAATTGACGTAAACGAACAAAGTGGGGAAATCCGATACAACGGAAAAGCTATCAGTCAGTTTACTGTGGAAGGAATGGATGTGTCAGGAGGCCGGTACAATCAAGTCACTGAGAACTTGAAAGCAGATGCGGTGAAAGATGCCGAAGTGATTGAGCACTTCCAGCCCATCCGTTCCTTACGCAACAAAATGCCAAGTGACAAAGTGGCTTTGAACCTCACACTAAAACCGGAGATCCGTTCCCGCTGGCTACTCACCTTGCAGACAGCCGGCGGGTATGGCGACCAAATGTTGTATAACGGAAAGCTCAATGCTTTACAACTGGCTCGTGAACAGCAAGGTATCTATTTATATAAGGCAGACCAGACCGGAAAAGATCTTTCCACCGAACTGCAACAGCTGATTTCCGATAACCAAAACTTTCTCACGCCTACCGATGTTCCGACCTTTATCAACCAACCCACTTTTTCATTCCCTTTGGAAAAACAACGGTTAATGGACAATATTACCCATCTGGCATCTGTGAACCGTCTTTACCGAAAAAATGAAGAACAACAGTCCCGTTTCACCTTCCACTATCTGTACGATGAACAGCACCGTAACCAGGGGACTCAAGAGATTTACTACTATCCTTCTGATACAATCCATGTCGCACAAGCACAAGATTACAGTCTGTATACGCATCAGGCACAGGCCTCCTACAACTATGAACGGAATGGCACACGGTCTTTCTTTCGTAATCTACTGGAAGCCCATGGAACTTGGGGGCACAGTCAGGAGAACCTACATGGCAATCGGGAACTGACACAGAACCTGCAAACGAACAACCTTCAGCTAACTAACCAATTGAATCTCTTGACCACTCGCAAGCAAACTACCTCCGGCTTTCGCTCTTTCTTCCGCTATACCTACCACCCCACTACACTTCAATTTGTGCAAGTCAACCAGTCGCTCGGGCTGCAACAGGCTTATATGGATAACCAAGGTTATTGCCAATGGAAAAAGAACGGAATGACTTTTGGAATTACTGGAGGCATCCAAGGGGAATGGTTGTTGTTGCATCAGACAACCAATTTCTCCAGTCCCCAGTTCAAGCTCTACGCCACTCCTATGTGGATGTGGGAACGAAACACTTTCCGCTTGACTGTATCTGCCAATGCGGCTTATCTAAGAAAAACCAATCCACAATATACAGACTTACGAATCAGTCCGACGGCCTCACTATATTGGCAATTCAGTCCACGTTGGGAGTTAATCACCCGTGCCCAACTCCAGCAGAAAAACGAAGAAGCCACCGCTTACTACCCGTATTCCTACTGGCAGAACTACCGGACCGTAGTTTCCTTTTCATCCCATGTCCCAGAATTTCAGAATCAACTCTACTCCTGTTACCTGACCTACAAACGGACTGTCCACGAATTTTTCTGGTCACTTTCAGGAAGCTATTGGAACCAGAAAAACCAACAACTGACTCATTCAGAATATCGAGATAGTATCTTTTTTCTTACAACCTGGGAAGTACCTAATCACAATCGCAGCTACAGCCTCACCAGTCTGCTCTCAAAAGGCTTCTATAACTGGAATCTAAAAACTTCACTGGAAACCCAGCTCATTCATAGCGAAGGGAAACAAGCAGGACAGGGTTCCATCCAAAACTACTGCTACACCCAACTCGTACTAACTCCTAAAATCAACTGGACACCCCTTTCCTGGCTCAACACCTCGTATTTGGCATCTCTTACCTGCAATCGTTCCCTTATCGGAGGAAACAATAATTTACCTGCCTTATGGAACATCCGTCAGCAAATCTACCTTGAAATAGGAAACTCTACCTACCAAATCCGTCTTACTGGCGAACATTATTATAACCAGCTCGACGAAAACCATCATCAGCATGTATGGCTTGCCGATGCCGAAACTTCGTATATCAAGAACAAATGGCGGTTTTCCATGAGTCTGTGCAACTTGTTCAACCAAAAAGAATATCGATATACAACTTATTCGGCTATCCAACAATATACTTCATGGATTAAAATGCGACCAAGAGAAATCTTAGTTTCAATTCAATATCAGTTATAACATAAACTAAAAGCAAAGAAAAGTCAAATCTTGGTTTCACTTTCGGCTTAACGCCAAAAACAGATAAAAGAAAAAACGCTAATTACTCATTATCAAGCAATTAGCGTTTTTTCTGTACCCTTAAAGGATGAAATATTGAACCTTTGGAATGGTTTCTTAGCTATCATAGACTTTATTCAGGCAAACCCCGATATAACCAAAATTATTGCAAGTCTATAAATTGATGGGATAGGTAGGGCTACGTAACCCCTACCTACCTTCCTTCCCTATCATTACCTACCCTTATATGGAAAACAGTTACACACAAAAAAATTTTCTAAAAAATTTCTCCTTAAAACTTGTTTTTAGTCTCATCCTTATTTTATAATGTAGCATATAAAACTGTTATACAAATGTTTCAAGTGGTTATTAAGCAAATAATAAAAGTTGGCCCTGCTTATATAATCAACTGAATAACAATGGTTTATAAAAATCAACACATCCTTATTTTGTTATCTGCAAACAAGGATATTATTGATAAGAATGATTATTTGAATGATAATATATAATCTGATTATCAGAACTTTATTAAGTTGTATCGTATTATTAGGTATATTAACAAATAATCCTCTCAAAGCAACATAGACCAATAATAAAAATAACATAACAATATCAATGAAAACACTAAAGAAGATTTTCATCAAAGCAAGAAATGCAATTAAGAAAATTACAAGCCATTACTTTAATATAAGTAGAAGTAATGATAGTCTTGACAGTACTTCAACTGAAAGCAATGTTATTCAGCCGTCTTTTGACCATAAAGATTATATTGAAATAAAAGAAGAAGTAAAAGATATTTCTGTACTCTTGACTTTACCAACTACTCACAGATTTGCTATACATATTGATAAATTAATTTTAGGATATGAGCTAAGTGAAGTATTGGATGAAAGATTACTGAATAGACAATATACTGAAATATCAGACAATCTAATACTACTTCCAGCGACAAAACGCAAACATCCTACATATTCCTATGAATACATGATTTATATAAGGCGTGAAGGTGTTATAGAACCATTTGCAAGTATCTATTTCGGAAATAATACTCCATATAAGCAATATATATTTATGGCAATAGAAAACAACATCTTTTATGAAAGAAAGCTGCATTATATATATAATATAGAACATGAACTTGGATTATATTTTCAGTTTCTTTCTCAAATAGAAATAGCATTAGACACTGATTATGATTTGTATTCACATTTCATGAATGATGTGTATCAAAATGAAAAACTTGTTCCAGTCATCTTCAAAAAGGCTTATAAAAACATGGAAGAACTTGTTAATAGTGTTATTTTCTTTAGCAAAGGCAGTAGAAAAAATATTTCACAGAACATAAGCATGGAAATCAGGAATAACAAGAAAAATATGAGATTAAGGATATATGACAAATCAAAAGAAATACAAGAACAAAGCCCATATAAAACATACATTCAAGACAATATTCAATGTGAACAAATATACAGAGCGGAAATTATATTGAAAAATGAAGTATTAAAAGAAAATCTAAAAAAAATAGGAACAAACATAGATTACTTTTATTATAATCAACAGATATTATCTGATGAATGGTTACTAAAACTTTATCTTATTTCCGTCAATCGAATAATAAGGGTACAAGACCCTAAAAAGAGAAAAAGTTATAATTTAATAGAATATCTTTTCTGCCATTAATTATTGTCAATTATAGACTTTTTCCCACGAAGTCCAGTTTTAGTATGTAATATTCCTTTTCTAATAATACATTTTGAGTTTTGGTATGGTTTTGTTTCAGATAGCCCATAGTTACGTAGAGAAGCATAACCTATACCAATAACCTCTTTAGGATTATCCTCACAAAGTTTGGCAATAGAGCCATAATAATAATGTTTATTATCTATTTCTAAATGAATGACTGTACGTTCTTGCTTTTCTTCAACCATAATCAAGTAGTTTATAATACAACAAAATTAGTCGTAATATTACATTTATGCAATATATGTAATAAAATTAACTGGGATTAACTAGAAAATTATTGCATATATTAAATATATGTCATATATTTGCGTTGGATAAATAAAACGATTATGAGTATTAAAAATAGTCATGTTACAAGTGATTACATAGAATGGGATTCAATGTTATCTTTAGTGAGAAAACTTTATAGGGATGGAGAATACCGATTAAGTCTGTTAATTGGTTGTGGTTGTTTCTTTGGACTTCGTATAAGCGATTTGCTTCGCTTAGATTGGACGATGATTTTAGATGATACAAAGTTTACTCTCATAGAAAAAAAGACTGGAAAACGCAGGGAAATAAGAATAAACGAGGATTTTCAGAAACATATCCATGATTGCTATACAGCTTTAAAGATAACAGATAAACACGAGAAATGCTTTATCAGCAGAAAGAAAACCGTATATTCAACACAAAGAATCAATGTGCTATTTAAAGAGATAAAAAAGAAATATAAACTTAAAGTAGAGCATTTTTCAACTCATTCACTCAGAAAAACTTTTGGCAGAAAAGTTGTTGAGGCCGCTGGCAGCAATAGTGAAATGGCTTTAATCAAACTCTCCGAACTGTTCAACCATGCCGATGTTATGACAACAAGACGGTATTTAGGACTAAGGACGGAGGAACTTTTAGAAACTTATGATATGCTAAGTTTCTGATATAAAAGGTATATTTGCAGAAAAATAACGGCTCACATTGAACATGATTGCTAAATTCTTACTATCTTTGTGCCGTTGCAAATGCAACAAGACATAATTTAGGAAGCGTTTAGCTTTATTCCATACTGATGAACTTCGACAACTCATTGCATATTGGAATAAGAAGAGTGTTCTCCTTTGGTGTGTTATATATGTTTCTCAATAACATATTATGCCAAAGGTGTGGGTCGTTTTTTCTTTATCTATATGCAAGGCAGTCGAAGGCCTATCAGTAGGATATAGAACTAATAGGCTCACACTTTCTTTTTATGTCTATATTACTTATCTTTTTTTGCGTTACAGAGCCTAAACGCCTTTATATAATCTATGATACATTGAATTACAGATTTCTTTTAAACAAGTTGAAAATGCTATGGCAACGGCACATTATTTAAAATTTTACAGAATATTACAATAATAATTGTACCCCAAATATCATACTTGGTTTGTTAGCTTCTTAGAAAAATTATTATCAGAATCTATTTTAACTACTCAAATATTTTAATATGTCTAAAAAATATTATGAACATGAAGACCGCTTCGGTAAAAAATTTTATAGTGAAGACCGCTGGGACCCAGAAGGAAAAGGCAACAACGTAGATTTTTACCCTTCCCCCATTACCGCCATTTTAAGTGCAATATTTGAATTAATACTATGTCCGCTCGTTTTGTCAGTTGCTCATTCTCTTCTTTTAACTTTTGAACCTTCATGGCTTGGTATAACACTTTATATCATAGCATTGGCTATCATATATATTTTTTTTGGTCTTATACTTGGCGCACCTAATCTCGCTTTCGATTTTGAAGATAGAAAAAATAAAATTGTAATAGTAGCAAGTATTGCATATATAATATCATTAATTGTTTGGTTTCTATTGGACCCTCCATTTATAAAATGGTATGACTATGCTATGTCAGGTATTTACGCTTATATTTTAACTTTGGGAAAATCCGAGGATGTACCCTAATTGATTAAAATTTAATATTATTATCATGTTTTACGGAGATATTTTGAATGAGTTGCACAAGAATCTTTCTTTAGTTATGCCAAAAGAAGATGTAGAGTTTATTATGGATATAATCAAAGAACATAAAGATGATTCTTATCTTTTATATATGGAAAATAATTCCTATAAAAAGATGAAAGAGCGTGGAATAGAGAAACAGTTTAATGATGTATGCAATAAATTAAAAATCAAATGGACTCATTATAATGGACCATTAGATGAAAAATGTTACAATGAATAATATTGATTTTATTAATACGGATTTACCATTATTTCTAAAAGATAAGAACTTGACCGATATAGAGAAGGTAACTGATAAAATAAATGCTTATTATGAGAATAAAGAAAAACCATTCTTTAATACAGAAGTAATATTTTCAACTTGCCTATTATTAGAGTTCAATTATTCAGAAAATAATGCTGTAATTTGGGGAGCATTTGTCTTTGATAATGGCAAATTAAGATTCTTATCTTTAGAAGCTAATAGTAATGATGGTTATTCTTTTATAGAAAGGAAATCTAAAGATTATATAGCATTAAAAAGTTTTGAATGTTTACCGTTGAAAAAAGAATTTATAACTTTAATAAACCACCGTCTATGTCCTTATGTCTTTATTCCTGAAATCCATAGGTACACTAAATCTATTCAAAGTTTAGCGATAGATGCGTTACTAGATGATGAATAAAGTTACGGCAGATAAGAATACAGGCATGAAAAATATTGTTAGCTAATACTCATACACTAAAGAATACATAAAAATATGAAGAAGTACATTTATTTTATCTTTGCCATTTTAGCAATGGCTAGTATTTCGTCTTGTTCAAATGATGATGAAGGCGATAATGGAACAAACTCTATTACAGTAAATGGGGAATTATGGAATCTTGACCCAAACATGAAATCTTACTTCATTAAGTATGGTAGTGATGGCTCTACATCAAGAGATGAAGTTGGAGAATTTAATTATTCCTTTGGTTTCTTTGGTTATGTGGTAGGAAAAGAAGATGAAACTGGAGGACCTGATTATGGCTTTGACATAAAGTTCCTTTCAACATCAATGCCCAATGTAGGGGATGATTTGACGGAATATACTTTAAGAGCTAAAAGATATGACTATACATTCAGATACGTAAGTGGAAATGTAATTGTAACCGACATAACAGATTCAACAATAACAATACGTTTTGAGAATCTTAAAATGGAAACAGAAGATACAGATATTCCATACTATGTTTCAAAAGTGCAAACTATTGACAATGGGACATTGGTATTCGATTTAGATATATACTGATAGAATCATGCAATAGTGAAAAGAGGTAATAGGTTGTATTCTTATTACCTCTTTTCTTTTATATTCACTTTTCTCAGAAGTGAATATAACATATCTTTATAAACAACTAATAATGAGTCGATTAAGAGAATTGCAATAATAACACCAATTACAAAAGATTCACTTATCATTTTTTTTGCTTATTTTTGAATATTATAAATAGCAATTCTCTATGAAAAAGTATTTGTACAAACTAAATATATGGGGTGAAGGTGAAGTAGATGAAACAATTCAATACGAGGACTCTCTTTACATAAGTGAAAATAACCTTTCAGAAAATGATATATTACATGATGAAGATGAACCATATATTGCATTTTATGATATGGTCTTCAAACATTATTTAGGTTACAATAATTTTGAAGAATTAGAAATTGAAAATAAAATTCCCTGCAATTTTACTGAAAACGAGTACCTACCTAATAATTTCTACAACTCATTATTGTGGTTTAATCAAGCCGTAAATAAATACAGTTCTTTTATGAAGATAAAAGAAGCGCAGAAAATCATAAAAGACTTTAATGAACTGAATCATATTTTAAATTTAGAAAATGCAAGACAAATAACTGAAATTGATATTGTTTATGCTCAGGCATATTATAAAACTAAAAATTTAGAGCGTTTAGAATATTGTCAAAGGGTTATCAAGGAAATCGTAAAATTATTAACTCCTCCCATAATAGAAAAATACGATTACATAATTACTCCATACAAAAATGAACGAAAAAGAGAAGAGGATACAAGTTTTAGCGATATAGTAGGCATTCTCGAAGAACGACTAATATACCCCAATATAGATTATGAACTATTAAATGAGTGGAATGAAAAGGAATATAAAAAACAGCAACAGCAACAATTATATGATAATTGGAACAATATAGATTTTCTAAAACATAAAATATTAGGTTATCTATTCCTTTTAGTAGAAAGGCTTTTTTCATTATTAGACAACTTACTTTTTTGTATTCAATTTGATGACCATGATAAATCTTTTGATAATCAATTATATACATCCTTGAAACATCATATACTACAAACACAACAAACATTTTTAATTGAAGAAGAGAAATTAAAAGTTTCTTTTGATAAAACTCTTTTCACATTAGATTCTATAAATAATGAAGAAGTAAACAAAACACCCAATGAGGAGACGAATAGAATACTTAATGAAATATTTTCTGTATCAAATAGAGCATTAGGAACAAAGATGCTGAATAAGATAGACCAGGATTTTCAAATATCCACAAATTGCCACTTTCCTAAAAGGCAATTAGGAATTATCATTTATATAATGTATTGTAGTGAAACCGTCCATTTTTCCTTTTCTTTTGAGAAGTTCAAAAAGAAAATATGTTCATACTATGCAAAAGAAAATATTTCAATAAAACCAAATAAAGTAAGACAAGAAGCCATTGCTTTATACAATGATAAAATCTATATGTTCAGAGATTATAATATAAATACAAAAAAGTTATATGGAAAAAGATAATTAATGCAATCTCCATATTAATTTTCCTCATAAGAATCCCCAACAATCCCCATTGAATCCCCATATAAAAATCCCCAATTTTTTTTTTATCTTTTATATATCAGCACTTTATAAGTCAATACATTCTTTATTTTTTGTAATTTTTTATTTTGGCTCTAACTTTGCATCGTCATCAAGAGAATGGCACAACCTCAGAACTACATATAAACTCTATGATATATAGATTCTAAGGCTTGCTTAATGAGGGCAAAGAAGTAGCTAATCCAAGTTCTCTAATAGAGATTAAGCAAGGTTTCATTCCCACGATAACAAAAAATCCAATGACGTTCTTTTACATAAGTGAATATGGCATAGTTATGTCATACAGCCATTGGTATGCAAAATATCTTCAAAAAAGTAAAGAAATGAACACTAAAATAATAAATATAAAAGATGCAAAATTTGCTTTTGTAGATAACAATAGAAAAGTATCTAAGAATCAATCTTTGATAGACAGCATTGATAGATTCGGAGTATTACAACCCATTATTGCCATATCTGCAAATGACATAGAGGAAGAGCTTACTTTATATGCAGCCGACACAACATACAGAATCCTAAATAAAGAGGAACAGAAAGATTATTTGGTAGTATTAGACGGACAACATCGAATAAACTTTGCTTATCAATTATTAGAGAAGAAGAGACTAGAAAAGAATGGTGGAATCTTTGAACTACCAATTTCCGTTATTTCAAAGGAAGAATTAAAAGGCATGACCATTAATGAATATATCATAGCATTAAATTCAACCCAAAAACAATGGGAAAACTCTGATTATATTGATAACTCTTATAAAATTAAGAATCAAGATTTTCTGGTTAGAACTATTAAAGCATTTAGTGATAAAGGATTTCCCATGTCTTCAATCAGTAGGTTTATTTGTCTTGACAAACAAAGACTTAACAAAGATACACTAACAGCATATACCAACAATAAAGCAGAGGAAATCAAGTACGCGAATCCTGAGCGTGCCATACGATTATACCTCTATCTAAGGGGAAAAGGATTCTCAAACTCATTCCTAAGCAAAAGATATTTAATAGACTATATTATATCAGAGAAAACCCAACATGGGGACATTAATAAGGTTTTAAATAAAATAGAATACCTCAGACACGCTTGTGATATTAACCAACTTAAATTCGACCAAATAAGCAATATGGAAAATATCATTGAGGAGGATTTTAGAACTGTTATGTTAGAAGCTGATAACGACCTGCAAAGAGATAAAATACTATCGAATAAAGATTTCCTTTCTGCAATCAGTGAAGAAGAAATAGATTCATTTTTCAGAAATAAGAATAAGGTCAAAAATAAAAAGGATATGAGACCTCAGCAGAAAAGTAATACAACACATATAAATGAGAAAGAGATTCCTCTTCCCCCAATTACAGAAAGTAGAATTACCGCTATTGGTAACAAAGAATAGAATGAACAAAGTTAAATAAACCTGCTATATTCATTTTTATTAGTGAATATATAACTAAAATACAGAAATTTACATGACGAAGTTAAGTATATCTACAATTAAAGAAAATAGGGATTTCCATAATATAAGTGTAAGCATTCGGTAAACCACGTATTTTCGTCTCCAACTTCCATCATTAACTTT
>ENA-ORVG01001591-ORVG01001591.1-human-gut-metagenome-genome-assembly--contig:-NODE-1591-length-26028-cov-5.578601_pt1 | contig 26028 bp, 26 predicted proteins | sample MGYA00242091_ERZ509233 | MGnify/ENA primary metagenome ERZ509233 (study PRJEB26280, sample SAMEA2338840) | human gut metagenome | biome: human gut; feature: human-associated habitat; material: faeces... | reverse complement strand
CATGCATACCGGAAAGGCTTGCGTCGCTTTGTTGAAGTAAAGTGTTTCCTTCGTTTCCGTAAGGTTTCTTGCAGACTTTGTGATGAGAATCCGGTATTGTATTCAAAGCGTCCCTTCGTCTGAGTTGCCATGGGCGAAGATCGACGGATGCATCAAAGGTGGGGCAGATCGGCTCTACCCGTTAAAAAAGGAGGAAGGCATGGCAGATTTCGAGAAGAAGCAGCCGGTGCTCGACCGCCGTCACTTCGTGGGCGGAGCCCTCGCTGCTAGCGCGCTCGCCGCACTCGCGGGTTGCACCAAGGGTGGCACCACGACCGGTGGTTCCACTGGTTCCGCAGCCACTGGTGGCGCCCAGGGCGGCACCCTGCGCGCCTCCAACAACCCCGACGGCGGCGCCCGTTTCGAAATCGCCTTCCCGAAACTCGTGGTGTAGGTGGCGCGCCTGCTAATGCTCGAAATTTGGGACATTAGGCCCGTTAGTGTTCCAAATTTTGAGCATTAAGCCTTTTAATTACATTACCGTAATGGGCGCGTTAGGGGGCGGCAATGGGTGGCCGCCATACTTGTTCCGTAGATTGGGAAACCAGGAGAAGAAAGGCATCTGGCATGGACATTTTGACGGTCAGCCACTTGACGAAGATCTACGGAGAGGGCGAGGCGGCCACCCGCGCCTTAGATGACGTGTCCTTCAGCGTGGAAGAGGGCGAGTTCGTGGCCATTGTGGGCTCGTCGGGCTCGGGCAAGTCCACCTTGCTGCACCTCATCGGCGGCGTGGATCGGCCCACCTCGGGGCACGTGCTGCTGAATGGCGCCGACGTGTACGCTCGCTCCGACGAGGAGCTGGCGGTGTTCCGCCGCCGCGAGGTGGGGCTGGTGTACCAGTTCTACAACCTCGTGCCGGTGCTCAACGTTGTGGAGAACATGACGCTGCCCGTGGCCTTGGACGGCCGCACCGTGAACGCGGGCCGCTTGCAGGGCCTCGTGCAAAGGTTGGGGCTCGCCGGCCGCGAGGGGCATCTGCCCAGCCAGCTTTCCGGCGGTCAGCAGCAGCGTGTGGCCATCGGCCGGGCCCTCATGAACGCGCCGGCGGTGGTGCTGGCCGATGAGCCCACGGGCAACCTGGACACCCGCAACAGCTGCGAGATCATGCAGCTTCTGCGCGATTCCAACCGCGAGTTCGGCCAGACCATGATCGTCATCACCCACGACGAGGAGATCGCACTGGCCGCCGATCGCATCATCGCCGTGGAGGACGGCCGCATCGTGCGCGACGAGAGGATCCGCCGATGAACGCCACGACGAACTTCACCGTAAAGAGCCTGCGGGCCAATCGTGTGCGCACGTTGGTGACCATCGCCGGCGTGGCCTTGGCCGCGGCTTTGCTTACGGCGGTGCTCACCACCTTCGTCTCGCTGAACGACTTCCTCTATCGCAATGAAGCAGCCCTGGCCGGTACGTGGATGGCCTGTGTGGAAGCCGACGACAGCTCAGTGCTCGACGAGAGGATCACCGGCGCCCAAGCCGATCCGCAGGTTTCCGGCACGGCGATCATGCGCGATATCGGCTTCGCCGAGCTGACCGCCGACCAGCAGGATACCCAGGGCACCTACCTGGCCATCCGCTCCATCGAGGGCGATGTGGGCGACATCTGCGGCATCGAGCCCAGCGAGGGGCGCCTGCCCGAGAACGAACACGAGATCATGCTCTTCGCCACGTGGAATGACTACGGCGGCGTGAACCTCGGCGATGAGGTCACCTTCAACGTGGGCCAGCGGGTGGCACGGCTCGCCCCGGGCGAGGAGGGCTCCATGTCCGCGGGCACCATGACCGCCTCGTGGGGCGTGCAAGGGGAGGCCCACGAGAGCGAGATCACCGACGGCGCGCCGCTCAACTCCTCCATGGGCGTGCTGGAGGCGGACATCGACGGCGGCATCTTCAACGAGGAGGTCACGAACACCGAGGAGCGCACCTACACCGTCGTGGGCTTCTACGACCGTCCGGGTTACGCCCTTTCCACCGCTGCGGGCATGGTGGGCGTGACCGCCGGGGCCGCTGCGCCCGACGCCTTTACCGACGTGTTCCTCACGCTGAACGACGTGACCAACACCCAGCAGGTGGAAGAGGCCGCAGAGGCGCTGTTCCCCGACGAGCACGTGGTGCTGCACACGGCCATGCTGCGCTACATGGGCGTTTCCAGCGACTCCTCCATTTGGACGACGTTCTACGGCCTGGTCATGGTGCTGGCGGCGGTTATCGTGGTGGCCTGCGTGTCGCTCATCTTCAATGCCTTCAACATTTCGGTGGCCGAGCGCATCAAGCAGTTCGGGCTTCTGTCCTCGGTGGGCGCCTCGCGCCGGCAGCTGCGCCGGGCCGTGGTGCTGGAAGGGGCCATCGTGGCCGTCATCGGCATCCCCTGCGGGCTTCTCATCGGTTTGGCCGGGTGCGCCGTCACCTTCGCCGCCTTGGGGCCGGCGCTCGCCCAGCTGGCCGGATCGGTGGAAGTTCCCTTCCGCGTGGCCGTGAACGGCTGGGTGCTGCTGGTGGCCTCGGTGCTCACCTTCGTCACCGTGCTCGTGTCCGTGTGGATTCCGGCGAAGCGGGCGAGTCGCACGAACATTATCGACTCGCTGCGGGCCGCCAGTGGCAGCCGAGTTTCCCGGCGCGGGGCGGCTCGGGCCGCGAAGTGCACGGCGCCCTCGTCGCTGTGGAAGGCGCGTGGGGCGGCCGGGCGCGTGCTCGGCGTCGGCGGCATGCTGGCGCGCATGCAGGGCGGGGTGCTTGCGGAGCTGCGCGAGGGCGGCCTTGGCGCCGACCGGCCCTATGTGCTGCTGATGGGCGGGAGCAACGATGTGTTCTACTCCGGCTCCGACGCTGCGGCGCGGGGAAATATGGGCGCGATGATCCACCAGCTCTTTTCCGTGGGCGTGCTGCCGATGGTTGGTATCCCGCTTCCGGCGGATGCACCGCATGCGCCGCGGGCGTGGGCGGTCGCGGTCGATTTTGAAGCGGCGGAGCGGACGATGAAAGAGTACTGCGCATGGCTCAAGCGGTACTGCACAGCGTTTGGCGTGCCGTATATCGACTTCTGCGCGGATTTTCTGTCGCCAGACGGATCGATCCGCTCGGAGCTGCTGCTCGACGGTCTGCACCCGACGCCGGAGGGACACTGCTTGATGGCGCGGCGGCTGAGCGCGCAGCTGAAAAGACAAGGATAACAGCCCTGAAAAAGGCTTGAAAATCAACGACCCTGATAGAAGGAGACCACGACCATGAAGCTATCATATCTGGACCTGATGACGACCGATCCGAGCTACAATCTGGCGATGGAGCAGTACGTGTTCGACTGCCTCCCGCGCGACCGCATGTATTTCATGCTCTGGCAGAATGATAACGCGATCATTGTCGGAAAGTATCAGAACACGATCGCTGAGATCAATGAAGAGACCGTGCGCGAGCGCGGCATTCGCGTGGTGCGCAGACTTTCCGGCGGCGGCGCGGTCTATCACGACATGGGCAACCTGAACTTCACGTTCATTACAGATGTCGGCGAGAGCAATGCGCTGGACCTCAAGCTCTTCTGCGAACCGGTCGTGCGCACGCTGGCGACGCTCGGCGTGAAGGCGGAGGTCAACGGCCGCAACGACATCACGATCGACGGAAAGAAGTTTTCCGGCAACTCGCAGTACATCCGCCAGGGACGCGTGATGCACCACGGCACGATCATGTTCGATTCGGACCTCTCTGTCGTCAGCGAGGCGCTGCGCGTCGACCCGACGAAGATCCAGACCAAGGGCATCCGCTCGGTGCGCAGCCGCGTGACGAACGTTGCCGAGCATCTGCCGGAAAAGGTCACACTGCCGGAATTCCGCCGCATCCTGCTGGAAAACATCCTGAAGGAGAATCCGGGCGAGGCCTACCCGCTGACGCAGGACGACCTTGCGGCGGTGGAAAAGCTGCGCGCGGAGCGTTACGCCACATGGGATTGGAACTACGGTTTCTCTCCGGTGTGCACGATGCTGCGCCGCCGCCGCGTGGACGGCTGCGGCATGATCGAGGCCTACATCACCGTGGAGCACGGAAAGATCGCGGCCCTGTCATTCAAGGGCGACTTCTTCAGCGCCTCGGAACCGGACGAGCTGGCGGCGCACTTTGTTGGCTGCACGCCGTACCGCGCGGGCTATGAAAAGGCACTCAGCGATGTGGACGTTTCGCGCTACTTCGCGGGCTTGCAGAAGGATGAGCTGATCGACATCCTGTGCAAGGGATAATGAAAAGGGGAGCCGGCGTAAAAAGTGCCGACTCCCTTTTTCTCGCTCAAATGGCAGGCAGAGCATGTCATTTTCCACCCATCAGCAGAGCCAGTAGCTCTGCAAGCTTCGACTTCACTACGACATCACCGCTTGCGGCGCTCTGCGTCAGGATGCCGTCGCACAGCGGGGAAAACGCTGCGCTCCACCACTGGAGGGTATTAGTGCCGCGCGCGGCGCAGAAAAGCAGCATGACCGCGAGGCCAACGGCAAGGGAAAGCTCCCATTTCGTCCATTTCATCGAAAAACCGCCCATCTCAAAGAATTTGCTTCGAGTATGGACGGTTTTCTGAGTTTTCAAACAAATTCGGCGCAGAAAGTTTTGACGCACTCGCCTTGCAGTGCCTCGCACGCTCTGCGGCAAGCCGCTTTGTCAGAGAAGAGGCCGAACACCACGCTGCCTGAGCCGGTCATCGCCGACGTCTTCGCGCCGTAGGCGAGAAGATCGCACTTGATGGTCTCAATGCGCTCACGCTGCTCGCCGTCGAGCGCCTGCTCAAAGACGTTGCGCACGTTTGCACACAGCGTGTCCGTGTCGCCGTGCTCGATGGCGGCGAGCATCGCGTCCGTGTCAGGACGGTCGGTGATCGTCACGCCGTCTACGCGCGCAAAGAGCGCGGGTGTGGAGATCGGGAAGTCCGGCTTGCAGACGGCGACGAAGAAGCGCGGTGCGGGCTTGAGGACGGTCAGCTTTTCGCCGCGGCCCTCGGCCAGCTGCGTGCCGCCGCGGATGCAGAAGGGAACATCACTGCCGACGCTTGCGCTGATCTGCTCGAGCCGCTCGTCCGTGAGGGTGGGGGAGACGAGCTCGCGCAGCGCGCGCAGCACCGCCGCGGCATCTGCGCTGCCGCCGGCCATGCCGGCCTCGGACGGAATGCGCTTTATAAGCGCGATGTCGATGCCGCCGCCGTAGTCCATCGCCTCGCAGAAGGCTCTCGCCGCCTTGACAGCGAGGTTGCGCTCATCGCAGGGAAGCGCCGCGCCGTCGACGCGGCAGGTGATGCCTTTGCCGTCTGTGAGCGTGACGGTCACATCGTCGTGGAGCGAAACGGTCTGCATGACCATCTGCATCTCGTGGTAGCCGTCATCGCGCTTGCCAAGAATGTCAAGCGTCAGGTTGAGCTTAGCATAGGCAGGGACAGTTATGCTGCGCACGGGCTCCTCGACCGGCGCATTCAGCGCCTTGCCGCAGTGGGGGCAGTAGGCACCGCCTTCACCTATGCGTCCGAGCGGTCTGCCGCAGTGCGGACAGCGGTAGTAAAGAACCCCAATCACGATGGCAAAGAGCATGATCGCGATACCGAGAATAACAAGCGGTACGCTGACGCTTGTGCCGACGCCGCTGAGCAGCGCGCCGGTAAGAAGCAGCGGTGTTTGGAGCTTTTGGACCCTGCGATAGTCCATCAGGGGCTTTTTGTCGTTCATCGCGGCCTCCTTGTGCGCTCAGTGCTTCTTTTTCTTGTGCTGGATCTTTTTCTTCTCCTCGGGCTCCGGCTCGTCGGCGATCCACGCGCCGCATTTTGGGCAGCGCTTGGGATTGCCGCGGCCCAGCTGCTCGTGACAGTAGGGGCAGCGGTAAAAGCGCCACCAGACGATGAGAGAAGCGCCCATCATCATGAGGCCGACGAGCGCGGCGACAGTGTTTTGAAAGCCCCACGCGCCGACGAGGGAGACCACTGCGCCGCCCCAGAGCAATACGTCCTGCCATATCCTGGCTGTTTTCAAATCCATAGGGAATCCTCCTGATGAGAAAAGCGCCGCAAGGCGGCGCTTTTCTGCAATGGTTACATTAGATCAGCGGATCTTGCGTGCCTCGACGTAGTAGCGCTTGTCCTGCGCGTGACCCATGGAGAAGGTCTTGCGCGGCAGAACGCCGTCGGCCATGACGGTCTTGAAGAGCTGCTCCTTGCCCATCGCGGGAAGCAGGAAGCCCATGTTGCCCTCCTTGGAGCCGAGCTCGCGGGTGACCTCATCGCCGTGGATGTAGTCGACCTCACCGCCGAACTGCTTGAGGTACTCGTCGATGAAGGTCTGCAGTGTGCCGACGGCCAGCTGGACCTTCGGGTCGGGGACGGTGACGAAATCGTCGTGGCCGTTCCAGCAGACCTCGATGACGTGGCCCTCGCCCTTGCCCTCGTGGGCGTTGGGGTAGAACTTCTTGAACTCTTCCATGAACTTCTCATGGTCGACGCCGAAGAGCACGCGGTGGATGGGCTCGAACTGGAGCGCATCGTCGTGGTTGTTCACGACCTCGACAAGTGCGTAGCGGGAGGGCAGCGCGAGGTATTCCTCGGGAGTCTTGCCCTTCTTCTGCTCTTCATAGCAGGCCTTGGCGGTGGCGAGGGAGTGGTTGCCGTCGCCGACGGCGAACAGCAGGGGCGCGACGCCGGAGACGCCGTACTTGCTCTTCATTGCCTCGTCGGTCGTGAGGCCGGTCAGCGCGTCGGCGACTGCGTCGATCTGCGCAGCGGAGAGCTTGTAGCCCTTGATATGGCCGCCGTTTTCCATCAGGTCGAAGTCATAGACGCTCTCCATCTTATCGGCCGCGGCGGTCAGGGGCTCGATGACGGTCTTCTCGGGGTCGTCAATGAGCAGCATGACGTGGGGCAGCTCGATGGGGGCGTTGCGGCGCACGCGGGCGCGCGGGGGGATACGGTCGAGCACGGTGCCCTCAGTCGCGCGGATCAGCGCGCCGGAGCCGGGGGTGAAGTCGTACTGGTCGAGGTCGACCATACCGATGAGGCCATGACGGATCTTACCGTCGCTCTGGCCGCGCTCGATGTAGATGAGGGAGTCCTTGAGCGTCTCGAAGATGCCCTCTTCGAGGTACTTGCTCATCGAGGCGTTGATGTCGGCGATGAACTCGTCGACGTTGGGGGCCTTCAGGTTGGCCTCGGGCAGGATGAGGCGCAGGGTGGAAGGCGCGTCGCCGACGGTCTTCTCCACGCGCTCCCAGTACTCGGGCTCAGAGGTGAACTGGTCGCATGCGACGACCGCCCACTTGCTCATATCGACATCCTTCTTGGGCAGCAGAATGTCGGAAGGATAAAAGCCAAGCTTGGAAAACTTTTCGTTCATGGTGATTCCTCCGTTATTTGTTTGATAAGCGGAACGCGGGGTGCTCCGCTGGTGCGATTGTAAAACAAATTATACAATAGTCCACGCGAAAAAAGCAATGGAGAAAGTGAAAAAATGTCCAAAAGCGCTTTATGGAAATGCCATGATAGAGCGCTTCGCGGCCCGCTTGCTTGACGAACGCCCCGCGGCATGATATTCTAACAAACTATGCGGAAAAATACGAAAGATTCAGGTGAAGATTTTGGATAAGCGCGCAGATCTGGGACACGGGGACGTCAAAAAGCTGCTCTTTTCGCTCTCCGTGCCGACGATCACCTCGCAGATCGTCAACATGCTCTACAATCTGGTCGACCGCGTGTTCATCGGCCATATGCAGCCCGCCGAGACCGTCGGAAAACTCGCGCTGACGGGCGTTGGCGTATGCCTGCCGATCATCATGGTCATCTCGGCGTTCGCGTCGCTCATAGCCATCGGCGGCGCGCCGCGCGCCTCGATCGCCGAGGGCGCAGGCGAGAGCGAAAAATCCGAGCGCATCATGGGAAACTGTCTGACGATGCTTGTGATCACGGCGCTGGTGCTGACGGTGCTGTTCGAGTCCTTTGCCGAGCCGCTTTTACTGATGTTCGGCGCGAGCGAGAACACCATCGGTTACGCGCTCGACTATATGCGAATCTACGCCCTCGGCACGATCTTCGTGCAGCTGACACTTGGCATGAACGCCTACATCACGGCACAGGGCTTCGCCACCGTGAGCATGAAGACGGTGCTCATCGGCGCGCTCTTAAATACGGCTCTCGACCCGCTGTTCATCTTCGTGCTCGGTCTCGGCGTGCGCGGCGCGGCGCTTGCGACGGTGATCTCGCAGGCAGTGTCGGCCGTGTGGGTGATGACGTTCCTCACGGGAAAGAAGACGCGCTGGTACTTAAAGCGCGAAAACCTGCACGTGGACGCGAAGATCGTGTTGCCGTGTATCGCGCTGGGACTTTCCCCGTTTGTGATGCAGTCGACGGAGAGCCTCATCGCCATCTGCTTCAACTCATCTCTCCTGCGCTACGGCGGCGACATGGCCGTCGGCACGATGACAGTGCTGACGAGCATCATGCAGTTTTCGAACATGCCGCTTCAGGGCTTGACACAGGGCGCACAGCCCATCGTGAGCTACAACTTCGGCGCAAAGAACGCCCAGCGCGTGCGCGACGCCTACTTCTGCCTGCTGCGCGCGTGCTTTACTTATTCAATGGCCATCTGGCTTCTGGTCGAGCTCTTCCCGCGCGCGTTCATCCTGATTTTCAATAATGACCCCGCGCTGGTCGAATACGCGGCGTGGGCCGTGCGCATCTACATGGGGTGCAGCGGTATTTTCGGCATCCAGATCGCCTGCCAGCAGACGTTTGTGGCGCTCGGCAACGCGAAGACGTCGCTCTTCCTCGCCGTGTGGCGCAAGATCATCCTGCTCATCCCGCTCATCTATATTCTGCCGCACTTTTTCGTGGACAAGGCGTTCGCGGTGTTCCTGGCCGAGCCCGTGGCGGACTTCGGCGCGGTGGCGCTGACGAGCTTCACATTCTATCGCCAGTTCCGCCGCTCAATGCGCGAGCTGGAAGGTGCGGAAGCGACTGGGGAGCGGTAAGGAAAATTCTTAACGCAAAAATAAAAGGAGAGGGCAAGCCCCTCTCCTTTTATTTTTTACGCCTGGCCGCCGCTTTCCATCGGCTCTTTCTCGCGGAACAGCATCGTGATGCACCAGATGCCGGCAAGGCCGACGAGCGTGTAGATCACGCGGCTGAGCATGCCGATCTGTCCGCCGAAGAGAAAGGCAACGCAGTCAAAGCCGAAAAGGCCCACGCTGCCCCAGTTGAGCGCGCCGATGATAGCAAGTGTCAGCGCGATCTTGTCGATGACCATGAAGTTCCCTCCTTAAAAAGATGGTTTGGTCTTCGGTAGTCTTCCCGTGATGGGCGAAAATATGCGTACGGCGTTTTCTGCGTTGCCCGAAAAAGAAAACTATGATAAAATTAGGATAAAATATTGATAACTTTAAGAGAGAAAAAGGGGGAAGGACGCTTGCTGCACATACTGATGGGACGCGCGCGCACGGGCAAATCCGAGCGCGTGCTGCAAAGGATCGCCGCACTGGGGGACTCGTCGCAGCAAATCCTGCTCGTGCCGGAGCACGCCTCGCATGTGGCGGAGATGGACCTGTGCCGTGTTTGCGGCGACACCGCGTCGCGCCATGCCGAGGCATTGACGTTCAAGCTGCTCGCCTCGCGCGTGCTGAGCATCTGCGGCGGCAGCGCGGACGTGACGCTCGATTCGGGCGGAAAGCTCCTGACGCTCCAGCGTACGCTCACGGAGCTTGCGCCGGTGCTCAAGGTCTACAAGCGCCCGTCGCAGCGCGCGGCATTTTTGGAGAGCCTGCTCGCCGTGATGGAGGAATTGCAGGCCTACGCCGTATCGCCCGAGCAGCTATCCGAGAGCGTAGCGCAGATCGAAGGCGAGAGCGGCGACAAGCTGCGCGACCTTTCTCTTATCTATGGCATTTACCTCAGCAAGCTCCACGCACCGGGGCACGACGCGCGCGATGTGCTTGAAAAGCTGGAGGAAAACCTCGAAGCGTCGGGATATATTGAAAATAAAGACATTTTCCTCGACGGTTTTTCGTATTTTACGGGGCGTGAGCTGCGCATTCTGCGTATCCTGCTGCGGCGCGCGAAGAGCGTGACCGTCACGCTCCTTGGCGACACGCAGGACCGCGAACTCTTTTCCGAGAGCCTGCGCGTGCGCGAGCGGCTGTACGCGCTCGCGCGCGATGCCGGCGTCGCATGCGAGGAGAAAATTCTTCCGCAGGGCGAGGTGCGCGGCGCGCTCGACCATATCGAGCGCTGCTTTTTCGGCGCGGCGGACGAATTTACCCAGCCGACCGACACCGTCGCGCTCTATGAGGCGGGCAGCGCGTACAGCGAGTGCGAGTGGGTCGCGTCGCAGGTTTTACAGCTCGTGCGCAAGCAGGGCTACCGCTACCGCGAGATCACCGTCACGGCGCGCGATCTCGACTCCTACGCGGGCGCAATCGAAAACGTGTTTGCCCGCTACGGCATCCCGCTCTATTATGCCCACCGCAGCGATATTTTGAAAAGTCCCGTGCTGACGCTGCTGCTCGGCGCGCTCGACGCCGCGAGCGGAGGCTTTGAGTACGAGGATGTGTTTCGCTGCCTCAAGACCGGCCTCGCCGGCCTCAGCATGGCGGAATGCGACATTCTGGAAAATTATGCGCTCAAGTGGGAGATCCGCGGCGCGATGTGGACGCGCGAGACGCCCTGGTCGGCGCATCCCGACGGCTACGGCGAAGAATGGACGGACGAGGCAAGGGCGCGGCTCAAGACGGTCAACGCACTGCGCGAGCGCGTGCAGGGGCCGTTTGCGCGCCTAAAAAAAGGCGTGGGCGGCAGCGGCGAGGCCGAGCAGAAGGTGCGCGCGCTGTACGACTATCTGGAAGAGGTGAACCTGCCGGAGACCTTGCAGGCGCAGACCGAGCAGCTTTTTGCCGCGGGCGAGGCCCAGCGGGCAGAGGAAACGGCACAGCTGTGGGGCATTCTTTGCGGTGTGCTCGACCAGTTTGTGGAAATCCTGGGCGACGCGATCCTCGACGCCGAGGAGTTTGCGAGTCTGATGCGCCTTGTGCTGACGCAGTACAGCGTGGGCACGATCCCCGTGACGCTCGACGCGGTGAACTTGTGCGAAATGACGCGAAACGACCGCCACACGGTGCGCGCGCTGTTCCTGCTCGGCGCGAACGACGGCGTGCTGCCTGCGGCGGAGAACCGCGGCGGCGTGCTGCGCGACGAGGACCGCGAGGCGCTCGAGAGGCAGCAAATCTTCCTCGCGCCGCACGGGATGGAGCAGTTTCATCTGGAAATTCAGAATCTTTACGCCGCACTGGCCCAGCCGACGGAAAAGCTGACGGTGTCCTATCCCGTTTCGGACGGAAAGGGCGCGGAGAAGCGGCCATCGTTCGTCATTGGGCGCATCGCGCGTCTGCTGCCGTCGATCAGCGTCGAAACAGAGAGCGCTGACAAGGAATATCGCCTGTCAGCAAAGTCGACGGCGCTCGAGTATGCGGGCGAGCATATCGGCGGCGCGCTGTGGCAGTATTTTGAAGGACAGGGCGACGCGGAGCGTGCGCTTGCCGCGATGAAGGACGCTTCGCGCTATACGCGCGGGCATCTGTCGCGCGACGCGGTGCGCGCGCTCTACGGCGGCGCGGTGACACTGTCCGCCTCGCGCATGGACATGGCGCGCTCATGTCACTTTGCCTATTTCATGCGCTACGGCCTGAAAGCCAGGGAGCGCACGGGCGCGGGCTTTGACGCGCCGCAGATCGGCACGTTCGTGCACGATGTGATGGAGCATACGCTGCGGCAGGCGAAGGAGTGCGGCGGACTGCATACGCTATCGAAGGACAAGCTGCACGCGCTCGTGCGCGCGTCGATCGAGGAATACATCGACCGCGTGCTGCCGGACTTGTGCGAAAAAAGCGCGCGCTTCCGTTATCTGTTCAACCGCCTGTGTGCGACGGTCGAGCGCATCATGGACGAGGTGAGCGAGGAGCTGCAAAGCTCCGACTTTGAGCCGCTGGCATTTGAGCTGGAATTTGGTGCGGACGGGCAGCTGCCCGCCATCACGATCCGCGAGGAAAACGGCACGGCGCGCGTTGTCGGCAAGGTCGACCGTGTGGACGGCTGGCTGCACGACGGCAAGCTATATTTGCGCGTCGTGGACTACAAGACGGGCAAGAAGAGCTTCGACCTCGCCGAACTGCGCTACGGGCTGGGGCTCCAAATGCTGCTCTACCTCTTTACGCTTAAAGAAGAGGGACAGATGCTTTTCGGCGGACACGAGATCGTTCCCGCGGGAGTTCTCTATACGCCCGCGCGCGAGCCGATGCTGCGCTGCGCGCGCGACACGGAGCCCGAAACGATCGAAAAAGCACTCAAAAAGGAGCTGCGCCGCAGCGGCATGGTGCTCGAGGACCCGGCGGTCCTGCAGGCGATGGAGCACAGCGCGCTCGAATCGCCGTGCTACCTGCCCATCGCGGTGAAAAGGGACGGCGCGGTGACGGGAAGCCTTGCTTCTGCCGAGCAGCTCGGAAAGCTCTCGAAATACGTCGACCATATTTTACATGAAATCACGCAGGAGGTCTTCGCGGGCAACATCGACGCCGACCCTTACGCGCGCACGCCGCAGCAGTCGGCCTGCACCTACTGCGAGTTCGCGAGCGCGTGCCACTTTGAAAACGGCTGCGGCAGTGACCGTATGGAATACATCAAGGCGACGAAAAACGACGAATTCTGGCAGTACATCGACGAGGTGAACGGAGAGGGGGCGCACGAAAATGGCTGAAAAGCTGACAAACGAACAGCAAGCGGCGGTGGACAGCCGCGAGCGCAGTCTGCTCGTCTCCGCGGCGGCGGGCTCGGGCAAGACAAAGGTGCTCGTCGAGAGGCTTTTTTCCTACGTAGAGCGCGAAGGGGCGAATCTCGACGATTTCCTCATCATTACCTACACGCGCGCCGCGGCGAGCGAGCTGCGCGGCAAGATCGCCAAGGCGCTTACCGAGCGCATGGAGCGCGACCCCGGCAACTACCACCTGCGGCAGCAGATGCTGCGCGTTTACCGCGCGGACATCAAGACGGTGGACGCCTTCTGCACCGCGCTTCTGCGCGAAAACTGCCATCTGCTCGGCGAGGACGCGCGCGGCCACGCGCTGCGGCCCGATTTCCGCGTGCTGGACGAGAACGAGGCGCAGGTGCTGCGCGAGCGCGTGCTCGCGCGCACGCTGGACGATTTTTACGGCCGTCTGACGACTGGCAGCACACTGCTCGCCGACACGCTTGGCGCGGGGCGCGACGACAGCGCGCTTGAGGACTTAGTGCTCGAGCTGCATGCAAAGCTGCAGGCGCAGCCGTATGAGGACAAATGGCTCGAGGCGCAGCGCGCGTTTTGGCGCGCCGTGCCGGATAAGATCGAGGACACGCCCTATGGAAAAATTCTGCTCAATGAGGTGCGGCGCAAGGCGCGCCACTGCAAAAACCTTTTGCAGCGCGCGGCGCAGGAGATGTGCGCGAATGACGCGCTGAACCAGAAGTATGCGCCCGCGTTCCTCGACGCGTCCTACCAGCTTGAAGCGCTGGAGGGGAAGACCGCAGAGGGTTGGGACGCCGCGCGCGGCGTGACCATCGCGTTTCCGCGCCTCGCCGCGGTGAAGGACAGCGACGGCGGCGAGATGAAAGCGCGCATGAAAAGCCTGTGGGACAACTGCAAGGAGACCGTCAAGGGCTTTGCCGAGATTTTTTCCGCCTCGTCCGACGAGGCGGTGGAGGACCTGCGCACGATGGCGAGCGCAATGCTCGCGCTCATCGACCTGACGGCGGACTTTTCCCGCCGGTACAACGAGGAAAAACGGCGGCGGAATTCTGCTGACTTCTCCGATCAGGAGCACGAGGCCATCCGCCTTCTCATCGGAGAGGACGGCGCGCCGACAGAGCTTGCGCGCATCGTCAGCGCGCGCTACCGCGAGATCATGGTGGACGAGTATCAGGACACCAACGAGGTGCAGAACCGCATTTTTGACGCAATTTCTTGTAAAGGACAAAACCTTTTCACTGTTGGCGATGTCAAGCAGAGCATCTATCGCTTCCGCCTAGCCGACCCGCGTATTTTTTTGCAGCATTATAACACCTGGCCGCCGCTTGAGGACGCAGAGGAGCACGACAGCGCGAAGCTGCTGCTCTCGCGCAACTTCCGCTCGCGTAAGGAAGTGCTGGACGCGACGAATTTTATCTTCTGCAATATTCTTTCCGAGGAAATGGGTGAGCTCGACTACGGCGCGGATGAAATGCTGCGCCTCGGCGCGAATTATGTCGAATCGAGCGCGTGCGGCGCGGAGTTCCATCTGCTCGATCTGCCGACGCAGACGGGCGAGCAGCGCGTGCGCGCGAGCGAGGCTGAGGCCGCGTTCGTCGCGGACCATATCAGCAATATGCTGACAAGTGAATTTCCTATACAGGATGACAAAACAAAAGAGCTGCGGCCCGTGTGCGAGGAGGACATCGTCATATTGATGCGCTCGCCGAGCACGCGCCTTTTGGACTATCGCCGCGCGCTGGAGGCGCGCGGCCTCCACTGCGCCGCTGACGCGGGCGAGGACTTTTTTGCCTCGATGGAGATCGCAGTGCTGTTCGCGCTCTTGCAGGTCATCGACAATCCGCGGCAGGACGTGCCGCTCATTGCCGTGCTGCGCTCTCCGCTCTTCGGCTTTACACCCGATGAGCTCGCGGCGATCCGCGCGCGGCAGCGCACGGGTGACTTCTACGATGCGCTGCTTTTGAGCGAGGATGACCACAGCAGAGAATTTCTCGATACGCTGGACGCTTTGCGCAACAGCGCGGCGCACCTGAGCGTGCGCGAGCTGCTGAGCGAAATCTACCGCCGGTGCAATGTGCTCGGTATCTTCGGCGCGATGCGCCGCGGGGCGGAGCGCAAGGAAAATCTGCTCGCGTTTTTGGAGCTCAGCGAGGACTACGCGCGCTCGGGGCGGCAAGGCCTTTTCGACTTTGTGCGCACGCTGCGCGAGCAGCTTGCCGAAGGCGAGGCGGGGACGATGCAGACCGCGCACGCATCATCAGGCGTTCGCATCATGTCGATCCACAAGTCGAAGGGCCTCGAATTTCCGGTCGTGATCCTCTCGGACCTCGCGCGTCGCTTCAGCAATATGGACTTTTTGAGTTCGGTGCTCGTGCACCCGCAGCTCGGGCTGGGGCCGGTGTGCGTGGACACACAAAGGCACATCCAGTACCCGACGGTCGCACGGCAGGCGCTCGAGCGCACGCTGCGGCGCGAGGCGAAGGCCGAGGAGCTGCGTGTGCTGTACGTTGCGATGACGCGCGCGAAGGAAAAGCTCGTCATGGTGCACACGCAGGCAAACGCGAAAAGCCGCGTCGCCGACCTTCTGGCGCTGAGCGATTGTCCTGTGCTGCCCGAGGCTGTGGACAGCGGCAAGTGCATGGGCGACTGGATCATGCTGCCGCTTTTGCAGCGCAGCGAAGCGGCATCCCTGCGCGAGCTTGCGGGGCAGAATGGCGAGGGGAGATTCTATGCTGACGAAACGCCGTGGACGGTGCGTGTGCACGACGGTTTGAGCTTTGTGACGCCGCAGCAGCGGCCCGATGACGCGCCAGTGGATGCCGCGCCGCCGAAGGATGAGCTGCCGGTGGATTTTGCTGCGCTGTCGTACCGCTACCCCTACGCGGGGCAGACGGCCTTTCCCGCCAAGCTGACGGCCACGCAGCTCAAGGGCCGCGCGCTGGACGAGGAGATATCCGAAAATACAACGCTCCCACCGCGGCTGCGCAGCCTATATAAACCAAAATTCCTTGCGGGCGAAACGACGCTCACGGGTGCGGAGCGGGGCACGGCGCTGCACCTTGTGATGCAGGACCTTGACTTTTTCTGCGAAGCAAGCGAGCAGAGCGTGCGTGAGCAGGTCGAAAAGCTCAGAGCGCAGCGCAAGCTGACCGACGAGCAGGCAAGCGCCGTCGATGTGCGCGCGATCGTCCGATTTTTGCGAAGTGATCTTGCCGCGCGCATTCGCAAGAATGCGCAGACGGTGCGGCGCGAGTACCGCTTCTCGCTGCTGCGGCCGGTGCGGGACTTTGCCACGCTGGACGCCGACGACGCGGTGCTGCTGCAGGGCGTGGTAGACTGCTTTTTTGAAGAGGACGGCGAGCTTGTGGTCGTGGACTTCAAGACTGACCGCATCGGAAGAACACAGATCGAAGAACGAGCTGAGCACTACCGCCCTCAGCTCGAGGCATACTCCATGGCCCTTATGCGCGTGATGGGCAAAAAGGTCAGGGAAAAGGTGCTGTATTTCTTCTCGGTCGGCGAAGAAAAGGTGCTGTGAATACATAAAAACACCCTCCGCGGGAAATCCGCGGAGGGTGTTTTACAAGATTTGCTCACACGATAAAATGCTCTAAGATCAGCACTGTCGCGCAGCAGACGAGCGAGACGGGGAGAAGTCCCAGCCCGCACCAGGCGGCGAAGATGCCGATGACCATGGCCGCCGCGCCCGCGATGGGCGACTGCGTGGCGTTCATGATGGCGGGGAACGTCATCACCGCGAGCGTGACGTAGGGCACGTAGAAGAGAAACGAGCGCAGGAAGGGATTCTGGATCGGCTTGCGGATCAGCGTGAGCGGCAGGACGCGGATGAGATAGGTCGTGGCCGCCATGACGAAAAGATATAAATACGTTTTCATGCGACGAGATCATCCTCCTTGTGCGGGAACAGAATGGCGGCGGCAGCAGAGATCACGATGGTCAAGACCAGGATGCGCATGCCCTCGGACAGCTCGCGCGTGAACGGCAAAACGCTTGCAAGAAGCGAGCAGAGAAAGCTCACGCCGATGCAGCCGAGCACGATGCGGTTCTGCTTGCCGACGGGGATGATGATGGCGAGAAACATGCCGAACAGCATCACGGAGCAACCGCTGACGGCCCAGACGGGCATAAGATTCCCCATCAGCACGCCGAGCACGGTGCCGATGCTCCAGCCCGGCATGGCCGCGCACATGGTGCCGAAGTAATACCACACCTCAAGATACCCAGGCTGCGCGATGGCGAGGCCGAAGATCTCATCCGTCAGGTCATAGGCGATGAGGAGCCGCCAGGGAAGCGGCGTATCGGGCGAGAGACGCTGGCTGAGCGCACAGCTCATCAGAAGATAGCGCGCGTTGACGACCAGCATCATCAGCGCCATGGCCCAGAGGCCGGAGTCGGCGGCGATGATGGTGATGCCGCCGTATTCACCCGACGAGGCGTTGTTCAAAAAGCTCAGCAAAAACCCTGAAAAATGCTCAGGTGCGCGTTGTGCGCGCTGATGCCGATGCCGAAGCTGACAGCAAAATAACCAAGCCCAATGGGGATGCCGTCGCGCAGTCCCCGCAGGAAATGTTTTTTCGACATAATTCTGATGTTCCTTTACTTCCAATCATCCGTGCGCAAGGCGCGTAAATGTCATTATACGACTGAAAACGGCAGAAGTAAAGAGAAATTGCATAACGAGCGTTAAAAAATTGACGATGAAATTAGGGAAAAGTGCTAAGGAAGAGAAAAGCACGGAGAGGATCAAAAATTTCTCTTGCAATTTGACACAAAGCGTGGTAATATCCTATATGGCTTTTTTAGAAAAGCACATTTGGATCGGAAAGAGGTGAACACGAGCAATGAAGGAAGGAATCCATCCCAATTATCAGCAGACTACTATTACTTGCGCCTGCGGTAATGTGATTGAGACAGGTTCCACCAAGCAGAATATCAAGGTGGAAGTGTGCTCTAAGTGTCACCCCTTCTTCACTGGCAAGCAGAAGCTGGTCGATACCGGCGGCCGCGTTGCCAAGTTCAACAAGAAGTTCGGCCTGAACTAATTCAATCACAAAAGCAGCTCTGCTACGGCAGAGCTGCTTTTTTCTGCTTTTTTGGAACGCTCAGTTTTGCCCGTCGGGATATTCGACGATGAAGGGGAGCGGCTCAAGGGCCTGATCAAGATAATTTGTCTCCTCATAATAGTCGCTGCCGCCTGCAATGGTTTGCACCTGAAGAAGACGGACGCGCAGAACGGCACCGTCGGACAGTTCGACGATCATCTCGCAGATGAGTGGAGAGTCGGTGATTCTGATGCAGAGGTCAAGCGCATTCTCATCAATGGGATAGCGGATGAAATACGAGGTACCAAGGTCTCGTGCTGCAGTTGCCTCAGCGGTATCACTGAGGTCGTTGACAGGGTAGGCCTCTTCCACAGATGAAACAGGAACAGCTTCGAGAGGTACAGTTGAGATCAGCTTGCCGTTGCGCGTGTATTCAAGCCGCATGGTGCGGATGTCGCGGTCGTCGTAGACGCCAAGGGTAAAGCTGCCGAATCGGTAATCCACACCCTTTTCAAAGGAAAGTTGATAGGTGAGCGGCGAACCGGAGTCTCGGCGCATATAGGAAAATGGTGGATTAAAACTGTAGAGGACAGGGGAATTCTGAGTTTTAAGGTTGTAGATCGTATCAAGCTCTTCTGACTGTGTTTCGCCGTGGGTCTTGAAATTGACACTGACGCTGAGCTCATCGCTCAGCGGTACGGTCACTTCGCCGTGCAGATAGCCGAAGCTGTCCTGTTTAAGATCGGCGGTGCGGGTCGGCGGACTGTCGCTCGTGTAGGATGAGCTGCTGCGGTCAGTCACAAGGAGAGAGACAGCCGTATTTTCGCCGATCGTCTTCGGCAACAGAGAGAAGGCGAGCGTGCACTCCTGCTTTTTAAGATCGACCTTTGTGACCTCATAGCTGAACTGCGAGAGCAGGCTCGACTCGCGCTCCAAGATGTCCGAGACATTATTGCTGATGCCCGCGATCTGGTTCGAGAGGTTGTTCTGCACGTTGTAGAGCTGGCTGCGAAGGTCATTTACTTGCGTGCTGAGCGTGTTGATGCGGTTGTTGTAATGCACGCCGACGGCGATGAGCGCGGCGAGCGCCACGGCCGCACCGCCGATGATCTTCTTGTGCTGTATGCAGAAATCGCGGAAGCTCAGCTTTTCCGCGGGAGCTTTTTCGGCGTTGCTTTGAACCGGCGATTCGGCGGCATCCTGCTCGGGTTTGGCATGCTCCAGACTGAGCAGCTCGTCGACGGAAACGGAGTAGAGCTTAGAGAGTTCGATGAGCTTGCTAAGCTCCGGCTGCGTGGCGCCGCTCTCCCATTTGGAGACGGCTTGGCGCGAGACACCGAGCTTCTCCGCCAGCTCCTCCTGCGACATGCCGCTCGCGCGGCGCAGTTCGTAGAGCTTTTCATATAGTTCCATGAAAGGTTCCTCCTTTGGGGAATGATGCTGCGTTCGACGCCGTGCACTGCGCCTTTGCAGGAAAAGCATAGCAGGAAAACGGGAGAAAACACCACCAACCGGGCGTTTCTTTTTGTCAACCTGAGGTTGCGTCCACCCTATTTTCACATGAAAGGGGCGGAAATGTCAATGAAAAGCGTTTTTGCCTTTTCTTTTGGCGGAAAATACACTATAATAAAAATGATTTGTACAGCGCCGATTTCGGCGCGATAAGGAGAATCTATGGAAGAATTGAAAGAGAACAACGCGCCGCGCGACAGGGCGATTTTAGTCGGCCTTTCGTCGCCGCGGCTCGATCGAAAAGAGAATGCCGACGAGGAGAGCCTTGAAGAGCTCGGTGCGCTCGTCGAAACGGCGGGCGGCGTCAGCGTCGGCGTGGTTTTACAAACGCTGCCGTCGCCGAACCCGCACACATTCATCGGCGAGGGCAAGGTGGACGAGATCCGCGAACTGGTAAAGTCACAGGAGGCGACAATGGTCATCTTCGACAATGACCTCTCGCCCTCGCAGATGCGCGTTCTGTGCGAAGAATTCGGCGTGCAGGTGCTCGACCGCAGCGGCCTCATTCTCGATATCTTCGCCCAGCGGGCGAAGACAAAAGAGGGCCGGCTTCAGGTCGAGCTCGCGCAGTATCAGTACCTGCTGCCGCGCCTGATCGGTATGTGGACGCATCTGGAGCGTCAGGCGGGCACGTCGGGCAAGGGCCCCATCGGCTCGAAGGGCCCCGGCGAAACGCAGCTTGAGACCGACCGCCGCCACATCCACAGAAAGATCGACAAGCTGAAGGCGGACCTTGAAGAGGTGCGCCGCGTGCGCGCCACGCAGCGCGACCGCCGCAGCAAGAATGAAATTCCCGTCGTCGCTATCGTCGGCTACACGAATGCGGGCAAGTCGACGCTTTTGAACGCGCTGACCGGCGCGGGCATTCCCGCGAATAACCGCCTGTTTGACACGCTGGACACGACGACGCGCCTTCTCACGGTGTCCGACACGCTGGATGTCGTGATCTCCGACACGGTCGGCTTTATTCGAAAGCTGCCGCATCAGCTCGTCGAGGCCTTCAAGGCAACGCTCGAGGAACTCGAATACGCCGATCTTCTGCTGCACGTCATCGACATTTCCGACCCGCACTGGCTCGAGCAGGCGCAGATCGTGGACGAGCTGATCGAAGAGCTCGGCGCGCAGCAAATTCCCTGCCTGCGCGTTTACAACAAGTCCGACCTCTACTTCGGCGATATCCGCCCGCACGGGGAGAACAGCGTCAACATCAGCGCCAAGACCGGCGAGGGCGTGGATGAGCTGCTTGCGCGCATCGACAAGCTCCTCGACAAGGGCACGCGCCGCGTGACGATCCACCTGCCCTATGACAAGGGCGGGTTTCTCGATATGCTCTACCGCGAGGCGAAGGTCGAATCCGTCGAATATGGCGAGACCATCGACATCGTGGCCACCTGCGTGCCGCGCGTCATCGGCCAGGTCAAGGACTATATCGAGGGCTATCAGGAGCCGAAGGAGGACTGGGAGGAATGACGCTCGAAACGAAGCGCCTTCTCCTGCGTCCATGGGAAGAGAGCGACGCGGAGAGCTGCTATCGCTACGCCAGCGACCCGCTCGTCGGCCCCGCCGCAGGCTGGCCGGCGCATACGAGCGTGGAGAACTCCCGCGAGATCATCCGAACCGTCCTCTCGGAGCCGGACACGTTTGCGGTCATTTTGAAGGAACGGCCAGACGAGCCTGTCGGCTCCATCGGCGTGTTTCCGACGGAAGCGCCAGAAATCGGGAGTGAGCCGGAAATCGGCTACTGGATCGGCCGCCCGTTCTGGGGTCAGGGGCTTATCCCCGAAGCCGTGCGAGAGCTGCTGAGGTACTGCTTTGAGGATAAAGGCGCACAGCGGGTCTGGTGTTCGCACTATGCCGGCAATGAAAAGTCAAAGCGCGTGATCGAAAAGTGTGGCTTTTCTTATCAGCTGACCTGTGAAAGGCCGGCGCTTGTGGACGATGCGCTGCGGCCGACGCTTTTTTACGCCCTTACGAAAGAAAAGTGGGAGAAAACCCACTGAAAGGAACATTGAAACCATGACAGAGTACCTTGTCCCATACGAGAGCGCGGAGAGCGAGTTTGAAGAAAAGCGCTCGCGCTTCATCAGCCACGTTTTCCTTGTGGAGAGCGAGGCGGAGGCCCGCGCGCGCATCGACGAGATGAAAAAGAAATACTACGACGCGCGCCACAATTGCTGGTGCTTCGTCCTGCACGACGGCACCGTTCGCTACGGCGACGACGGCGAGCCGCAGGGCACGGCGGGGCAGCCGATGCTGAACGTCTTCCAGCGCGAAAACGTCGAAAACGTCGTGTGCATCGTGACGCGCTACTTCGGCGGGATTCTGCTTGGCGCGGGCGGGCTGACGCGCGCCTACGCCAAGGCGGCGAAGGACGCGCTTGACAATGCGGGCAAGGCGCGGATGCAGCCGTTTTCCGTGCTGCTGCTCGAATGCCCGTACCCGATGTTCGAGCGCATAAAGCTGCTGATCGAGGGACACGAGGGAAAAATCGAGTCGAGCGATTACGGCGCTGCCGTGACGCTCACGTTTCTTCTGCCCGTGCAGAGGACGGCGGACTTTTCTGCCGCGCTCACGGAGCTCTCCGGCGGGCAGATGAGCGCGGAAGAGGTCGAGCAGCGCTTTCTGCCCGGCGCAAGGGAGTGACGGCATGAGTTTGCGAAGAAAAATCTACGAGGTCATCGAGGTCGCGGACAAGGACGACCGCGACAGTCTCATTTACGACCGCTTCATGCTCGTGTGCATCGCGGCGAGTATTGTGCCGCTGTGCTTCAAGGAGACGAATGCGCTGTTTATATGGCTCGACCGCGCGACGGTCACGGTGTTCATCGTGGACTATCTGCTGCGCTGGTGGACGGCGGACCTAAAGTACGAAAAGAGCGGGAAATGGGCGTTTTTGCGCTATCCGTTCAGCTTTTTCGGCATTGTAGACCTGCTGTCCATCCTGCCGTCGCTGACGATGCTGTCGTCGGGGTTCAAGCTGTTTAGGCTTTTCCGCCTCAACAAAGCGCTCAAGGCGCTCAAATTCCTGCGCTACTCGCACAGCTTTGAACTTATTTTGAATGTCATCAAGCGCGAGAAACGCGCGCTCGCGGCGGTGTGTGTGCTGGCGGGCGGGTATATCGCGCTGTCGGCGCTCATCATGTTCCAGGTGGAGCCCGACAGCTTTGACACGTTTTTCGACGCCATCTACTGGGCAGTCGTCACGCTGACGACCGTCGGCTATGGCGACATCTATCCGACGAGCGAGATCGGCCGCATCGTGAGCATGATGTCGTCGTTCATGGGAATCGCCATCGTTGCGCTGCCCACCGGTATCATTACGGCTGGCTACATGCGCGAGCTCAGCCGTGAAAAGTGGGACTAAATAGAGAGGGCAGGACCATGGAGATCAGAACAGCAACGATGAACGATCTGGACGCGGTCGCGGCGGTGGAAGCCGAGTGCTTTCCCGTGGCCGAGGCGGCGACAAAAGAGGAATTCGCCGAGCGAATCAAATATTACGGCGACCACTTCTGGCTGATGTTCGAGGGCGACAAGCTCATCGCGTTTCTCGACGGCTTTGTGACGGACGAGCCCGACCTGACCGATGAAATGTACGCGAAAGCATCCATGCACGACGAAAATGGCGCGTGGCAGATGCTCTTCGGTCTGAACACCTTGCCGGAGTACCGGAAAAACGGCTACGCGGGCGAACTGCTCCACCGTGCCGTTGAGGATGCGAGAAAGCAGGGGAGAAAGGGTGCAGTCCTGACCTGCAAACAGCGGCTCGTCGACTACTACGCGAAGTTCTGCTTTGTCGACGAGGGCGTGACAGACAGGTCCGTGCACGGCGGCGTTGTCTGGCACCAGATGCGCATCACATTTTGATCGAGACTGACAGAAAAAAGGAGCACGCTTGCGCGTGCTCCCTTTTTGCGATTTTTATTGCTTTCCCGCGAGGTAGTAGTCGCTTTGGCCCGGATGGTAGAACGGACAGGCGGTCAGCTTGCCGCGCAGGAACGACGCCATCTCGTCCTCATCGAGTTGCTCGTCACAGTAGTAGCTGTCGGACTCTTCATCGTAGCTGTAATAAACGCAGTCCTCGCACAGGCTGATGGACATGAGATCATCTCCCGAAAGAAATTAGTGCTGATACTCGAATTCGAGCTCGTACATGCTGACGATGTCGCCGTCCTTGATGCCAAGGTCCTCAAGCTGCTGGAAAACGCCGTTTTCTCGCAGCATCTTATCAAAGAACATCCGGCTCTCGTAGTCACCGAAGTTGATGTTGCTCATAAGGCGTTCAAGCCACTTGCCCTCGACAATGTAGGTGTTGTCCTCGACGGTGATCTTGAGCGGCTCGCTCGCGTCGATCTTCACGGGCTTGGGAACGTACTCGGGCTCATAGACCGTAACGGGCGGGAGTGTGGAGAGCTTTTCGGCGATCTTGAGCACGAGCTCGCGCGTGCCGGTGTGCGACGCGGCGGACAGGGCGAAGAGGGGATAGCCGAGCGGCTCGACATGCGCGCGCAGCTTTTCGAGCAGGCTCTCGTCCTCCATGATGTCGGTCTTGTTCGCGACGACGATCTGCGGGCGGGTGGCAAGGTCGGGGGAATACTGCGAGAGCTCTGCGTTGATGGCATCAAAGTCCTCGACCGGGTCGCGGCCCTCGCTGCCTGACACGTCGACGACATGAACGAGCAGGCGGCAGCGGTCGATATGGCGCAGGAAGTCGTGACCAAGGCCCGCGCCCTCGGCTGCGCCCTCGATGATGCCGGGGATGTCGGCCATGACGAACGAAACGCCCTCGTCGACGTACACGACGCCGAGGTTGGGGTAGAGCGTGGTAAAGTGGTAGTTTGCGATCTTGGGGCGCGCCTTCGACACAACGGAAAGAAGCGTCGACTTGCCGACATTCGGGAAGCCGATGAGGCCGACGTCGGCCAGCAGCTTCAGCTCGAGCACGACATCGTGCTCCTCACCCTCAAGGCCCGATTTGGCAAAACGGGGCGCCTGACGCGTCGGCGTTGCGAAATGCGCGTTGCCCCAGCCGCCCTTGCCGCCGCGGCAGAGGATGAACGGCTCGGAGTCGGACATATCCTTGATGATCTCGTTCGATTCCGCGTCGCGCACGACGGTGCCGCGCGGCACGCGGATCGTGAGATCCTTGCCCTGCTTGCCGAACTTGCGCGCGCCCTGACCGTCCATGCCGTTGTCGGCGACGTATTTGCGCTTGTAGCGAAAGTCCATCAGCGTGGACATGTTGTCGTCGACAACGAGGACGATGTTGCCGCCGTTGCCGCCGTCGCCGCCGTCGGGGCCGCCCGCGGAGACGTACTTTTCGCGGTGGAACGCCACCGCGCCGTTGCCGCCCTTGCCTGCGCGGCAGAAGATGCGCGCCTTATCAATAAAAGATGCTGCCATGTTGGCACCTCCTTGGATTCTTGTTATTCCTGAACAAATAGTTTATCCGTTTTTTGACGATTCGTCAAGAAAAACGGAACGTTTCACAAAAAAGAAAAAATCGAAAAAAGTTGGGAACTTTTTTGTGCTCCCTTTCGTCAAAGGAAAAGACACAACGGGAAAGGAAGCGGAAACCTTGAGAAGACTGCTTGCATTGATGATGGTCGTCGCCGTAACGGCGGCGCTTTTGGCCTGCACGAAGGGCGGGCGCGATAACGAAGACGGAAATGACACGCCCGATCCTGAGCCGCAGTACGCCGGCGCGGACACGATGACGCTGCGCGTCGTGGGCGACGGTGAAAACGGTACGCTCATTTTAGCGGGAGAGACGGAGGTCTACGCCCTGCCGCTCGAAGGCGTGACGCTGTACTTAGATGGCGGCAGTGTGTCCGCTTCCGAGATCGAAAGCGGCATGAGCGCCGAGGTCTGGTACACCGGCGGCGTGCAGGAGACATATCCTGCGAAGTTTTCACAGGTGGTGGCCGTGTCGCTCTCGCGTGAGGAGAATGCGCAGTATGACCTCTGCGGCCTCTACTTGCAGGTGCTTGAGGACCTGTGGAACGAGGACGACGGGCTCAACGGCGGCGCGGAGGTCGTGAGCGTCGATCTGAGCAAGGCACCCGGCGGGCTGACCGCGGGCGAAAAGGCGGCGGTCGCCTACATCTATGCGCAGAAGCACGGCGTACAGGGCTTGACGATGACGTTTGACGAGCTGCGCGAGGAGGGGTACCTCATGGGCGAAAAGCTGGAGGGCGGCAGCACGGCCTATTCGTTCACGAACGGTCTGCTCTTCACCATCACGCCCGATGAAAGCGCGGAGGGGGAGAGCTTTTCGCTGCCGGTGGTCTGCTTCAGCGCTGAAAAGTGGCGCTCGCCGCTCGGCGCGTATTACTTTACGAAGTGTACGGCCTCCCGCGGCGATAACGGCTGGGAATACACCGTCGGCGCGGAAGCGATCTCTTAAATTACAGCAGGTTCTTTAATTTGAGCAGCGAATCGACGATCTGGTCGGCCTCGCAGCGCTCCGGAACGGGGCGGTGCGTGTGGTTGTACCAGATCGTTTTCATGCCCGCGTTTTTTGCTTATGTGTTATAAAGAAGTAATAGAAGTGTAAAAAATTTTGCCGTTCCTATCCGGCACTTAGCTCTTGTGTCGGATAGGTCGGGCGGTTATTCGGGCAAGTCCACCTTGCCAACAAAAGA
>ENA-ORVG01001580-ORVG01001580.1-human-gut-metagenome-genome-assembly--contig:-NODE-1580-length-26182-cov-4.570789_pt1 | contig 26182 bp, 18 predicted proteins | sample MGYA00242091_ERZ509233 | MGnify/ENA primary metagenome ERZ509233 (study PRJEB26280, sample SAMEA2338840) | human gut metagenome | biome: human gut; feature: human-associated habitat; material: faeces... | reverse complement strand
CAAAGAGCTTAATATCAAAGAGTAAAGAGATTATTATATTATTTCAATGTGCAGATATGCACAATTCTACGCTTTCATCTCGGTAATTGAATTGCCGAGGATTCCCGCTTATCGTCCTAAAATACATAGTCTCACCCCTTCAAGAAAAGTCATCACGTTTTATAAGCTTTTATTCGCAATTTTCTCACGTTTTTCATTACTATCTTAACACAAAAATCACGTTTTATGTGCATTAAATTATTTAGACCTATATCCGCTTTCCTTACAACCACAATCAGACCAGGCAGAAAGCCGCCAGCATATAAACCAACACACGGACCAAACAAATCACGCTACTGGTGTTCCAAACAAATACTGGTAACACAAAAAGTTCCGGTAACCGATGTCTTTCCACCGTTTACCGGGACTTTTTATGGTTTCTTTTTAAGCTTCTTCCACGATTTTCACACCCCATGCAGGCATTTGGAGAGCGGTGCCATTTTCTACGGCGGTGTTTTCTAACAGCTCTATGCCATTTTTATAATCATAAGGCATTTCCAGTTCCATACCAGAATAATTCAAGAAATAACAAACAGTTTTTCCCAGATCATTCAAACCTTTTCGCACAATAATTGGGTAGTGGTATTCTGGGATTTCTACGTCTGCTTCCGGGAGCACGGCTTTATAAACGGACTTCAGGGTTTCCTCGTCTGTCATGCAGCCGATGTATACGGCCTGGCCTTTTCCGTAGTGGTTTCGGGTGATAGCGGCGTAATCTTTCCAATTATAGTGCTCGTAAGATGCCAGCACTTCTGCTCCTTCCGAAACCAGAAGCTCCATAAATACATTCGCAGCTGGGTGTGCATTGCCTTTCTGATCTGTTTTTTTCAGAATAACTTCCCCTGTTAAGCCCACATTTTTCGGGAAAGTGAACTGATCGTAATGGACTCCGAAGCAGTTGCTCAGAATATGCGGCTGCACCTCATGGCTTACCTTCACATTTTCATTTGCAAAAGCAGTTTTAAAGGATGCAATCAGGGTTCCGCCATTTTCCACATACTGATTTAACCGTATGAGAAGCTCATCAGGTGCCGCATAAAGGGCTGGTACTATAATTGCTTTATATTGATCCAGATTCTCGGACTCTGGCCAGATGAAATCGCATTCTACGTTCATGTGATACAGAGTATCGTACATCCAGCGCATAACGTCATTATAATAGATACTCTTAGCATCCGCGCCGGGGGCCTGTTCCTGGATTCGGAACCAGTTCAGAGCAGTAAGCGCTTCATTGCTGACCAGTACTGCCACTTCATTTTTCTTCTTCAGATTAACCAGATGTTTTCCAAGGCGGGCAAACTCGTTACCAATTATGCAGGCTTCCCTGTAAGTGGCATTTTCCTGGAAATCATGGCTGAGCAGGCCCTTCCAGTATGTCTCAAAAGAATTATGGATGGAATGCCAGTGCCAGTACATCACGCTGTTTGCGCCAGATGCCAGGTGACTGTATGCCTGTAATCTCAACTGTCCTTTATATGGCGTCCATCCAGGAAATCCCTGTGCTTCGGTTTCAATTACCAGATAGTTGTCCTGTTTCAGGGATCGGATCAGATCTCCGCCGAATGCAATTTCTGCGCCAGTGAGGTCATCCTGTGTAGGATGGTAAATATCGGTTCCTGCAATTGTCAGGCACTGGGACGCATGAAGATGGTTTACATAAGGCTGAATGCCATAGGAATATCCACGCCACTCAAAATCCAGATTATGGGTTACAAACTGATCTTCTCTGCGATATTCATTTACAATATCCGCCTGCCAGCTGAGGAATTTGTCAACCAGGGTTCTCTGGAATTTCTCAAATTCTGCGCCAAGGCTTCCATTGATCGTACCACGCACATCTGGAAAATCCTCCCATGCATTAATTCGATTGCTCCAATAATCCAGCCCGAATTCGTAATTCAGGGCATCCAGATCATCATGGAATTTTTCACGAATATATTTCACAAACTGCTCCTGCACGTTTTTTCCAGCAGTTCCGTAATATTTCGTCTCATTATCCAGCTGGAAGCCGATGACGCACTTTCTATGTGCTGTGCGCTTCATCAGTTCTCGGATTACACGCTCCGCATAGAACAGGTACACCGGATGGGTAATGTCCATGATCTGACGGGCACCGTAAATACCTCTTCCTCTTACTGTTTCAGCCAGTACATCCGGATGCGCCTTCACCATCCATGTAGGCACAGCATAGGTAGGCGTACCGATAATCACATTGATTCCTGCCTCTTCCATGGCATCCATTACTCTTTCCACATGGGAAAAATCAAATACTCCTGGCTGCGGCTCGCAGGTGCTCCAGGTAGACTCCGCAATTCGAACGGTATTGATTCCCGCTTTTTTCATCATTTCCACATCTTTGCCCAGGCGGTCATACGGCATATACTCATCATAATATGCTGCTCCGTAAAGAAGTTCTTTCATGTTCATCCTCCATTATTTTTTATGGCATTATATCTTAGCTTGTAACTTATCTCAAATATAGTATAATTATTACAAATAATCAATTTTGATTTCGTCTATACAAATAAACTCAGAAATGGAGTACCTGATATGAAAAATAATTTTTCTCCCAGTTCCAACACTGCCAGCCTTTTTTCCTGGTTTGTGCGGCACTGGAAACAGTTACTGGCGGCAATTGTAATACTAAGCGCGATTGCCTTTGCCTGCCATAAGCTTTATCTTTTTTATCCTTACCTGAATCTGCCCCATGTAACTGCTGCCGATCTGGACGCCCTTGATCTGGATGGTTACGACAAGGTGATGTTTGTGGCGCACCCAGATGATGATTTGCTCTGGGGTGGACGGCACTTGATTGAAGACGATTATCTGGTAGTGTGTATGACCCGTGGAAATGATCCGGTTCGAAGCGCAGAATTTAAATCCGTAATGGAAGCTACCGGGGACAAACATCTGATTCTTTCCTACCCGGACAAAATCGGAAAAGATCGCAGCAGCTGGAACTACTGGAAAAAAGATATGGAAGCAGATATTGCCACAGTCCTGAACTACAAAGACTGGAAACAGGTTGCCACTCACAATGCAGACGGTGAGTACGGCCATCATCACCACCAGATGACTCACCAGCTTGTAGCAGAAGCCTATAAAGAGACAGACTGCAATGCTGATTTCTATTCTTTTGGAACGTATTATGTAAACGACAAGGTTCCCTACGACCTTGAAGAAATGCCTAAAGATCTTTATATACAGAAGCGCAAGCTGGCAAAGCTCTATGTCAGTCAGCGGACTACCGTAAGGAAAATGTATCATATGCTGCCCTATGAGTACTGGCAGAAAGAAGATTTCTGATCTTATATAAAAAGCTGTGTCTATGCCAGAATTTATTTATCCTGGCATGAACACAGCCTTTATTATTTCTTATAATTTTTTTCGCAAAATGAATCTGCCCTTATTTATTTCTCAGCAGCCTCGCTCTTGGTTACAGTAACCTTATCCAGATGCCAGATATCATCTACATACTCCTGAATGGTTCTGTCAGAGGAGAATTTACCACTGCATGCAGTGTTCAGAAGCGCCATCTTCGCCCACTTCTTCTCATCCTTGTAAGCTGCCTCCACTCTCTTCTGAGCCTCAGCATAGGATCTGAAGTCTCCGAGAATGAAATACTGGTCTGCTCTGGAGCAGTTCTTAGTGTTCAGAAGAGAATCATAGATATCTCTGAACAGCTCTGTATCGCTGGAGAAGGTTCCATTGATCAGCTGCATCAGTACCTGACGGATCTCAGCATCTGTGTTGTAGATAAAGTCTGGATCGTATCCGCCATGGTTCTCATAGTTAATGATCTGGTCAGCGCTCATACCGAAGATGAATGCGTTCTCCTGACCAACTTCCTCAACGATCTCTACGTTTGCACCGTCCATGGTTCCAAGTGTAGGAGCACCGTTCAGCATGAACTTCATGTTACCTGTACCGGAAGCCTCTTTACTTGCAGTAGAAATCTGCTCGGAAACATCTGCTGCTGCAAAGATCATCTCAGCATTAGATACTCTGTAGTTCTCGATAAATACAACTTTGATCTTGCCGCCAATTGATAGATCGTTGTTTACAACATCCGCTACGCAGTTGATCAGTTTGATGATCTTTTTCGCACGCTCATATGCTGCAGAAGCTTTTGCACCAAAGATGAAGGTTCTTGGATAGAATTCCATCTCCGGATGTAATTTAATCTGGTTGTACAGATAAATTACATGAAGGATATTGAGAAGCTGTCTCTTATACTCATGAAGTCTCTTAACCTGTACATCGAAAATGGAATGAGGATCAACTTCAACACCATTGTGCTCCAGAATATATTTTGCAAGACGCTGTTTGTTCTGGAATTTAATATTCATAAACTCCTGAAGTGCTTTCTCATCATCAGCATATACCTTCAGCTTGCTGATCTGGGAAAGATCTGTGATCCAGTCTGGTCCAATATGGTCTGTGATCCATGCAGCAAGATTCTGGTTTCCGTGAAGAAGGAAACGTCTCTGAGTGATACCGTTGGTTTTGTTATTAAATTTCTCCGGCATCATCTCATAGAAATCTTTTAACTCCTGATTCTTCAGGATTTCTGTATGAAGTCTTGCAACACCATTTACAGAGAAGCCTGCAACGATTGCAAGGTGAGCCATCTTAACCTGTCCGTCATAGATGATTGCCATCTTTTTGATTTTCTCATAATTTCCAGGATATTTATTCTGGACTTCAATGATGAAACGACGGTTGATCTCTTCGATGATCTGATATACACGTGGAAGAAGTCTGGAAAACAGCTCGATCGGCCATTTCTCAAGAGCTTCAGCCATAATGGTATGGTTGGTGTAAGCAACACATTTGGTAGTTACAGCCCAGGCATCGTCCCAGCCAAGACCTTCCTGATCCATAAGAAGACGCATAAGCTCTGCAACTGCCATAGTCGGATGAGTATCGTTCATCTGGAATACGACTTTCTCGTGGAGCTTCTTAATATCATTATGTGTTTTCTTATATTTCTCGATTGCAGCCTGAATACTTGCAGATACGAAGAAGTACTGCTGTTTCAGACGAAGCTCTTTACCGGACATTTTATTGTCGTTCGGATAAAGAACGTTTACGATATCCTTTGCGAGGTTCTCCTGCTCAACGGCTTTCTTGTAATCACCTTTGTCAAAGGAATCAAATCCAAATTCTTCGATAGCAGCTGCATCCCAGATACGAAGTGTATTTACTACATTGTTCTCGTATCCAACGATTGGCATATCGTATGGGATAGCCTTTACTGCCTGGTATCCTTCATGGATGAATTTGTTCTGACCGGTTGCCTGGTCATATTCAACTCTTACATATCCACCAAAATGTACCTCTTTTGCATACTCAGGACGACGGAGCTCAAATGGATAGCCTTCCTCAAGCCATGCATCCGGTACTTCAACCTGGTATCCATCTCTGATTTCCTGTTTGAACATACCATAACGGTAACGGATTCCGCAGCCATATGCACTGTATCCAAGTGTTGCAAGGGAATCAAGGAAGCATGCTGCAAGTCTTCCAAGACCACCGTTTCCAAGAGCCGGATCCGGCTCCTGATCCTCAAGTGCATTGATGTCGATTCCAAGCTCTTCAAGAGCCTCTTTCACCTCACCGTATGCACCAAGGTTTAAAAGGTTGTTTCCAAGGGCACGTCCCATAAGAAACTCCATGGACATATAATATACGATCTTCGGATCCTGCTTTTCATAAGCGTTCTGTGTATCAAGCCAGTTATCGATGATCACATCCTTCACTGTGTAGCTTACTGCCTGGAAAAGCTGCTCCTGAGTTGCCTCTTCAAGCTTTCTGCGGTAAAGAAACTTAACGTTGTCTTTTACACTTTTCTTGAAGGTTTCTTTGTCAAACTGTTTGTCAATCATTTTGATCCTCCTGTTGTATGTTAAATCAAAGCTTTGTAACACCAAGAGTTACATGCTCTTTATTAATATTCCACTCTTTTACATAACCATCTGTCTCGCCATAAACGACTTCCTCAGCCAGAACTTCAGATTTGATCTCAGCCTCGTTTGCCTTCATGGTCTCGATAATCTTGTCATTATCTTTTACGGATACACGGATCTTATCCATAACCTCGAAGCCAGCCTCTTTACGCATGGTCTGTACTTTACTGATGATCTCGCGGACAAATCCCTCTTCGATCAGCTCAGGTGTCAGGTTGGTATCCAGAACAACTGCAGTCTCGCCTTCAGACTCTGTTACATAACCTTCTGTCTGTGCAGTCTCGATGAGCAGGTCTTCCTCTGTAAGCTCAACCTTATTTCCATCGATATCAAGTACAAGTACACCGTTTGTCTTCAGGTCGCTCATGGCCTTGCTGCCGTTGATTTCTGCAAGTGCTGTGCGGATTCCGCCAAGAAGCTTGCCATATTTCGGTCCCACTGTACGAAGCTGTGGCTTGAAGCTGTAGGAAATGAAGGATTCCACGTCATCTGCAAATTTCACTTCCTTTACATTCAGCTCGTCTGCAATAATGTCTGTGAAATATTTATCCATCACCTTCGGAGCTTTTACATACATGGTTCCGATTGGCTGACGGTTCTTGATGTTTGCTGTGTTACGGCATGCACGGCCAAGAACAACAACATCCAGAACTTCTTCCATGTTTTCTTCCAGATCCTTGTTGATCCACTCTTCCTTTACTTCCGGGAAGTCGCAGAGATGGATACTCTCAGGAGCTGTTTTGTCCAGAGATCTTACAAGATTCTGGTAAATATCCTCTGTCATGAACGGGATCATCGGAGCTGCAGCCTTGGCAACCGTTACCAGTGCTGTGTAAAGAGTCATGTACGCATTGATCTTATCCTGCTCCATGCCTTTTGCCCAGAAACGCTCACGGCAGCGTCTTACATACCAGTTACTCATCTCGTCTACAAAGCCCTGAAGTGCTCTTGCAGTCTCCGGAATCTTATAGTCGTTCAGATCCTCGTCAACAGTCTTTACAAGTGTATTCAGCTTGCTGAGGAGCCATTTGTCCATAACCGGAAGCTTGTCATAGTCAAGTGTATATTTGGTAGCATCGAAGTTATCAATATTTGCATAAAGTACAAAGAATGCATAGGTATTCCACAGAGTACCCATAAATTTACGCTGACCTTCCTGAACAGCCTTGCCATGGAAACGGTTCGGCAGCCATGGTGCACTGTTGATGTAGAAATACCAGCGGATCGCATCTGCTCCGTAAGTCTGAAGTGCATCAAACGGATCAACGGCATTTCCTTTGGATTTACTCATCTTCTGACCGTTTTCATCCTGTACATGTCCAAGAACGATAACGTTCTTATATGGAGCCTGGTTGAACAGGATTGTGGACTCAGCAAGCAGGGAGTAGAACCATCCTCTCGTCTGGTCAACAGCCTCAGAGATAAAGTCTGCCGGGAACTGTTTTTCAAAAAGTTCTTTATTTTCAAATGGATAGTGATGCTGTGCAAAAGGCATTGCTCCTGAGTCAAACCAACAGTCAATAACCTCCGGTACACGATGCATGGTTCCACCGCATTCCGGGCATTTCAGTGTGATCTCATCGATGTATGGACGATGAAGTTCTACTGTCTTGGCTTTTTCGTCACCGCTCATCTCGAACAGTTCCTGACGGCTTCCGATGGAATGCATATGTCCACATTCACACTGCCAGATGTTCAGTGGTGTTCCCCAGTAACGGTTTCTGGAAATACCCCAGTCCTGAACGTTTTCCAGCCAGTCACCGAAACGTCCTTTACCAATGCTCTCCGGAATCCAGTTAATTGTATTGTTGTTGCGGATCAGGTCATCTTTAACTGCTGTCATCTTGATAAACCAGGATTCACGTGCATAGTAGATCAGTGGTGTATCACATCTCCAGCAGTGCGGATAATCATGCTCGAATTTCGGAGCATCGAAAAGTTTTCCTTCTTTATCCAGATCCTGAAGTACAAGCGGATCTGCTTTCTTGACAAAAACGCCCGCATATGGAGTTTCTGCTGTCATATCACCTTTACCGTCTACAAACTGTACGAACGGAAGGTCATAATCGCGTCCTACACGGCTGTCGTCTTCACCGAATGCAGGTGCGATATGAACGATACCGGTACCATCGCTCATAGTTACATAATTGTCTGCTGTAACAAAATGAGCTTTCTTTTTCTGTTTTGCTGCCGCTTCTCCTGCGCATGCGAAGAGTGGCTCATATTCTTTGTATTCCAGATCTTTTCCGACATATTTCTCAAGAACTTCGTATGCCGGTGTCTCTTCGGAACCAAGTTTGCCGAGAACTTTGTCAAGCAGAGCTTCTGCCATATAATAAGTATAGCCGTCTGCTGCTTTTACCTTGCAGTAAACTTCTGTCGGGTTTACGCAGAGTGCAACGTTGGATGGCAGTGTCCACGGTGTTGTGGTCCATGCCAGGAAGTATGCATCTTCTCCGACAACTTTAAAACGAACGATTGCGGAACGTTCTTTAACTGTTTTATATCCCTGGGAAACTTCCTGTGCAGAAAGCGGAGTACCACAACGCGGGCAGTAAGGAACGATCTTGAATCCTTTGTAAAGAAGTTTTTTATTCCAGATTTCTTTCAGAGCCCACCATTCAGACTCAATATAGTCATCATGGTAAGTAACGTATGGGTTCTCCATATCAGCCCAGAAACCAACGGTTGAGGAAAAGTCTTCCCACATTCCTTTGTATTTCCAGACACTCTCTTTACACTGCTGGATGAATGGCTCCATACCATATTCCTCAATCTGTTCTTTACCGTCCAGACCAAGTTTCTTCTCTACTTCCAGCTCTACCGGAAGTCCGTGGGTATCCCATCCTGCTTTACGAGGTACCATGTAGCCTTTCATAGTACGGTATCTCGGGATCATATCTTTGATAACACGGGTCAGTACATGACCGATATGCGGTTTGCCGTTTGCTGTCGGCGGTCCATCATAGAACATATAAGTAGGATCGTCTTTACGGTCCTCCATACTTTTTTCGAAGATATGGTTTTCTTTCCAGAATTTTTCTACCTGTTTTTCACGATCTACGAAATTCAGGTTCGTATCTACTTTCTGATACACAACAGATTCCTCCTTTAAATTCTTCAGAAAAATTTTCATCAATAGTCAAATGAAATAAAAAAAACTTCCGTCCTGTAAAAGGACGAAAGCAATTTCCACATTCGCACCACCTGTTACATTGTACGGGCTGGTAGTATAATCATATATGCCGATACATGTTCCCTTTAACGGCGGAAACACCGTCTCTCCTTACTTAAGATTTCAGGAAAGAAACTCCGGAGTGATCTTCCATCGAAATTACTTTCACCAGGCTTCCACCTTCTCCCGGCTCTCTGCAGATTTGGTTCCGATTTACTGTCTCCATCAAAGTTTTTACTTATATCTATTTGTGCTGTTTTATTATAAGGTTATATTTTTCCATATGTCAAGGTCTTTTTATGAGAATCACGGGGTTTTATAAGGATTTTGCATGGATTTAACCCTTGTATGCAGAAAATGATTACAGTATAATTGTAAAGAATGATATACTGTAAGAAAATATGTGCAGAAAGGTAATTACATGAATATAAAAAAGAAACAATTTTTCCGGCAGATTCTGACCGGTGTTCTCTGCTCTGCGGTTATCATCACACAGGCAGTCCCGGTCTTCGCCACAGACGAATACGGTGCTCCTCTGGTGACGGCAACTCCTACACCAGATCCGCACACTCCATATTATAAGCAGCCGGCAGACACAGATTCCATCAAGGACTGGACAAAAGGCCCTCAGATTGAAGGAGAATCTGCAATCCTTGTCGATATGTTTACCGGAGCTGTCCTTTATTCAAAAAATGCGGACAAGGCCCAGTATCCTGCCAGCATCACAAAGATCATGACCGCGCTTCTTGGATGTGAAAACCTGGATCCAAGCCAGAAATTTACCATGTCACAGTCCGCGGCTTATGGAATCTCTGATTCTAACAGTTCCAGTATTTATGCAGACACCGGAGAAGAATTCACCATTGAACAGGCATTAATGGCTGTCATGCTTCAGTCCGCCAATGAAATGACACTGGCAGTTGCGGAACTTACCACCGGATCCACCAAGAAATTCGTAGAACAGATGAACCTTAAGGCACGCCAGCTTGGCTGCACCAACACTCATTTTAACAACCCGAACGGACTTCCGGATGAAATCCATTATACGACAGCTTCCGATATGGCCAAAATCGCGCGTGCCGCATGGTTTAACCCAACCTTCCGCAAATTTGCATCCACGCAGTATTATGAAATTCCTCCGACTAACAAGTTTGCAGAGACACGTTATCTTCTGAACCATCATAAGATGATGAAGAATCAGGCATATGCATATAACGGTGTCTTAGGAGGAAAGACCGGTTACACCGAAGCTGCCGGAAATACGCTTGTTACCTATGCAAAGAATGACAATACTTATCTGGTTTCGGTCGTCTTGCAGTCTGTGAACGGTGCTTACTCCGATACAAAGGCTCTTCTGGATTATGGTTTTAATAATTTTTCCAGAACTGCGGTAAAAGATCTTCCATCAAAAATAACAAGACATCTTCTTCCGGCTGAAAAATATATTTTAAAAGATTATAAAGACGATATGCTCTTTGAAACAAGACGCACCGCCAGCGTATCTCTCCCATCCGGAGTTGATAGCAATGCTCTGGAAAAAACTTACTCTATAACAAAAAATCCGGCAGGTCTCCCACTTCTGACCGTTACGTATACGTATAACGATCATGTAGTCGGCTCTGCCAGATATTACCAGACCAGACTCCTTTCAGACCAGCTTCTCTGACTGACGTTTCGCCTGTCTCTTCTTGCGGAGGGAATCCCTTTTTTCACGGATTTCTTCTGCATCTTTTTCTTCTATCCTCTTTAACTTCTTGATTGCATAATATGCATCCTCGTCCGTATGGCGGATTCGCACCTTTCCTTTGATATATCCATGCTTCTGACAAAGTGATACACTCTCATATGCACGAGAATTATTCATAAACCAGCGGATCCTACGCTTGGCCGGCATATGACATACCGGACAGCGGGTACTTGCAACCTCCCGGTCTTTCATTACCTTTTCTTTGTCTGCAAACTCACGTGACACATACTGATCATACGTGGGATATGAAATAAAAATCTCTTCTTTTTTATTCTTTGGATTCTGATAAACATCAATAGATGAATTCACACAGACTGCTGCAGGTTCCAGTGTTCTAAAAATATCCCCGGTATACCGGGCATCCGTTAATGCCCTGTGAAAATCCTGCGCCTTCGGGATTCCCATCTGGTCAATGGCAAATTCCAGGCTCCTTCGTCCGCCGGCCTCTTCATGACAGATTCCGTATATTTTCTGCACATCATAATATGTGACCGGTCCTGGAAGCAGCGAAAGCATTCCATAATACTTCATATTTCGCTGTAGTTCCATAACATCCTGATTTCCCCAGGTACAGAAAACATATTCCTCTCCGCACCACTTCAGAAATTCTCTGACCGCCTGCTGGAAAGGTACTCCATCAGCAAGATCCTTATAATCCACATGGATCACTTCATGTATGCTGTCATGAATCCAGTTATATACCTGTGGCTTCACAAGTCTCTGAAAAACATCCACAACTTCCCTCTGCTCATTCATTTTCACAGCACCGATCTCAATGATCTCAAAAGGCAGACGACTGTTGGAATATTTTTTTCCACCGGGACTCTGATTCCACTCCAGGTCAAAAACAATATAATTCATACAGTATTTCCTTCTTTTTATTTAAACAGTTACTTTGGATTTACTCTGTTGTCTAGTATAACAGACAGACTCTTTTCTTTCAACACAAGCAGAAAAAGACCGGTACAATTCTCTGCACCGGTCTTTCCTGCTTATAATATTATATTTTTACGGAAACAAATTTTCCCGCAAGAAACCTCTTTTAATGACAGTTAATTAAGGAATCCAAAGAACTGTTCGTAAGCAGTTCCATCCGCCTGCTGATTCTCAAAATCCTGCAGAAGGCTGTCCGTACTCTGGTCTTCCTGATCCTGTGAATCGTCCTGAGAATCCTCAGCCTGCGCATCATCTTTAGATGATGTATCCTTTGAATCGCTGGAATCTGCATCCGGATTCTCACCGAGTGTTACTGTAATTTTCTTCTCTTTATAAGAATCACCATCTGCAACTTCCAGAGTTACCTCTACTTCTTCACCTGGTTCATAGTACTCAAGACGGCTTACCAGTTCATCAATACTGCGAACTCTCTTACCATCAAATTCTGTGATGATAGATTTCTCTTTGATTCCGGCTTTGTCTGCTGCTCCGCCATCTGTTACTTCAGATACAAGAACACCTTCCGGAACTCCATAATACTGGGAAGCTTCATCACTTACAGACATACCTGTGATACCAAGTACACCATGGTTATCTACTTTATCTCTAGGTGTTTCATTCATCAGCTGCTCCAGAGTATCTGTTACATCTGAAATTGCAATCGCATAACCCATACCTTCAACTTCTGTGGAAGCAAGTTTTGCAGAGTTGATACCAACCACTTCTCCATCCATATTCAGAAGAGCACCGCCACTGTTACCAGGGTTAATTGCTGCATCTGTCTGAATCAGATTTGTTGCATCAGAATCTTCATCCTGCTCAATGCCCTGATCGTTCATTTTACGGTTCTTTGCACTGACAATACCGGTTGTTACGGACTGTCCGTAACCAAGTGCATTACCAATTGCAACAACCTGTTCACCGACTTTCAGATCATCAGAACTTCCAATCGTAGCTACCTCGATCTGATCCATCGTGTCATCAGAAATATCAGAGAGCGGTACGGAAACAACTACAAGGTCTTTATCTTCATCATAGCCATTAACGGTTGCTGCATAGGTTTCCCCATCAATGCAGGTAACAGATACGGTATCTGCACCACTTACTACATGATAGTTGGTAGCGATCAGAAGATTGTCATCATTCTTTCCGACAATGATACCGGAACCGCTTCCTTCAACTTCCTGCTGTGTTGTATATCCCTGGCTTCCGCCAAATCCATAATATCCAAGATAGTTCTGTACATCCTGAACAGATTTTGTTGTAATAGATACAACAGATTTCATTCCTTCTGCTGCGATATCAGAGACATCCAGACTTCCTTTTGTCTTTGATTCAGAGTCATCTTTGCTTTTCTCTTTGTCATCTGATTTCTTATCAGAACTCTTCTTCTTTGATTTTGTCTGAAGAAGTGTTGTATTTTCTTTATTGGATGCAGCTTCTACTGTGCTACTGTTCCATCCGGTCAGTGTATTGATTCCTTCAAAGGAGCCTGCTGCAAGTCCGCCGGCAAGTACTGCACAAAGAGCAATACCTGCTGCTTTCTTTACTTTTTTTCTCATTCTTTCTTTTGGATCGTTGTCGTTGTTCATATTGTTATTCATATCATTGTTCATCATTACGTTGTTATTTTTATCGCTCATCAAAATCCCCTCCTTAGGATCATTACGTTTCACTTTATAAAATCTTCCAGTGAATCGCTATCTCTGTTTCTTTTTTCCTTTTATGTCTAAGAGTATAAGGAGGATTTGTGTTTACTTTGTGGGAAAAATGTGATGAAATTGTTAATTCTGGAAACTTCATCTTCCGCCAAAAGCAACATTATCCAAAAAGAGCCACATCCGCTTTTACAGATGTGACTCTATATAATCAGAACACTCTTCTATTATGCATATAAGACTGCCTTTATGCAACCCCTTTTTCTTCCAGCCAGTCGAGAAGAACCAGTTTGCCCTGTTTCTTTCTTCTTGCCATATGGTTGAACTGAAGGATTGTTAATATTGAGAAAATGATCGTCAGTCCGATCAGAACGATTACAGCCTGACGGATGCTCTCTCCTCCGCATATCGTGCTACGGAATGCATTTACTGTATAAGTAAACGGCAGATAATAGTGAATCTTCGCCACAAAGGACGGTGAGATCTCAACCGGATAAGTTCCGGCAGATCCTGCAAGCTGAACAACCATGAAGATCAGCATCAGGAAACTTCCTACCTTACCAAATGTAATGTTGAAGAAGTACATAATAGATGTAAAGCATGCACCAGTCAGTGCTGCAAACAGGATTGTCTTCGTCATTTCTATCGGAGTAAATCCATCAAATACATGAAGCAGAAGAATCAGAAGTACGCCCTGAAGGATTGCTACCGGATAAAGTACAGAAGCTTTACTTGCCCACCATGCAAATCCGGATTTCAGTTTTCCTTTATGCTCTGTAAGCGGATACATCAGGCAGAATGCCAGGCATCCTACCCAGAGACCTACAGACATCATATAAGGTGCCATCGCGTGACCGTTGTTTTCTACTGTTGTGATCTTTGTTTCTTCATCTGTGATCGGTGTTGCAAACATGCTGATCGTATCATCAGATGCATTTGTTTCTTTTACTTCTTTTGCACCGTCATTCAGACTGGTTGCAAGTGTATCAGAACCATCTTCCAGTTTTGTGATACCATCGCCCAGTTCTTTGGAACCGTCATAAAGCTTGGAGGAACCATCCTGAATCTGTCCGGCTCCGTCTGCAAGCTGGTCAGCACCACTGTTAAGCTTACTGTTATTGGAAACCAGTTTCTGTGTTCCTGCATGAAGTGTCTGTGTACCGGATGCAAGCTGTTCGGCTCCATCTGAGAGTGTCTTTGCTCCATCTGCAAGCTGCTGTGTTCCACTTGTCAATGCTTTGTTATTGCCGGCAAGAGTAGCTACACCATCTGTATATGTTTTCAGTCCATTACTGAGAGTTGTCACACCAGATGCAAGTGTCTTTCCACCGACACTCAGCTGGCTGATACCGGATGTCACACTGCTTCCGGCTGCTTTCAGACTTGCAGCTCCTGTTGTCAGAGTTTCATCATTTGCTGTAAGAGTTTCAAAACCTGCGTTCAGAGCTTTCACACCGGCAGCTGCCTTCGGAAAATCTTTCGTTCCCGCTTCCAGAGTACCAAGTGCAGACGAAACACTTCCTGCTCCGGCATTCACTTTCTGTGCTCCGGCATAAAGCTGATCGACTGCTGCAGTTACGGTATTGATCGGATCAGAAGGTACTTCCGGGATAGAAGAAACTCCTGCTTCCATCTGTTTAGCTCCTGCACTCATCTGTGAAGCGCCATTGCTCATATCAGAAGATTTGGATTTTAATGTACCTGCACCGCTGTTCAATCCGGCTGCTGCCTGATTTAACTGAGAAGCTGTATCATTCAGAGTTGTCTGTGCGGATGACAGCTGTTCAGCAACTGCTCCTGCAACTGACTGTGCCTGACCGGTATAAGTATCAGCACTGATTCCATCGACACCAGATACACCTGCATCTGCCTGAGTAAGAGAGCCGATCACTGCGCTGAGACTTTCGGCAGAAATCATGCCATTTTCATCAGCCTGACCCTGCAGTGCGCTTAATGCTGCTGCCGCATTTGCGATTGTTGCATTCGCTGCTGCCGTCTGTCCGTTTGCTGCCTCAACCTGTGCGTTTGCCGCACTGATCTGATTATTCGCATCCTGTGCACACTGCTGAACAATACCAGTCATACCATTAACTGCATCTGCAACAGGCTGTGCTGCGCTCTGCAGTCCGGCTGCTGCCTGAGAAATCCCTGCACTGGCTGCGTTGATCGTATCAGCTGCTGTGCTCATCCCTGCAGCTGCCTGATTCATACCATCCGCTGCGCTTGACATTCCTTTGCCTGCGTTTTCCATCCCGGCTTTTGCTGTATTCAGACCTGCTGCAAGCTGTTTAATGCTGTCCGCAGTGGTGCTGTCTGACAATGTTTTTAACTGAGAAGCAAGCTGTCCCAGTCCACTTTCCAGCTGCTGTGTTCCACTTGTAAGAGAACTGTTTCCGTCAGAAACTGCTGCATTCAACTGTGAGATTCCTGTAGAAACCTGATCCAGATTTTCCAGTGCGGATAACTGTTTCGCCCCTGCTGCAAGCTGTTCTGCTCCCGCAACATACTGTGTCACACCATCTGCAAGTGTATTTGCTCCGCTGACATACTGTGTAGTACCGCTCTTTAATGTATCAAGTCCTGTCTCCAGACTCTGCGCTCCGGATGCCAGACTGCTGACTCCGGATGTGATCTGTGCGGAATTAGCATTCAGTGTTGCAACTCCGTCAGTATAGCTCTTTACTCCATCATTTAAGGTATTTACTCCGCTTGTCAGTGTCGGCACTTTTTCAGTCAGTGTGCCAACACCTTCATCAAGCTGCGCTGCACCACTGTCTACCTGTGATACACCATCTGTGTATTCTTTCAGTCCTTCTGTCAGAGTCTCAGCACCGCTTTTGAAAGTCAGCGTGCTGTCTGCAAGTTTTTTCAGATTGGTTGTAATGGTTTTATTTCCATCAGAGGCTGTTGTCAGACCATCTTTGATTTGTGTTGAGCCGTCCGCAGCTTCCTGCATGCCGTCTCCAACTGTACCAATCTGATCAAATACTGTCTGTGTGTAGGTTTCTGTTACTTTGGAGGCAACCGCCTCACGAATCTTTGACAGCGCTGTTTCGCTCATTTTGGAAGCAATGTAGTTTGTTCCAGGGTTTGTTTCATATTTCAGTTCCATTTTCTTCGGATTGTCATCCATCAGTGTAGAAGCATCAGAAGAAAAATCTTCCGGAATCGTGATTACCATATAATAGGTTCCATTTTTCAGTCCCTGTTCTGCCTCGTCGCTGTCTACAAAATGGAAATCCAGTGAATCGTTGTCTTTCAGTTCATCCACCATATCTGAACCGACGCTTAACGTCTTTCCATTATATTCTACTGATTTGTCATTGTTGACTACTGCTACCGGGAGTTTATCGAGATTTCCATATGGGTCCCACATGGATTTCAGGAACAGTCCCGCATAGATCACCGGAATAACAATGATCGCCATCACGACAATGATCAGAATCTTATTATTCCATAAGCTTTTCCACTCATTTTTGATCATAATTGTGCCCCTTTCTTTCTAGTAAAAGTCTTTAGCTCTATTAATCAACATCATGTTGCTTTTCTTTGCAATCCGTATTATACTAAACACAGGAAACAGTTACAACCGACAAACATTTTGTTTTTTGTATATTAATGAACATTTTTACAAATTATGTCTATTAGATGTCAAAAATTGACATTTTACATAAAACCTGTTTGTTTTTGGTAAAAAGATTGGGGGATTTTTACATGGCAGAAAAAATGGACCGACGTGTCCGCAAAACGAAAGCACAGCTCCGGGAAGGACTTGCCCGGCTCATGCAGAAGAAAAGTATCAAGGAAATTTCCGTAAAAGAACTGGTAGATGAGGTCGATATCAATCGTTCTACCTTTTATCTGCACTATACAGACATTTATCAGATGCTGCACAAAATTGAAGAAGAAGCAATGCAGAATATTACGGAAGTTATGCAGAACCACCCGATTGACCCAGGTAACCCGGATTCCGTACTGCCATTTATTGTCCAGTTCTTTTCCATCATGGATAAAGACCGTGATTTGTGCCTGGCGCTTCTTGGACCACACGGTGATATGGCATTTGTAGAACAGATTGAAAACCTTCTGGCAGAAACTTTTCTGAAACAACTTCCGGACAGATTTCCAAAGAATGATCCGGATATCAAATATCCATATGCCTTTATTCTTAACGGATGTGTTGGACTGATCCGTACCTGGCTGTCTTCGCCACAGAGTGAGTCTCCTGAACAGGTGGCGCGACTGACTTATCATCTGATTGAAAATACCATACAGGGTTATCTGAATATGAAAAAATAATTATAACAGAAAAGAACCCTGCGGATTCTTACAGAAATTTTAAACTCATCTCTGTCCGAAGCTGCAAGGTTCTTTTTATGTAATCTTAATTATGCCATGCCAGACGTTTTACATCTGCATGTACATCACCTGTCATCCAGTCTACATCATTGGTGATCCAGTCCATGATTCCCAGCTGACGCATTTCCCATTCAACGGTCTGCTCTCTGGATTCAACAGTCTCTTCTACTTCCATTGTAGTATCGATCTCATCGTATCCAAAAATATAGCCACCGGCACACCAGATGCTGAAATTACTGTCCGGACCCGGATCTACAGTGTCACCTCTCTGTGCGATCAGTCCGTCATGGCGTCTCTTGTATTCCTCTTCACAGCCTGCTTTCAGTTTTGTCATAAACATTCTGTGACGGATCAATTCTTTATTTTCTCTTACAATACCAAAGTTATGATACATCAGTCTCATATCTTCACCCGGTGTGGAAATCCAGTCAAATGTGTCATCGATCTTCGCAGTGATTGCATCTTTTACGCTCACTTCTTCAGCGCTTAATTTTGCTCCATCTTCATTTTCATAATAGCCAAAGATCAGGTCTTCTGCATTCCAGATACTGAAATTTTTTACTTTATTTCGATCAAGAAATGTGGTCAGATCCGGCCAGATTTCTCCAAGTTTTTTACGATAGTCGTTCATTTTGCCTGATTTTACTTTCATTGCAAATGCATGTCTTTCCATTATAAAAGGCCTCCTGTCATATGTGTTTGCACCAGGCTTTCCACCTGGATTTATAAAATCAAATTTTCTGATACTGATTTTACCACATCCGCATTCGTAATACAATTTGATTTACAGTAAAATATTACCTGTGAAATCTTTTTGAAAATTCTTTTATTCATGAAACAGAATCTGTGAAAAATACCGCACCATTCCGTCATCTGTCCAGCAGAGCATCCCGGCTGCATCTGCCATTTTCTGCGCATCTACACAATATGCAGACATACAGGAATTATGCTTGTACGGTCCGGCACTCATGATCAGGATATCTGTTTTGCCCTCTGCTTTCATCTTCTCTGCAAGTTCTTCAGTCATTTTGTTCTGCAGTAACTTGTCCTTCTTGTACTGTGCAGAATCATGCATGTCTTCCTGCATGGTCTGCAGCACCAGCGTCTTTTCATACTGTAGTGCACGTTGTTTCATCTCTTCTGCTGTTCCGCTCTCCGGAGGACAGGCCGGATTTACATTATAGCAGCCACACAGGTTTTCTTCACAGAATGTCCGATATTCCGGCACAAAAACAAGCTCTTTTGTATCCATAACAGCAGCTCCCGAAAATCCCAGGAAAATTGCCTCTTTCACCAGATTCATATTAAACTCTCCCTTCTGTTGTTATTCATAGTCTTCTATTATACACATCAAATAATTTCCTTCTATTATAATGCCACAAAGTGAATTTTGTTGCAATCTTTCAAAGACATGTTATGATTAGCATAAAATACAATTTTACCAGAAAGGACTGCCCATGTACCGTATTTTCATCGTAGAAGATGATGAGATCATCTCCAACCTTCTGAAAAAGAATCTCTGTTCCTGGGGATATGATGTCTCCTGCGCAGAAGATTTTTCCAATATCATACAGGAATTTGCTCACAGAGATCCGCAGCTTGTCCTGCTGGATCTGAAACTGCCTTTTTATAACGGTTTTCACTGGTGTGAGGAGATTCGTCGGATTTCCCAGGTACCGATTATCTTTATTTCCTCTGCATCTGACAATATGAATATGGTCATGGCAATGAGCCGTGGTGCAGACGATTTTATTGCAAAACCATTTGATCTGGATGTGCTGACTGCCAAGATTCAGGCAATCCTGCGCCGTACCTATTCCTTCGGAACTCCGGGAAATGTCCTTGAACATAAGGGTGCTGTCCTGAATCCTTCCCGCTGTACCCTGACCTGGAACGGTCATGATATTGACCTTACGAAAAACGAACTCCGCATTCTGGAGATACTTCTGGAACATGCCGGAAAATCAGTCTCCAGAGATGCCATTATGACAAAGCTCTGGGAAAGTGACAGCTTTGTTGACGACAATACCCTGACCGTAAATATCACCCGTCTGCGCAAAAAACTGGAAGGGGAAGGGCTGAAAGACTTTATCATCACCAAAAAAGGACTTGGATACATGGTATAATGTGCAACTTAAAAGCACTCACCCTATGAAGGATTACTTTATGAAATTATTTCTGGATTATCTGAACAAAATAAAACTACAAATCTTACTGATGCTTTTTCCGACGATACTTACAGGAATGATCTTCCTTCTGTACCAACTTCCACTGGAACCCATTCTGTACATTGCGGTCCTCTGGATTCTGACCGGGCTTGGTACGTGTGCTTTCGGCTTTCATAACTACCAGAAGAACATTCATAATCTTCAGATTATCTCTGCAGCACCGGATATTAATCTATCCCGTATGGATGCTCCTTCCAACGAAGCCGATGCTCTTCAGCAGGAGATCATGCACAGCCTGAACCGAATGCGAATAGATGCTGAAACTGCTAACCAGAAGACACTGGAAGAAATGACTGATTATTACACGATGTGGGCTCACCAGATCAAGACACCAATTTTTGCTCTGCGTCTGCTCCTTCAGGAAAATCCGACAGTGAATAAAGAAGCTCTCACTGAACTTTTTAAGATTGAACAGTATGTAGAAATGGTTCTGGGTTATCTACGCACAGAAGATATGTCCTCGGATCTGAAACTTTCACGCTGTGCCCTTGATTCGATCATCCGTGAACAGATACATAAATATGCCGGAATCTTTATTTCAAAAAAACTGTCTCTAACTTATGAAGGAATTTCAAAGAATGTCCTGACCGATGAAAAATGGCTTGGTTTTGTAATTGGACAAATTTTGTCAAACGCACTCAAATACACCCGTACCGGCGGGATTCGTATTTCTTTGAAAGATGTCCCCGGTAACTCACAAAATACAGAGGATATTTCAAACATGATAAGCCCATCTCCCGTTACACTTATAATCGAAGATACCGGCATCGGTATCCGCAAGGAAGATCTTCCACGTATCTTCGAAAAAGGCTACACCGGAGTCAACGGGCGTGAAAACAACCGTGCAACCGGTATCGGTCTGTATCTCAGCAAGAAAATCATGAAACGTCTCGGTCATCGCATCTATGTAACTTCCGAAGAAGGCAAAGGAACAAAAGTATTCCTGGAATTTTCCCAGAATGTCCTGACCATGTATTAATTAGAAATATCCTAGGAGTTTATGCCTCCATTCGAAACGACCTTACAGAAATGTAAGGTTTTTTCATATAATGTAACCTGTTTCGATGGCAGAAGCCGTAAAAAATCCTTATACTTACGGTATCAATTAAAAGAAAGGAGCCCCATTTATGGCTTTGCTTGAAGTTACAAATATCAAAAAAATATACAGTACACGTTTCGGGGGAAACAAGGTACAGGCGCTTTCAAATGTTACATTTTCTGTAGAGGAAGGTGAGTTTGTCGCGATTATGGGGGAATCTGGTTCCGGTAAGACAACCTTGCTGAATATTCTTGCGTCTCTGGATCGTCCGACATCCGGAGAGGTTCTTCTGGAAGGAAAAAATATCGTATACCTTACAGAAAAAGAAATATCAGCATTCCGAAGGAAAAATCTTGGATTTGTTTTTCAGGATTTTAATCTGCTGGATACCTTCAGCCTGAGAGATAATATTTATCTTCCACTTGTTCTTACAGGAGAAGATTATCGTGAGATGGAACAGAAAATCCGTCCGATTGCGCAGGCTCTTAAGATCACAGAGCTTCTGGATAAATTTCCATATGAAGTTTCAGGTGGTCAGAAACAACGTGCTGCTGTTGCAAGGGCGTTGATTACGAATCCCAAACTGATTCTTGCGGATGAACCGACGGGCGCACTTGATTCAAAGGCGGCATCAGCACTTCTTTCCGTATTTGGTGAAATCAATGCAGAGGGACAGACAATCCTCATGGTCACACACAGTGCACAGGCAGCCAGCCATGCGTCCAGAGTTCTTTTCATCAAAGACGGAGAAGTTTTTCATCAGATATACAAAGGCAGTAAATCGCGTCAGGAAATGTATCAGATGATCGCGGATACGCTTACGATACTTACGACAGGTGGTGAGCAGCATGCATAAGGGAATTTTTTCCAGACTTGCAAAACAGAATATCCGAAACAACAAAAGCACATATATTCCATACATAATCACCTGTATTTTCTGTATTGCAATGATTTATATGATGGAATTTCTGCGTGACTGCCCGACACTGGATCAGGCAGTGCGTCAGGCGGATGAAGTGCGTATGATCGTGTTTACAGGAGAGATAGTCGTAGAGATCTTCTGTATTATTTTTCTGATCTACAGTAATAGTTTTCTAATGAAGAGAAGGCAGAAAGAGATAGGTCTTTATAATATTCTTGGACTGGAAAGAAATCATATCGGCATTGTACTGTTACTGGAAACGATTTTTACAACGATCCTTTCCCTCACTGGTGGAATCGCAATCGGAATCCTTGCCAGTAAACTGTCACTTCTCCTTCTTCTGAGACTGCTGCATATTCCGGCAGTACTTGGATTTTATATTTCCACAAAGGGAATTATTACTTGTCTTCTGATGTTCGGTGCCATTTTCCTGTTGATCCTTCTTCTGAATCTCAGAAGGATTCATTTAAGCCGTCCGGTAGAATTACTTCGTGGCAACAACACGGGAGAAAGAGAGCCGAAAGCAAAATGGCTTATGGCACTGCTTGGTTTTATCTGTCTTGGTATCGGTTATTACCTTGCCATCACAACAGAATCACCAATTAAAGCAATCTCAATCTTCCTGCTTGCCGTAATCCTTGTTATGACAGGAACCTATCTGCTTTTTACTGCAGGCAGTATTGTAATTCTGAAGTTTCTTCGCCGCAGAAAAAGCTTTTACTACAAGACTGGAAATTTTATCAGTATTTCCGGTATGCTTTACCGTATGAAGCAGAACGCTGTCGGGCTGGCCAGCATCTGTATCTTAAGTACCGGAGTTTTGCTCATGATCTCCATGACTGTCTCTATCTATTTTGGTATGAATGATATCATGGTAAACCGTTACCCATACGATACCGATATCTCCATTACCGGTGTCGGTGAAGAGGAATGCCAGACTGCAATAGAAACATTTGAAAAAGCAATTTCTGACAACAAGGTTCCTGTAGACAAAAAAGCCGAAGAAATTTATCTCACAATCATCAGTCGTATAGATCACGGGCAGATTCAGATTGCTGAGCCAGGTACTTTAACGGAGTCTGGTTCTGTACTAACTCTTTCTCTTCTTCGTCAATCCGAATATAAGAAACTTACCGGTACAGATCCGGTATTACAGGATGGAGAGATTCTTGCATGGGCTTCAAAGATGACTGAAAAACCAGATTCTCTCACAGTCAATGATTCTGTTTTCTCTGTGAAAAATGGCTGGAGAATTCTCCTCTGACCTGCGGTCGCGATATCGTCTATAGAAATGCAGTATTTGTTGTCACTGATTCTGATTTTGAAAAGTTTGATAGAATGCGAACAGAAATGTATAAGAATACCTCAGCTACCCCTGCTGGACAGGATCTGACCGTTCATCTTGGTCTGGATATCACCGGCTCCGATGAAACAAAAATTGCCTATGGTACACCGGTACTGGATGCAATAAAAGCTCTGCAAGATAATGGACAGCTGTCGGATAACTCCTGGATCACTTCCGGAATCCGTGCACAGGAATATGATTCCTACTACGCAGATAACGGTTCCCTTCTGTTCATCGGAATTTTTCTCGGATCACTTTTCCTTCTCGGTACAGCGATGATCATCTACTACAAACAGATCTCGGAAGGATATGAAGACCAGAATCGTTTTGAGATCATGCAGAAAGTAGGACTGAGCCATCGCGAAGTCAAAAGCTCAATCCGACGTCAGATCCTGATGGTATTTTTCCTTCCGCTTCTCATGGCAATGCTTCATATTTCCATGGCATTTCCACTGATCCGCCGGATGCTCCTGCTGTTCGGCATGACAAATACCAGATTGTTCATCGGCTGTACCGCCGGTACGGTGCTGATCTTTGCACTGGTATATGGCCTGATCTATCTTATGACCGCAAAATCGTATTATCATATCGTAGAACGGAGATAACAACATATAAAGTAAGCCCCTCACTTGCAGAATCTCATCTGTAAATGAAGGGCTTATATCATTTCATAATTAATCTAATTTCAAGATCAGATATTCAGAAGGTCGCTGAATACTTTCAATGCTCCGTCTGTCTCGTGTGCAAGAACACGTTTTGCAAGGACTTTACCAAGCTGAACGCCTTCCTGGTCAAAGCTGTTTACATTCCACAGGAATCCCTGGAACATAACTTTATTTTCGAAGTGTGCAAGGAGTGCGCCAAGGCTTGCAGGATTTACCTGGTCACCGATGATGATGCTGGACGGACGTCCGCCTTCGAAGTTCTTATTGCGATTGTCATCTGCTTTACCGCATGCAAATGCAACGATCTGAGCTGCAACGTTAGCGCAGAGTTTCTGCTGGCTTGTGCTGTCCTGAATCACTACATCTGTACCCATCTGGTTGTTCTTAAATCCGATAAACTGAAGCGGTACGATATCAGTTCCCTGATGAAGAAGCTGATAGAAGGAATGCTGTCCGTTTGTTCCTGGCTCTCCGAAAATAACCGGTCCTGTCACATAATCTACAGGCTCACCGAAACGGTTTACAGATTTTCCGTTGGATTCCATATCAAGCTGCTGTAAATGTGCCGGGAAACGGCTCAGTGCCTGTGAATATGGAAGAACAGCTGTGCTTGGATATCCGAGGATATTTCTTTCATATACACCGATCAGTGCATCCAGCATAGCCGGATTCTGCATAACGTCTTCGTTCTTTGCAAGCTTGTCTTCTTCTGCTGCACCTTCAAGGAATTCTGCAAATACTTCCGGTCCGAATGCCAGAGATAATACAGCACCACCAACTGCAGATGTGGAAGAATAACGTCCGCCGATATAGTCATCCATGAAGAATGCTGCGAGGTAATCATCGCTCTTTGCAAGAGGAGATGTCTCACTTGTAACTGCGATCATATGCTTGGAAGCATCCAGACCTGCATTCTTCAGAGCATCTTTTACAAAAGATTCGTTTGTCAGAGTTTCAAGGGTTGTACCTGATTTGGAAACCAGTACAAAAATGGAATGTGCAACATCGATAGAATTCAGAACTGCTGCCGCATCATCCGGATCTACGTTGCTGATGAATTTTGCTTCCATTTTGAATTTGTCGTTTTTCTTTGCCCAGTTTTCAAGTGCAAGATACATTGCACGAGGACCAAGGTCACTTCCGCCGATACCGATCTGAACAACAGTTGTGAATTTTTCTCCTGCTGCGTTTGTAATCTCACCTGCATGTACTTTATTGGCAAAGTCAGCGATCTTCTGCTGCTGTTCTACATAGAAAGCACGTTTGTCAACACCGTCAGCTGTGACAGTATCACCAAGCTGTCCACGTGTCAGCTGATGAAGAACAAGACGTTTCTCACCTGTATTGATCATTTCGCCATTGTAAAGAGCTGCGTATTTTTCAGTAAGCTGTGCTTCTTTTGCCAGTTTTTTAAGACCTTCCAGCACTTCATCATCTACCTGCTTTGCAGCATAGTTATATGCAAGACCAGCAGCCATCGGTACACTGTAGTTCTTTACACGTTCTGCACCATTTTCTCCGGTCATGGCTTCTACAAGGTTTACTTTTTTTACATTGGAAAGCTCTTTAAATGATTCAAGAGTATCCAGGTTGTTCCAGGTAATCATAATAAGATTCCTCCTTAAAATTAAATGTTCCCGCTGTTTCAGGATTCGTTTCAATCCCTTTGATTATAATATCAAACGAATGTAAATTCAAGTCTGCAAAGAAGGATATCTTACTCTACTCCAACACAATATCCATCTCATGCCAGGCTTCGCCGCCCCACACAGAATCGCCGATTCCATGGTCTTTAAAGCCAAATTTCTTATACATCTCAACCTTATCCGGGAGGCAGGTCAGGATCAGCTTCTTTCTTCCCTTAACCTGTTCTCTTTCCTTATATTGTTCCATCAGTTCTCTTGCCAGTCCCTGGTGTTGGTGCTCCGGCAGCACATCCAGTCCAAGGAGCATAATATTTGCTCCAGCCGGATCATGCAAGTCAGCATTCGTAAAAAAGTCATCCGTCAGGTGTTCCCGATTCGTTGCCAGACCATTCAGAAAAGCTGCCATCTTTCCAGTTTTTCGGTCCACTGCCACCAGAAAAAGATCCGGTGCATT
>ENA-ORVG01001576-ORVG01001576.1-human-gut-metagenome-genome-assembly--contig:-NODE-1576-length-26260-cov-6.903759_pt1 | contig 26260 bp, 15 predicted proteins | sample MGYA00242091_ERZ509233 | MGnify/ENA primary metagenome ERZ509233 (study PRJEB26280, sample SAMEA2338840) | human gut metagenome | biome: human gut; feature: human-associated habitat; material: faeces... | reverse complement strand
GCTGCATATAAAGGGGACGAATACAATGACGCATCGGGAAGCCCTGTCCGCAGCTCATTCTCCTTGCCGATGTTTTTCGCCTTTTCTATAAGTGATTCTCTCACATAAAAGCCGCTCCGTTGGGCATGGATAAAGCAGACATTCACTGCAGAGGATCAAAGGAGGCTTTTATGGGATCTATCTGGTCTCAGACCTGCTCTATTGGGCGCAGGCCGCCCCTCCGGGGGCATTTGAAAACTCAGGCCGCAGTGGTAGGGGCGGGGATGGCCGGGGTGCTGACGGCCTATGCCCTCCAGCAGGCCGGGCTTTCAGTCGTTGTCCTGGAGGCCGGCCGGATCGCCGGCGGGCAGACCCAAAACACCACGGCCAAGATCACCTCCCAGCACGGCCTGATCTATAGCAGGCTGATCCAGTCCTTTGGGGAGGAGACCGCCAGGCGGTATGCCAAAGCTAACCAGGATGCGGTCCGGGCCTATCAGGACCTGATCGACGTCCAAGGCATTTCCTGCGACTGGGAGGAGCGATGTGCCTATCTCTACGGCCCTGACGTCACTGTCTTACAGGAGGAGGCGGAGGCCGCCCGGCGCCTGGGCCTGCCGGCCTCGTTCACCAGGGAGGTCTCTATCCCCATCCCCCACGATGGGGCGGTCCGCTTTGAAGGGCAGGCACAGTTCCACCCACTGAAATTCCTGAAAGTGCTGGCGGACCAGCTGACCATCTACGAGCAGAGCCGGGTCCTCACCGCGGAGGGTGACCTCCTGACCACAGAGCTGGGCTCGGTCCAGGCGGAGCACATCGTTTTCGCCTGCCATTTTCCCTTTGTCAACTTTCCGGGGATGTATTTCGCCCGGATGCACCAGGAGCGCTCCTATGTGCTGGCCCTGCAGGGCGCTCCGCCTGTGGACGGCATGTTTCTGGGAGTGGGACGGGACACCTTCTCTCTCCGCACCTATGGGGAATTGCTCCTGCTGGGCGGCGGAGGCCATCGCACCGGCGAGAACACCGAGGGGGGCCAGTATGACCTGCTCCGGCGGAAGGCCCGGGAGTGGTTCCCCCAGAGCCAGGAGACCGCCCACTGGTCTGCCCAGGACTGCATGCCCCCTGACCATGTGCCCTATATCGGCCCCTACTCCTCCGGCCATCCCGGCTGGTATGTGGCCACTGGGTTCCAGAAGTGGGGTATGACCTCCTCCATGGCGGCCGCCACCCTCCTGTGTGATATGATCCAGGGCAGGGACAACCCCTATGCCGGCCTTTTCTCTCCCAGCCGTCTGGACCCCGCGGCGCTGCCCGGCATCCTGACGGAGGGCGGGCAGGCCGTCAAGAGTATGGTCAAGCGATTCTTCCAGATCCCAGCAGAGGCGGCCAAAGATATCCCGGCCGGACACGGCGGGATCGTGTTCCTCAACGGGAAAAAGGCCGGGGTCTACCGGGACGAGTCGGGGGCGCTCCACCCCGTGGACATCCGCTGCCCCCACCTGGGCTGCCAGCTGGAGTGGGACCCGGACGAGAAGACCTGGGACTGCCCCTGCCATGGGTCCCGCTTCACCCGGGAAGGAAAGCTCATCGACAATCCGGCCACAGGGGACCTAAGCCGTCGGATTGTCAGGGAGCGGGATTAGGGAGGGATCGGCATGGGTGGCCAGTGAAAGAACGGAAAAAGAAGAGCGCCTGAAAACGACCCTGCCCCAATCACGTACGAAAAATAAAACCGGGACAGCCTTCAGATGCGCTCCCATAAGGAAGTAATTTGATTGTCGCAGGGCGACATGGCTGAAAAGTCATGCCGTCCTACCTTTTTCTTGGCCATTCCACAGTCTGATCGTTGCCTGAAAGGTTGACTTCTCCGATGAAGTTCCAGACCAGTTCAATCTTCTGCCTGCATTGGCCGCTGGACTTGTTCGGCATATGGACAATAATTTTCTTTACAACCTCATTGACGATGGCAGGCGTCAGTTCGCAAATGCCCACAGATTTCCGTACAATAGCTGCAAAGCTGTCAAAGCCGACAAAAGCCATCGTGAATAAGAATTAGCAAAGACAGAGGAAACCGTCAAGGGTCAAGATGAACGCTCCGCGCCCTTGACGGTTTCCTCTGTCTTTGCTGTATATAGTAATCAAGCGGGCGCAAGCAGAAACCCGCTTGCGTCCGCTGATATTATGATATTCTGCCTACGCATTTAGAGGGTAGAAAAGCCTGATACTACAGGGCTACTTCGGTGCGTTTTGGTGATGGACATATCTTACCATTCTTACCTCTGTAGCCTCAGTTTGAAATGCGTATAAACTCAATGTGTATCCTAGATAATGTAATACTCAATTTATCATTGTGATTGATGATAGCTGTGCTAACAAATAAGCATCTTTATTTGAATTTTTAACTTCAAGGCGCTCAAGGATAGCTTTCTCTGTCTCTGGACTCCAATATATTTTTAACTTATTCTTTGTGCGGGTGATTGCTGTATAAAAGATGTTATGCGTGATACGTTCTTCTGATTCGTTTGTGATAACAATTTTTACCGAGTCATATTCTAAACCTTGAGCTTTGTGGATAGACACGGCATACGCAACTTGAAATGGTACAACTGTGGAGTTGTTATCGTCATCATCTTCATCGGTACTTCGAAATTTATTAACACTGAATGAGATAACGGATTTTCCTGCTTCAGACTCTCCAATAAGTTCAAAGTCATAGTCCCACGCGTCTATCTCATTTATGGATTCCTCAAGCTCAATATCAAACCAAATTTGCTGTTTTTCCGGATGAATCTCAACAATTCGACCCTTTGTGTTGTTATGAATCAATGGAGAAAAGATATTTGACTCATTAAACAGAACTGGATCACCAATCTTATATGTGTTGATTCCCCATACAATACCTTCATTGGGATTGCTGTTCTGCAAAAAGCGGTTAATATTGTTAATTCCATAGAGGCCATCGTAATTTAAACAGAGAATAATTTCATCGTCGTTGCTATGTTCAAAAATGGATTCATCAAGTCTTGCGACGTAGCCGTTTTTCACTAACGGTTCTAAAATTGCATCATCGAGTCTGCGTACGCGATCCCACACAGTTAGCAAATCTTGGTTAGTGGTTCTGTAGGGATACGTTAATTCAAACACAGAAGTCGTAGGTACAAACTTTCGCGCAATGCTAAACCAATTTCCAAAGTAAATGGATTCTATCTGATACACATCACCTACTAAGACCAAGAGTTTAAAGTTGGCCTTTTCAAGTACTTGTCTCATATCGTTGTTGCTTACGGTGCTACACTCATCGATAAATAATATATCGCACTCAGTATTGAGATTTCCATTTGATAAAAACTTAGCAATAGTATTATATTCACTGTTACCCACAGTTACTTTTCTTCTCATATTATCCACAGCAGGATGAGTATTTGCTAAAAAAATCTTATCCCTTTCGCCCCAGAAATTTGCTATATGATTAATTAGGGTAGATTTACCTGTCCCGGCAGAACCATATACTAATGCGACATGTGAATTTTCAAACATGTGGCGAAGTGCTTCTTTTTTGCCATCATCATCAATACTGTATGACTCTCGAGAGAGCCATGAATCAACAGATGCGGTATATTGAGAAACACCAGACGAGGAAAGTTGTTGCAGCTTTTCGATGATTTCAGTGCTATCCTCAGCATATTCCTTGACATAAATATGGCCTTTATATTCTTCTAACCTACGTCCAGTATGCTTATAGTAAATAGCAGCGTTATATTTCCGAATCAACTCATCAATGTTCTCAAACCCTTCTATTTCAGCTTTAGGAGTGAAAAGCTTTCCTTCTATCTCGGTATTGTTCTTAATATATCGTGCAAATAATTCATGCTCACGACCAGAAACGGGAATTGAGTTAAACAAGTCATATATCCTCGGATTATGTTGGCGAAGAGAAGTACAATAAGGCATGCGGTCAAAAGGTATGCAGCCATAGTTTAGATAAAGGTTTGATAAGCCGTCACACCGCTTATTCCAGTACTGCCATTTGATAATACGATTGTTCATCTTATACAACAAATAGCGTAATACATTTGAGCCAGCCTTATCACTCAAAATGATTTCTCGGCATTGATCCAGAAGTTCATATATTTTAGTCGACTTAGCTTGCGAAGTGATATGACTTTTTATAAAATCATAATAATCCTGATCGCTACTTACAAGCTCTGTCAAAGGCATTTTGACAGTTGAGAGAAATCGCATCAGTTCCCTATATTCAATAGAGTTAGTGCTATGTTTCACTCGCGGTCCAAAAATTTCAGAAAGGTTATCCCATTCACACGGACGAATAGATACTTCATAACCGTCTATTATTAAAATAGACATATCCTTGTCCAAAATACGAATTGTATCATTATGAATGGAAAATTTTATAGCATAGTTATCCATAATTTCATGACGAGTAAAAGCAATTACTCGATCAAATTTACTTGTATTAGCCGTCGCAGCAGTAAATGTAACCTCATAATATATCTTTTGATTTATAAAGAAAGGTTTAATTTTCTGAACATAATAGCGATCGTTATACGTGACTGCATAGCTAAACTTGCTTGGCGACTCAATTCTCTCTGCAATTTTCGTGTAATAATCGGATAACTCGGTATCAGTGTTTAGAGGAAAATCCTCTAGATTTTCTAGCACATCCAGATTGTGCGTCTGTTTAAGATAAAATTTTATTTTAAGCAGATGCTCATAATATTTGAGCATAAGTCGCTCAGAGCCATCTTTGTCTACCGTGTAGTGTGACACAGACTTCTGGAGCAGTTCGTGAAATCTATATAAAAAGCGCAAATTTCCATGACGCCGTATATCTTTTAGGGCAGCAACATTGAGATCGTAATCATTAGGATTAACATCAGCGCCATTAGAAAACGCCTTGATGGCTACATATTCCACAAAATTCCGAATATGTCCTAAAATATTTTGACTCAAAAGTCCGCGCTCGGTTGAGCCGAATCGTGCAATGTTATCACAAATCACTTCACTCGCATCCAAAATAGTCTTGTCAATTCTTAACAATGTTACCATCTCCTTTTATTTGGGAAATCAAAGTTATATCCCATACCATTTTACACCTTTCTACTCAGGTCGTAAATCCGCCAAATTTCGAGTAACATTATTCTGAGCCAAGACCTTTGGACAGACTAAAAATAAAAAGAGCCGGCGTGTCATTTCACTGTGAAATAACTCGCCAATTCCTTTTGAGTAACTCTGTTTGTCAGCCGTTAAGTTTAATTCGTTTCTGTTACTTCCTTATTGGCGTTCATCGAAACACCTTATCTCCAAAACAATGTATAAAAATCGCCCCTCAAAAGAAGCCAAAACAGCTTCTTTTTGAAGGGCGATTCGGCTTGTGTACCCGCTTTTTGTGTAAGTCGCTATTGCATTTCCATTTTGCAACGCGTCATTCAAACATCCTTGCATATATTATATTCATCAATATTTTCATTGATTTCAAATGCTTTATCAACATATCCACCTACATCTGCAATAAAATCACACCACTTAACACAATACATATAACTTGATTCTCCATAATAAACTGTTGATCCCATATTGCATTCTTTTACATCTGGATTTTTATGATTAAACATATTATTCTTCATGATAGAAAAAAGAATATCTGTATTGTAATATGTACATGATGAGGTGCAACAGCTTTTTTTACCAGTAAAATAAGAATAGGAACCAGACATATCAGGAATAACAACGGCTAATAAGGCGTTACTCCTACTCTTAACAGAATTACCATTTTTATCTTTTCTTGACGTCTCTTTCAATGAATATGAAACTTCCCTAGGAATCCACTGATTAGACTCAGTTTTCCAGTTTTCTTTCATGTTGGGAGAAACCATAATAATTGTTAGCGTGCTATCATAAATACGATTTTTAAGTTTTTCCCAAATTGTATCTTCCGATAATTGCGATAGATCGTCCCCATCTGACTCCCCCTTATAAATATCATCTGTGCTATCAAAGTACTTTTGCAATTCATCAACATAATCGCGAGCTGTACACGTTCCCAATGCCCCAATGTAGTCATTATCTGAGGTCAATTTGTACACATTAGAATCTGCATACTTATAGGAAACAAATATTTTTCTTCCCATTCAACATTCTCCTTTTGTAATTATTATTACAACTAATGTGATTACTAAGGCAAGCAAAATATAAAACGGAACTTCCGTAATAGAAAACACACTTTGAATATAATAAGTTTTATCTTTATAATTGGAGCGAGGTGGTCGCATCTCAAAATCCGTTTCAGAAACATCTTTTTGTTCTCTATACAAAACTCTGTATTTCCGTTCCAATTGAAGGTAGTACGCATCAAGTCCCCAAAATAACAGTATTGGCGGATATGCTACAAGAAAAAAGAATTGATTAGTCGTTTGAACAGATAAAGCTAAAGCACCTACAACTAATGTAACTGACCATCCTTTTAGTGAAAAAGAATTCTGCGCCATTCTTGTAATAACAGCTTGTATCATTTCTAAATGTTTAATTTTCGCATCTGAAAAAACGCTCATTATTTTCCTCCAACAAGCCAAGTAATTCTAATATTTATTATAATTCACTGAGCAACACCGCCATAGCGCGTGCCCATTTTGCCAATGATTCCTTGTTTCTTGGTGATGTAATTTTATCAAACAGTTCTTCAGGAAAATCTTCTGTTGTATCGCTATTGGCAAATATGTCAAACTCCAAAACGCCAATTATGCTTTTTGAGTCGGCCTCATCTGGGGAAAAAATAGCAGTAGACACGATCCCTCTTAAATTTGAGGGAACATCAAGTCGGTATTCCAAGGATCTATTCCGATGATCATCCTTAGAAATTCTAATAGAAAAACACGGATCTATATGTTTTTTGCCGGAAAAATAATTTTTTCCTACATCTCCAAAAGTCAGAGTCCTATGATTTCTGATTGCGGAATTAACAGTATCATTTGTGAAGTACGGAGTTCTTCTTTCATTTTTAAACGGGACCTGTATCATACCACAGATAGACCAATCTCGTGCATCACAATCCACAAATAATAAATCTAAACAAGCCTTTAACAAATTATCGAAAATACTTTCCCTCTTCGCTTTCAAAGCACGTCGTGGATATCCAATTAAAATAATTTCCAAAACCACTAAAAAAGCTAGAAAAATAAATAGAATCCAATTAAAGAAATCATCATTACATAGTTCTTCTACAAATAGTCCTAAAACAACTCCTGCAATTGTTGAAATAGCAGAGTTTATAAATGGTATATATCTTTTTAATATCTTTCTCATTATAATTCTCTCCTAATTTTTTCTGATATAATCAAGCAGTTGCGTAACCGAACGAAAAAAGCATTTCACGTCACAATGGTGTTTAACAAAATCCGCTTTGGTTTCTACGCCAGAAAGCACTGCATAAAAATCCACTTTTGCATTTTGAGCGGTTAACGCATCAACAACACAATCGCCGACATATACAGTGTTTGAATAATCTAAACCAAGTAATTTTATGGCTTTATCAATTGGTTCTGAGTTCGGTTTTTGGTGTTGTACGTTATCTTCTCCTACAATAACATCAACAAATTCTCCGCAGTTATATTTCTGCAAAATTTTTGAAACAGTATTTTTATCCTTCGATGTAACAATGCCAATCGAGCATTGATTTATTTTCAGTTCCTTAAACAAATCGATTACCGAATCATATAAATATGAATATTTCACCATTACTTCTTTTGACGTAGCCATAAATTTACGTTGGAACAACAGATAATCGTAATCTGAGTATCCGCCACTTAATTCCACAAAGGCATTAAACAAAGATTTGCCAATTGTCTTTTTAATTTCAGATGGATTAATATAATCTATTCCGATAGCTCTAAATGCCTCATTAAATGACATGATTATTCCAACAGAAGAATCTGCAATTGTGTAATCAAAATCAAACAAATAAGTATTATAAAACTTCATAGCATATTCCACACATTTTCATAATCACAAATGCAAGTCAATATAACGCATTTGTTTTAGCACATCAATAAAAATCTTTGTTTTAGAATACCATCATAGTTCCATAAAAACAATCAAAGTTGTATTTTTAGCAGCTTTAATTACATTTTTAACATTGCAAACATCAACAAGATTTGCTATTAAATGACAATATTATGTTGTAACTTCATTTTACCAGAAATCTGCAAACCATGCCTCTTTTGTTTTTGCAAAACTTAGGTAGTGTCAAGGAAATTTCGCAAATTGGTTTGCAGACCCTGGATGAGTGTGAAGTCAGCCAGCAATGAAGGCGTTCTCAACGGCAGCTTCCAGGTGCTTCATGTTCATGCACTTCTTGTTGCCCCACTGGGTACCGGCCACATGGCGCAGACCAGCATGAGGGCAGAGTTGCCGTCCGGGAAACTACCCACTACACGAGTGCAGCGGCGGATCTCCTGGTTTGGTCTCTCAATGACATTGTTAGTACGAACGCAGGTCCAATGTTCACTGGGAAAATTGCAGTAGGTAAGCGTTTCCTCAATGCCATCCTCCAGCTTTTTGGCATCTTCTTTCAGCTTCATAGAGCGCAATTCTTTTACCATGGCTCGGGATTTCTCACGGGCAGCTCTCTTGCTTTCCTGAGCGTGGATCGCCTTGAGCATCTTTGCCACCAGCTTTACCTTGGAGCGAGGCGTTACGGAGAACACATTGCGGTAAAAGTGTACGGTACAATACTGATACTTGGATTCGGTGAATACTTCTCCCACGGCCTCCAGCATACCAAGACACTTGTCGCCAACCACCAGTTTAACTCCATCCAGGCCACGACCACGCAGCCACTGGAATAAACTGACCCAACTGGCCTTGTCCTCTTTCATGCCCTCGGCGACACCTAGAACTTCACGGCATCCGTCCTCATTCACCGCAATCGCCACCAGAATAGCCACAATTTCAAACTCTCCGCCCCAGTTACGGCACAGACAGCTCCCATCCACATAGACATACGGATAGCGCCCACCTTGCAGAGGGCGGTTCCGCCAATCCTCAATGTGGACATACGCTTTCTTGTTCAGCTTACTGATGGTGGCCGGGGACACCTTGCTACCCCAAAGAGCCTCAGTAATGTCTTCCACCCGCCGAACAGATACGCCGGCCAAATACATCTCGATGAGAGCTTCCTCTACACTGCTCTCCCGGCGACGATACCGCTCAATGATGGCAGTTTCGAATGAAGAACCTTTGAGTTTCGGCACCTTGAGGGTCACATCCCCCGAGGTGGTGGTGAGCGTACGGCTGTAATGGCCGCTCCGGTAGCCTTGCCGTTGTTCGTTGCGCTCATATCGGGCCGCCTGGGTCAGCTTCTCCGCTTCGGCCTCCAGCATCTCGTTGAGGGTTTCCTTTACGCTACCTCGCATCAGTTAGGCCCTTGATTACTGCCGTACAATCTTTTCGGACATGGTTTGCTGTCTCCTTTCTGAATGGTGTGTCGTGACTTCATTCTACCAGACTTTGCAAACCGTGTCTCTTTTTATCCGCTTTTTAATTTGCGAAAAATATTATACTTTATCTACCTTATCGCCTTAATTATACAAAGGAGGTCTTTTTTTCTTCAATCGTCGCTATCGCTTTTTCTCTCCACCGGCTTAGCCGGTGGTTGTCAATACAAATCAAAAAGTCTGGATGGTTTTACGCCATCCAGACTTAAATTCAGCTTCTGTTAAATGACTATTAAACTTGACCCATTCAGTTAATGATATTTCAATGATTATTTCACCACAACATAATTTTGATAAAATTTAAAACCTACTAATCTTTCCTTCTGTTCATTACTTCTGAATGAAGGATAACTAAGAATTATCTTGCAAAAACTATTTATTATGCTAACTAATAAAATTGGAGGATTGCTATGGTTAATTTACATGAATTTCAAGGCAAAACAATTGGCATAATTTACACTTTTGAAGGGGAAAATGCACCAGGTTTTAAACATTATCATATTTGGCAAAGTGATATTATTGCTAAATGGCTTGAAGCAGTTCAAGACTTAAAGTGCCGACCGCTAATTTTAGATGTAAGGACTTTTGTACAAAAAGCAATTTGTGGTACATTGCCGACGATCGATTATGTATTAAACTTAAATTGCGGGGGTATTGAATTATCTCCTATGGCAGTCGTACCCTCAATCTGTGGCTTCCTACATATTCCTTGTATCCCGTGCGATTCCGTGGCAATCTTGTCTGGCGAGAATAAATTAATATCAAATCTACTTGCGAAAGCGATCGGGATTCAGGTTCCCAAAACTCTAAGCGCAGATGACAAAACAGGAATTTTCCGTCCCTTAAATTTGGGCAGCAGTATTGGTGTAAAGCGTGGTCCCAACAATCAAATAGATGGAATATATCAAGAGTTTATTCCAGGATATGACATCACAACACCGATTGTATACAATCCTGCTATCGAATGCATGGATTTCATGCCTACTGTAGTTTATATATCTGAAGAAGATAATGTTGATTGGTTCCTAAACGAGGATAATAAAAGCTCCAGACAAGGCTTTGAGAGACAAACTTTATTCAATTTGGATTTGCAATTAAAAGAAAAATATTTGGAGTTAGTAAAAAGTGCATCTATTAATACATTTTGCCGTATTGATGCAAGAATAAAGTGTGATTCAATTGAAGGGTTTAAAAAATTTTATAACAGTCCTCTGACATTGGATGATGTTTATTTTATTGAAATAAATCCGATGCCTACAGTCTGGATAAACAACGCCTTTTCTCATTCTTTTTCGGAAATTTCTTCTGTATCAAGTTTTCGTCCATTCTTAGAAGAATTAGGGGAGTTTGTCCCTAACTGTACTCTTCACAATTTTCTATTATGTCTTGGAATGGCAGCAAATCAAAGCCAAGTAAAAAAATAAAAAGGATTTAGCCCTGTCTGTTCAATAAAATCTTTGCGTCGTCCTGTAACTACTGTAACATCATATGGAAAATTGCATCTGCTTTTTATGTCAAATCCAAACTCTTTATCAAAATAATCTAGCTGCAGCAACAGTTGTCCACTTCCCATAGCATTTGAACTTAGTCCATTATTTATTAAATTTACAATATCATTTTTATTTAATATTTCTTCAGCCCATTCTTTATTACACTTTGCTGCAATTATTAAGAGGTTCATGATATATCTTGAAGAAATAAATGGCAACTGACCGTTTTTTACCATACCGTCGTATATTTTTTTAATGGTGCATGATATTTCTGTGTATTGGATATTATCACCGTAATATGACTTGGTAATTAGTTTATTGCAAAGCATAGCGTAATTTTGAACTTGACGATCACTCGTTTGAGAATATTCGTCGCCGTGATTAAACATTTCCAACGCTTTATCAGGATTGCCAGTCATTAAATATGCTACTCCTGTATTATTATAAAGATGTGGCATTCCTGTCAACCCAGGAACATCATAAATAGCTTCTCCTAACATGTCTGAAAATTTAATAGAATGAATATTGCCGCTATCAAATTGTCGCACAAGCATATTGTTTTTACAGTAAATAGCGTTATCTGCCATTTTATTCTTTTTGAATATTTCATATGCTTTTTGCAATTTTTGTGTTTCATCCGAAATTGATTGGTGTGCAAAAAAATAAGCATACTTATATACATAAGCGAGCAAAATTTCATTATCCAGTTCTCTTGCAAGATGGTATGCATCATTTATATCATTTCCGCCTGTATCATTGCAGAAAACCTTAAATAATTTTGCGATACACAAAAAATTCTTTTTAAGTATATCATCGTTGGTAGAAGATGTATGGAGTATTTCCAAATCATCAATGCATTCGTCTAGATAATTTTTAATCTCTTCTTTTTCATCGCAAATCAAATTGCTTCTATATCTTAATAAACGTGGTGCAAATAATTTTACTATAGAATTTTCAGACCATTGTTTATTCACCAAAATATCATGCTTGGTTTTTGAACATGTACTAAAGGCTTGCGTTGCAAAGGAATTAATAAAACCGTCTATATCATCTGCGCCGTTATTAATTACCTTACAAATTTCTGTTTGACCATTATTTCGAATGAATTTTATATTCGTTTTATCAGGGCAATCAGACAATAACTCTTTTGCCCTATCAAAATTGTTGTCTTTAAGAAGAATTATGATTGTGGGTGCAAGAAAACTATTTTTGTGTAAATTAATTAATTGATTAATATATTTCTTAATGACTTTTCCTTCTTGAATAATAATAGGATCTATCACTTCTGGGCCGGCGGCTTGATGCTCTTGCGAACCAAAAAGCTTATTTAACGCTGTTACAATATCAACAATGCTTACTGGAGTAATTCCTGTAAATCCTATTTTAACCAGTTCAGCAAGTGAAGGAATTTTTTTCTCAATCCAGCTTCGTATTTTATATAATCGCTTTTTGGCAAGTTCATCGGTATCAATATAGTTGGGTTTTCCTTTAAACGATTTGAAATACTCAAGACCTCTGCCAACAACAAATCTTTGCTCTACAACATATATGGTAAAGTCATTTTCATTTTCACGAAACAAATATGTAATGTCTTCCATGATACGCTCCATTCAAAGGTAATATATATGCGAATTACTATAGATAATAGGGCATATTCTTGATTTTTTATAACATAACATCAGACAATAGATAGCTATCGTAAAACAAATTACAGATAATTCTTAGTTATCCTTCATTCACTAACACCACATCCCGAACCGTATTTCATCCAGTGGAGATGTGGCGTAGATTCCATACACTTTTCTATGTATATTAAGCCACAAAACTCAAACATTGTCAATATCAGGAAAAGATAAAATTTATTTGCTGGAGAATCTTGTATATTTAGATTATTTCGTATGAATATATATCGACATAGTCACTTACTTCAGTCATAATAAAAGTATCTTTTTCTGGAGGAAATTCATGTGGATACTTTAAATTATGAAATGGAAAACTATCTTTCTTTTTGCCGTAACAGCAAGGGCTTGAGTCCCCACACCATCAAAGCATATGTAATTGATCTCCGGCAGTTCTGCGAGCAGACGAAAAATGCCGACGTAATTTCTAAAGAAACCATCTGTTGGTATATTGACTGGCTATATCAACAATATAAACCCAAAAGCGCAAAGCGTAAAATTGCTTGTATCAAAGCTTTTTATCGATATATGGAAATAGAAAACAGAATAGAAGAAAATCCTTTTCACAAAATCCAAATTAAGCATAAAGCGCCGATGCTACTACCAAAAACGATCCCATTAAACGATGTAGAAAAAATTTTAAAATATGCATATTTTCAATACAAACAGTCCACGACGCCCTATCAGCAAGAGACAGCATTACGCAATCTTATTGTTTTAGAGCTGATGTTTGCTACCGGTATGCGTGTATCAGAAATAAGCAATCTCAAAATAGAAGATATAAATTTAAAAAACAGAAGCATTCGGACGATTGGAAAAGGGGCAAAAGAACGCATCCTCTATATTGCTAATCCAGACTCGTTTCATATGCTGGAATCCTATACCTCTCAATATCAGCGTGTAGGCACAACTTATATTTTCAATAACCGAAGGAATAGGCGGCTGTCAGAGCAATCAATCCGCAATATGGTAAATACTTATGCAATAGAAGCTGGAATCCAACAACATATCACACCCCATATGTTCCGCCACACTTTTGCCACCTCTCTTCTGGAAGCAGGTGTGGATATCCGGTATATCCAACAGATGCTAGGACACAGTTCTATTTTGACAACACAAATCTATACCTACACTAGTACCGCTAAAATACGCAGCATATTGGAATCCAGCCATCCGCGAAATTCTTTTGTGCTCAAATAGGACGATTGGTTATATAAAGAAGCAATAAAAATATGAAATCAGAATATAAGCTTTTCCCTTTTTACAACTTAACTTTTATTTCACTGTTTGGCTATAGTCCAACAAATAAACTTATTACATTATTTCATTCATCTAAATATGCACTCTTAATTCAGGATATATAACATTTCTGGCAACAACTATATACTCATGAGAAACAGAACTGGATGCTGCTGACAAACCGGTATTCAATCAGTCATCCTAACTCGCATAAATAATCACATTCCCCACGCCGAATACAGTCTCACCTCTTCCTCTGTGGACGCATTCTATAGTCCGTCCTCTCCCAATTCACGGTTATGCGTTGATTTGCCAATAGCCCTTTGTGTCGGAACCCATACGGGTTAATACGCCTTTTTCTTTCAAACCTTTAATCCATATAGAAATAGTTTTCGGGTTGACAGCTAATTTTTCTGATAATTGTTTATAAGTGTATGCTGGATCTTCTCGAAGGAGATGTAATAGTTTTTCTTCTCTTTCATCTAGCTCTGTTACCTTCTCTATTACCTTAGAAGAAGCCACAGAGGTAATAGAGCCCACAATTCTATCTTCAGGTGCAGTGAATTTTATCATAATATCACCTGGATGGATCGTATATTCCGGCTGATACACTCCGTCATCACGGCAGGCATTGCATATCTTTTCAATTCCACGCCCCCAACTCTCGATAAATCCTGCGAGATAGAATGTGTGAGCAATATTTGGATTAAATGGTTTGGAAGCATGTTTGGACATCAGATTTTCCAAAGTCCAATTTTCTGGCAAATGACCGCAGTTTGCGATATACAATTTGTCTTCATATACACTAATCTGAATAGGAATACCAGTTGAATAATCTTTATGGCATAAGGCATTCAGCAGTGCCTCTCTCAAAGCTTCTTCTGGTACAAAATATTTTTCAATTCTCTGCATACCTTCGTAGCTTATTTTGGCTTTCATATATTTTAGATGGATTACTTCTACAATTTTATCAATTTGATCTAGCAAGGAGCCGTGAATCTCATCTTGATACAATAGATCCGCATCATTTTCAAAGTAGCCAATCTTGGCATATGCGCCGAGCTGCCATTTTTCTGGATCATTGCTAAAAAGGAGCATCGCTGCATTGGTGTAGTATCCGCCATGTACCAGGTGGAGTTTTTCCATAAGGACTTCTTTGGATTCTTCCAATACACTTTTGTCGATACGTCCTTTCTTAGCTGCCCACTTTTTAAAACGCTTTACAACACCATCATCAATATCATCAGTTGTAAATGTAGGAAGAGGACTATTATCCCAGGTAACTCCACAGCGTCGGAGGATGAAATTCTCCAGTTCTGCACCGGAAAGCTTTTGATTTGTACTACCGCTACGGTAATAGTAAGAGCCCTTACAAGAGATTGCAATAGGATATGGGGGGACTTTGATTTCGATATATTCTTTCCCATCTTTCTCATGCAAATTGATATCTACAATGATTCCCATTGCATCCCTGATTTTATTGGGCAGATCTTCAAGCAGCTTATATGAATTCTGTAGACCGACAACTTCTCCAGAATCATTTATTCCAATGAAAATGGATCCACCTTGTGCGTTGGAAAAGCCGCAGATCCAAGCAAGATAATCATCTTTCCATTTTTCTTTCCATTCAATATTTTGTTTTTCAACCATTTGCTTTTACCTCTTTGATATATTTTCCACTTTTGATACGCGCATCCGCTGGCTTTTGAGCATCATTAGGGATTAACCAGATATGCCCTTTTTTCTCCACTCCGGGAATACGTCCTTCTGCACACAATATCGCAACGCGCCGCTTTGACAGATTCCACTTTTGTCCCGCTTCAACTGATGTCATATAGTCCATGGAAAGGGCCTCCCTATAATTTCATCTATATTATATTCATTTAAGCGAACAATATCAAGAGAAAAATAAACTGATCAAAATTACAAAGCCTTCCCTTTCATGATTAACAAGCCCTTCTATTTTAGCACTGGATATTCTTTCGTTTATTTAAGTTTCTCTTCAACCTCCAGTTGAACTATGGTTCTTGTCATGCTTATTCAGTGATAAAAACGTTATGGGCCAGGATTTATCCAAGCCCATAACCCTACGCAAAACTCATACAGTTAATTATATTAACCCACTAAAAGCTACATAAGATTCGTCAAATTAGAGCATTATACAGCTCACCAACTAAAAGTCACACTCCATATTCACGCATAATTCTAACTAATTCCTGACGATATGGCATTGATTCTGCCAGTTCCAAGGGGGATTTTCCCCAATCATTTTTGATATTTACTAAAACTTTAGACTGAGAAAACCACAGCACATATAACGGCTTTAGCTCCTGATCAGTATACTTCATATTAATTAGATACTGTAACGCTAGTCTGTTTTTTTTATCAACCTTATTGATATCAACGCCTTCCGTGATTAGCCGCTCACACAATTCAATCGTTTTGGGCAAATCATGGTTAATTCTAGATAGCAATATATGCAATAACGTCTCATTTTCCTCATTGACACCTGTAACTTGTGCACCTTTATCTAACAAGTAATTAGAAATAGCATACCTGGCATCTAAATTGTTATTTGAAATCGAATAAAACAATAACGATTTTCCATCGAATGATTTGTTAACATCTTTTTTAGAGTAAGAACTCAAAAAATCTTCCAAGCCCTTTAATTTTGCTATCATACTTATATTCATCGTTGAATCTCCTATTCATATCTATGACTTCGGTTGTTATTTGGTAACTCCGGTCTATAGTTATTCGGATCATTATACCAATCTAAAAATTCTTCTTTTGTAATGTCACCCTTCATATATGCATCATGCATGTCGGAATATTTTGAACCCGGGATATGTCCCATATCCCACACGCCTTTTCTAGGTTCTCCTGGCGTCCAGTTTATAATATCTCCTGTATTAGGGTCGCGTACTAAACCATCTGGCCCTTTAGCGTTTTCCCAAACTTCTTCTACCACTCCTTTTCTATAAGAAGGACGACTATTAGTATAAGGTTTAGAAGTTATCCCATCCAAGCTATTGTTAATAGCTTTTCCTGATGAAGTAGCTGTATCAACAGCATCATCAGCAGCATTAGCAACCATTTTTCCGGCTCCGGCGAGCGCACCGGCCACCTGCGCAAACTCCAAGCCTGCAGACACTGCCGACAAGCCCATATTGACCCAGTCTTTTTGACTTGCATACAGACCCACATTTACCGTATCAGCCAGCGCACCTACTCCCGGTATGATGCTGACAATCTCAAATACTCCTGCTGCGATGTAAACCTTTTGTGAGCTCATCTCCTCACAAAGGATTCGTCGCTGCTCCTCGATCGCCTCAAGCTGCTGCTTCAGTGCCGTGCGTTCTTCATTTGTACTCGCATTGTTGTAGCGGGTCAGAGTACTGTCGTACACATCATCCAGCGTATTCAGCGTCCGCTTGTTTTCCACTAGACCGATCGAGTTACTCGTGATTTGATCCATTCCGCCGCTGATCAGACTTCTCGGCTGCATCATTTGCTGGGCCTGTGCCACCTGCTGCTCGTATGCAACCTGCCGTTCAATCAGATATTCAGTTTTATCGTCCCATTTTTGGCCAACCCGATTTCCGGCCGCCTTGCCTGACTGCCAGCCGCTCTTCCAGCCGTTTTTCACTGTGTCGTCCGTAAAAATCGCTTTTCCAGCGTTCCACACGCCCTTAGCTGCTCCGGCTACCGTTCCGAAGATTTCCTTAAAGAACATCCCCGTCGGGTCGAAGTAATTCAGTGCATTGTTCAGGCAGTACAGGTAGGGGTTGAACGTATACGGCAGTGTTGCCACACCCAGTACCGGGTCCTTGCTCAAGAACCGCGTGATTGCCGGGCTGTAGTAGCGGCTGCGCAGGTACTGCAGGCCTGTGGACATATCCGTGTACTCCGCGTTGTACCGGTACGGGTTGTATGTCGCCGCTGACTGCGTCTCCTCACCGTAGATGTCATACCTGTATGTTACCACATCGTAACCGTCCTGTCCAGTCAGGCCCGATACCGATCCGCGCCCATCGTACATGTAGTACGTCTTCCGCGCACTCTTCACATCCACGCTGTTGCGCCATACACCGTAGTCATACACATTGCTGAACCGTCCATTGGAACCAAACTCCATCAGCACCTGCGTATTCTCCGCGTTGATGTTGTTGATATATCCCGTCAGCTCATACATCCCCGCCTTGCCGAACGTAATCCCATTGGGTACCAGCAGTGCATCAATAACCATATCCCGGTCATAGGCGTACGAATCCTTAAACTTTACACCCGTATACACATCTGAGGATGTTCCATACCCATTTGTCACATAGCCATCTGAATTGTACGCGTTCAGTGTGAAGATTCGATCCCCGTTCCCGTCGTACAGCGCCGCCATCAACAGGCGGTCCCCCGCCTTGACTGCCTGAAGACGGTTCTCATGATCATAGGTATAGTTTCTCGGATTGATTTTCAGATTTTCTTTTTCCTGCGTCAGATTTCCATTGGCATCATATGTATAGTGGGTCTTCAGCTTCAGGAAATCCACCGTCTTCACACTGTCTACCAACTGATCTGCATCGTTATATGTATGATCCGTATAGTTCATCATCACCGGGCCGTGGTAGTACTCCTCCCGGATCCGGTTCCCCGCAGCATCATACTGGTACTTAGTGGTCGATTCCTCCCACGTGCCCTCACCGTTGATATCCGTCCGCTCATGGACAGACGCGATCTGACCTTTTTCATCATATGTGAATTCCCGCTCGATCGCCGTCACGCCCTGGATAGCGAATTCTCCGGTGATGAAACCCGATGCGTCATACGTGTAGGCGAAAATCGCGTTTTTCGTCTCAACGTCTCCATCAAGGTCGCTGCGCATGTTCTCCACGCGCACCACGTTCCCCATCTCGTCATACTCGATATTCGTGTACGTCTTGTTTGGCCTGTCCATCCGAGTGACCTGATCATTAGCATTGTACGTGTAAGTAGTAGTCTCGCCGTCACGGTCTGTGATTGCGGTCAGGCGGTCCAGCGCATCGTACGTATACGTCACTTTTGTCCCGTCGGGATAGGTCAGCTCCGACAGGTTACCATACGCATCATATGCATACTTGATCTGATACCCAGTGGTCAAATTGACTGCTGTAATCCGGCCTGCCGCATCATACTCATACCCGGTGAAGCCCGCGACATCCTCCATGCTGATCCGGTTCCCGTCCGCATCGTATCCGTACATGCCCTGTACGTCCTCGCCATCGTAGGACTTTTCAATCAGCTGGTCGAGCACGTCATAGTCGTAATCCACCGTAGTGCCGTCCGGGTTGGTGACCGTCTGCAGCTGGGCGTTGACGTTATACGTGAACTGCTTGACATTCCCCAGCGGGTCTTTGACAGAGGTCATATTACCCAACTGGTCATACGTATAGGAAGTTGTCTTTCCATTGCCGTTGGTGAAGGTGGTCAAATTACCCACGCTGTCATAGCCATACTGCGCGGTGACCGTCTCATCCTGTGTGACTGTGGAGATACGATCCAGCAGGTCATACGTATACTGTACCGTACGACCCTCCGCATCCGTGACCGATGCCTGATTGCCGTTGGCGTCATAGGTGTACTGCTCCACACCACTATTGGCTGATGTCACGGAGGTCACATTTCCATTCAAATCATAGGCATATGCAGTCTCATATCCCATGCGGTCAGTTGTACCGGTCAGACGGTTCATGGAATCATAGCTGTAAGAAACTGTCTGCTCCAGCGGATCCTTGACGGAGAGTTGGTTGCCGACTGCGTCATACGTATAGGTATACACTCTGCCGCCTGTCTTGGTAACCTGGGTGATATTACCCAGCGGATCATAGGTGTACTCCTCCGTGCGGCCCACGGGGTCGAGCGTCTTGCTGATCCGGTCGAGCGGATCATATTCATACTGCGTGGTATAGCCCAAGGCGGAGGTCACACTCGCCAAGTTGCCGCGGCTATCGTATGCCATGGAGGTAGTAGCCCCGCTGGGATCAGTGGTACCGGTCAAGCGGTGCATAATGTCATACGTATAGCTGGTGGTTCGATTGGATTGATCCGTCTCGCTCTGCAAATTGCCCGCCGCATCATATGCATAAGTACTGGACAGACCCTCCGGCGCGGTCTGCTGTGTAAGTCGTCCGATGGCGTCATAGGTATAGGTATACTGTGCGCCATTGGCCAGTGTTTTACCCGTCAGGCGTCCGGCTAGATCATATGCATTAGTCGTCTTGTTATCAAGCGGATCCGTTTCACCGGTCTGATAATTATCTGCATTGTATTCGTAAGTATATTCGCCGTTATTCGGAGTGGTGAGCTTAGACAGATTACCTACAGGATCGTACTCATACTGCGTCACATTACCCAGAGCATCTTTTGATTTGATGAGCTGACCATCCGCATCATAGAGGAACTCCTGCACACCACCATCCGCTGCCGTTGTGCTAATAAGGCGCGAAAGCGCATCATAGGTATAGGTGGTCGTGTTACCATTTTCGTCCGTTTCAGTAAGCATATTTCCCATCAGGTCATAGGTATATTTTTTCTGTCCTGATGCTGCATTTGTTACAGAAGTAAGCTGGTCAAGCTCGTTGTATACATATATGTTACTCTCCGAAAGCGGATTGGTATCCTTAGTCAGGCGGCCCACAGCATCATAGGTATACGACCAGACGCGGTGCGCATCATCCTCCTGGGTGAGTAGATTCCCGTTGGCATCATAGGTGTAGGTGGTCACTTTGCCTTCCGGATCTTTGGCGGTGAGCACATTGCCCATGATATCATAGGTATAATAGGTGGTCGTACCATCAGTATTTTTGACCGAGGTGATATTATCACGGTCGTCATATGTGTACTCGGTGGTCTGACCGAGAGCATCCTCTGTCTTGAGCAGGCGGCCTGCCACATCGTATGTATAGGTCATAGAGCTGCCTGTGTTATCCTGGGATTGGATCAGCTGGCCCATGCTGTCATACGTATAGGATACCTCAAACCCTGTTGCCGAGGTTTCCTTAATCAGACGATTCAATCCATCATACTCGTAAACGGATGTGTTTTCACGAGCATCTGTAACAGAAATCTGATTCCCGTTCCCATCATACGCCATGGCACTGCTATTGCCAAGCGGATCAGTTACAGTCTTCGGCAACCCCTGTGCGTTATAGGAATAGGACGTCTGATTCCCATACGCATCTGTAGAAGATATCAGATTTTCGTTTCCATCATATGTATAATTGGTCTCCCCGTCCAACGCATCCGTCATTTGAGATACCAGGTTATAGGCGTTGTATGTGTATTCAGTAACTGCACCATTCGGGGCAGTTTCCTTTGTCACATTACCACTCAGATCATATTCATAAGTTGTCACACGCCCTAATGAATCTGTAACAGTGAGAATGTTCCCATCCGCATCATAGGTGTAAACCGTTTTTCCGCCCATGGCGTCGGTTTCCTCTGTCAAGCGGCCAAGTCCGTCATACGTATAAGTGAGTTCTTCTCCATCCGGTCGAACCGTCTTTACCAGACGGTTCATTTTATCGTATGTATTGACCACCGTACGGCCTGTGCTGTCCGAAATGGTCAGCACATTGCCATTATCATCATAGGTATACGTCGTAACTACACCCGTCAAAGAAGTGGTACCGACAAGGCGGTTCATATTATCATATTCGTTTGTAACGACACCGCCGTTAGGATAATGCGTCTGGAGCAGGTTCCCCACTGTATCATAGGTATACTGTATTACATTCCCCAGCGCATCCGTCTGCTTGGATACCTCGTTAAACCGGTAATCGTACTCACAAGATGTTTTATTACCATTAGCATCGGTTGTGGTGAGCTGATTTCCAGTATTATCATAGGTATAGGCAAGGGTGTTTCCGTCACCATCTTTAACAGAATTGAGATTGTACATACTGTCGTAGGTATAAGTAGTAACATTCCCCTCAGCATCCGTCTCCGTAAGCTTATTGCCCATACCGTCATAAGTATAGGACACCGTTTTTTCATAAGGATCCGTGGCAACTAACACATTCCCGAGTCCGTCGAAAGCAAAGGTAAAGGTATTTCCATTAGAATCTGTAACAGTTTCGGCATTGCCGGCGCTGTCATAGGTATAAGTAGTTACGCCTCCAGCGGGCTTCTGCTCAGAGAGCTGCCTACCGGCCGCATCGTAAGTATAACGTGTAATACCGCCCTCTGCATCCGTAATGCTGACCACGTTACCCATGGAATCATAGGCATACTGCGTCACAGTACCATCCGGGGCCGTAATACCGGTGGCCCAGATGCCGCTGTAAGAATACGTCGTGGCATACCCCATGGCGTCAGTACTCTTAGTCAAGCGATGATGCCCATCATACTCAAAGGAAAGCACAGTCTTATCAGGATTTATCTGCTTGACGACATCCTTATTGCTGTAGGTATACGTTGTGACCTTTCCGTCAAAATCAACGATCTTGGTCACCTGATTATCGCTGTTATAGGTGTAGGAACGGACGGCGCCGTCAAAACGCTTTTCGGTCAATACATTTCCGTTGGCATCATAGGTATACTCCGTTTTGTTCCCATTCCGGTCAATCACATAGGCGAGGTTATTCTGGCTGTCATAGTTCTTTTGTTCTGTGCTACCGTTAGGGTATTCGATCTTAGTCGTGCGATACTGGTCGTCATAATAATAGACGGTCTTATTCCCTTCTGCGTCTGTGGTCGTGGTCTTTCCGTCCGCATATTCAAATTTGACGGCCTGATCGTTGGCATCGACCTGTTTGGTCACCCGGCCATTCTCGTCATATGTATTGGTGACGACAACATTGCCTGCACCATCCTTCCAGAAGGTCATCTGGTGAGCGTCATTGTAAGCGTATTGAGTCTCACGCCCTGATGCATCTGTAAATCTGATCAGGTTATTATCATCATCATATTCATATTTCATCTGACTTCCATTGGGCAAAGTAATGGTACTCACATAGCCGTCAACCGTATAGGCCAGCGTGTAAACTGTCCCGCCGGGGGAAGTGATCGTTTTCAGATTGTAGTTATCGTCATATCCAAGCGTGGTAACAAAGCCCTTGTCATCTGTAATCTTTGACAAAAGCCCAAATGTATTAAACCGGCGCGCTTCACCGTTCACTGAACGGATTTCATACTCGTAGACATCATATTTTTCCAGAACGCCTGTACCAAAGTCGGCCTCCTTTTCACCGATCTTGACAGGGGTAAAGGCGAAATGATAACCCTCAGGGCAGGTATAGCCGCCCTTCCCATCCGGGGTGAAGTAGATCGCACTGCCATCCCCGCGTGAATAGATATACTCGCCCTCGGCCGTTTTAGAGATGCTCTCGGAATATTCAAACTGCCAGCCGCGGCCAAAAATACTATTATAGCCTGCGCCCTTGGAGTTATATGTGCGATTGATACTAAAATCCCCGTTATAATCTGGAATCGCCACATCTTCAGTATCAAAATAGAAGTTACCCGTATTGATATTGACCGGCTCAAACCCAAATTCGCAGTGTCGTCCACGGCCCATCAACAGGGAGTCGATGGCCTTTTTATCCTCTACGGAGAGATCGCCGGGATTGTACGGCTTGTTCGCGTTCTTTTGTGGATTGCGGATAAACAGGGTATTCCCTTCGATCAACAGCATGTCCTGAACACGGTTGTCAAATGAAATTTGATTCAGCGGAACACCATAATAATTCGCAATCTTGGGCAATGTATCAAATTGCTTGACCTCATACACCAAAAAGCTATCGCTTTTCGTTGTTTTTCCAACAACACCATCTTTTGCGGCTGTAACGTTATAGTAATACTCTGTGTTAAAGTCAGGATTTGTAAAGGGAACCAGCGTCTGCCAGTTGGATTGAATGTCCTTATATTTTGTGGCGCGATCCGGGAAATACGAATTCCACGCGGTAGAATCCGGGTATTTATAAGAATAATCACCCGGAACGATTCCGTGCTGATCGCTCTTACTGGTATCATTCAACTTATACTCGACAGCAGAACCAGGCTGTGCAACGCCATCTGCAAACACGGCATAAAAGTGCAGCTTGCCGCTTTTGTCCGTCTCGATGATCGTACGCAACTCAACCGTTGTATCGTCAAGTGGATAATTGGGATCTACCGGATTAGGAAGCTCCCAATCAACAATCAGCTGCGGGGCCTTATCGGGAGTAAAAGCTTCCTGCCCGGGATTGGTGGCAGCAGACAGCGGCGTAAAGAACGGGCTACCTGTCTTGTTTTCATCTGTGGCTTGCACGACGAATCCATGATTTTCCTGAATCCCCTGAACCCAGTTGTTCACAGTCTCCCGGCAATCAAAGGAGTGGAACCCGACGCCAGATGTGACAATCGAACTCTCTCCGCACGGGGATTGATTTAAAAGGATTGCCGAATCCCAATCAAGTGTAGAAGGAGACCAGTTATCTTCAATTCTGAAACACTGGAACTGCGTTTTTCCACCGTTATAGTCCATATACTGATAGACCCGCAGGGTGGCACTGTTGATTTTCGCCCCCTCCGGAATTTCACTGAGATCGTCGTCAATATGGAAATACATCCTTGTCTTGCCGAGGTCTCCAGCACCCGGCGTTCCGATTTGATCATCTGTCAGATGACCGGCATAGCCATAAGAACGCCCCTGATAGACACCGCGGTATTCACTCGCCGTCACGACGGTAAACTTAGAGGTCGGCACAGTCAAATTCGGGTCAATTTTTACAGGATAGGCCCGTTCCGGCGCATCCAACCAATTTTTATCTACTGTTACTGTAACAGTATACTCGCCTTTTTCCTCTGAAAGGGACAGTGTGACGTTTTCACAGATGTTAGCGTCATTATCCGTCATCATCGGTGCAGCCAGCGTAAGGACTCTCTCATCCTTTTCATACAGATTGATGACACCGTTTTCCAGTCTCGCCTCTGCGCCATGCGTATCAAGAGTATATGTAAACGTGTTTTTATCTGTCCACTGATTTAAAATGATATCCTCTTTCAATCCCAGCTCGTGGACGGTGTACTGGACATCAATCCCCTCATATACGTCGTTATACAGGATCGCGTTATCCTTGACAGCTGAACGCGAGTAATCTCCTTCAACCGGGATTAGATCGACCTTCACGCCGTCATGTTCAAATGTTACTCCGTCGCCGTTTTCGATTGCAGCCGGAAGTTTGACCTCAATATCGCTCTGCTTGTTTGTATAATAATCAGCAGTGAGCAGTTTCTCTTTTAAGGTCAACGTATTATCATATTCTTTCTGATTTCCCCACGTATCTTCAAACGTATTAGGGATTTCCGAATAAATAGTCTTGAAGGTCTGATCGCCTGTCTGATAAATTTTGGAATGCTCACTGATTACGACCGGCTCACCATACCGCTCATCATCTTCGTTTGAGGCATCAGACGTTTCCGGCAGGCGCAAATCCCCCTCCGCTTGCTCCTCCGGACTATCCTCCGTCTCTTTTTTCTCCGGATAAATAAAGGTTTCTGTTTCGGTAATTTCCGTTTGCGTTTCGGCATTATCAACCATCTCACTGAGTGGCTCAGCTGATGCCGATACGGTCCCGAACAGCATCGTTGCCGCCAGAACCAAGGCAATAACCACATTAAATCTTTTACCCTTCCTCTTCATTAGAACTCCTCACTTTCCTACTTTTTGCTATTTTAACCGCTGTCAATGACATGGCAACGGCAAACATCCCATAACTAAGCGCAAACACATATTTAGGATCAAGAATCCTGCTAAGACCAATTAAAAGAAAAGCAAAAAACAAGGATAATCCTTTTGCCTTCTCTGACAACTTTCTTTTTGTCTTCTGATCTATTGGATTGTTTTCATGCTCTATCGGAGATAAAAAATAAATAATTACCGTCCCAATTAAAAGAAATCCAATTACAATAATGGATAAGATATTTGCAGGAATAAATTGAATCATAATAGCCATCACGCCGTATACACCCGCCAAAGTCAGGAAACAACGGAAATGCGTAGCGGAATGGAATCCGCCCCCAACCATACGAAAAGGTATAAAGCTGGCAACAAATAGCAATGTCTCAATCGGTATTCTTAACACTAGACCGGAAAGAAACAAAAACACACCGTTTAGCAGTGTAGATAAGAAAATTTGGAAGCAATAATCATACACTTCTCGTTCGTCTTCAGGAATATCTCCTCTTTTGATAAAATGGAAAGAAAGCCATTTAGCACACTTTTCCAACATAAAGCTACTCACCTTCATCATGGTTTTACCACAATTCATTTACATCATTCAATGCTTTTTACACTTTTAACTCTAAAAATGACCTTTTTAACCAAATAGAGACAAAAAAAGACGGCAAC
>ENA-ORVG01001574-ORVG01001574.1-human-gut-metagenome-genome-assembly--contig:-NODE-1574-length-26277-cov-8.976013_pt1 | contig 26277 bp, 19 predicted proteins | sample MGYA00242091_ERZ509233 | MGnify/ENA primary metagenome ERZ509233 (study PRJEB26280, sample SAMEA2338840) | human gut metagenome | biome: human gut; feature: human-associated habitat; material: faeces... | reverse complement strand
TCGAACCCACGCGCCCTTTCGGACAAACGGTTTTCAAGACCGCCTCGTTATGACCGCTTCGATACCTCTCCGTGTGTGAATTCAAATCTCGGTAACTCCCGAAATCATCTCAGTTTTTGGCTTGTCAGCTTTGCGTTTTTATCTCTCTCGCTCAGCGACATTCGTTATTATATCAGCAGTGTTTCAGAATGTCAACCACTTTTTTGAATTTTTTTACATTTTTTTCAATTTCTTTTTCGTTTTCGCTGTTTTTCCCCGTTTTGCAATTCACACATTTGTTTTTATCTATTTATAATTTGCTTTCTGTATTTTGCTTTTTTCTATTTTTCTGCCAGAAAGCTCTCTGCAACGAGCAGATCCTCCGGTGTTGTGATTTTTATATTTTCATAGCCGCCTTTTACCATCACTGATGCGATTCCCATCTCCTGCTCCACAACCATGGCATCGTCGGTGATTCCTTCTGTGGAATGCTGCATCAGTTTTTCGAATGCCGGAAACAGAAGCTCTGCTGCAAAGGCCTGCGGGGTCTGTGCCTGCCATACGAGATCCCTTCGCGGGCTTTCCCTTATTTTTCCGTTTTCATCGGTAAGCTTGATGGTATCCTTGACCGGCATGCCAAGGACACAGGCTTTTTCTTCTTTTACACATGCGCAGAGACGTTCCAGCATTTCCTGGTTTAAAAACGGGCGGGCGCCATCGTGAATCAGAACGTAATCGGTCTTCTGCTCCTGTTCGCTTTCCAGGCTTTTCAGCGTCTGCAATGCTTTCCAGACAGATTCATACCGTTCCCTTCCGCCTGCGCATACGGAAACAGTTTTCTTAATTCCATATTTTTCGATAATCTCTTTATGACAGTATTCTATTTTATCCGCACCTGTCACAAGAATGATCTGGTCAATCTCCGGCGAATGTTCAAAAACCTCCAGCGCGTAAACCACGACTGGTTTTCCTCCGATTTCCAGAAACTGTTTTGCTACGCTTCCGCCCATCCGGGTTCCCTTTCCGGCTGCCAGGACAACCGCAGTGTATTTTTCTTTCTTCTCGTTCATCTTTTCCTCCGTTTTCTACAAATACAAAAACTCCGCAGCAGATCTCTCTTCTCCGTTCTGCTGCGGAAGTTTCTTTTTCTTATCGTTCTCCAAGCTTCAGGTTCGGTACGGCATTCAGGTCCCAGCCGTGGCGGGTTCCCTTCTGATACTCGTAGTAAGCTGCCACACCGATCATGGCCGCATTGTCGGTACAGAAGATCGGGGACGGACGGTAAAAGCGGATGCCCTCTTTTTCACATGCTGCTTCCATCGCCGCGCGGAGTGCCCCGTTCGATGCAACGCCGCCGGCGATCGCCAGACGGTCCATATGGTAATCTTTGGCCGCACGGATGGCATTATCCACCAGAACGTCCACAACGGCCTGCTGGAAGGACGCAGCGATGTCTGCTTCGACAATTGGTTCGCCTGTCATCCGGCATTTGTTCAGATGGTTTAAAACGGCAGATTTTACGCCGCTGAAGCTGAAGTCATACGGCGCATCCTCCATGTGGGCACGCGGGAAGTCGATGGCGTGCGGGTTTCCTTCTTTTGCCAGCTTGTCGATCTTCGGTCCGCCCGGATAGCCGAGTCCGATGGCACGGGCTACCTTGTCGAAGGCTTCTCCGGCTGCGTCGTCTCTCGTTCTTCCGAGGATTTCGAAAGAACCGTAATCTTTTACAATGACAAGATGGGTATGGCCTCCGGAGATGATTTCACACAGGAACGGCGGCTCCAGATCCGGGTGTTCGATATAGTTCGCCGAGACGTGGCCTTCAATATGGTGAACGCCGACCAGCGGTTTCTTTTTTGCATAGGCGATCGCTTTTGCCTCTGCCACGCCGACGAGAAGTGCGCCGACAAGGCCAGGGCCGTACGTAACACCGATCGCATCAATATCATCCAGAGTGACATCGGCTTCTTTTAAGGCCGCTTCTACAACCTGGTTGATTTTTTCGATATGTTTTCTGGATGCAATTTCCGGCACAACGCCGCCATACAGAGTATGGATGGCGATCTGGGATGAAATAATGTTAGACAGCACACATCTTCCGTTTTTCACGACGGAGGCTGCGGTTTCATCGCAGGAGCTCTCAATTGCAAGAATCAGGGTATCTTTTTCACTCATTTTTCGTTTCCTCTTCAAATAACAGTTCTACTGATCTTCCGTCTTTTCCAAGCTCTGCGGCCGGGAAAATCTTCTGTACCTCATCCATGTACCGCTGCGGGCCGACGAGCGACGGGGAAAAGTGGGTCAGCCACATTTCGGCAGCCTCGGCATCTTTTGCCAGTTTTGCCGCCTCGTAGAAGGTCATATGCTTAAATTCTTTTGCTTTTGCCTGTTTTTCCGGCTCGCCGTACATTCCCTCGCAGATGAAAAGGTCGGAGCCTTTCGCATGTTCGGAGATCGACGGAATCGGGCGGGTATCGGTGCAGTAGGTCACCTTCAGTCCCTTTCTGGCAGGGCCGAGGACCATGTCTGGCGTATACGTCTTTCCATCCAGGGTGACAGTCTCGCCTTTCTGCAGCGGATTCCAGCATTTAATCGGAATTTCCTGTGCTTTAGCGCGCTCCACATCGAATTTTCCCTTGCGGGAGATCTCCAGTGAATAGCCGTAGCAGGTGATATTGTGCTGCACGCGGAAGGCTGTGATTTTGTAGCCGTTCATCTCGATCACTTCCTCCGGCGCTGTCACCTCGTGAAATACAATCGGGAACGGCAGCTCCGGGCAGATGACACGCAGTGAATTGACGACGCGCTCCAGGCCTTTTGGGCCGATCATGGTCAGCGGTTCTCTCCGGTCAGTGTTTCCCATCGTCAGGAGAAGTCCTGGAAGGCCGCTGATGTGGTCTGCGTGGTAATGGGTGAAGCAGATGGCATCAATCGGCTTAAAGGTCCAGCCTTTTTCCTTGATGGCAACCTGGGTTCCCTCGCCGCAGTCGATCAGAAGGCTGCTTCCGTTGTATCGGGTCATCAGGGCGGTCAGGCGTCTGCCTGGCAGAGGCATCATACCGCCTGTTCCCAGTAAACATACATCTAACACGTTTTTCCTCCATATTCTATCCGGCTTTTTCGAAAGCCGGTCAGGTATTTTACGTTGAAAAAGCGTGTCCAAAACGTTTTGTTTCAGACACGCTCTCATCTTAACACAGTTTTTTCAAACACGCAATGACGCGGGTTTTATTTATTTGCTGTCATGACAGCTTCCTTCATCATGCGGACATACGTATAGATGTGCTGCTCCGCATGAGTGCCGTACTTCGCAATCATTTTGACGATAGCGCTTCCGACGATGACACCGTCCGCAATTTTTGCAATGTTGGCCGCCTGATCGGTCGTGTTGATGCCGAAGCCTACGGCTACCGGAATATCGGTTACTTTGCGGATTGCGGCGATCATGGAATCGAGGTCTGTCTTGATCTCGCTTCTGACACCGGTAACGCCCAGAGACGATACGAGGTAGATAAAACCTTCGGCGTCTGCGGCAATTTTCTGGATGCGCTGCTCAGACGTCGGCGCAATCAGGGAAATGACATCTACCTGATGGCTGCGCGCAATATCGTTTAATTCGCCTTTTTCCTCATACGGCATATCCGGGATGATGATGCCGTTGATGCCGACTTCCTCGCATTTTGTAAAGAACGGCTCGTATCCGTAATGGAACACCGGGTTTAAGTAGGTCATAAACACCAGCGGAATGTCTGTTTTTCTGCGCACGGAGGCTACCATATCGAAAATTTTATCGGTGGTGGTTCCGGCTTTTAAGGAACGGAGGTCTGCCTCCTGGATGACAACGCCCTCGGCGATCGGATCGGAAAACGGGATTCCGATCTCGATCAGGTCTGCGCCTGCTTTTTCGAGCTCCAGAATATAATTCTCTGTTTTTTCAATGTTCGGGTCTCCGGCTGTCAGAAACGGAATGAATGCTTTGCCGTTTGAAAATGCTTCTGTTACTTTACTCATGAAGGTCCCTCCCTCTGTATCTTGCAATGGCTGCTACGTCTTTGTCTCCGCGTCCGGACAGGCAGATGATGATGGAGTCTTCCGGATCAAATTCTTTTGCGATCTTCATCGCATGGGCTACCGCATGGGCACTCTCGATCGCACAGATGATACCCTCGGTTCTTGCGAGGTATTCAAAAGCTTCTACTGCCTCATCGTCCGTTACCGGAACGTATTCGGCGCGGCCGATGTCATGCAGATATGCATGCTCCGGTCCAATGCCCGGGTAGTCAAGGCCTGCGGAAATCGAGTAAACCGGTGCGATCTGACCGTATTTATCCTGGCAGAAGTAGGATTTCATACCGTGGAAGACGCCGAGTGTTCCGGTTGCAATGGTTGCTGCAGTCTCTGCAGTATTGACGCCGCGTCCTGCTGCCTCGCATCCGATCAGGCGGACATTTTTGTCATTGATGAAGTTATAGAACATACCCATCGCATTGCTTCCGCCGCCGACGCATGCCATGACGGCTTTCGGGAGTTTTCCTTCTTTTTCGAGGATCTGCTCTCTTGCCTCTTTGCTGATGACAGCCTGGAAATCGCGGACGATGGTCGGGAACGGATGCGGGCCCATAACGGAACCGAGAACGTAGTGGGTGTCATCGACACGTGATACCCACTCGCGCATCGCCTCATTGACGGCATCTTTTAAGGTCATAGTTCCGGTGGTAACGGCATTTACTTTTGCACCGAGAAGCTCCATCCGGTATACATTGAGGGCCTGACGGTCGGTGTCTTCTTTTCCCATGAAGATCTCACACTCAAGTCCCATCAGCGCTGCTGCCGTTGCGGTTGCCACACCGTGCTGGCCGGCTCCGGTCTCTGCGATGACACGGGTTTTTCCCATTCTTTTTGCGAGGAGGCACTGTCCGAGCACGTTGTTGATTTTGTGGGCTCCGGTGTGGTTCAGATCCTCTCGTTTGAGGTAAATTTTTGCTCCGCCGAGATCCTTTGTCATTTTCTCTGCGTAGTAGAGAAGGGACGGGCGGCCCGCGTAATTTTTCAGCAGGTCATCGAGCTCCTGGCAGAACTCCGGATCGTTTTTATAATAATTGTACTGTTTTTCCAGATTGATAATTTCATTCATCAGAGTTTCCGGTATGTACTGGCCTCCGTGAATACCAAATCTTCCGTCAGACATGTCTTATCCTCCTTATGCATTCTGTGATTTTTTTCGGGTCCTTTACGCCGTCTGTCTCGACACCGCTGCTGATGTCGACGGCGAAGGGATGTGTCTGTAAAATCGCCTGTTCCACATTTTCGGCGTTCAGGCCTCCCGCAAGGAAATACGGGCGGTCCATGTTTCTGATCAGTGACCAGTCGAACGATTCGCCGGTACCGCCTTTTCCGTGGTCGAGAAGGATGTAATCGGCGCTGCTTTTTTTCGCCTTTTCGACGTCCTCCCTGGTTTTGATGGAAAATGCCTTGATCAGTTCCCCGCCGGTGCGGAACCGGAGCGAATGGATATATTCTTCACTCTCGTTTCCGTGGAGCTGTGCCAGATCGATGACGCCCTCTTCGAGGTATCCTGCGACAATCGCCGGAAGCTCGTTCACAAAGACGCCGACCGCCTGGATTTCGGGATCCAGATAGCGCCGCAGCGTCACGGCATGTTCTTTTGTAATCTGTCTGCGGCTTTTTGCAAAGACAAAACCGACATATTCGGGCTTCAGCTCATTCACCGCATCGATGTCTTCCAGCCGTGTGAGCCCGCAGATTTTGATTCTGGTCTGTTCTTCCATAACGTTTGACTCCCCGTGCGCTCTGTTTTGTTTTGCACACTTACGTTACCACTTTAACACATTGAAGAGAGTTTTTCAAGCTCTGCTTTTTTGTTGCTGCTCCGCATCAGCGTTTCGCCGATCAGAACGGCATCGGTTTTATTCTGATACAGTCTTCCGACATCCTCCGGCGTTTTGATGCCGCTCTCGGATACGAAAACAATGTTTTCCGGGACAAGCTCCCGCAGCCGCTCACTGTTGTGGATATCGACCGTGAAATCTTTTAAGTTGCGGTTGTTGACACCGATGATCCTTGCTCCGGCGCGCATAGCCTGTGCAACCTCCGCCTCATCGTGGGCTTCCACAAGAGCGGAAAGGCCGAGGGAATGCGCTGTTTCCAGATATTCTTTTAAGGTTTCCTCCGGCAGCAGCGCACAGATCAGAAGGACAGCGGTGGCTCCGAGCACCTTTGCCTCGTAGATCATATAGGGATCCACGGTAAAATCTTTCCGCAGAACCGGGATGGATACGGTTTCTGCAATTTTTTTTAAGTAACGCTTATCGCCTTTGAAGTATTCCGGCTCGGTCAGGCAGGAAATGGCGGAGGCACCGGCCGCTTCATATTCCTTTGCGATCTCCAGATAGGGGAAATCTTCTGCGATGATGCCCTTCGACGGGGAGGCTTTTTTTACCTCGCAGATAAAGGACATGCCCGGCTTTTTCAGCGCCTGTTCAAACGGGAATCCGGTGTCCGGGTTCATCGCCGTTGCCTTTTCTTTCATTTCTGCAAGAGAACACTTCTCTTTTTCTGCAGCGACACGTTTTCTTGTGGCTTCTGCAATCGTTTCCAGTATCATATGTTTATTCCTTTTCTGCCAATTTGTTGGTGAGTGACACAAACTCTTCGAGTTTTTTCTGTGCTTTTCCGCTGTCGATCAGCTCCTCTGCCAGTTTTACAGCATCCTGCATCGGGATTTCTTTTGCTACATGAAGGGCTGCGGCGGCATTTAGGACAACAGCGTCTCTTGCCGGGCCTTTCTTTCCTGCAAGAATTTCTTTCGTAATTTCAGCATTCTCCTGCGGAGTTCCGCCGACCAGCTCTTCTTTGGTGCAGCGGGTCATGCCGAACTCTTCCGGTGTGATGACGTATTCCTCAAACGTTCCGTCCTTGATCTCGCAGACGCTTGTCGGTGCGCTTAAGGAAATTTCATCGAGGCAGTCCTGGCCGTAGACAACCATGCCGCGTTTGACACCAAGATTGGAGAGAACTTCTGCCATCGGGCGGACAAATGCTTCCTCGTAGACACCCATCACCTGCATCGTGGCTGCTGCCGGGTTGGTCAGCGGTCCGAGGATGTTGAAAATGGTCCGGATGCCGAGCATCTTGCGGACCGGTGCCACGTATTTCATGGACATGTGGTATTTCTGTGCGAACAGGAAACAGATTCCAAGTTTTTCCAGAACTTCTTTGTTTTTCTCCGGCTCCAGGTCGATTTTGACGCCGAGCGCTTCGAGACAGTCGGCTGCGCCGGATTTGCTCGATGCGGCGCGGTTTCCGTGTTTTGCAACTGCGACGCCGCCTGCAGAGATCACAAGGGATGCTGTTGTGGAGATGTTGAAGGAATTGGATTTATCTCCGCCGGTTCCGACGATTTCCAGAACATCCTTGTCATGTTCCATGTGAACACCGTGCTTTCTCATGCCGTTGGCACATGCGGTGATCTCTTCGATTGTCTCGCCTTTCATCGTCATGGCAGTTAAAAATGCGCTGATCTGGATCGGATCGGCTTTTCCTCCCATGATTTCATCCATGGCGCCCTCTGCCATCTCGTAGGTTAAGTTCTCTTTATTTACCAGTTTTACAATCGCTTCCCGAATCATATTCCGTTCCTCTCTTTCTTTGCTGTCCTGTGATCTATCTTGTAATTTTTAAGAAGTTTTCTACCATCTGTCTGCCCTGCGGGGTAAGAATGGATTCCGGATGAAACTGGACTCCGTAGATCTTTTTCTCACGGTCCTCGACTGCCATGACCTCGCCGTCTGCAGTTCTTGCCGTTACCTTTAAGGTTTCCGGCAGTGTCGCTTCATCAGCTGCGAGGGAATGGTATCTTGCAACCGGAACGGTTTCCGGCAGCCCCTGGAATAATTCCGAGGTAAGATCCAGCGTTGTCTCGGACTGTTTGCCGTGCATCAGCTGTTTCGCATAGGTGACGGTCGCGCCGTACGCGGCACAGATTGCCTGATGGCCGAGGCAGACACCGAGGATCGGGATCTCGCCGCCTAATTCTTCTACAATCTCCATGCATCGGCCTGCCTGCTCCGGACGGCCCGGTCCGGGAGATAAGATGATGGATGCCGGTGCCAGTGCGCAGATTTCGTCGATCGTCATCTCGTCGTTCCGGATGACCTTCATGTCCGGATTGATCGAACCGGCGAGCTGATACAGGTTATAGGAAAAACTGTCATAATTATCTACCAGCAGTATCATAAGTTGCTTCCTCCTTCTGCCTCCGCAAGTGCGACCATCACGGCCTTTGCTTTGTTGATGCATTCCTGATGCTCTTTTTCCGGTACGCTGTCGGCTACAATGCCGGCACCGGAGCGGACGAACACTTTTCCGTTTTTCTTAAACGCAAGCCGGATTGCGATGCAGGTGTCCATATTTCCGGTGAAATCCAGATAGCCGATCGCACCGCCGTAAATGCCGCGCTTGTTGTTTTCCAGCTCGTTGATGATCTGGCAGGCACGGAGCTTTGGTGCACCGGAGAGGGTTCCGGCCGGGAGAACGGAATCGATGGCATCGACTGCGGTCTTGTCTTTCCGAAGCTGTCCTTTTACAGTGGAACCGATGTGCATGACGTGGGAGTAACGTTCGATTGACATGTATTTTTCTACTTCCACGGTTCCGAAATCACAGATCTTTCCGAGATCGTTTCTTCCCAGATCAACCAGCATGTTGTGCTCGGCACGCTCTTTTTCATCGGCGAGGAGTTCTTTTTCCAGCCGCTGGTCTTCTTCATAGCTCTTTCCTCTCGGCCGCGTTCCGGCAAGCGGGAAGGTCCGGACCTCTCCGTCCTCGACTTTTACGAGAGTTTCCGGGGATGCACCGGAGATCTCGACATCATCACTCGAGAAGTAGAACATGTACGGCGACGGGTTCGTCGTGCGGAGGACGCGGTACGTATCGAGGAGGCTTCCCTCAAAATCAGCTTCGAGCCGGTTTGAGAGAACGAGCTGGAAGAGGTCTCCCTCGTGGATATAATGTTTGACCTGCTCAACTTTCTCACAGTACGCTTTCTCATCGAAGAGCGGGCGGAACTCGGATTTCAGGTGGCCTGCTTTCGTCTCGGCCGGTTTTCCGAAGCGGATCAGCTCTTCCATTTTTTCGAGTTCCTGTACGGCTTTTTCGTAATTTTCTTCGAGATTTTCGGTTTCGATATTAAGCATCAGTACGATTTTCTGACGGTAATTATCATAGGCGATGACCTTATCGAACAGCATCAGGTCGACATCTTTGAAATGTTCCTGATCTTCTGCGTCCAGCTTTAAGGTCGGCTCGCTGTACTTGATGTAATCGTAAGAGAAGTATCCAACGAGACCGCCGGTGAAGGTCGGCAGTGTCGCGATCTTCGGACTTTTATTTTTCTCAATCAGGGTTTTGATGACGGCTCCCGGATGGGCTGTCTTTGCGGTCAGCCGGATCTGTCCGGTCGGAAGCTGTTCTTCGTGGCTTTCCGGAATATCTTCTACTTTTTTCATCTCTGCCGCATCGGCGGTGATTGTCAGGTTTCCGTTGACACAGGTGAGTTCCAGCGACGGATCGTAGCCGAGAAAGGTGTATCTTCCCCACTGTTTTTTATCCTCCACGCTTTCGAGCATGTAGCAGTGGCTGCTGACGCCCTGCAGGACTTTCAGTGTTTCTACTGGTGTACGGATATCCGAATAAATTTCTCTGCTTACCGGGATTTTCCGAAAAGCTCCCGATGCGGCTGCTTTTGAAATTTCTTCTAACGTCATCTGTTTCATCTTGTTATCTCCTCTCCTTGTGTCTGCAAAGGCTGTCATCAACACTGGTCCTCAGAACCAATTTCTGATATACAAAAAACCGCCCCCGGCAAAGAATCACTTTGTTCTTTGCCAAGGGCGGGTATATTTTTATACTCGTGGTGCCACCTTGTTTTGCGATTGCTCACACGCTCTGCAGAATACGATCATATTCCTGGCAACTAACGTATGCCTGCACGTTACAGAATACTCAGACGGTTTCCCGCTTTTCCCTGTACCCTCCGTGGTCCATTTGCTGATCCGCTTTCTGTCCGGCTTCCACCTGCCCGGGCTCTCTGTGAGTGCGCTTCCAACGTTATCTCCACTTCATCGGTTTCGAAGTATTTACTTTTTTCTTATGCGCTGTATTATAGTCCCATTCTTTTTTGCTGTCAAGTAATTTTTTTGTTCTTTTTGTTCAAAGTCCGGTATTTTTATGATATTCCCGTGTCCACGCCGTAAGAGCTTCGTCCAGATCGTGCGGGAGCTCGACCTGCATTGCCTCGGTGATCTGGCGGTCCATCTCCCGTTTCGTCTCGGCATCCACTTTCCGCTCGGTGCACATCTGCTCATAGGCGTCCTGTCCTTTGCTCATGTAGACCGCAAACAGCCAGCTCTTTAACGATGCTTTCGTGTGCAGCTCTTCATTTGCTTTCTGAAAGCACGTAAGTGCTTCATTCATCTGGAACAGACTTGCGTAGGCACAGCCCATGTTGTTGTAAATACTTCCGGTGAACTGGCTTCCCATGTTGGTTTCGTTTTCCTCGGTATCTTTCAGCGTTTCCTGGTAAACCTGGATCGCATTGATATATTTTTCGTGGTCGACAAGGTAGTCTCCCTTGATTTTTTTCCGCACAATCTCCGGCTGCTCCTCGAACCGTTTCAGGCGCTCATTCATCTCACGGAACTGATCGTGGGAAAGATAATTGATCTCCTTGAAGATCGGCAGGATAAACTCACCGATGTTCTTTTTCTCCTCCAGAAGGACGTAGAGACGCTGGTACAGTCTTCTTAAGTGGAGTTCTTCTTTCATCCACACCAGCAGCTGCTCGTTAATGATGGTCTCGTCCAGCAGATAGATGTTGTGGTACAGATAATAGCACAGTTCCTCGATGGAATATATATTTGTGCTGATGTTGGAAATATAATACGGATTTTTCGCCCGTTTGACCTGACATAAAATATAACCGCTCATCGTTTACACCTCCCCCATCGTCTCGTGCCAGATTTTGTGGCTTGCCGGGAACATATCGCCAAACCCTAAATCCTCTGCGGTGATCTGACACGTAACCGGAGAATCATACTCCAGACGCAGACGGATCCGTGTTGTCTTCGGCGGCCGTTTGGGCAGCCCGTCCAGCTTCATGGTATAGCGGTTTCGTTTTCCGCTTTCCATGGAGCTTACAACAAATTCCAGCTCCTCCGTTCCGTCGAGGATCAGCTCACATTCTTTTTCTGCTTCATACCAGTTCACACCGGCTGCAATCAGCGCATAGTATGCCGGAGAACCATTGATCGTCATCTCCATGCCGATGTTGTAGCGCACGAGGTCATTTCCGAGGAAGAGATAGCCCTTTAAGCGGCGCTCCTCCACTTTTTCGCGCGCGGAAAAGCAGGCGCCCTGTGCAAACAGGTTCGTTCCGCCGAAGATTCTTCTCTGGTTTTTCTTTAACTGACGCAGAGAGTTGTCGGCCCAGGCAAGGTCGAACTCCTCGCTCACCAGAAATACGCTGGAATAAATTTCATTCCCCATCGCTTCTCCCATCAGATGGCAGAAATCGCGGTCGCGCTCCATCGGCTCGATCGAAAGTGCGGCTTTTGGCCCTCGTTTTACGGTCACAGTTGCCGGCTTCGTTTTACGGCTGATGGAAAGTTCAGAAAACGATGCCTCCTCATCTTTCAGGAAAAACAGACCGACTTTACGGCTCCAGAGCTCCGGCTTCTGGTTCAGCACATGGCAGTAAAAGCTCTCGTCATGCTCCTGCAGGTAGGCTCTGCCGCGCGGCAGTCCGATTATCTTGTATGCTTCACGCACATTTTCCACAAATGGACGGGTCAGATGGCCCGTGGTGATCATCATCGCCTGGATCTGCTGGTCCGGACGCTCGATGCCGATCATCTTCAGTGCTTCGCGAAGGAACGTGCCAAGGACTTCTCCCGGCGTGTAATCCCGGTTTTCGATCTGGCAGATGCGGGATCCCATGCAGATCTCGTACAGATTGTCCAGCCAGATGCCGTTTTCCGCGTGAGCAGATTTTTCTGCATCCGGTCCTGTTTTCCACGTTTCCTCATTCCGTTTTTTGGCAATGGCGGTCGGAAATTCCACCGCCTCTTCTCCTTCTTTTACCGGGATGGAGACAGCCGTATGGGTTCCCCTGTCATAGCAGCAGAACTGGGAATATTTCTCTCCAAAATCAAATCCTAAAATCAAATTTTTCTGTTCCATGTCGTATCCTCCTGCTGCTTCTTTTCCTCCACAAGTGCAAAACAGTTCCGAACCAGAGCCTCCTGCTGCAGATACTTTCGGAATACTTCTTCTGCCTTTGCCGTATTGCCGAGGGTTCGCGCCGCAATCATCTGATTCAGCAGCTGGTACCGCGTCTTTCCTGCTTTTGGTTCGCCGGTCATGGAGACGGTTTTCACCTCTGTTTTTCCCTCACCCTGACGGTTCGTAAAGGTCAGGTAATACTCCATTTTCTCGCCGTAGAACAGCAGAAACTCTTTCACAAAAATGCCCTGATACATATTGCGCATCGGTTCGCTCTTCCATGTTTCTTCGGCGTTTGTCCGGTAATGAATCGTCACCTTTGCCTCCGCTCTCTGGCGCTCCTCGATGAACATGCGGTCGCCGATCTGGAAGCCTTCGGTCAGGTGCTCCGGCAGATCCTTGTAGAAGGCAAAGCGGAGTCCCTGTTTCGTAAACGCCAGAAGCAGGGTATGCGCCTCTTTTTCTTCCTCCTCAGAAAGCTGCGGCTTCGTGGAAAGATGTTTCAGCATCGCAAAACGGCAGATCTCGTCCAGCTCCCAGCCCTGTTTCCAGGCGCGGTCCAAGTAGTCAAACATCTGATCCGAAAGCGGTTTTCCGTCCATAAAATAGCCGATCGCAAGATACGTCAGGTATGCCAGAATGACATGCTCTTTTCCGCTCTGGCGGATGTAGCTCTCCAGCATTTCCTGCTCCCACTTCGGGTGGCTGCGCACAAAGACGGACCAGGTCAGAATGCGCTCCTCCAGCTTGTCGCTCTCCATCTGAAAGCCGCGGATTTTATCCCATAAACTGCACATATCCTCAATAGAACCGGTGAAATAATCTCTCAGATAGCACAATACAATTTCATCGTAAATGCCCTGTTTTACCACGTAGGATGCCAGATAGAGAAGCTCCTCGTCCTCTGTAAACTCTTTTTCCAGAATCATCGCATGCGCCAGACGGAAGAGACACGACACCGGGATCTTTTCGTAGCCGTACCGATCCGTCAGGGCAAAGGCGCGGCTGTAACAGCCGTAGCGTACCAGAAGCTCGATCGTAGAAATACGGTCCACCTTTGCGTAAGCGCTGTCCTCCAGCTCTGCAACAGCCGCCTCGGTCTCACGCTCATCCGGATGGGCAAGATAGTATTCCAGCAGTTTCTGACGCACTGTTTTCCGGTAAGCACTGGAAAATGCGCTCGTGCGCGCTGCCTGCTGATACCAGGCAAGATTTTCTGCAGTAAGCTGCATCTCCTCTTCCTGCTCCCCGCACAGGTGTAGCAGCAGACCCGGATTTTCAATGGCAAAACCGCCGCAGGCACGGGCAAGCTCTTCATCCGTAAACAATGGCTCTACGCGGCAGGTTTCTGTCACCGCATATCTTCTGCGCTGCTCATCTTCGAGAAGAATCCGCGCTTTTTTGCCGTACAGACGGATATAAGCACCCTGTTCCGTCATCGGATAAGACGTTTCGCCCGCCATCGCCGGATGGCAGACGATCACACGCGTGATTTTCGGATTTTCACACGTTACATGATGGGTAAACAGCACATTTGCGATCGCTTTTGCGCTGTCGGGATCTTCCGGTTTTTTCAGAAAAGTCCGGTACAGTGCGGCGTATTCGCGGTTCATGCGGCCTTTCTGGATCTGTCTTGCCGTGAAAACCTCCATCGCCGGGCGGTAGCTCTGGAATGTATGGCGGTCTTTTTCGCGGTTTTTGATCACGTTGGCGTAGATCAGCGCTTTCTTCTGGCCTGCCAGTGTGTTGCTGTAGGAGAAATACATCCGGATGACCTGCGGAAGGACCTCGTCGAACGACGCATCCATCGTTTCGATATAGTACTCGTACAGGCGCGTGATGCGGATGTTCCGCTCCACGGCTTTTGCATACCACGGGAAATATTCCTTCCGCACCGGGCGGCCCCTCATCACCAGTTTGCAGATGGCTTCGAGCACTTCATCGGATGGAAAACGCTCATAGCCCGCAGTCAGAATCTGATAGACATTCTCATCGAACGTTTTCATCGTCTCTGTAAGATAAGCGGCCCGTTTTAACAGTTCCCCGCTTAAAATGCCTTCTTTCTGCGCAAATTTCAGCACCTGAACGGTGAACGGCGAAATCCGGCGGAGCTGTCCCTCCTGGCGGAGATAGAGCTGTGCCGCATCCAGATACAAAAGCGGGCTCTTGCACCCGCACTCATAGCAAAGTTCCATCGCGTAGAGCTGACGGGTCAGCGACTGCTGCCAGGAATCGTCGGCATCAATGGCAAGCTTTAGCAGAAAATAGCTTGCACTCTCCTGCCGCATCAGTGTTCCAAGGCGTGATACCAGATCGGTATGGCCCACTTCCATTTTCAGCTTCCATGCCAGATACAGGTACGCTCCTTTTTTCTCCGCGGTGTCCAGCAGTTCCTGATGCTCTTTTACGTAAGAAAGCGTTTCTCTTGCTTTTCCGGTTTCCTCATGGCTCTCGTACAGCCATGCTTTTCCCAGCGTCACCCACGCCATGTCTCCGCCGGCTTTTTCGAACTGCTCGATGGCCTCCCAGGTATCCTGATACCAGGTACGGTAGTCGCGTTTATGGACTGCCAGATCGAGATAGCCGCGCGCGATGGCAGTTATCTGACGGTCGCGCTCCGTATTTTTCCTGCTGGTCACATGCTTTTCGCTGTTTGTCACTTCCAGTTCAAAGCGAAGCTCCTGTTTTCCCTGACGCACCGTAATTCTGCCGTAATGGCGGCCGTTTCCGATTTTCTCCTGATGGATAATGTATTCCACACCGTAGACGCTTCCGATGAAATCTTCTGAAGTGACGACTTTCTTTTCCACTTCCAGAAAGTCTCCCTGCGCCTCGATTTCCATGCGGACGTAGCCCCAGGTATTTTTATACAGATACAGTGTTTCCTTGCGCGGCTGGTCCACGGTAAGCACAGTTTTCTCCGGCTGTTCCGCCGAAAGCATCACCGGCTCTTTCTGACCGAGGGCAACCAGAAATTCCTCCAGATGCTGAAATGTCACCGGCTTGTGGGACAGTCCCTGATAAAGTGCCATCTGCTCCGGTGCCTCTTTCTGAAGAAGACGTGCAAACTCTTTTTTTACAAAGAAGCGGTACGCTGCGCCGAAATCATGGCTTGCCAGATGCACAAAATCTGCCAGGGAATGAATCTCCTGTCCGGAAATGTTCATTGTCTTTCCCGCAATCGAGACGTGTACCCGCACGCAGCGTTCCTCCAGATTGCTGCTGACGGTGATGTTTCCACAGATTTCATCGCCTGCTTTTAATCCGCTGGTATCCACGCCGTACTCAATCGTACTCGCCGTTCCCTGGAACTGATTTTTCGCCAGAACGATTCTCTGATGATCTGTGGTCACAATTCCTTTTACTCTTCTCCCGTCTTCCGCTCCGATATTCAGCTCTCCGCGGAAATTCTGCCCCGCGTCCAGCGTCAGGGCCACCTCCGTCTCGGACAGCAGCAGATGGGGAACCTCATATTCAAATCTGCCGTTCAGCAGTTGTTCCAATCTTCTTCTCAATGTTTTTCACCTTATTTTATCTAAATCGTTTTCGTTCTTTTCCACAACGTCTGATTATACCCCAAGACGCACGGGATTGCAACGGAAAGGGGACGCTCCTTTTAATAGTCGAACAGCGAAAACTGGTTGCTTTCGGGCAGATCTCCGAAGACACCTAGGTCCGCCATAAAGTCGATAATCGTCTTGCTGACCTTGGTGCGGTCGCGGAAATCATCTTTCGAGAGGAATTTTCCGTTTCGTGCCGCAAGGACAACGGCGTCGGCCGCCTTGTCGCCCAGACCCTCGATCGAGTCGAGCGCCGGCATCAGATGTTTGTCATCGTAGACCTGGAAGCGGTGCGCCTGTGCCTTATAGAGGTCCACCGGCACAAAATCGAAGCCGCGGGCGTACATTTCCTGGACAATCTTCATATCCTTGACGGTTGCCTGCTCCTTCTGAGTCAGCGTGTCTTTCCGTTTTTCGTAATCTTTCATATAATATTCCAGCCGGTCGCGTCCCATGCACATGAGCTCGTAGGAGAATGCGGACGCACGAATGGAGAAGTACGCCGCATAGTACGCCAGCGGATAGAAAATTTTATAGTAAGCGATGCGGTACGCCATCATGACGTACGCCGCCGCGTGGGCTTTCGGGAACATGTACTTGATCTTTTTACATGACCAGATGTACCAGTCCGGCACGTCATGTGCCTTCATCTCCTCTTCCCACTCCGGTTTTAAGCCCTTTCCTTTTCGCACACTCTCCATGATCGTAAAGGAAAGCTCACTTTCGAGTCCCTTGTCGATCAGGTAGATCATGATATCGTCCCGGGTACAAATGGCGGTGGAAATCGTCGCCTTGCCCTCCTCGATCAGGGTCTGCGCATTGCCGAGCCATACGTCGGTTCCGTGCGACAGACCTGAGATACGGATCAGGTCGGAGAACGACTGCGGCTTCGTGTCCAGAAGCATCTGGATAACGAAATCGGTACCGAACTCCGGCACGCCAAGACATCCAAGCGGACAGCCGCCGATGTCCTCCGGCTTGATGCCGAGCGCCTCGGTGCTCTTGAACAGCGACATGACCTCCGGGTTATCGAGCGGAATCGTCTGCGCATCAAGGTGCGTGATATCCTCGAGCATACGGATCATGGTCGGATCATCGTGTCCGAGAATATCGAGCTTTAAGAGGTTGGCATCAATGGAGTGGTAATCGAAATGAGTCGTAATAATGTCGGTTGTCATATCGTTCGCCGGATGCTGCACCGGGGTGAAGGAGTTGATATCCTCACCGAACGGCAGAACGATGATACCGCCCGGGTGCTGGCCGGTGGTACGGCGGATGCCGGTGCATCCTTCCACGATACGGTCGATCTCGCAGTTCCGTTTGTGCTGGCCGCGCTCTTCGTAATAGTTCTTCACGTAACCGAACGCTGTTTTATCCGCCAGCGTACCGATGGTTCCCGCACGGAACGTCTGACCGGCGCCGAAAATAACCTCTGTGTATTTGTGCGCCTTACTCTGGTAATCACCGGAGAAGTTCAGGTCGATATCCGGCTCTTTGTTTCCCTTGAATCCAAGGAACGTCTCGAACGGAATGTCAAATCCGGCTTTTTTCAGCGGCTTGCCGCAGTTCGGGCAGACGGCGTCCGGCATATCGCATCCGGCACGGCCGACGTACTCTTTGACGCGCGGCGAATCGAACTCGCTGTAATGGCACGACTCGCAGTAGTAATGCGGGCTCAACGGGTTTACCTCCGTGATTCCCGCCATCGTCGCAACGAACGAGGAACCGACGGAACCACGCGATCCTACGAGGTAGCCGTCCTCGTTCGACTTCCACACCAGTTTCTGTGCGATGATGTACATAACGGCATATCCGTTGGAAATAATGGAGTTCAGCTCCCGCTCGAGGCGCGCGGAAACGATCTCCGGAAGCTCCTCGCCGTAGATTTCATGCGCGCGGTCGTAACAGATTCTCCGCAGTGTCTTGTCGGAATCCTCGATGACCGGCGGGAATTTTCCGGCACGGATCGGGGAGATTTTCTCGACAAGGTCGGAGATTTTGCGCGGATTGGTGATGACGACCTCCTCCGCTTTCTCACTTCCGAGATACGAAAACTCTTCAAGCATCTCCTCGGTGGTGCGCAGGAACAGCGGTGCCTGCTCATCAGCGTCGTCAAAACCTTTTCCGGTCATGATGATGCGGCGGTAGATCTCGTCCTGCGGATCCATGAAGTGGACGTCGCACGTTGCCACAACAGGCTTATGGAACTGCTCGCCAAGTTTGACGATGCGCCTGTTGATCTCCTTTAAATCCTCCTCGCTCTCTACGGCAGAAACGTCCTCTTTTTTGATCATGAACGCGTTGTTGCCGATCGGCTGGATTTCCAGATAATCGTAGAAGTCCACGAGACGCGCAATCGCCGCATCCGGTTCACCGCGCAGGATTGCCTGGTAGAGTTCGCCCGCCTCGCAGGCAGATCCGATCATCAGACCGTCCTGGTATTTCAGGTAGACGCTCTTTGGCAGCTTCGGCCGGCGGTTGTAGTATTTCAGGTGGGATTCCGACACGAGGCGGTACAGATTGACACGTCCCGTCTCGTTCTTTGCCAGAATGATCGCATGGTACGATGGAAGCTTGCGCACAGCCTCCTCCGATACTTTTCCCTGCGCATTCAGGTCATCCAGAGTCAGAATATTGCGCTCCTCCAGCATTTTTACGAATTTCACGAAAATTTCCGCCGTACAGCCGGCATCGTCCACCGCACGGTGATGGTTTTCCAACGATACGCCGACCGCCTTCGCAACGGTATCCAGTTTGAAACGGTTCAGGCCCGGCAGCAGGAAACGCGCCATGGCGACGGTGTCCGCCGTTGTAAATTCCCGCTCGATCCCCTGCAGGACACAATTGTGCTCGATAAAGCTCATATCGAACGAAGCATTGTGGGCAACCATAACGGCTCCCTCACTGAACTCCAGGAATTTCGGCAGCACCGTTTCGATGTCCGGCGCGTCAAGAACCATGTTGTCGTTGATGCCGGTCAGGTTCTCAATCCGGAACGGGATCGGGACTTTCGGGTTAACGAAGGTGGAAAACTTATCGACAATCGCTCCGTTTTCCACACGGACGGCACCGATCTCAATGATTTTGTTGACAACCGGGGAAAATCCCGTCGTCTCGATATCGAAAACAACGTAGCTTCCGTGGATGTCCTGTCCTTTGCTGTTGACAACGATATCTTTCAAGTCGTCGACGAGATAAGCCTCCATGCCGTAGATGACCTTGAACGGAGCCGAAACTTTTTTCAGCTCATCTTTTGTCGCATCCGGGTGCTCTGCCTGGTATTTTTTCCGGTAAGCGCCGTCGATCGCCTCGATCGCATGGTTTGCCTCCGGGAAGGACTGCACCACGCCGTGATCGGTGATCGCGATCGCCGGATGGCCCCACTCATAGGCACGCTGTACCAGACGGGCAGCATCGGTGACACCGTCCATATCGCTCATCTTTGTATGGCAGTGCAGCTCCACACGCTTCACCGGACTCGTATCCTGACGGCCGGTACGGAAATCGGTGATCTTCTTGATGCCCCAGACAGACATAACCGTCAGATCGTGGTCAAATGCATCAACCGTCGTTTTTCCTTTTACTTTAATGAACGCGCCTTTTTTGATCGCATCCTTTAATTCCGGCACTTCCGCGTTCTGGACGAAAATCTTGACGCCGATGGTATCCGTAAAGTCGGTGATCGTGAACATGAAAATCGTACGCTCATTCCGGATCTCGCGCATATCCACACTCTGGACTCTTCCTCGGATGACAACATCACCGATCTCATCGCCGATTTTCAGAATCTCCACGCTCTCATCCTCGAAATCTCTTCCGTACAGCACATCCGGATTGGAGGATTTGCGCGGCTGATTGTCCGCATTCCGGCCGAAACTGCCCTTGCCTTTTTTGAAGGAACCGCGTCCGCCGCCGAAAAAACCTTTTCCCCTTCCGCCGTCTGCTGCTTTTTCTTTTTTCGCCTCGCCGTCCTTGGCTGCTGCGGATGCTTTTGGCTGTTCGCCTGCTGCTTCCGCCTGCTCTTCCATCCGGTTCTGCTCTTTTTCGCCGAGCATCTCACCGTAATGGGTATGCGCCAGAACGTGGCGCACTTCCTCCCGGATGCGGAGCTCGGAATTTCTCATGGCGCGGCTCTCGCCCTCCGGCTTTCTCATCTCGGTTTCCACGATCAGGTCGAAGCCGCACCGCTCACAGAAGATTTTCTCGAGAATGTGGACCAGCTCCTCCTCGCGCTCCTTTGCCACAACGGAATCCACGAGCACCAGGTGCATTTTGTTCGTCTCCGGGAAGGTAATCTCGGCAGTCGAAAACAGATGATTCAGAAAGACACTGTGGTTTTTCAGCTCGAGCAGGATACTCGGACGGTACACCTCCAGAAAGTTTTCCGGCGTATACTGGCGCGACAGATAGAACCGCTCAATAATCTTCACGCGCAGCGGCACGTTGGAAAAGAGCTGCTCCTCGATCTGGCGCTCCAGCTGATAAATATATTTTTTGTGAATCCACTGATGGCTGACCACATAGATCCGCAGCAGATCTTTTTTCTTATTGATCGATACCCGCGAAACCTCCACGGTATCGAGAAGCTCTGCCATGCCCCCTTCGATTCTCAAATCCGGAAATACTTCCTGAAACTGTTTTTCCATTCCTATTCCTGCTTTCTTTTCTACTTGCCCCAGTGATCCAGCTCGTCCTTTAAGACGGACAGCAGCTCGCTCTCCGGTACTTTTTTCACGATTTCACCTTTTTTAATTAAAATGCCGACGCCTTTTCCGCCTGCAACACCAAGATCCGCCTCTTTTGCCTCGCCCGGTCCGTTGACCACGCAGCCCATGACGGCAACCTTGATATCAAGATCGTAGCTCTGCACCAGTGTTTCCACCTGGTTTGCCAGTCCGATCAGGTCAATCTGGGTCCGTCCGCAGGTCGGACACGATACGACCTCAATGCCGCCTTTTCGAAGTCCCAGGGTCTTTAAGATCCGTTTTGCGGATTTGATTTCCTCGAGCGGATCGCCGGTCAGGGAAACGCGGATCGTATCTCCGATGCCCTGATATAAAATAATACCGAGCCCCACTGCCGATTTGATGTTGCCGGAATACAGCGTTCCTGCCTCCGTAATGCCGACATGAAGCGGATGATCCGTCTGGTTCGTGATCAGCTCATGCGCTTTTGCACACATCATCACATCAGACGATTTGATGCTGATGACGAGATTGTCATAGCCCATCTCCTCGATGATCCGCACTTTGTCGAGCGCGCTCTCCACCAGGCCCTCTGCCGTTACGCCGTTGTATTTTTCCACCAGCTCTTTTTCGAGTGAACCGCTGTTGACGCCGACGCGGATCGGAATCTGGCGTTCTTTTGCTGCATCTACAACCGCCTGGATCCGGTCGCGGCTGCCGATGTTGCCCGGGTTGATGCGGATTTTATCGGCTCCGTTTTCGATCGCGGCGATCGCCAATCGATAGTCAAAATGAATATCTGCTACAAGCGGAATCGAGATCTGTTTTTTGATCTCGGACAGCGCCTTGGCTGCCTCCATGGTCGGGACGGCGCATCGGATAATGTCACATCCGGCTTCCGTGAGCGCCTGGATCTGCTTTACGGTTGCCTCCACATCTTCTGTTTTGGTATTCGTCATGGACTGGATCAGAATCGGATTTCCGCCTCCGATGACCCGGTCGCCGATTTTCACAACTCGTGTATTTGCTCTGCTCATTTTCTTTCCTCCATTTATTTTCTCCGTGATGGCATAAAAATCTTATTTTATTATAAGACAATTTTTTCTCCGGCACAACCGTCTTTTCTCTTGCAATTTTTTTCCAAATTTTCTATAATGCTAGGAGTGATTTTTTTTATTCAACTGGAAAGGAAGACATACAAACGATGAAAAAGATGATCCTCGTAACCTCGCCGCCGGCGTGCGGAAAGACATACATTTCAAAACAGCTCGCCAAGGAGCTGAAACACGTTGTTTATCTCGACAAGGATACGGTCATTCCGCTGTCGAACCGCGTTTTCAAAGCGGGCGGACAGGAAATCAACCGCAGTTCTGATTTCTTCGAGGAGAATATCCGCGATTATGAATATGAAGTAACGGTCAATTTCGGACTGGAAGCACTCGAGTATGACGATATTGTGCTGATCAACGCACCATTCACACGCGAAGTGCATGATGAGAAGTTCCTGAAAGACTTCTCCAAAAAGCTCGCTGACCATGGGGCAAAGCTTGTTGTGATCTGGGTTGTCACAAAACCGGAGATCTGCCACCAGCGCATGATCGACCGCAACTCCGTGCGCGATACGTGGAAGCTGGAGCACTGGGATGAATATGTGAAAACGATCGACTACTCCATCCCGGAAGCACTGAAGAAAATGAGCAACTGCCTCGATCTGATGCTGTTCTACAATTCTTCGGATGAAGAATATCAGAAATCCATGGAGATGGTTATCTCCCGTCTCGAAGACGAATAACGACTAAACGCAAAAAGAGAATTTTGCCGGACCTCATTTTTACAGTCTGCAAAATTCTCTTTTTATTTATAGAAACTATTTTCACATCCGATACAAAAGATAATCCGCCGCTGCCGCCCACAGCACCCAGGAAACGCAGAGAACTGCGAACACACTCTTATATCCGAGCACGGCAAAGTGGACGCGCCATTTTTCCTTCTGCGTGAATTTCTCCGGGTTTTTGCCTTTTACCATCAGCATTCCGGCGATCACGAACATGCCGAGGGCCGCGATCAGCAGCAGGCCGTCTTTCGCCGCCTCAAGGGCAGCGCGGAACGTGAATCCCCCAAAGAGGAATCCTCCCAGCAGCAGCACAGCTGCCGCAGCGCCGCCAGAGAGCAGGCCGATTGTAAATGCTTTGCCGAGATCACGGCAGATGTTCTTTATCTTTTCCATGTTTTATAATTCCTTATTTTCTTCTAATGCATCACAGAAATGACATGCCACAAAGTGATTGTTGCCCACGTCTTTTAATTCCGGCATCTGCTGTCGGCAGATGTCTTTTGCGTACTTGCATCTTCCCTGGAATTTGCAGCCCGGCTTCGTGTTGATCGGGCTCGGCACCTCGCCTTCGAGGCGGATTTTTTTGCGGTCGCGCTCTGCCTCTACTTTCGGGTCCGGAATCGGAATCGCGGAGAGCAGTGCCTGTGTGTACGGGTGGCGCGGGTTGGCGTACAGCTCCTCGGATGTCGTCAGCTCGACGAGCGTTCCCAGATACAGAACCGCCACACGGTCGGAAATATGTTTGACCATCGACAGATCATGCGCAACGAAAAGATAGGTCAGACCCATCTTCTTCTGTAAGTCCACAAGCAGGTTGACGATCTGCGCCTGAATCGAAACGTCGAGTGCGGAGATCGGCTCATCGAGAACGATGAACTCCGGCTGCACGGCAAGCGCACGCGCGATACCGATTCGCTGGCGCTGTCCGCCGGAAAACTCGTGCACGAAACGGTTCGCATGCTCGCGGTTCAGTCCGACCAGCTCCAGATATTTGTAGATCATCTCCTGGCGCTCTTTCTTATTCTTTGCCAGATGGTGAATGTCGATGCCCTCGCCGATGATGTCGGCAACGGTCATACGTGGGTCGAGCGATCCATACGGATCCTGGAAGACCATCTGCACCTGTTTTTTGAAGGCAAACCGCTCTTTTCCGTTTAATGCATGGACATCGGTTCCCTTGTAGAGCACCTGTCCGTCGGTCTTGTCATACAGGCCGATGCAGGTACGGCCGCACGTCGTCTTTCCACATCCGGACTCGCCAACCATTCCAAGTGTCTCACCTTTGTAGATATCGAAGGAGACATCATCCACGGCCTTTAAGGTCGCATGGTTTCCGACCTGAAAATATTTTTTCAGATGGGAAACGGAAAAAAGCACTTCTTTTTCGTTATTTTCCATTACAGTTCTCCTCCTTCCAGATTTGGCATTTCTACTTTTGGTGCCATCGGGTGATGGAGCCAGCAGGCAGCCTTATGCTCGCCGCCGAATTCCGTTACCTCCGGCATCTCTTCCTTACAGATCGGCATACAGTAGCTGCACCGCGTGCAGAACGGACATCCGACCGGCGGGTTTAAAAGATCCGGCGGAGTTCCCGGAATTGTCGCGAGTTCCTGCTTGTTTTTCAGATCCAGACGCGGTACGGAACGGATCAGCGCCCAGGTGTACGGGTGACGCGGATTGTAAAAAATCTCCTCGTTGCTGCCCTTTTCCACAATTTTCCCGGCATACATAACGATGATTTCGTCTGCCATATCTGCCACTACACCCAGGTCGTGGGTAATCATGATGATTGCCATGCCCAGCTTTTTCTGAAGCTGCTTCATCAACTCCAGAATCTGCGCCTGGATGGTCACATCCAGCGCAGTGGTCGGTTCATCGGCAATCAGCAGCTTCGGATTGGTAATCAGTGCGGTTGCAATCATCACGCGCTGACGCATACCGCCGGAAAGTTCGTGCGGATACTTGTCCAGGCAGGCAGGCGCATCCGGTATGCCGACCAGCTCGAGCATCTGCTGCGCTCTTTTTCTGATTTCGGTCTTGCTTAATTTTTCATGGTTGTGATTTTCCAGATTTTCCATAATCTGTTTTCCAATCATCATGGTCGGGTTGAGGGAAACCAACGCATCCTGGAAGATCATCGAACATTCTTTTCCGCGGAAATCCAGCCATTCCTTCTCTTTAAAATCGAGGATGTTTTTACCCTCATAAAAGATTTGGCTGCCTTCCTTTACAACGCCGGGACGCTCGATCAAGCCCATCAGCGCCTTGGAGGTGACCGATTTTCCGCAGCCGGACTCTCCTACCAGCGCGGTCGTCTTGCCCGATTCGATGTCAAAGCTGACGCCGCGCACCGACTGCACTTCTCCGGCATAGGTAAAATAAGAAACGGAAAGGTCCTTCACGTTTACCAGTGTCTTCATAATTTCCTCCTTATTTTACAATCTTTGGTTCCAGCGCACTGCGCAGTACGTCGCCCAGAATGTTAAAGCTCAGTACGGTGAGCAGAATCAGCAGTCCCGGATAAATTGCCAGAATCGGCTTATCCAGAATGTGCGCCTGTGCCGCCTGAAGCATACTTCCCCAGGAAGCGTGCGGGATAGAGATGCCCAGTCCCAAAAAGCTCAGGGAAGATTCGGTCAAAATTGCACTGGCAACGCCCAAGCTGGCTGCAACGATGACCGGTCCAAGGATGTTGGGCAGGATGTGCTGCACTGCAATCAAAACATTGCCCGCACCCAGGTTTTTGGATGCAACCACGAAGTCCCTTTCTTTTAAGGACATCGTTTCTGCGCGGGTGATTCGTGCAACCGATGCCCACGAGAACAGGCTGAGCACCAAAATCAGGGTGGTCATGCCCGGCTTGAGGATGGTGTTGAGGACAATCATCAGCAGCATACTCGGCAGCGCCAGGAAAATATCGGTAAAGCGCATCAGCAGCATATCCAGTTTGCCGCCGATGTAGCCCGAAAAGATGCCGATGGTCGTTCCGATGAAAACGGTGACCAGCATAGCGGCAAAGCCTACCATCAACGAAACCCTGCCGCCGTACAACGCACGGGTAAAGTAGTCTCTGCCGTACTCGTCACAGCCGAACGGATGCTGCATCGAGGGAGCGGCGAATTTGTTTGCCAGATCCAGCTTGTTCGGGTCATACGGGCTTAAAGGAGCCAGCAAAGATGCCACAATGATGATAATCAGAAAGATGACCGCAAAAATTGCCACCGGGTTGCTCTTGATTTCAGAAACGATGTTCTTCCACAAGCTGCGGTGATAAACGGTGCCGAGGTCCTTTTCCTTTTTCTCTATCCGCTGAAAGGAGCGCTCGTCAAAAACAATTTTATTTTCCATTGGCTGCATCGATCCCCCTTTTGATTCTTGGGTCTGCAAAGGAATACAGAACATAGGCGATAAAGTTGCCCATAACCAGAATGAAGCCGGACAACATAACATACGCCATGATGATTGGGTAATCTCTTTTTCCAATCGCTTCCATCGCAAAGCTGCCGACACCCGGCCAGCCAAAGACGCTTTCGATGATGAAGGAGCCGCACACCAGCGAAGCCATGTTCATACCCAGGATGGTGATGATGGGCAGCAGGGTGTTCTTCAAAACGTGCTTGCGCAAAATTTGCCAGGGAGAAGTTCCCTTTGCTTTGGCAGCCAGAACATACTCTTCACTGAGCTGACCGATGGTGTTGGCGCGCACATAGCGGGTCTTGGACGCCATCGTTCCCAGCGCCATGGTCATCACCGGCATAAGCATATGCTGGATAGTGTCCAGTGGGGTGTTCACTCCTACTGTGTGCATTCCCGAAGAAGGCAGGATGTGCAGGGTCGCAGTGAAAAGAATGATCATCAGCATTCCAAAGTAGAAGGAAGGGATGGACATTCCAAAGTAGGCAAAACCGCTGATGACATT
>ENA-ORVG01001573-ORVG01001573.1-human-gut-metagenome-genome-assembly--contig:-NODE-1573-length-26280-cov-3.114662_pt1 | contig 26280 bp, 24 predicted proteins | sample MGYA00242091_ERZ509233 | MGnify/ENA primary metagenome ERZ509233 (study PRJEB26280, sample SAMEA2338840) | human gut metagenome | biome: human gut; feature: human-associated habitat; material: faeces... | reverse complement strand
CAAGGCTCGCGCCGCACAGCCGCATCAGCGCGAAGGGATAAAGCGCATAATCCGGATAGAAAACAGAGGTCAGCGCGCCGTATCCGTCGTACATATACGCGCCCAGCCGTGCCGGAAACTGCCCGCACTGCCACGCATCCACGATGTTTTCAATCCGGCAGAGATGATACTGAATGTCGTCGCCGATGTGCAGCGTCTCCTGAAACGCGGGCGCGCTGGCAAAAAGCACGGCCAGCCCGATCATCAGCATCCCTTCTATCTGTGCTGTCCGAAGCCTGCCCCTGCGCACAGCCACCCAAATCAGGCTGAACGCCAGCGATGCAAACAGCAGCGTAAAGGCGTTGTCGCTGCATCCGGGCCTATAAATCCGAACGTCGTAAATCTCCATGTACGTTCCGGCGGCAAATTCAAATTGAAGCTGCAAGCCGGATATCGCGCTGTCCAGCGTAAACTCAAATTCCCCTTCAAACTGACCGGCGGGCAGAATCACCGTCTCCGGCTCCATTTTCACGCCGTTTTCGCTGTACAGATGCAGGGCGTTGTCCCCGTCGCCGTCAACAAACCATTTGAGCCGATATGTTCCGGCGGAAAGGCTGTGTCCCGGCCCGCCGCTTGGCACCACGCCGTAAACATCCCCGTTTTCAAGGCTCACCGCCGTGCCGTTTGGGAAATCCATCGCCTGCACCTGGGCTTCCAGAACGGGATACCGGGTCAGCACGCCCGTGGCAAACGCCGCCGCGCAGAGCAGCGCCAGCAGCACGACCGGCCCGTAGGTCAAAAGCTTTCTGTTCATGCCTGCTTCCCAAACTTTCTGCGCAGCAGCACCGCCAGCAACGCCGCCAGCGAGACCGCATCCGTGATCTTCCACCAGCGCTTCCCGGCGAACCATATCCGCACTTCGCCGTCCGTTCCGGCGGGAACGCGAATCTGCACGCGGTTGTTGTCTCCGGTTTCGACTGCGATTTCCTGCCCGTTCAGCGTCGCCCGATAGCCGTCGTAATCAAACAGCGGGAAAGAAACCGTTCCCCCCGTCGCCGCCTCCACCTTCGCGGTGATCGTCGTTCCCCGCTTGGCGTAATCCGCAACCGCGACACCGCCCTTGATATGAAGCGAACGGTCGCGCGTTTCAAGAAAATTCGTATCCGGCAGGGTGTATTCCGCATAAGCCAGTCCCAGATGCGGGCTGACAGTCGCGCCCTGTTCCATGTATCTGGCCCCATGCAGTTCGCCGGAGAGCGTCGGCATGACGCAGACCGCCGCCATGCACAGCGCAGCGGCCGCCGCCGCGTCCGGGCGCTTCCCGCCCAGCTCGGTTACGCCATAACCTCCGGCCAGCGCCAGCAGCGGCGCGACAAACATCAGCAGCCGCCACGTGAACTGCATGTAGCCAACCTTGCCGCCCGTCAGCGTGGAAACCGGCCCCCACGGGAAGAAATCCGTCGCCGCAACGGCCAGCGCCGCGCCGCAGGCCAGCAGCCTCAGCACGGCCTTTTCATTTTCGCCGCGTTCCGGCTTTTGCAGCGCGGCATACAGCGCCAGCATCGCGCCTATCAGCAGCGGCAGGCCGATTTCAACCGAAAACGCCAACACCTTCTGATTGGCGCTGCTTCCGGAGGCCGAACCCACCCCCATCATCAAAATCTGCCCCGGTTCCACGGCGTTGACCGTCAGATCGTTGACCAGCGTGCCCGCGCCGATCCCCTGCATGCTGTACATGCAAAACGGCGCCAGCTGAAACAGCCCCAGCAACAGGTAGAGCCCGGCCGCCTTCGCCAGCGGCACAAACCGCTTCTGCCCAATCACCCGGCGCAGACACAACAGCGCCGCGCCCGCCGCCAGCACCGCGCAGAGCATCGTAGAGAGCATGTGGCTCAAAAAAATGCCGCACGCGCTCAGCGCCAGCATGCGCCAGCATTTCGCGTCGCCGAAAAGCACCTCATACAGTCCCACGATGAACAGCGGGAAAAACGCCATCGCCATCGCCTCGCCGACGGCTACGCGCGTATACACATCCATCACGCGATACGCCGACAGCGTATAGAGCACCGACGCGCAGGTCGCCGCCCAGCGATTTTGAAACAGCCGCTTCGCCGCCGCATACATGCCCGCCGCCGCGCCGATGTTCAGGGCGGCGAGCAGTACGTTGCCCACGTAGGCCGCGCTCGCCCCGCCCAGCAGCATCAGCGCAAAGGGATAGAGAAAAACATCCGGATAAAAGACAGACGTGATTGCGCCATAACCGTTGAAAGAAAATCCGCCCATGCGCACGGGGAACTGCCCGCTTTTCAGGCCGTCCGCCAGATTTTGCAGGCGCGCCAGATGATACGCGCCGTCGTGACCATAGTTGAACGTCGATTTGAGCGACATGGAGCACGAAAGCAGCACGGCCAGACCGATAAACAGCGCGGGCGCCATGTTCCGGCGCGTCAGCCTGCCCGTCGCCAGCAGCCCATACAGCACGCTTGCGCCGATGGCAAAAAACAGCAGCGTGAACGCGTCGTCCTGATATTTCGGCGTGTAGAGCTTTAAACCGTACACATCCAGATAACTGCCGGAGGCAAACTCGATTTCGACCGCAAAGTTTTCGCAGGCTTCCTCGATTTCAAATACGCATTCGCCTTCGCCCTCGTCGGCAGGCAGCACGAATTCATCCGGCGTAATGGCCGCGCCGTCGTCGTTTTTCAGCCGCAGCACATTGTCGCCGTCGCCGGAAATCATCCATCTCAGGCGGTATTCGCCCGCGGGCAGGTGCAGCCCCGCCATCTCGCCGGAAAGCGCGCCGTAAGCGTCGCCGTCGGCCACGGCGTAGCGCGTCTTTCCGCCCGCAAGCTGCATATACTGCCCGTTCAGCAATTCAAATTCACTCGGCTTTTTCATCGCGCCTGTCGCGAATACCAGCGCGCAGAGCAGCACCGCCAGCAGCATCGGCCCGTACAGTTTTGCCTTGGCTTTCACGTCGTCTCTCCTTTCTGAACCGCGGTATTGGAAAAAAGGGGCTGTACGTTTGAACAGCCCCTTTCAACATCAATATGCCTTTGCGAAATAGATGACCTTCTTGGCCGGCTTGCCGCAGCAGACGCAGGTCTCGCCGATGGGCGTCTGGTCAAACGGCATGCAGCGGGAAGACGCGCTGAAACGATCCTTGATCTCGTCCTCGCACGCCTGATCGCCGCACCACATGGCCTTGGCATAACCGCCGTCCACCTGTCTGCCCAGCTCTTCCATGTTGTGCACATCGGCGGTGTGCGCGTCGCGGAACGCGCGGGCAATTTCAAACATGTTGGTCTGAATCGCGTCCAGCATCGCCTTGATTTCGCTCTCAAGGCCTTCGATATCCAGCGGCGCTTTCTCGAAAGTGTCGCGGCGCACGCTCATCACTTTGCCCTCAGCCAAATCGCGCGGGCCGATCTCGACGCGAACCGGAACGCCCTTGAGCTCCCACTCGTTGAACTTCCAGCCCGGCGTCACGTTGTCGCGGTCGTCAAACTTCACGCGCAGTCCGGCGGCGGTCAGCTTGTCGGCGACGGCCTTCGCGCCCTCCAGCACGCCTTCCTTATGTGCGGCGACCGGCACCACGACCACCTGATACGGCGCGATCATCGGCGGCAGTTTCAGGCCGCGCTCGTCGCCGTGGGTCATGATAATCGCGCCGATGAGACGGGTGCTGGTGCCCCAGCTCGTCTCGTGCGCATACTTCTGCGTGCCGTCCTTGTCCAGATACTTGATTTCAAACGGCTCGGAGAAGTTCGTACCGAAGTTGTGGCTCGTGCCGCTTTGCAGCGCCTTGCCGTCCTGCATCATCGCTTCGATGGAATACGTCGCGCGCGCGCCGGCAAACTTTTCCTTTTCGCTCTTCTGGCCGCAGTAAACCGGAATCGCGAGGTTCTTTTCGCAGAAGTCGCGGTAAACGCCCAGCATCTGCATCGTCTCTTCCTGCGCCTCTTCGGCAGTGGCATGGACGGTGTGGCCCTCCTGCCAGAGGAACTCGGCCGTGCGCAGGAACAGGCGCGTGCGCATCTCCCACCGCACGACGTTGGCCCACTGGTTGCAGAGGATGGGCAGGTCGCGGTAGCTCTGAATCCAATTTTTATAAGTATTCCAAATGATAGTCTCGGAAGTAGGACGGATTATCAGTTCCTCCTCGAGCTTGGCCGCCGGGTCTACCACCACGCCGGTCTTGTCCTCGTTGGTCTTCAAGCGATAGTGCGTCACCACGGCACATTCCTTGGCAAATCCCTCTACATGTTCGGCCTCTTTACTCAGAAACGATTTAGGAATCAGCAGCGGGAAATAAGCGTTTTGCACACCGGTCTCCTTGAATTTATCATCCAATACCCGCTGCATCTTCTCCCAAATGGCATAACCATAAGGCTTTATCACCATACATCCTCTTACGTCCGACTGTTCGGCCAAATCGGCTTTCACCACCAATTCGTTATACCATGAAGAATAATTCTCACTTCTTTTGGTCAAATCTTTAAGTTCCTTAGCCATAATCAATATCTATAAACAGTTTGCAAAATTAGCAAAAAGTTTCCTTTTCATGCGGCTATTCGGTAGAAAATATCTAATTTTGCTCATGATTTAAAAATTCAAAAAGTTATAACTATGAAAGGATTGAAGTTTTGCGCACTCGTACTGAGTGCAGGTATGCTTTTAAGCAGTTGTGGAGGAAACATGAACAATACCGGCAAGGGGTCACTGATCGGTGCCGGCGGTGGTGCTGCCTTGGGTACATTGATTGGAACCTTGGCATCCAGCAATAAAGGCAAAGGAGCCGGAATCGGTGCTGCTGTGGGCGTAGCCGTGGGTGCAGGTGTAGGTGCGTTAATCGGAAAGAAAATGGATAAAGCCAAAGCTGCGGCGCAACAAGTGGAAAACGCGCAAGTGGAAAGCGTAACAGATGCCAACGGCTTGCAAGCAGTGAAAGTAACGTTCGACTCTGGTATCCTGTTCAACACCAGCAGTTCGGCTTTAAGCAGCAATGCTACCGCTTCATTGGCCAAATTTGCCAGCACGGTATTGAATGTAAACAAGGACATGGACGTGGCGATTAAAGGGTATACCGACAATCAGGGATGGAAAAACAGCACGGCAGCCCAAAGCGTGCAAAAAAATATGGACCTGTCATTGCAACGGGCTAATTCCGTTTCCAATTACCTGAAACAATGCGGAGTCTCGTCTACACAGATAACTTCGGTGGAAGGTTTGGGAGAAGCTGACCCCGTAGCCGACAACAGTACGGCTGCCGGACGCGAGCAGAACCGCCGTGTGGAAGTTTATTTGTACGCCAGTGAAAAAATGATTCAGGAAGCCCAAGCTCAGGCAGGCAACTAATCGGAAAGATGAAAAAAATTCAGAAACTGATTCAATGGATTGTACTCTCGTTCTTCGGGAGTACAATCTTTTTTGTTATCCTCTACCGTTTTGTCCCTGTACCTGTTACCCCGCTCATGTTCATCCGCTGTGCACAACAGGCCGGACGGGGCGAAAAAATCAGATTGAAACACCATTGGGTTCCTTTGGATGAAATGTCCAAATACTTACCCGTAGCCGTCATGGCTTCCGAAGACCAACGGTTTCTTCAGCACCACGGTTTTGATGTAATAGAAATCCAAAATGCCGTGGAAGAACGTATAGCCGGGAAACGCAGACGCGGGGGTAGCACCATCAGTCAGCAAACTGCCAAAAACGTGTTTTTATGGCCGACTTCCTCTTGGGTCAGAAAAGGACTGGAGGCATACTTCACGGCTTTAATCGAATTATGTTGGAGCAAACAACGGATTATGGAAGTCTACCTGAACTCCATCGAAATGGGCGACGGCATATATGGCGCCGAAGCCGTGGCACAACAACATTTCGGGCGTCCTGCCGAGAAACTTACGCGTGCCAACTGTGCATTGATAGCCGCCACATTACCCAATCCGCTTAAATACAGTTCCAAAGACCCGTCACGGTACATGCTGAAACGGCAGACGGCCATCATGCGGCAAATGAAACACATCGACCTGTTCAAATGACACGTACCACCCGCACTCCTAATTGGGAGGGGTGTTTCTTCATGTACTCGCTCAATGTCATGGATTCCAACACCACTTTCTTATGGATACTGGAAGCATTGAGCAAGTGAAGGCTTCCCTTCTGCCACACGGCCAATCCCAAATGCGATGTGTCCAACCCTTTCTTTCGGGTCACGATAGCTAAAATATCTCCATCGTGAATCGCCCCCAACACGCCTTTCCCCTTGTCCAACAGCGACAAAGGCACGTACCTCACTGAAACACCTTCCAACTTTTGTTCATTTTTGCGGATACGGCTTATCTCGCTTGCCTTTCCTTTCAACATCGGATACGCATCTGGATGCGTACTCATATAATCCAAACGCAGACGTTGTACGGCAATGAAAGGCCGATAACCCTCGCTTTTTTCTCCTTTTATTTCCTTCACGATGCCCTGCCTTTCATTACTCGCTATCCATTCGCTAAAATAATGGTTACGGGAAGAATATCCGTTCAACTGCCCTCCGCTATAACGTATTTTTTCCAGATTCCGGCAAAAAGAAACAAATGTGGGATGCTCTTCTCTTACGGCCAGAGTCAAAGCCACCACATTCTCGACCAACGTCGTACAGTCCAACTGACGTAAATTGACAACCAACTCTTCGGCCGGATTTACTTCGAGAGTGGAAGCCACGTAAGGCACCCCGATGAATTGCTCCGCAAAAAACAAAGTCAGGTTTGTTCCTCTCGTTTGTTTTTTGCCGGCATCAAGGAGTTGCACCACTTTCAACGAATCTTCTTTCGTATAAGTCAGTGCCGACAGGCTTAATGGACACATCATCGCCCCTCCGACGAACAGTCCTAACATTCGATGTGACATCATATCATTTTAAAAGGTTGCAGACAAAGTTAAGATAAAAACCTGATAAGGCATCCGAAAAAAAGCGTAATTTTGCAGTATGAAAAAGATAACCGTACTCTTAAGCCTGCTATGTTGTGTATCGGCAACAACTGCACAACGGCATGAAATCCTGGACCGTCAACTGCACACCCTGCAAGTCGTCGTAAATGACGACCCGTTGCAGCCTCCCATCATGAACTTGGGGGGGGGTAATCATCTGGAAATCGGTTTCGACGAGTTCTCACACGAATACCACCGCTATATATATAAGGTGGAACATTGCAATGCAGACTGGTCCCCATCGACAGAAATCTTTGAATCCGACTACATGAACGGGTTCAACGGGGAACCGATAGAAGACTACGAGAAAAGCTTCAATACGACCGTGCTTTACACCCATTACTCACTACGGATTCCGAACGAAAACATTTCGCTCAAGTTGTCCGGTAACTATAAACTCACGGTCTACAACGACGAGGGCGACGAACCTGTCCCCGTCCTTACGGCCTGTTTCAGTCTGGTGGAACCGGGCGTAGGAATAGGAGCTACCGTCAGTACCAATACGGACATAGACTTCAACAAATCCCACCAACAAGTGGATTTCTCCGTCAACTACGGGTTGGTAAAAGTCATCGACCCACATCGTGAACTGAAAACCGTAGTGATGCAAAACCGCCGGTGGGATAACTGTGTGGTCAATCCCAAGCCCAACATCCAGGCTGCCAATAAGATTGAATTCACGCACAACCGCCAACTGATTTTCCCGGCAGGCAACGAATACCACAAATTCGAGATTCTGGACGTACATGTCCCTACACTGAACGTAGACCGGATGGAACGGTTCGACCCGTATTACCACGCCACGCTCTATCCCAATCAAACCGCCCGGAATTATCTGTATGACGAAGACCAAAACGGTGCCTTTATCATCCGCAACAGCGACGACGAAGACGTGGCCACCACTTGCGACTATGTATTCACGCATTTCACCTTGAAAAGTCCTCAACTGCCCGGCGGAGAAGTCTACCTGAACGGAGAATGGACTTACAACCGCTTCATCCCCGAATACCGCATGACATACAACCGGGAAACACAGGCCTACGAAGCCACCGCCCTCCTGAAACAAGGATATTATAATTATAATTATCTCTTCGTGCCGGACGGCGACACCCAAGGAAACAGCGGACGGACGGACGGGAACTTTTATGAGACGGAAAACGAATACATCATCTTGGTATACCATCGCCCTAACGGAGGGCGTTACGACAAACTGGTCGGTTACCGCCGCATGAATTTCAAGATTAACGGAAAATAAAACAGAAACCTATGAAAATAAATGTATTAGACGGCTACGGCTTAAACCCCGGCGACCTTTCCTGGGAGCCTATCGCACAATTAGGAGAACTGACAGTGTTTCCACGGACTTCGGCCGAAGAATTTTATGCACACGCCGAAGGAGCAGATATCTTGCTAACGAACAAGACCCTCGTCACAGCTGAACACATCGACCGTTTGCCGGATCTGAAATATATCGGCATATTGGCTACGGGCTACAACGTGGCAGATACCGAAGCTGCCCGCAAACACGGGATTCCCGTCTGCAACATCCCGGCATACAGTACCCGTTCGGTAGCCCAAATGGTCTTCGCCCTCCTACTGGCCATTACCAACCGCGTGGAACATTATGCCGAAGAAAACCGTAAGGGACGTTGGAGCCGCAATACGGACTTTTGCTATTGGGACACGCCTCTCATGGAACTGTCCGGTAAGAAAATGGGTATCGTGGGACTCGGGCATACCGGCATGGCTACCGCACGCATAGCCTTGGCTTTCGGCATGGAAGTATATGCCTGCACCTCCAAAAGCCCTCTTCAGTTGGGTACCGACATTCGGAAGTCCACAATGGAAGAGCTGTTCTCCGCATGCGATGTCATCAGCCTGAACTGTCCGCTCACCCCGGAGACCCACCATTTGGTGAACCCGCACACCTTGGCGCTCATGACACCGGGAGCCATCCTTATCAATACCGGACGCGGCCCGTTAGTGGATGAAGAGGCGGTAGCAGAAGCCCTTAGAAACAACACCCTTGCCGCATACGGTGCAGACGTGACAAGCACCGAACCGCCATCGGCAGACCATCCCCTGCTTTCAGCCCCTAATGCCTATCTTACCCCGCATATCGCTTGGGCCACACGGGAAGCCCGCCTGCGGCTCATGGGCATTTGTGAAGAAAACATCCGTGCATTCCTACAAGGTAAACCGCAAAATGTCGTAAATCCATGACAGAATATATCCTGCATCTCCTGCAAATGATGGGGACGACCCTCCGGTTACCGGTTTCATTCGTCGTGATAGAATTTATCGGTACAATGGCATTCGCCATTTCGGGCATCCGACTGGCTTCGGCCAAACAATTTGACTGGTTCGGCGCATATATCGTAGGTACGGCCACGGCTGTCGGAGGCGGTACGATACGTGACATCATGTTGGGCATCCCCCCGTTCTGGATGACGAACCCCGTGTATATCATCTGTTGCGGCCTGTCCCTACTTTACGTCATATTGTTCGGAAAGAAAATCATCCGGCAAAAGAGCACCTGGTTCATTTTCGACACCATCGGCTTGGCTCTATTCAATATCACGGGATTGGAAAAGACGCTGAACATGGGATACCCCGTCTGGACAGCCGTCATCATGGGGTGCGTCACAGGTGCCGCCGGAGGCATCATCCGAGACATACTGATTAACGAAGTGCCGCTCGTTTTCCGCAAAGACATTTATGCCATGGCCTGCATTGCCGGCGGTATTACGTATATCTTAGGTTATTCCGTGGGACTTCAGACCGAAGTCAATGCCATCCTTTCCGCCATCATCGTCATATCCATCCGTACGTTGGCCGTAAAATACCATTGGCAACTCCCCATACTGAAAGGTGAAGACGACAAGGAGGAATAAGTCCGTTATTCCTCCTCCTTCAACTGGTTACGAAGCTTGCGGGGCAACTTCTTTACCACCTCATCATACGAATGGTCTATCAGGCTGCGTATCAAGGCTTCGGGCACGTCGCCATGCGTAATGGCTATCTGGTTCCAATATTTCTTGTTCCAATGCCATGCCCCCGTAATCCCCGTGTAATGCTCACGCAACTCTATGGCATACTCCGGATCGCACTTCAGGCAAAACCAATCCACATTGTCCAAACCGATACTGGCAAAAATCTTATTCATGACCCGAAAGACCAACGTGGTTTCATCGAAAGGGAAATCTTCTGTCGTATGAGGCTTACTGAGGCAGTATGCCCTGATTTGTTCTATATCCATAACTCCGTCCGATTAGGCCAACAGCCCGATTTCTCTCCATTTGGCAAGCACCTGCGCCACGTCCTTACGGGCCGTCTCCTCGTCCACCTCATACGCCTCCAACAGGGAGGATACCAGTCCATCTTCGCTGATTGCTTCTTTTCCCACAGCTTGTTTCCACAAGAAAGCCGCTGTTTCATTCAGCGAAATAATCTTGCTGAAATCGATATTGTCCATCCCATGCGACAGAATCACATGTTCCCCACAAATCTCACGCAGTTCAAAACCTTCCTTGATTCTCATTTTAGCCAATTTGATAATTTAAGATTAATCCTATATATGTATAACAAATAACGGCGCACAGGCAGAAGCTTGCTCCACCACCGTACGTAACGTTGCAGGCGCGGGTCGGATGCCGGTATCGTCTTGCCCCGTCGGATATAGTGCGTGACCATCCCTACAACGTCTGCCTTACGGCAAACCTCCATGCCCGACAAATTCCCGTCTCCCATCAATCGCACGGTATCTCCATCTATATTCATGATACGATGGAGGACGTACACATCCGGCGAGATTTCGGCCAACACGGCATCTCCCACTTTCAAATCCGTGAACGGTGCCAAACGCACCTTATCCCTGCAATGCTCCAAAAAGGGACGCATACTGTAACCTTTTACATTGATAGTCACCGTATGCCCCTCACGGATAGCTTCTTTCACCTGTCCCAACAACACGGCATTAGGAACTTCCATCCGGCGTACCGCCATTCCGTCCATATTCTTCCTCTTGTTCATCGTCCCGTCAATGTATGAAAACTCAGCCTGGCCGCTTCTTCATCCGGCCTGCATCCCAAAAGGTATATCGGCGAAAGGCGGATGATGTCCGAAATGGTGTCGCAATGCGCCGAATGAATACGGCGGTCCCATTTCATGGTCGACACGGACGGCAAGAGCGAGGCAAAACTTTCCAATACGCTTTCTTCCCGTATCGTGTTTTCCGGGCATTGCCGCAACTGTACAAAAGCTCCCACCGGCGCAGACACCCTGCGGTAACAAGGTGTTTTCCCGCTCCAGGGAGAACCGTAGACATGAACCGTCCCCTCCACCACTCTCACCACCGGATTGTCATCGTTCATCAGGTCGGAGCCCGGGATGTGGCTCAACCACAACCGTGTATGCGTACTCTTCCCCGTCCCGCTCTTGCCCAGAAACAAATATCCCCGGCCGTCATTGCGGATTACGGAAGCATGCATCAGCAACGTGGCATACGGCGCGGAAGCAAAGGCATACACCAACATGAGGGCATTGTTCAACCCGAACTTACGCCCTACCTCGCTCTCTGCCACCAAAGCAGCCGTACAATCCGAAAAATCTGCATTAGCCTGCAATAAACAACACAAGTCCTTTTTATCATCGCAGATTTCAAACTGGTAACTCCCGTCCGGCAGGCGGTAAACCCCGAAGTTGTTGCCCCCGCAATCGAACTGCCCGACTTCTTCTCCCGTCACCGGCCAACGAAAAGCATCATCTACCGAAAGGCTGAAAAGCAGATTGCCTTCTTCTTCGCTCACAAAAGGCGAAAAAGAAGGCAATAAACTGCTATCATTTCCTGCATCGCAGAAAACAATCCGGCACAGATGCCCTGCAATATTATATTGGTATTCCATCTGTTTCTATTTTTCGGGCTTGTCCTTAGAAGCCTTACGACGCTTTTCCTTTTTCGTCGCCTTGGGTTCGGCGGACTCCGGCACAGCTTTGACCGGCGGCTCGTAAACAGGCGATTGGAACTTGAAGCTTCCGTCTGTCAACTCTTTCAGCATCACGCTTCCGTCGCTGCCATACTGCTTCCTTATCTTATCATATTCTTCCATCAGCTTGCTCTTTTTCGTATGGAAAAATACTGCACACGTAGAATTCGGCATTTGCTTTACCGCTTCCAGATAGGTCTGCAACTGGTCACTGTATACCGCACGGTCCATCAGAAAATCGTACTTCGTCTCGATATAAGCGCTGTCCAATTGTTGGATGTCTGTAATATATACCACAGAATCCGTGAAAGAAGCCGAAAATCCGAAGATATACACCGTAGCCCGTTCCACCTTTGCAGACAGAGACATCCCTACGTATCCCAACACACAGGCCAATACCCCCCAATATTTAAAGTTAAAGTTCATCATTCCACCTTTTCCGCACGGCATCAGCCGAGATAAGACTTCAATAATTTACTCTTGGTGTTCTGACGCAAACGCCGGATGGCCTTTTCCTTAATTTGGCGCACGCGCTCGCGCGTAAGGTTGAACTTGTCCCCGATTTCCTCCAACGTCATTTCCTGGTGGTTGATACCGAAAAACATCTGGATAATCTCTTTTTCGCGTTCGGAAAGCGTGGACAACGCACGGTCAATCTCACGCGCAAGAGATTCGTTGACCAACGTACGGTCCGCCATCGGAGAATCGTCATTGACCAATACGTCCAACAAACTGTTGTCTTCTCCTTCCACAAACGGGGCATCCACCGAAATATGGCGTCCGCTCACTTTCAAGGTATCGGAAATCTTGTCTACCGGAATCTCCAACTCGTCGGCAAGTTCCTCCGGACTCGGACGGCGCTCATTCTCCTGCTCGAACTTGCTGAATGCCTTACTTATCTTATTCAACGAACCAACCTGGTTCAAGGGCAAACGTACGATACGGCTCTGCTCCGCCAAAGCCTGAAGAATGGACTGGCGAATCCACCACACCGCATAACTGATGAACTTGAATCCACGGGTTTCGTCGAACTTCTCAGCAGCTTTTATCAAGCCTAAGTTGCCCTCATTAATCAAATCCGGCAAACTCAGCCCTTGGTTCTGATACTGTTTGGCCACTGAAACCACGAAACGCAGATTGGCACGTGTCAGTTTTTCGAGTGCTACACGATCACCTTTGCGAATGCGCTGTGCCAATTCCACTTCTTCTTCCACTGTAATCAGGTCCTCACGGCCGATTTCCTGCAAATACTTGTCAAGCGAAGCGCTCTCACGATTGGTGATACTTTTGGTAATCTTTAACTGTCTCATTCTCCTACTACATATTAAACGCACAAAGTTACCAAAAAAATCCGGATTAGGCCGTAAATATTTGCATAAATATTAATCGGCCTGCCCGGATTTCCGCTTTAACCAAGCCCGAAACCCGACCTTCTGTCCGTCCCGGAGCACCGTGACACGTTCATTTGCTCCTTGATTTGTACTTGTGAAAGAACAACACCGGATTGGAATCTCCCTTTATCCCCATCAGTTTTTCATACTCGTCTATTTTCGGATTCAGGTGTCCTTTGTCGATAACGTCCTCAATAAAATAGGGAATAAAATCTACGCTCAGGACGGACAGGACGCCTTCTTCATCGCTGTAACACATGTCCAAGGGAATATTGTTGTTCTCAAAGAGATAGTCGTCCTTAAAGGATGGCGCAACCCAAGTCTCTTTCGTCTTTACATCGTGAAGTAAATACATGATTTCGTCTCCTTTCCTATATTGAAATGAGACCATTCCGTCCAACTCCACAAAACGCGAAATGCAGAATATACAATCCTCCTCATGCAAATCGGAGACATTATAATTAAACTCTTCCCCCGGGCCGCAGTCACTGATGAGTTTTTTCATCCGTTTCTTTGAAACAAAATCCTCACTTTTCACTACACAATACGGCTTGATTCCCTCTTTTGTGACAGCCATAATCGTATCGGAAAACAATCCCACATACTTAGGCGCATCCGTATTTTTAGAGTAAAAGAAACTAAAAGGTAATCTCAAAGGAAAATTCCACCCCCGGTTGTAATCGTCGGCCTTCAGGCAGGAAGCTATTTGCGTTCCAGTCTTCCCATCTATTTCTTTCAACAGGTAATTTTCAGAATCTGCATCCAAAGACGTACGGTCCACGTACAGTTTTCCGCCAAGATACAGCATGCTATAACTCCTATATCCGTTCCGTTTCGTTTTTATGGAAGAGATGTACCCATTGGTACGAAGGTCGTATTTATGAGCCATATCCAAAGCATCGTCCCACAGATAAATAACGCCGTTTTCACGGTCTATGGAAAAATCTGAAAGTTCCCAATATTCCCCGTGCCCCCGGCCTTGGTGTCCTATCTGCCTTAGGAAAGAGCCGTCTCGCCGGAATACGTACAAGGCCGGGACTTTATCATCCAAAATATAGATATTGCCTTCATATATATCTATAGCAGAAACGTCCTGAATAATACATTCCGGACAGGTTTCCAATACTATCACGTCCGGCTCTTCCAATATGGAAGAATACAGCAACGCATCCTCTTGTTTGGCCTTGTCGATGTCTACCACCTCTACATCACGATTCTCCCCTACCGGAACATCCGCGCCACGCCCTTTCTTTCCCCCGCATGCCGCCGCCAACATCAACAGCACAGCCGCCCCCGATACCATCTTACCGATCTTCCTCATAACTACCTATTTATAAAGTGACCTACAAAGGTATATAAAACATCAAGCCGCAGCAACCGGTTTCTCTCTTACATTCTTCACTCCGGATTTTCGCAGGTCTTTGACGTGGCAGAGACAAAACTATCATCCTGCCATCCTCTACACATTTTTACTGACAAAACGAAAGTTCTTATCCATCTTTCCGGGATGAAAAACCACGTGTTCCGCACATTTTAGAATTAAATCAAATACATCTTTTTACACTTCAAGCCCGTTATTTTGTTTTTTTAATCCAAAACACGCGTCAATCTCAGGCGAACGAAAAATCATTCGGCTGAGAAAACAATTTTTTTCTCCGCAGATTTTGGAGACGGCCTCCGCTTATCGGCCGAAAACCTTCCTGAAAACGAAGTCCGGACAGGCTTTTGAAGCCCGTTTTTTCTCTATTTGGCACGTTCCCGTCGCCAAAAGAAAGATGTCAAAACGACAGGCCGGACACGCTCCGAACTTACACTCTCCTTCTCCGCTTGCGGCAAGAGTGGCCTTTCGTCCCGGCATCATGCCACAAAGAAGCCATGAAACGCTTACACGTTGCTCCCGTCACAATGCACGAGATTCGCGTATTTCCGTACACTTCCGCCACGGCTCACGAATAGCCGAATCTCGCGAAAGGCTGGTTGACATATTGTCAAAAAGATAAAAACAAGACAGAAGAACATAAGGACAGATGTTTCCTTGCTGACGCAAACATCTTTTGTCCTTATGTTCTTCTGTATAGGATGGCAGACTTTCAAACCAGGCCTGTCAGCCCGTCACCGTTTATTTCTCATCCAATTCCACCACTGCGCTTCTCAACCGTCCGCTTTGCGTCACGGCACGAATCCACAGGATACGGTCGGAAGAACGGTTGGCTTCTTTTACAGCCTCTTCAAAATCTTCCATCGTGTTCATAGGCCTGTCGTTCACTTGCAGGATAATCCAACCTTTCTCTACTCCGGCATCCGCCATTTTACCTTTCTTCACGGCTACGACCTCCAAACCGTTCGGCAAGTTCAACTGGCGTTTAGTCTCGCTGTCCAAAGGCTTCAAGGCTGCCCCGAACTGGTCCATATCCATTTGCTCCAACACCTTGGTGTTGCCTTGCGCGTTGCGCAACACAGCTGTCACGGTGTCTTTCTTCTTGTTACGCATATAAGTGATTTTCACCTTGTCGCCCGGACGCATCGTACTGATGGCTTCCTGCAACTCGGCCATCTTCTTTACATCCTTACCGTTGACAGCAATGACCACGTCGCCCTTGCGCAACCCGGCCTCGGAAGCAGTGGAGTTGTCCTGAACTTCGGCCACATAAACACCGTTTACCGTACCCAAGTCCACCTCGTTGCCCTTGGACTTCTCGTCATCGATGTACCGGGTCACATCATTACCCATCACACCTAATTGGGCACGCTGCACGACGCCGAATTCCTTCAGGTCGGCCACGACCTTGTTCATGATGGTCGTCGGGATGGCAAAACCATAACCCGTATAAGAACCCGTCTGGGAATAAATCATCGCATTGATGCCCACCAACTCTCCACGTGCATTGACCAACGCGCCACCGGAATTACCACGGTTGATGGCGGCATCCGTCTGGATGAAGCTTTCTATGGAATTGGCACCCATCGAACGTGCTTTCGCACTGACGATACCTGCCGTCACCGTGGAAGTCAGGTTGAAGGGATTACCCACGGCCAAGACCCACTCTCCCAACTTCAAATCATCGGAATTGCCGATAGGCAGGGTCGGGAAATTCTTGCCCTCGATTTTAATCAAGGCCAAATCGGTCTGCTCGTCCGTACCGATAATGCGCCCCTTGAACTCGCGGTTGTCGTTCAGCTTCACCAACAATTCGTCCGCCTCGCTCACCACGTGGTTGTTGGTCACGATATAACCGTCGGAAGAAATAATCACTCCCGAACCAGAACCTTCACGCTTCGGGGTCTGTATTTGCCGCTGTTGGCGGCCTCCGCCCCCGAATCCGAAGAAATCGCCGAAGAAGTCGGAGAACGGATCCTGTACGTCCACGGTCTTCGTCTTACTGTTCGTCGTCACCTTGATGTATACCACTGCGTTGACGGACGTCTCCGCAGCCTGGGTCAAATCCACCAAGCCGGAGGGGGCGGCCGAAGGCTGTGCCTTGACCGGTGTCTCCACGCATCCCATCACACAAAAGCTGCCTATGAAAAGGGCGGCTGTTCCCAATACCTTTCTTGTTGTCTCTTTCATTGTTTCTGTTGTCATATTGTTCATACTAAATGATTCTTTTCGTCATAAACTTGCACAAAAGTAACGCCAAAGGACTTGTAATGTATCCTTTCAGTTTCCTTTTTGCTATCTTTTAACAGAGAATTCTTTCCCATTAACAGCGATTAAAATCGAACACTGACATTTTTACATTCGTTGACCTGAATTTTGTCAGCTCGAAAAAAAGAAGTACTTTTGTGACATCAAAGCAGTGGGCCGGCTTGCCGCTGCCGGCTCAGGCCGGGAGAGGAAAGTCCGGGCAACACAGGGCATTCCACTTCTTAACGGGAAGTAATCCGTGAGGGTTAGAGCGTGCAGAAGAAAAGAACCGCCGTCCGCAAGGACGGTAAGGGTGAGAAGGCGGGGTAAGAGCCCACCGGCCGGATGGCGACATCCGGGCCGTGCATTCTGGAAGTTGAAAGTTCGCGTATACCGGCGCCACAAGAGAGGGCGGCCCGCCCGAGCCGGAGGGTAGAACGATAGAGCCTTGCGGCGACGCAAGGTCTGGATAAATGGCAAGCACTTCGTTTCGTACGAGGCACAGAACCCGGCTTACAGGCCGACTGCTTTTTCTTTTTTCATCACCTTTTAACATGAAAAGCCTATGCCGTTCAACATGCATCAACTGGAATTCTTCTTCACGCACAAAATATGGTTCATCAATGAAGAAAAGTTTCCACCGGTCAAAAAATACGCATTCAACGCCCTCCGCAAATTAGTGCTCACGTCTGAATGCTACCTGTCCAAGCACCTGAACAGCCATGCTTCGGCCCTGACCTACTCCACCATACTGGCCACCGTCCCCATCTTGGCCATCATTTTTGCCATCGGCCGGGGATTGGGATACGGTTCCATCATCGAAGAGAAAATCAAAAGCAACCTGAGCGTCAACCAACAGTTTGCCGACATGGTGCTGAATTTCATCAATTCATACCTTGAGCATACGCAAAGCGGCATCTTCATCGGTTTCGGCCTGCTTTTATTGTTGTACACCGTCGTCCAACTGACCGCCAACATCGAAATCGCCCTGAACAGCATTTGGAACGTGAAAAACCAACGCTCCATTTACCGCCAGATAACGGACTATATCAGCGTCTTCCTTCTTCTGCCCATCCTGATCATCATCAGCAGCGGCCTTTCCATATTCCTGGCTACCATCGCACAAGACTATCCGAATTTCATGGTGCTCAGCACGACGGTGAAGATTCTCATCAAACTGTCCCCATACGCCTTGAGCGGCCTGCTCTTCACAGCCCTCTACATGTACATGCCCAATACGGACATCCGTTTCCGGAATGCCGTCCTTCCGGGTTTCATCGCCGGTACGGCGTTCCAGTTCCTTCAATATTTCTACATCCATTCCCAGATATGGGTGTCCAGCTACAATGCCATTTACGGGTCGTTCGCAGCCTTGCCCATGTTCATGCTGTGGGTCAATTTCTCATGGATTATCTGCCTTTTCGGTGCCCAACTTTCTTATGCCAACCAAAACCTGAGAAGTTACTACTACATCAAAGACATCCATAAGATAAGCCGCAGCTACCACGACGTGCTGCTCATCCTCATCATGTCGAAAGTGTGCAAACGGTTTGAAAAAGGTATGGAGGGCTACACCGTGAAAGGGCTTTCGGTAGAAACGAACCTCCCGTCGGGAGTGGTCGGCCGCCTGACCCACGAACTGAGCCGGATGCACCTGTTGGTTCTCGACGGGACGAACGAAGATGCCGCCGTGCGCTTTGCCCCGGCCGAAGACATCAACCATCTGACTGTAAACTTGCTGTTGGAACGGATAGACAATTATGGCGACAAATTCACTCCGGCAGCCATCCACCGGAACAATACGGAATGGGAAAACATACGTGAACTACGTGCGCGATATATAAATAAGGAGAAACCCATCCTGCTCAAAGATATCTGAGCGAGAATGGGTTCATAGGGCTTTTACGGCCGATACAAAGCAAAAGCCGTCCCTTCCTATTCATTGAGCAGACCCGTCATGCGGCTCAGATACTTGCCGATGATGTCGAACTCGAGGTTGACCACTGAACCCGGTTTCAAAGAATGGAAATTGGTATGCTCATACGTATAAGGAATTATGCAAACCTGAAAAGTGTCTTTTGTGGGATGGCATACCGTGAGACTGACACCGTTGACCGTCACCGAACCTTTATCCACACAAAAATAGCCCCTCTTCACCATTCCGGCATCAAAAGCATGGCGGAAAGTATAGACATAACTGCCTTCGGCATCTTCGACCGACACACACTCGGCCGTACAGTCCACATGCCCCTGTACGATATGCCCGTCCAACCGCCCGTTCATCATCATGGAACGTTCCACATTCACCTCGTCGCCCACTTTCAAAAGCCCGAGATTCGAACGTTCGAGCGTCTCCTTCATCGCCGTCACCGTATAACACCCGTCCTGAATGCGGACCACCGTAAGGCACACGCCGTTATGGGCCACGCTTTGGTCTATCTTCAGTTCGTCCACAAAAGAGCATTGCAAAGTAAAATGCACATTTTCCTGCTCTTTCATAATCCCGGTGACCCGGGCACATTCTTCTACAATTCCTGAGAACATAATCCTATCACGTTTTATAGTTTTCTTTCAAATTTCAAATATACTCTTTTTAGTAGACATATTCAGCGATTCAGTCGAAAAAAAATCCCTCATAGTACAATTTATTTCCTCCCCATCTTTATTCTTTGTACTTTTGTACAGTTAAAAAGATGAACTTCATGAGTTACAAGAATTATTTGATGTATGCCGCGTGCCTGTTTCAGGCTCTGGCCGTCGCCGGACAAGACTCGACCCGATGGTCACTGCAAGAATGCATCGACTATGCCATCGCCCATAACATTCAATTAAAGCAAAACAAAATTACGGAAGAACAGGGTGCTGCCGACCTGCTTCAAAAGAAGGCCGAACTGTTCCCCAGCTTGTCTTTCAGTACCACACAAGCCATAGACTACCGGCCGCTGCAAAAGTCCGAGACCAGTATCGTAGCCAATGGCATCGCCAACAGTTCCTCTAACAAATTGACGGAAAACGGCAACTATGGCCTCAACGCATCGTGGACCGTATGGGACGGAGGAGCCAACCGCAAAAACATCAAGGCACAAAAGCTACAAAACCAAATCTCGGCCTTGGCCACACAGGCCACAGCCAACAGCATCCAAGAACAGATAGCCCAGTTGTACGTGCAAATCCTCTATTCGAAGGATGCCTTGGACGTAAACAAAGCCATGGAAGAAACCGCAAAGAGCCAGTTTGGACGCGGAAAGGAGATGTATGAGCAAGGGCAAATCTCCAAAGCCGACCTGGCTCAGTTGGAGGCACAAGCCGCCAGTGCACAATACGACTGCGTGGCTACCCAGACCCAAATCGACAACTACAAACGGCAATTGAAAGAACTGTTGGAAATCACGGACGACCGTAAGTTCGACATCTCAGGTATAGGAACAAATGATGAAGCAACGATGCAACTTATCCCCAGTGTCAACGAAGTGTACCAGAAAGCATTAAACCTGCGTCCGGAAATCCAAAGCAGCCGGTTGGGCATCGATGCCGCCGATTTGGACATCGACATTGCCAAAGCCGGATATTACCCCTCCATCTCGTTGACAGCCGGTATCGGCGACAGCCACTATTCCGGCAGCCGTGAATCGGCAGGGGAACAAATGAGACAGAACCTGAGCGCCTCGGCCGGTGTGACGCTGTCCATACCTATTTTCGACAACAAACGAAACAAAACCAACGTGCAAAAAGCCAAGCTGAACAAAATGGACAGCGAACTACAATTGCAGGACCAACAGAAGAAGCTATACAGTACCGTAGAAGAATATTGGCTCAACGCATACAGCAACCAACAGAAATATGTAGCAGCCAACGCCAAACTAAAAAGTGCCCAGACTAGCTACGAACTGTTGGACGAGCAGTTCAAAAACGGCCTGAAAAACATCGTGGAACTCATGAACGGACGGGACGAGCTGATGAGCGCGCAACAAGACCGCCTGCAAAGCAAATACAATACCCTGCTCCATATCCAACTCCTCAAATTCTACCAAGGAGAAAGTATCAACCTTTAAAAACAGAACAGACGCCATATGAAAAAAAAGAAGATTATCATCACGGTTGCCATTGTTGCCATCGCAGCAGTCATTGCCATAATCGCATGGCCCAAGAAGAGTGTGCCCGTGGAGTTTGAAATGACTGACGTGCAACCGGATACCATCCGTAACAGCGTGACCGCCACGGGAACCATAGAACCTGTAACGGAAGTAGAAGTCGGTACACAGGTCTCCGGTATCATCAGCAACATATATGTGGACTATAATAGCCTCGTGAAAAAAGGGCAAGTCATCGCGGAATTGGACAAAACGACCCTCAACAGTGAATTGAACAGTGCCCGGGCCAATCTGGCAAGTGCCAAAAGCGAACTGGATTACCAGACGGCCAATTACAAACGCTATAAGACGCTGAACGAAAAGGGTCTCGTAAGCCGTAATGATTACGAAGTGGCCTATCTGGATTACCGCAAGGCTTTGGAAACTTACAACACCACGAAAGAAAGCGTGAAGAAGGCCGAGACTAATATAGGCTATGCCACCATCACGTCTCCCATCGACGGTATCGTGTTAAGCAAGGAAGTGGAAGAAGGACAGACCGTGGCGGCCAGTTTCGAGACACCTACCCTTTTCACCATCGCCAAAGACTTGACCGACATGCGTGTCATTGCCGACATCGACGAAGCAGATATCGGGAATGTAAAAGAAGGGCAAAACGTCACGTTTACCGTAGACGCATACCCCAACGACACTTTCCACGGGCAAGTGACACAAGTCAGACAAGAAGCCACGGAGACAGACAACGTCATCACCTACGAAGTTGTCATTTCCGCACCGAACAACGACCTCAAACTGAAACCCGGACTGACAGCCAACGTATCGGTCAGCACACTGGAACGTACAAATGTACTGAGTGTGAAAGCCAAAGCCTTACGTTTCACGCCGACCAAGGAAGTACTGGGCAAAACCTATAAAATCGTAGACACGGACGGCAAGAACAAGCTCTGGACCCGCGAAGGAAATACACTGACGGCCCACAAGGTAAACATAGGAGCGACAGACGGCATCCGGACCGAAATCCTGGGAGGCATCAAGCAAGGAACGCAAGTCGTAATGTCCATGACGGAAATAAAGGCACCGGAAGGGCCGCAGGAAGAGGAAACCAACCCGTTCATGCCACGTCCCAAAAAGAAAGAAAAGAAATAACCCGGGTAAAAGTCCATTATCATGGAAGGAAACGAACAGAAAAAAGTAGTCATAGAGCTACAGAATGTGAAACGGAACTTTATCGTGGGCGATGAAGTGGTACATGCCCTGCGGGGAGTGTCGTTCAAGATTCACGAAGGGGAGTTTGTCACCATCATGGGAACGTCCGGTTCCGGCAAGTCCACGTTGCTGAACCAATTAGGTTGTTTGGATACGCCCACTTCGGGAGAATATATATTGGACGGCGTACACGTCCGCACCATGAAGCGCCGGGAACGGGCAGTCCTGCGCAACCGCAAAATCGGTTTTGTATTCCAAAACTATAACTTGCTCCCCAAGACAACAGCAGTAGAAAACGTGGAACTTCCACTTATGTACAATTCATCCGTCTCTGCCAAAGAAAGAAAGGAACGGGCTGTCAAGGCACTCGAAATGGTAGGCCTCGGTAACCGCCTCTACCACAAGTCCAACCAGATGTCGGGCGGACAAATGCAGCGTGTGGCCATCGCCCGGGCCTTAGTCAACGACCCGGCCGTACTCTTGGCCGACGAGGCGACCGGTAATCTGGATACACGTACCTCTTTCGAAATCCTGGTATTGTTCCAACAACTTCATGCCATGGGACGTACCATCATTTTCGTGACACACAACCCAGAGATAGCCCAATACAGCAGCCGCAATATCACATTGCGCGACGGATTGATACGGGAAGACACCCAGAACTCCAACATACTGTCTGCGGCAGAGGCTTTGGCACAGCTTCCGCTTCCGCAGGACGATTAAACAAAGGAATACATGAATACGACCAATCTTTTCAAAATAGCCCTCAAGGCCATTGCTTCCAATAAGCTACGTTCTTTTTTGACGGCTCTCGGCATCATCATCGGCGTGGCCTCGGTTATTGCCATGCTGGCCATCGGCCAAGGCTCTAAACGCAGCATCCGCAAACAAATCTCGGAAATGGGTTCGAACATGATCATGATACACCCGGGAGCGGATATGCGTGGCGGCGTGCGTATGGATGCCGACGAAATGCAGACCCTGAAACTGGAAGACTACGAAAGCATACGCAATGAAGCAAAATACCTGACAGCCGTCAGTCCGTCAGTCAACAGTGCCGGACAGTTCATTTACGGGAACAACAACGCCCCGTCCAGCATATACGGGGTCAACGAAGATTACCTCAGCATACAGCAACGCAAAGTGGCAGACGGCGAGTTCTTCACGGAACAGGATATCAAAACGGCCGCCAAGGTATGCGTGTTGGGACAAACCGTAGTGGACAACCTGTTCCCTGACGGAAGTAGCCCGATCGGACGTGTGGTGCGGTTCAATTCCATCCCGTTTCGTGTGGTCGGCGTACTGAAGTCCAAAGGTTACAACTCTTGGGGAATGGACCAAGACGACATGGCACTCGCCCCTTACACCACAGTCATGAAACGTATCCTGGCGGTGACTTACCTTCAAGGCATCAACTGTTCCGCCGTTACCGAAGATGCCACGGATATGGCGATTGAGGAAATCACCGGAATCTTACGCAAGAACCATAATTTAAAAGAAGAAACGGAAACCACGGAAGCCGACGTGGACGACTTCACCATCCGAAGCCAAGAGGAAATCTCCTCCATGATGAATTCTACGATGGACTTGTTGACGATTTTATTAGGTAGCGTGGCCGGTATCTCACTGATTGTCGGAGGTATAGGTATCATGAACATCATGTACGTGTCGGTAACCGAGCGTACCCGGGAGATCGGGTTGCGGATGTCGATCGGAGCCAAAGGACGGCATATCCTGTGGCAATTTCTGATTGAAGCCGTGATTATCAGCGTGATGGGCGGTATTATCGGAGTCGTTCTCGGGATCGGGGCGTCGGCGGTGATTAAGCATGCGGCCGGCTGGCCGGTATTCGTGCAGCCCTATTCGGTGATTTTGTCGTTCGCCGTCTGCACCGTGACCGGAATCTTTTTCGGGTGGTATCCGGCCCAGAAGGCCTCGAACCTCGACCCGATCGAAGCGATCCGCTACGAGTAAAGCGCCTGCAAGCCGTGCAGACCGCCTTCGCCCCGAAACAATCGAGCGCACCCTGCGAGCGTTTTTAGGTACGCGCCAAGCCTCGTCCCCCGCTTTTCGCGCCGGACGGCAACTCGCAACCTCGGACCTCGCCCGCTTCGGCGCATAAATCCCGATTCGGGACGCACGGCAAAGCCGGCATACAGTCCACAAAAAAACATATAATCGCGTTTTTCATTATCTTTACATGGAACAATCATGGAAGTAGCCGGTCTGACCAAAGAGAAAATATTCGAGATCGTCATTCACACGATCGCATGGGGATTGCTGTTCTGCTCCCCGTTCCTGTTCGCGTACGGCGACAACGCGTCCGTATCGCTCGAACGGTACGTCGGCTTCGTCATCATGCCGCTGACTTTCATGACGGTCTTCTACGTCAACTACGGCATACTGACCCCGCGACTGCTGTTCCGCAAACGACTGGGGCGCTTCATTCTGGCCAATCTGCTGCTGATCGCGGCGGTCCTGCTCATACAGCATATCTGGCACGAGATGTGCCGCCTCTATATCGAGACCGAACCGCCGCACGAGAACCGGGGCGATCCGCCGCCCGTCTACTTTTTCATCGCATGGAACGCCATGCTGATGGCCCTGACGGTCGGGCTGGCCGTCGCTATCAGGATGACGGGCAACTGGTATCGCATCGAAGCCGAGAAGCAGCAAATCGAGAAGGAGAGAACGCAGGCCGAGCTGAAGAACCTGAAGAGCTAGCTGAATCCCCATTTCCTGTTCAACACGCTGAACAATATCTATGCGCTGATTCCCATCGACCGGACGAAAGCCCAGTTCGCCGTGCATAGCCTCAGCCACATGCTGCGCTATGTGCTTTACGAGAACAACCAGAACTACATTCCGCTCGAAAAGGAAATTCAGTTCGTCCGCAACTACGTCGAATTGATGGAGCTGCGCCTGCCCGATCGCGTGGAAACGACCGTCGATCTGCCCGAACAGGCGGACGGGTACACGATCGCACCGCTGCTGTTCATTACGCTGGTCGAGAATGCGTTCAAACACGGTGTCAGCCCGTCGCAGCCGTCGTTCGTGCACATTTCGATCCGCATGGTCAAGGAAGGGACATTGGTCTGCACGATCGAAAACAGCGACTTCCCGAAAACCGACGCAGACCGAAGCGGTTCGGGCATCGGCCTGCAGAACTTGCGCAAGCGGCTGAATCTGCTCTATCCGAACCGCCATATCCTGCGGACCGAAAACCTGAACGGGAGTTTCGTGGCACAACTCATTATCGACCTATGAACCGAATCAGCACGATGGTAGTCGACGACGAGCCTCTGGCAGCGCAACTGCTGGGCGATTACGTGCGGCAGACGCCGTTTCTCTCGCTCGAAGGCATCTGTTCGAGCGCCGTCGAAGCGTTTTCCATGTGGCAGGAGCACCCGGCAGACCTACTTTTCCTCGACATCCAAATGCCGCAGATGAACGGCCTTGAACTGTCCCGCACGCTCGGCGAGCGGTCGCGCGTAATTTTCACGACCGCCTTCGAACAGTACGCGCTCGAAGGGTTCCGCGCCGATGCGCTGGACTACCTACTCAAGCCGATCAGCTACGCCGAGTTCCTCCGGGCGGCCGGCAAGGCCCGCCGCTGGTTCGAGGCCGGAACGACCGGTACCGCTCCGGCCTCGCCCGAGGCGATTCCGGCCGCCCGTAACCTGTTCGTGCGGACCGACTACAAAATGCAGCAAATCCGGCTCGACGACATTTTGTATATCGAGGGTATGAAAGACTACGTCCGCATCCATACGGCCGAGGGAGGCAGCCTCGTGACGCAGACGAGCATGAAAGCGATCGAGCAGTCGCTGCCTCCGGACCGTTTCGTGCGGGTACACCGCTCGTATATCGTTCAGATCGACCGGGTGAAAACGATCGAGCGCAACCGCATCGTCTTCGGCAAGACATATATCCCGGTCTCGGAATCGTACAAGGAACGCTTCATGGAGGCCCTTTCCCGACGGTCATTGTTACTTTAGCGCCTACTTGCATACACATATCAT
>ENA-ORVG01001551-ORVG01001551.1-human-gut-metagenome-genome-assembly--contig:-NODE-1551-length-26525-cov-2.601322_pt1 | contig 26525 bp, 30 predicted proteins | sample MGYA00242091_ERZ509233 | MGnify/ENA primary metagenome ERZ509233 (study PRJEB26280, sample SAMEA2338840) | human gut metagenome | biome: human gut; feature: human-associated habitat; material: faeces... | reverse complement strand
AAATGTTTCGATTTTCAAGGCCAAAAACTAATATTCTGGAGGAATTATGAAAATTCAGCTTTCCGACCATTTTACTTATAAAAAAACTAATCAGATTTACTATTCCATCTATCACCATGATGATCTTCACCTCTATTTACAGCGTGGTAGACGGCTTCTTCGTATCCAACTTTGCGGGCAAGACTCCCTTTGCGGCAGTCAATCTCATTATGCCAGTGCTGCAAATCCTGGGAACCGTGGGCTTTATGTTCGGCACAGGCGGAACGGCCTTGATCTCCAACACCTATGGAGCCGGGGGCAAAGAAAAGGCGAACCGGTATTTTTCTCTCATCGTCTATGTAACTTCGGCTTAGGACTGTCGTTGGCAATTCTCGGCTTTCTTTTCATTCACCCCATTGCTACGCTGTTGGGAGCAAGCGGAGAACTACTGGGCAACTGCGTGGTGTACGCTCGAATCATCCTCTTCAAGCGCACCGGTTGGCTTTGCAGGCTCTTGTGCAAATTTAAACTACATCTTGCAAGCGTGCGGATTATTGGTCAGCTGTTTTGCGAATGCAATTCCCTGTTCTGCAAGATGATACTTCATTTCTTCTGTCATATGCCATTCCCATTTGGGAGCTTCTTGTTTTATGGGGTGTATATCGGAAACCATCAGCAGCGCAACTGCCCTTAATCCGAGATAATGCGCAACACTAAAAACTTTATTTGGAAAGGAAGCCTCAATGGATTCGTAATAGTGAAGGGATGTCCCACAAGGTAATCCGTCCCCTTGCTCATAAAAAACACAATCGCTGTTTCTGGCAGACGTAAATGGCATTCACGATGTGCGCTATGTATCTGCTCAACTGCTGTAATAACCGCTTTTGAGTCATCGTCTGGTAAATACCACATAATAAACCATATTCTCAATATTAAACTTATACTTATTATACTAATTTTATCATAAAACTGATCAGAGCACAAAAAGGTTATAAAAAATCCACCATAACTCTATCAAAATTACGGTGGACTTATGTCTAAAGGGACAGTTTTTAATAGAATTTAGCGCGAAAAAAAAGCAGCGGGAAAGGCACCATTAAGGTGTTCAACCTCGCTGCTTCTTTGCATTATGCACCCCTCAGATTAGAGGTTCGGATACCAGCTCAATAAATCCTCCCGGCCCTCTGCTTTCAGCTTTTTTACCACATAGCGCAGAAGCTCCTCCGGTGTAGGCACTTCCCCGGCGCAGGGTATCCGTTCCCATTGCGCCCGCTTTTCCGGGTCTGGATCATGTAAGCCTTTCTCTATACGGGCTGAAATAATCGCCCGCATTTCCTCCACCGTGATACCTCGTTCACGGGCCAATCGCTCAAACAGCGTTTCTTGCTCTGCCATGGTGTAAGCCTCCTCATTATGAATAGTATCCCCAGCCGCCCGCCATGCTATAACTATCTATGCCCCTTTCGGGAAATATGGTAGCTACTGATTATGACTATTATACCACCAATTTGGGGCTTAGAATAGATACAGATGGGCGGTGATGCAATGGATGCGCAGAAACGCATACGACAACTAATGGATGAGCGCGGCTGGACGGATTACCGGCTGGCAAAAGAAGCGAAACTCTCTCATTCCACAGTCACAAATATGTTTAACAGGAATAATGCGCCGACGCTTCCAACCTTGGAAGCGGTATGTAAGGCGTTCGGTATAACTTTAGCGCAATTCTTCTCGGAGGGGAATGGCCCGGCGGAAATGACCGAGGAGCAACGTGCGCTGTTCGCAAAATGGAGTACCTTAACCGAGGAACAGAAAGAAGCTCTGTTCCATTTAATGAGTACCATGTAAACGACGAAAAGCCCGCAGGCGTTGAAAACCTGCGGGCCGTTTTATGCTGCTTTCCAAGCATTTTCTTTAATCTCAATTTCATTGCCGTCGCGGAAAGTAAACACCATCCGCTTATCTTCATATACCGTTACAAAATCCACCGTGGAATACCAAAGCTCCTCGTCAAATTCTGTTACCAGCTCAGGTTGTCTATTTAGAGTATTGAGGAACATGGAAATCTTCGTCCGTTTGGCGGTGCGCTCCAAGCAAATTTCCTCAATCTCCGCCAGCCGTTTCTGCGCTTTCTCGAAGCGGCTGCAATAACCTTCATACTTGCGCTGATATTCCTCCTGATCCTGCGCCTTATGTGCATTTTCAGAAATACATTTCCGAATCAGCTCCATTACCACGTCGGCCTCGCTTTGAAGCTGTTCCCGCTCGGAATCAAAGTCGCTGGTATCCGTTAATGCTTCCATTACTTCACCATAAGCTGCCATAATCTCCGCTTTATCATTTAGCACAGTATTGAACGCCACCAAGAACGCCGCTTTGATTTCATTTTCCGTCAGGTGTGGCGTATGGCAGCGGTTCCCTTTGTACTTATCATTGCATTGCCATACAAGGCGACGATACTCTGTGTTGGAATCCCATATCTTACTGCCATACTGGCCGCCGCAATTCCCGCAGAAAATTTTTCCGCTAAATGGATGTATGCTGCTTGTCCAGTGACCGTCCGCCTTGCGGCGTTTGTATTCGTATTGTACGAGGTCAAACACCTCTGGAGGGATAATGGCGGGATGGCTGTTTTCCACATAATACTGCGGCACCTCGCCCTCATTGACCTTTTGCTTCTTCGTGAGGAAATCCACAGTAAACTTCTTTTGCAGGCGGGCGTCGCCTTTATATTTCTCGTTGGTGAGGATACTTTCAACGACCTTTGCCCGCCACTTGGTCTTGCCGCCCGGCGTTGGGATTCCCTCGCCAGTGAGATATGTTGCAATAGCCGAGGGAGATTTCCCGTAAAGAAATAGCCGAAAGATCAGCTTTACGGTCTGCGCTTCCTGCTCATTGATTTCCGGCAGGCCATTGGGGCCTTTTTGGTATCCGAGAAACCGGCCATAAGGAAGGCTCACCTTACCGTCAGCAAAGCGTTTCCGCTGGCCCCACGTCACATTTTCGGAGATAGAACGGCTTTCTTCCTGCGCCAGCGAGGACATGATGGTAATAAGCAGCTCGCCCTTGCCGTCGAGGGTGCGGATATTCTCCTTCTCAAAAAACACCTCGATCCCTTTCTCTTTGAGCTTGCGGACAGTGGTTAGCGTATCCACCGTATTGCGGGCAAACCGGCTGATTGACTTTGTAATAATGAAGTCTATCTTCCCGGCCAGTGCGTCCTCCACCATGCGGTTAAAACCGCCGCGCTTTTTCGTATTCGTTGCGGAGATTCCTTCGTCCGTATAGACCTCCACAAATTCCCATTCTTCCTTTGATTGAATATACCGAGTATAATAATCCACCTGCGCTTCGTAGCTGGTGAGCTGCTCCTCGTTGTTCGTGGATACACGGGCATAGGCCGCCACCCGGAGGCGCTTTTTTTCTTCGACGCCAAGTGCAGCAATAGGAAGCCGGTCTTTTTTTGCCGGAATTACCGTTACCCGCGCTGTTCTTACTTCTGGCATGACGCAGCCCTCCTTTTTGCAGCACCTTTCAGCGCGTATTCCCGCGCCCGCTGCCGGTTTTCTTCATTCCAGCTTTCCCGCCGGGAAGGATTTTCCCAAGTAGCGGTCACAGTCGCACCATTATGAAATACATAAATCAGCTCCCCGTTATCCGGCACCTGAATTTCTTTGATTTTCTTCTCAAAGATTTTTGCGTCAAATTCCGGCAGCCCTAAGACCTGCGCTGTCACCCGCTCCAAAATGGCCTCCGGGATTCGCTTTGACGCGCAGTATGCCTTTCCTTTCTGATGAAATGTCCGGCAAATCCAGACCGCCTTTTCAGATTTCGTGCCGATGGCCACGGTCTTTCTCGTAAAATTCTTACCGCATTTTCCGCAGACCATCTTTCCGGTAAATGGAAATACCTTTCTGCTGTAATCGCCCGAGCGTGGCTTGTAAATAGCAGCCCTCCGGGCGCGTTCTTCTATTATGCGCTGCTGGGTTTTTCTGTCCAATATCGGCTCGTGGCTGTCCTCCACAAAATACTGCGGCCTTTCGCCCTTATTTTTCCGAAGCTCTTTTGAGATCGGGTCTACCACGTAGGTTTTTTGCAGGAGCATATCACCAACGGATTTCTCATTGCAGAGAAGGTTGATAATACTATTGCCGGAAAGCGGCGAGCCTTGTCTGCCGGTAATCCCCGCGTTGGCAAAGGCTTTTTCAATCTTGTACCGGCCACAGCCTTCCAAATAGAGGTCAGCGGCCAGACGGAGGATTTCTGCTTCCTCCGGTACAATTTCCAGCCTGCCGTCTACCTGCTTATAACCGTACATGGTAATGCTCCAAGGGAGGCCCTGCTCGTAGTTGGATTTAATACGCCATTTTTGATTTTCCGATACTGAGCGGGCTTCTTCCTCCGCATACGCGGCGAGGAGGGTAAGCAACAGCTCGCCCTCCTCGCCTAATGTATGGATATTCTGTTCTTCAAAAAATACGTCCACGCCTATGAGCCGAAGCTCCCGGATGGTTTTCAAAGTGGTAACGGTATTTCGAGCAAAGCGGGAAACCGATTTTGTAAGGATCAAGTCAACCTCGCCAGCATGGCAGGCCCGCAATAGCTTTTGAAATTCACCACGGCTTTCCTTTGTTCCAGTCAATGCTTCATCGGCATACACACCAGCGTATTCCCAACCCGGCGTTTTCTGGATCAATGCGTTATAATGGCTGATCTGCGCGGATAGTGAGTGGAGCGGAGCTTCTCTGCCGCTGGATACCCGCGCATAGGCGGCCACACGCTTTGCTTTCGGAGCCTGCTGCAATGTAGCAGGCGCAACTTTTGTAATAATGCGTTCCATAAATACGCCCTCCTTTCTGGACACTGATGTTATAGGAAGCCACGCGGAAAAGAAAGCCTTTTCAGAATAAAAAGCCGCCTAAAATGGGCCGGAATTTCTCCCGCAGTTTGGCCTCTATGCGCAGGAAATCCGCCTCGTCTATGATCTCTTTTGCCAGCATGTTCCGGGCCACCGCAAGGGCCGCCTGATACTTTTTCTCCCGGTCAAACTGTTCCTTCGTCATGGCTGCCTCCTTCCCCGAAACGCGCCGCGATATAGCAGGCATGGGAACAATATTTCCTCTTTTTGTTTCCATAGCTCTTAAACTCCTTCCCGCAGTGGGCGCAGGTCATACGATAAAACGCCTCCCGGTTCACCAGCTCCGGGTGGGCCTTCCACCATGCGCGGCGGCAGGCCGCGCAGCAGAATTTCCGCCCCTTGCGCCCCGGCGACAGGGAAAGGTCTGCGCCGCAATGGCGGCAGGTGGTCGGCGTTTCCTTGGCGGCCACGCCGGTCAGGTTGTTCCGGCGGCAGAAGCTCTTAACCGTATTCTCCGAAAGCCCCAGCCGGGCGGCAATCGTACCATAGCCGAGGCCCTCCATGCGCCAGAACCGGATTTTTTCTTTTTGTGCGTCTGTCATGGTTTGCCTCCTTTTCAAAAAATGCGGCCCCGGAGGGCCGCGCAGGAATTACTTTGCAGGAATTTTTAACTTCTGCCCGGTATAGATGGTGTCGGAGGTCAGGCCGTTTAAGGTCTTGATCTCTTTGTACCGGCTACCGTTTCCGAGCAGATTCGCCGCGATTCCCCACAGGGTATCGTTTTTCTTGACCGTATAGGTAGTGGTGGCCGCCTTGCTGGTATAGACCGCCTTTCCGGTTCCGTCAAAGACCGAATAGCCCGGATTTTCGTCTGCACACCGCTTGGCGTTATCCAGCACCTTGAAGGCTCCCTTTTGCGAGGCGGCATCCGCCCAGCTTTTGCGCACCCGGTACAGACTGGCGGCTGGCGCAGAGGTTCCCACAATCTTTTTCAAGATAGCGAGAATTTTTGTACCATATCCGGCTCCGGTGGCCCAGCCCACGCCTTTCGGATTTTCCTTACTGCCAAGCCACTCCACATAGGGCGCGGCTCCTCGCGTTACATACGAAAAACGCGGGTCAATGCAGGCATTTACCAGCGTCGCCGTAGAGGCGTATGCTTTTAAGTGCTGGATTTGCGCCCGGATACCAAGCTGGGGCGTAGCAAAAGAATTTCCCCTCATGCCGTTGCTGGTGACACCCATCCCGCAGAAGTTGTTTTGATCCAGCGTTACGGCGGAGCCGGAAAAGCCGAAGTTCCCGGTTTCCAGACAGGACTGCGCAAAGGCAATGTCGCCACGGACACCCTCGGCCTTCCCCTCGAAAAGATACAGCGGGATCATATCAATAACCGACTGCGCCACGGAGGGGTTGGCCTGTTTGAGATAGCTCTCCATCTGCGCCACCGTTGCCGCAGCCGTCCCCATGATTTTTGTGTACCCATCCGTTTCCGCAGACGTGCCGGAGTCTGCCATGGCCGCTTTTACCGCCTGCCGGAAGGTATTCATGGTGTAGCTCATGCCGAGGCCCTTCCATAAATGCTCCGGGTCGCCATGGTTGGAGGCAATCCCCCGGCTGTGCCCCTCCTTGTGGCTGATAATCACGCCGTCCGCCGTAGGGTTCAGATTATACTTTTTGCAGAGGTAGGCAAACAGCTCCACCGCCGCCTCATAGGTGCGCTTTGCCACCGCGCGGGCCGTTGCAAGGTCGGAACAGGTAAAAGACGAGCCTCCGGTATACTTGATACACGCAGGCTCGCACATTTCCACACCGATATGGGTATTATTGCCGCTGCCCTTACTGCCGGAGCCGCAATGCCAGCCCCGGTGGTTCCACGGGAGCGTCTGATAAATGGTCGCGTCGTTGCCGTCAATGAAGGCATGAACGCAGGCGTTGTTATAGCTGGCCCTGTTCCAGCTATTGATAAATACAGAAGCCTTGGGCTGGCTGCACCCGACTGAGTGCAGCATGAGGCCCTTGACTGTGATTTTCCGCCCTGCGGTATAGCAGGGGTTCTTCGTTAAAATGGATTCTTTCAGTTTCATTCCTCGTTATCCTCCTTATTTTCTGTGCGGTCATGGAGCTGCGCCAGCACGTCCTTCAACTTCTCCGGCACCGGCAGGCCCACATGGGCCGCGTTTTCCAGAAGGCTCACACCTTCGTTGGAGATGTAGAAGAAGATCACCGCCGTGCGCAGCGCGTCGCCGTTGCCGATGAGCTGGGTGTCGATCACATGGCCGATCCCGACCATGACAAAGATCAGCACCTTGCGGAAAATCCCGCGAAAGCCCACGTTGCTGGAAAGGGTTTTGTCGAGAATGGCGCACATCACGCCAGTCAGATAGTCGATCACCACAAAGGCAATGAGGGCATAGAAAAAGCCGTCCATCTCACCGAAGAACCAGCCCAGCCCTCCGCCAATCGCGGCAAACGCCAGTTGTGCCATGTTCCAGAAATTCTTCATGTTTCAGTCCTCGCTTTCTTAAAAATGGGTATAAAAAAACAGCCCTTCGGCTGAATTTTTCCTTATGCCGTCCGCTTCCACATATAGCAGACAATATACGGCTGCAGGTTATTGTGGGAGCCCCCGCCGCCTGTGGCCGCTGTGGAGCCGGAGACGGTATGGCTGTGCGCCCCGGCGCTGGTGGTCGCCTTGTTTGTCACCGCCGTATAGCCGGAGGTCGCATCCACAAGGACGCGGTTGCTGGCGTTTGTTCCCCAAGGCGCTTTTTGGTTTTGCAGGTTGTGGGTATGCGCCCCGGCACTGGCCGTCGCCAGCGTACCTTTCGCGTGGGTATGGCTGGGTATCTGAGTGGCAGACAGCGTTACCGCCGCCGCGCCGCCCGTCTTTTCCACCGTATTGAAATTACTGTCGGAGGTATTGATCCCCACCGGCACCCGGCCCGCGCCCCACGCCACCCAAGTGCCGCCAAAGTAGGCGGACGGGTTGGTGGCGTTGACGCTCATATAGATACTGCCCACCGGGTAGATGGCCTTGCTGAAAGACTCAATGTAATCTTTCAGTAACTTCCCATATACCCGCACATCCCAATCCTCAGATACCTCAAAGCAGTTGTCCTTTTCCGCCACCTTACCCACCGCCACGCCTTTTCCGCCCTGCTTGAAATCCATCACCACAGCGGCGGTGGAGATAATGTCCTGAATGGATACGGAAGAAAACGCATCCGTCAGGGTGTACTGTACGTCGTAGGAATACTCGGTGGAAATCCCGCCGCTGCCAAACACCACCGCCGCGCCGGAGGTAAAGGCCGCGCTTACCGCCTCCCATGTGGAAACGGTCGTCCGCTTATACTTGATCGAGCCGGACACCGTATTCTTCCCGCCGCAGGAGGAAAACTGGAAGGTCAGCAGGCCCCGGATATAGGTGCCGTCCTCGTTGATTGTCCCGCTGCTTAAACACCGCTGGGACAGATAGCTCTGGAAGGTTGGCGGGGCGTAAGCCTGTACGGTAATGCTCACTGTGGCCGCCGCAGAGGTGCGCCCTCTGGAATCCGTCACAGTGGCGGAGAAGGTAATGGTGCCAGAGCTGTTCAAAAATCCGGTGGTGAAGCTGGATGCCGTACTGGTATAACCGCCGCCGGAAATGGAGTAAGCCGTAATGGTGGAGCCATAGCTGCCGCTGGCCCCGTTGATGGTGAGTTTCGCCTTGGATTTTGTCTGCACATAAATCCCCCAGCTACTCGGCACATCCCCGTCCACCCGCGCCGCCGTCAGGCTGGTAATGGTAGGCTTTACCGAGGCCGGAACCGTCAGCGTCAGGGTGCAGGTCTTGGAGCCGATATTCGTGCTGCCGTTATAGGTGGTACAGGTGATCGTGCAGGTTCCCGTCACCGCCTTGGGGATCTGGCTTGCCAGCGATACCGGCGGCGTCCATGATACAGAAGTGGCGGTGGTCTTTGTGACAATCGTACCCGTGGCGCTTCCGAAGGTGTACGTCAGCGTATGGGTAAAGGAAGAAGATGCCCGGCTAATGGAAATACTGGTGGCCGATCCCATGGTAGCGTTGGCGGCAGATACCGAGGAGGCCCTCGGTATGGAATCCAGCGTAATGGTGGCGCTGGCCGTAATGGAACCATAGTAAGTGCCGCTTAACGTCGCCCGGATATTGAACACGGCGGAAATCGTCAGCGATTTACTTCCATCGCTGGCATGGTTCACCGTCTGCGACACCGTACCCAAAAGGTGGGAGCCGGTGCTTCCAATAGAGGGCGAAGCGAAGGTCTGCGCCGTCCCGTCAATGGTAATGGAATTGTCGGAGCGCCCGCTGATGCTCAGGCTCCAATCATTCACCAGATATACATTTGCTGTGATGGTACTCGTATTTGCAGACACATTCTTGGTCTGCGTCCAGTCTACCCGCAGCACATAATGGCCGCTGTGGATCGAGCCGGAAAAGCTGCCGTTGGATGCCATGGGTTCTCCCTCCTTCCGTTTAACTTACCGGGCCGCGCCACTTGATGGACAGGTTCCCGGTTTCACGCGGGATAAAATCAAACCAGCCCCGGCTTTCATTGCCGAGGGACAGCTTGTTTCGAATTTCCGCGTTGGTAATCACCAGTATCTGATTGGAAATGTAGGCAATGCGCTGGCCGTTCTCCTTGAAGGCCAGCTCCTCGTTGGAAAGCTCTGCGGTAAACGCATTTCCCACCTTGCCAAGCTCAATGAGCGCCCCCTTGAAGCGGATATACTCCTCCAAGAGCGTCTGATTGGCCGATACATTGTTGATGATCTCGTTTGTGATCGCCGTAAAATCCATACGGATTTCACTGCTGTTTTGCGTAATGCTGGCCTGAAAATCCTGCTGTATGGTTTCCAGCTCGGATTTGGACAGATACGTTTCCCGGACGGAGCTTTGGATTTGCTCCGAGGTCTTTGTAATCTCGGAATAGCACTCCCGCACATTGACCTTCAATGCCTCCAAATCCTCCACTGCGTCCTCATAGCCCTGCACATTCTGAAAGGTATTCTGGCAGGAGGTCAGTAAGGCCATTGCGCCACCCCCTAACCGTTGGAAACGTCACATTGCAGGGTGGCGATGCTGTCAATATCCTCCGCCGACAGATAAATCACCTTGCCGGTCTTATCAAAGGCGACGGCCTTCCCGTCCTTGTCCTGCTTATACCATGTATAGGTGAGGCTCTGCGTTTCCGTCGCGGCGGCCCAATCGGTGCCATTGTACTTCATTAAGGTAACGGTCTTGGCCGTATGGTCTACCTTGTACCAAAATGTCCCGTTTGCCGGGCTGGACGGGGCCGTTTCGCTGATGGTTCCGAGGAGCGGGTCAACCTCCTTTTGGTTGGTGCGGACAATGACATAGGGCACAAGGCCGCCAAGATTGTTTTTTACGGTAAAACCGCCAATGGAAAGCATTTCCGATACATACGGGTCGGATTTGTCCTCCACGGTAATCACATCCACATAGGATTTCCCGCCATAGCTCATGGTGCAGCGGTAAGACTGGATATTCACAATGTCCGCCCCGGATACCGTCAGCATCGAGGAAGTCGCCCCGCTGATGTCTTCCCATTTGCCCGCCGTATACTTGGCCCATTGATAGGTGGCCCCTGTGGTAATGGCCGTCGCGCCGCTGTATGCCGAGGTTGCCAAGGTCAGGGAGCCGGACTGGTTTAAGACTACCGTTCCCTCCGGCGCATAGATGGAAAAGACCACCGCGCTTGCGCCCTCGCTGCCCCGGATGGATTTTGTCCATCCGAATTTCTTCACCACCGTTTTCCCGGATACCGTAAAGGTGAGGTCAATGGTTCCCGTCAGCACCGAAGCGCCGCCAAGGGTCGCGCCAGAGGCAAAGGCCAGCACCACCGCGCCGGATGCCGAGGCGGTGGCGGCAGTATTGGATTTTACCGTCACACCCGTAGGCAGCGCACCCACCTCGCAGGTGCAGGCGGTCTGCGTGATCCCCACATACCCGGTGAAAGGGATCGTTACCTCCACCGCAGACTGGACGAGGCCGCCGCTGGTGCAGGCAATGTTCTGCGCCTCGTTCCCAAGGATTACCGACAGGCCGCCGGAGCCGGACTGGCCCGCTTCGCCCTTTTCGCCGTCATACATCTTGGTAATGCTCACGGTGTCAAATACATCCGGGTCATCCGTTACCAGCCGGATCTGCGCCACATTATTGAAAAAGACCGCATGGGCAGGCTTTACCACCAAGGTGCCACCGGTAATACTGGTGTTATCCGAGGTGGTGGGATAATCCGTCCATACGCCGGAGCTGTTCAGGTACTGCCACTTGCTTACCGAAACACCCTGCACCTGTGCGGAAAGGGTGGCCTGCGCCGCGCCCACCAGCGCAGAGCTGGTATTGTACTTAAATACATAGGTGTCCGCCGTCACATAGGCAAGCCGGGCATTTTCCGCGTTCTTTACCAGCGTATAGGTAATGTCCGAGGAGATATTGACGGTGTTCTTGGTTTCCGAATCGTAATAGCTGATATAGCAGATATAAGTAATCATGCCGGAAGTTGAGTCTGCCAGCTTGTTCTGGCTTACGGTCAAAATGCCGCCGGATACCGCCTCCCCGGCAGAGAGAGCCGTTTCCGCGCCGGTGCCGTCCTTGCGCTTCCATGAGATCGTCAGCCCGGAAGCGTCCAAGGCCACGTTGCTCTGATCTAAGAAAATCACCGGGGTCAGCACCAGATGGGATGTGGCCCAGCTCGGCGCATAGGCGTGAGGCAGGGCGTTGGGGTCTTCGCTCTGCGTCTTCGGCAGGTTGGACGTGATATAGGCCGACAGCTTCCTTTGGTCGGTAATGTCCACAAAGGTCTGCTGGCTGGATGTTAAAATGGTAGGCATAGCGTTTCCTCCTTCAAAACTTAAAAGATAACTTCACAATAAAAGGACGCATTGTCCAGTACGTCCTCGGTTGATACGGTAACGGTTTTCATCCCTTGGTGCAGACCGTCCCAATCTGTGTCGGCTTCCGCATGGCCGGATTTCCGGTGCCAGAAAAATACGGCGGGTTCCAGCGTGTCCGTAATGTCTTTGTCCCACGAATACACCTTACAGCGCAGGACGCTCTGCTGGCCCTTGTCCCGAAAAATGCTGGCGCCTTCCACCAGCAATTCGATCCTGTACATTTTCGCCCCGCTGATCTCGTCCACCTTGCCGGAAATATCCTCGATTTTGCTGGTCTGGCCGAGAATGTCCTGTTCCAGCGTACTGAGGCTGTTATTCTGCTTCGCGGATAGGGACGTCAGCGTCACGCCGCTGGCCCCGACGGTGATGGTATTTCCGGCAGGGTTTAAGTAATCCTTGGTCTTACTGATACACAGATACCGCCCGTCAATGCCATGGGGCGGCGAGGAACAATACACATACTGCCGCGCATGGATGTCCCCCACATCCGCCCCGGTGTCGGATTCGTCCACAATCGTCAGCTCAATGCTTACGATCCCTTGGGTCAGCTCCGCCAGCCGGGCGGTTGCTTTGCGCAGGAGGTTGGAGGCAAGGGTCACATCCTCCCAAACCTCAGTGGCCCATATCCAGCCAATTTCCTCCACCGCCTTTTCGTCATATACATAGTTCTTCCCATCGTTGACGGCTTCAATGGTGACGCGCCCGCCGGTTTCGGTTTCATTCCCCTCCGCGTCCGTTTCCGTAATCTTGGCCCCGAAAGGAATGAGGGCCGTTACCCGCTGGGTGTGATCCCGGTTGATGGTTACGTCCGTGAGGTTTTTTCCAAACTCCACCCGTTGGAGAGAAGCCTCGCTGAAATCCGAAAGGTAGTCTAAAACCTTTCCCGTTTCGGTATACCGGAGGCGCAGATACCCGCCGTGGGTGTCTATGAGCTTTTCCCGGATCGCGTCCATGGTAACGGAGAAATCCGAGCAGCTATACGCGATATAATCATTTTCATCCGTCACCGTTACCATACCAACGGAAAACTGCTTTTGTTCCTCCACCGCCTTGTTATGCTCCGCCACAAAGTATTCCAGCAGGCCCCGCAAGCTCCCCTTGTAGTCATAGGGAGGCTGAATGGTATCCTTCAAATACGCCAGCGCCGATTCGCACGTCCAAGTATGGGTGTTATAGAAATCGCTGCCATCATCCAAGGCCCGGCCCTCGAATACCGTCTGATTGCCTTTCTTGCAGACAATGACCGAGGCCATGGGCCGGATCGTATCGAGATACGGGTGGTTGTATGGCGCGGAAAGCGTCAGGCTGTCGATGTTCTCCGCATCCTCCTTGACCTCTGCTTTCGTCACCGCCAGCTTGGACAGGTGGGGATGGTAAAACAATGCGCCGTCCACATAGATACGGAACAATCTCATAGGCGGCCCTCCCGGTATCGGAAAGTCACTGTCCCGGTTCCCGCCACCGACAGAGTATTCCTCCCGGCCTGCAATTCCAGTTCGGGAAATTCCCATGTGCCAGCGCTTACCGATTTCTGAAAAGTATCCCCGCCCACCTGCCAGCTCAGCGCCGTTTCTGCGGTCACTGCAACCACAGGCACAACGGGCATATAGTCGTTATCCAGAATGACCATGCCGCCACCCGTGACCGTTACCACCGTTTCCTGCGCATGGTAGCGGTAAGCATCCCCGTCCGAACAGGACAGGGTAAGCTGCCCTTTGCCTGTCAGCGGCTCATACGTCGGAGCCAGCTCCAACGTGCCGAGGGCATAAAGCCCCGGCTCCTCACTGCATATCACCGGGACGAGCTGCCCGGCGAACCGGTTAGCCGCCTCGCTTACCTTTTCGTTGAAAGCGGCCCGGCTCCCCAGCATGGACAGCAGGATTTCAAAGCTCCGGGGCTGGTAGGATACGCGGCCCAGCGCCTGCGTGTACCGGATGGGAGAATTGCGCCCCGGAACCACAAGGGTATCCGTCTGTGACTGGGGTGTGGGGAAATTGACGCTTTCCCGCAGCCAGCCGAGGCTGGCCATGGATACGCCGTCAATGGTTACATCTGGCCTCATAGACTCAGCCTCCTTTGCAGTTTTTGTGTTTTTCCAAGCCCGCCGTCAATGGCTGGGAGCAGGTGCCCCACCAACGTGCCGTCTTCCAGATAAATGCCCTTGCTGCTGTTGGCGGCAATGACCGCCAGATACTTCTCCATGCCGGACATATCCAGACGATCCGACAGAATGGCTTCCAGATTTTTATAAAATCCGGCCAGCGGCAGAATGGCTTCCTGCCCGGCCTCGCCGCCTGCCATAAGGGAGCTTCCATTCATGCCAAAGACCGTGGGCCGGGCCATGATGCCGCCCTCCTTGTACCAGTCAATGGACAGGTGCGGGACACTGGGCGGGGAAATGGACAGGCTGCCGGAAATTTTGAAGTGCGGCAGCTTGATATGCGGGAGCTGCAGCTTGCAGCCGGAAAAGAAGCTGCTGATTTTATCCAGCGCCCCCTTGATGGTATTTTTCGCCGCTTCCACCGGCGTAGTGATGGCGCTCTTTACCCCGTTCCAGACAGAGGTTGCCACCGATTTGATCCCGTTGAATATGGAGCTTACGGTACTTTTCAGCCCATTAAATACGGAAGAAACCTTGCTTTTGATCCCGTCCACCACGGAGCCGATCACCGACTTAATGCTGTTCCACACCGAGGAGGCCACCGACTTTATGGCATTGAATACCGTAGTCACCACATTTTTGATGCCATTGACTGCGTTCGATACGGTGGTGCTGATGGCCGTCCAGACCGTAGACATCACCGTCCGTATGGTATTCATAACGGAAGAAATCACGCCGGATACCGCATTGATGGCGGAAGATACCACCGATTTAATGTTATTCCATGCCGCCGTCACCGCTTCCTTGCAGTTCTCCCAGATCAGGCGGAAGGGCAGGGTGATAATGTCAAAGGCCGCCTGCAAAATAGAGCCCAGCAGCATAACCGCCGTCTGTACCACGTTGCAGATACCGTCCCACACCCCTTGCAGGTGCGTCCACAGGCCGGAAAACCATTGCTTCAACGACTCGACCATCTGGCCGATCCCGTTGCAGACCGTTGTCCACAGGTTCCCGAACCACTCCGTAATCGCGCCCCAGTTCTGCACAATGGCAATGATCCCGGCAATGGCGGCGGCCACGGCGGCAATAATGCCGATGATCGGGAGCAGGGAGATATTCAGTGTCCCAACCGCCACCGACATGGCCGCAATGACCGGCGTAAGCGTGGTGAAGGCGACAAGAAGCGCCCCCAAGATAAGGACGAAGTTCTGCACCGGGCCGGGCAGCTTTTCAAACCAGCCGCTGATGGCCGAAACCACCGCCACCAAGGGCGGCAGGATCGCGTTTGCCAGCTCCGCCAGCTTCTCCCCAAGGGGAACCAGCGCCTGCTGCAATTTCCTTGTGTTGGCCTCCATTTCCTGCATGGGCGTTGTGGTCGCGTCAAACATCCCCTGCGCGGAGCCCTTGACGCTGTCATAGGTACTGCCCACGGAGGTCAGGGACGTAATGAATTTCAGGTTCCCGTCCTCGGCCATGGTTCCGAAGGCCAGCGCCGCAAGGTTTAATGCTTCCTGCTGGTTGGTGCAGTTCCCGATGTCCGCCACAATGGAATCAATGACTTCCTTCTGCGTTGCGCCGCCGTTCTGCCATGAGGTAAACAGCTCCTGCGTTTTGGTGGAGAAGGAGCCGATGGAATCGCCAATGGTGCCGTCCACCAAGCGGGTGGTGACTTCGTTAATGGCATCGTTGACCTTATCCAGATTGTAAGCGCCATTCTTCAAGCCATTATCGAGGAGCTGGAAATACTCTGAGGCGGAGTAACCGGCCTGCGCAAACTTGCCTGCGTATTCGCTGAGGTTATCCCCCAGCTCATTGGTTTTATCAAGGCCGTTCTGCGTCCCCTTGACGATGTAGTCCATGGCCTCCTGCGCCGTCAGGCCGTACTGCTTCATGAGGGAATTGACACCCCGGAGGGTTTCATTCATGTCGATGCCGTAGAGTTCCTCCAAGGTGATGGCCTGCTGGGTGAGGTTCGTCAGATCCGTATCGCTTAAGTCACCGAGGTTTTTCTTCACCATGAGAACCGCGTCGGCCACGCTGTCCATGCTCTCGCCAACGCCAGCCTCATAGACCGACTGGATGACCTTTGCAGACTGCTCCGCCGCCTTCCCGGTTTCGCCAAAGTAAGCGTTGACCTTGGTTACGGCGCTTTCCGTATCGGAAAAGGCTGTATATGCCTTTTCTCCAATATCCTGTATCTTGTCCCCGACGGCGGAAAGCTGGTCGGCGGCCTCCATGATGGCCGCGCCCTTGGTTGCCTCCGCAATATCGGAAATGTCCTCCGCCGTATCCTCAGCGGCATCCCCGGCCCGGTTCAATTCCTCAATGAGATTTTGCAGGGCCTCGCCGTCGTCCACCGTATCCAGTGCGTCCGTAAGCTGCCTTACATCCGCTTTCCCTCCGGTGGCCGCTTTCCCGATTTTTTCAATCGCCGCTTTGAGCTGGTCGGAGGAGGCCGTACCGTTTTTAATGGCGGATACCAACTGGCTCCCAAGGATGTCCGCGTAATCGTCCACCTCGGTTCCCGTTGCGGCAAACAGCTTTTCCAGACGGGCCGTATTGGTGGATAAGCTGCCCTGCTCAGTTTGCAGGCCGGACAGGTCGCTTTTATATTTGTTCAGCTTGCCGCGAGTTTCCTCGATTTCCCGCTGAAACGCCTGATACTTGTCAACGCCAATATCGCCCCGTTGGAAGGCTGCCGTCACCTGCTCCTGCGCGGCTTCCAGCGCGGAGAGCTTTTCCTCCGTCTGGCTGATGGCCTGCGTCAAAAGCTCCTGCTTCTGCGCCACCAAGACCGTATTGGTCGGGTCGAGCTTCAGCAGCCGGTTTACATCATTGAGCGCAGACTGTGTTTTACTGATGGAGGAATTGACACCCTTTAATGCCTTGTCAAGCCCCGTGGTATCGCCGCCGATCTCCACGGTAATGCCCTTGATCCGATTTGCCAAAAACTCACCTCCCCGGCCATAGAAGAAGCGCACCCGTTACCGGATGCGCCCCAAGTTAAAATTTGTCGAAATCCTCTTGTGTTGCGATTTTCTTATACTTCACGCCATCGTTGGCCTTTTCCGTCCACATATCCACCACCAGCCCAATGGTGAGCAGGTCGAGGTCGTGGATGGAAATCCCCAGTTCCACACAACGCAGAAGGAACAGGGGCGTGGTCATTTCCCGCTCGCTTCTGCCAATCCTTTTTTTGCCTGCACCTCGGCCATCACGTTATCGCCCCACAGTTCCAAAAGCTGCGGCATGATCTCATAAATTGAGAACATTTCAAACTGATCCAGCCACTCCTCAATGGTGCCGGGAATGGAATTGTCCGCATGAAAAGCCATGATGTAAGCGACATTTTCAAATATCTCCAAATCCTCGATCTGGAAGGCCGCGCCCTCCGTGGAATTATCCTTATAGGATTTTTCCAGCTTGGAGAGGTCTTTGAAAATATCCCGCTTAAACTTTGCCCGGTATAGGCGGGGGATGGTGGCCGAAGAACGAAACGGCACCAGTTTCCCGCAGACTTCAATTTCCCGTTTAATCATTTCCGCCAGCCCCCTTTACTCCGCTTCCTGCTCGGCAGGGATGTAGACATTGTTATACCAGCCTGCATACGCCGCCGCATCCGTGGTATCCCCGGTGCGGGCCTTTACCAGACCGTCCGCGCGGGGGTCTGCCGTAATGGACAGTACCCGGCTCAATGGTATCCTCCTTGGTTTCCGACTCAATGGACGGGCGGGAGGCGCTGCAATTATACAGGACGTGGCGGATGGCCCGCACATCCCCGTCAAACTCAAAGAGCAGCGCAAACTTCACGCTCTCCGCATTGTCGTTGTTCTCCACCAGAACGCCTTTTGCGTCCAACTGCTCCCGGAGGATTTCTGTGCGGAACCACTCCGGGATCAGCGCAATCTCCAGATCGCCGCTGTATCCGTTGTTCGTTACGGAGCGGAAGTAAACAATGCCGTCCGCATAGAAAGGGCTGGATTCGCCCTCAGCATCCAGACTGATACTCACCGCGCCGGGAATCGCCTGCGGCTTGGCATAAGTAAAGGTCGATACGCCGTCCGTCACGGTTTCCGTGAGCTTTGCCGCATGGACATTTTTTAAGTTGTATTTGACTTTATTTCCCATGGTCGTTACGCCTCCAATTCAAAAAAGTACAGGACTTCATAGAGCTTCTCGCTCTCAATCCATGTTTCGGTTTTATCGTAAAACAGGCCGTACTGATCCAGCACCGCCTCTACAGCCTGTTCCGCCGACAGATCCTTTTCGTCGGTGTACAGCTCTATACGGATTTCGTTCACCTTGAAATAAACCGCACCGTCCGCAGAAAAGTTGTTGCTGCCGGGGAGCAGATAGCAGAGAAACGGAGGCTGTGGGGCCTCGCCCTCTGCAAAATGGTCGTAGGCAAAGGGGAGCTGTATTTTCCGCAGCATTTCCAGCAATCTATCCATGCAGGCACCTCTCAATCTCAGCTTCAAGCTGCTTGATCCCGGCTTCCTCTGCCGGGGCAATATGGGCCTTCCCGGAAACACGGCCCCCGCCGCGCTTGGCGTGTCCAAATTCCAACAGGTGGGCCAGATAGTAGCGGTTTCGGGAATAGACCGTCACTTCCAAAGCGCGGGCGTTTTCCTTCGTATTCTTTACCGCCCAGCTTTTCGCATAGGCCCCGGTCTTTCGCGGAGCCTCCTGCTGGATTTCCTTGCGGACAGTGGTTCCCGCATTTTTTACGGCCTGCTTGACGCCATCGGAGGCAAGGTCGGCATATTCCTCCAACTCTTCCATAATGGCGGAGGCCAGACCGCCCACAGATACTTTCCGCGCCATTTTTACCGCCTCACTTTCTCACATTTGAATTTCAGAGCGTTCCTCTTAAAGCCAAGATGGTCGATGGCGAGGATGTTGTAAAGCTCCCCTTGGAACAGAATCCGGTATCCGGTGGCCGTTACGGCATTGACTGCCTTACAGAAACGGACGGTAAAGGCAATGTCTGCATTTTCCACAATCTGTCCGGCCACAGCGGCCTCCGCGCCGCCTTCGCCGCTTACTGTGGCATGGCAGGAAAAATAGTCGCTCCATACCGCCTTGTGGTTTCCAATGCTGTCCACAACTGTCTCATTTTTTTGAAACATAATTTTGACATTGAGCGCCGCTATATCCATCAGAATCCCTCCTGCCGGATGCCGAACAAAAGGGAGCGGAGGGTCAGCATCAGCTCATGGTGGTCGGCTTCCTCCCGGTGTTCGTACAGATAAGCAACCGTATACATGACCGCCGCCTTGGCCTGCTCCATATCCGCCCCGAAATCTGCCTCGTCCGTAATGCGGGCCACATCCATGCAGATCTGATGGGCTGCTTTCAGCAGGTCGTCCAGCAGGGTATCCTCGTCCGCGTATTCCACCCGCAGGTATTCCTTCGCTTCATCCAGTGTTACAATCATCCCATCACCTCGCCGTTAAGAGAAACCGCCGCCTTCCCCAAAGGAGGAGGGCGGCGTGGTTCCAGTTCCTTAGTTGCTGCCAGTTCCGGCCTTCATCTGCAATACCTTCACCGCCTCCGGCAGAATGAGCTTGCCGTCCACCCGCTGGGTGGCGAGGAAGCCCACCTGCCCGGTGGGCGCAAACAGCTCACCAAGGCGGCGGAAGGAGCGGCCCTGCCGGTCAGCTACCCAGTAATAAGAGAGGTCGCCAAACAGGACGGCCTTTGCGCCTGCCGCCAGCGCGGGCATGAAGGCAGAGGTATAGACCGGGCGGCCCATGAGGGTGTCCGGGGTAGCGGCGGTCAGGGAAGGCTGCCACAGGTACTGGCCGTTGCTGTCTTTGAGCTTTCTAAGGGCCTTCACCGAGGCATCGTTCATCACAAAGACCGCGTTTTTCCGGTAAGGCGCTTTCAGAGAATAGAACAGGTCAAAGATTTCATCCGCCGTAAATGCTGTGGCCGAAGCAGCGGTCACGCCAATTTCTGCGCCGCCGGTTGCCGCCAGTACGCCCAGCGGCTTGCCGGTGCCGTCGCCGGTAAAGAAGGCTTCCTCCTCCTTGTTGCCGATCCGGCGGGCAAACTCGCGGGCAATGTAGGCTTCCAGATCAAATACGCTGTCGTTAATCAGCTCCTCGGAAACCTTAATCATGGTGCCGAGCTTATAAGCCCCGATGGATACCTGAGAAAATGCGTCGTCGCTTTCGGGAATCGCGCCTTCCTCGTCCACCCAAGAGGCCGTCCCCTTGGAGGCCACCACCGGGATTTTCCGGTCGCCGGAGCTGGTCTGGATCACATGGGCCAGAGTACGGAAAATGTTCTGTTCCTCCAATGCCTCAATGAGCGTATGCTCAAATTCATCCGGCACAAGGTATCCGCCCTCGGAATCCGTACCCACCTGCAGGGCGTTCAAAATCTCGTGGCCGGGCATTTTGCTTCGCATGGCGTTCCAGAAGGATTTCCGGTATTCCACAGAGGCGCGGCCCGTCTTTTCCTCGCCGCTGGGCGCAGCGGGCTTGCCGGTGATCGGGGTATTGACGGGCTTAGAAAGCTCCGCATCCAGAGCGGCCTGCCGTTCCAGACGGTCGATCTCCTTGCCGAGGTTCACCACATCGGCCTCCATCTTGTCATAGGCCGCCACATCCTCGGCGGACAAAAGGCCGTCGGCCCCGCGCTTGGAATCCAGAAAAGCCTTGGCAGCTTCCCACGCCTTCGCACGTTTCTCACGCAGTTCCAAAATCTTGTTCATAGTTAAGTCCTCCTTAAAATTTCAATAAATTAAGCCGCTGATACAGCGGCCCGGCAGGTTGTTTCTGTTCGGTTGTATGGGGTAACTTTGCCAGCAGGCTGTTCGTCACCGCCCGGCGCGAGAACGCGAAGCTCTCCGGTTCGGGCGGGGCATCTTCCTGCGAGGCGAACAGCAGACCGTCGGCAAATTTAAGCTCCACTGCTTTGTGGGCGGACAGCCATGTTTCTGCGTCCATGAGGTGCGAGAGCTTCGCCCTCGACAGCCCCGTTTTGATTTCGTAGGCATTGATGATTGACTCCTTTACTTCGTCCAGCATGGCGATGGCCTTCTTCATTTCCTCGGAATCGCCAATCGCCACAGTCAGCGGGTTATGCACCATCATTAAGGCCGTGGGAGCCATAAGGACGGTAGTGCCAGCCATGGCAATCACACTGGCTGCGCTGGCGGCAATGCCGTCGATCTTTACCGTCACCGCGCCCTTGTAATCCATGAGCATACTGTAAATCTGAGAGGCGGCCACACAATCGCCGCCCGGCGAATTGATCCAGACGGTAATGTCGCCCTCCCCGGACAGCAGCTCCGCCTTGAAGGCCGCTGGCGTTACATCATCGTCAAACCAGCTCTCCTCGGCAATGGTGCCGTTCAGGTAAAGGGTGCGGCTCTCGTCAGAGTTCCGCACCCAGTTCCAGAATTTATTCACTTGTCTGTACCTCCGTTTCTGTTTTATTTGCAAAGGCCCCAGCGTCCCTGAGCTTTGTCATGGAGCCATTTACCAGATATAAGTCGCCGCCTTCCTCTGCCGGGATACGGTCAAGGTTTTCCAGTTCCCGGATGTCGTTGGCGCTCATCCAGCCATTCTGCCGGGCCACCGCATAACCGTTCATACGGCTCTGATAATCGCCCCGCAGCAGGCCCTCCACATTAAAGCGGATGAAATACTCCTTTTTCTCGCTGTCGGTAAACAGGCGGCGGGACATACTCTGCTCCCAGCGCATGAGCCACGGCTCCAAGGTGTACTTGACAAACTCCAAAGACTGCTGCTCAATGTTACTAAAGCTGGATTTCTCCAAATCCCCGACCATGTGGGGCGGCACCCGGAAAATACGGGCGATCTCGTTGATCTGGAATTTCCTTGTTTCGAGGAATTGTGCCTGCTCCGGGGAAATGCCGATGGGCTGATATTTAAGGCCCTCCTCCAACACCGCAATCTGGTGAGAATTTGCGCTGCCGCGAAACAGCTTGTTCCAGCTTTCCCGCACCTTATCCGGGTTTTTGAGTACGCCGGGATGTTCCAGCACACCGCCGGGCGCGGCATCGTTGGTGAAAAACTTCGCCCCGTATTCCTCCGTGGCAATGGCAAGCCCCACCGCATTTTTCGCCATGGCGAGAGGTGAATAGCCCACGATCCCGTCATAGCCAAGGCCGGGGATATGAAGCACCTGCTCCGGCGGCAGATAAATCTGGCCGTTTTCTTCCCCGGTGGGGGAATCGTCCGTCCCCCGCGAGTACAGGTAATAGAGCTGGCCCCGGCTGTCCCGGTCAACGGTCATTTTGGAAGGCATTAAGGGATAAAGGCCGATCACCTCGCCCTTGCCGTTTCGGATGATCTGCGCGTAGGCGTTGCCATACAAAAGCAGGTGGCCCATGAGCGTCTCCCGGAAATTAAACGAGGTCATTTCCGGGTTGGGTTCATCATGTAAGAGCAGATAGAGCGGATGATCCAGCGCCTTTTCCTTGCTTCCGTTTTCCCCATAGCGGTACACATGGAGCGGAAGCCCCGCCACCGCCTCGGAAAGAATACGGACGCAGGAATACACCGCCGTCATTTGCATTGCGGTGCGCTCATTCACCGGCTTTCCGCTGGTGGAGCTGCCGAAAAAGAAGGAAAACCGGCTGCCGCCCAACGTGTCCTTTGCCCGCCGCGGATCCTCCGGCTTATCCCGCGCGGAGAACATTCGTGTAAAAATGCTCATAGTAGCAAAAGCCCCCTTTCATCATAAATGGAAGCGCCGGTCATACCGCCGCCCCGGATCGCGCGGTCAAGGGCCATAATGGTCGCCACCGCGCCGTCGATTTTCTCTGTAGATTTTTCCTTATCCGGCTTTAGGTTGCCTGCCGGATCGGTGCGCACATGGATGTTGTCCATCATCCAGCGCAGCACCGGGTGGCCGCCATGGGCGATCTGTTCATCCAAGGTCAGGCGCATCAGCTCCTTTGTGGTCGGGCTCATATCCTTAAAGCCCTGCCCGAAGGGAACCACCGTAAAACCGAGGCCCTCCAAGTTCTGCACCATCTGTGCCGCGCCCCAGCGGTCAAAGGCAATTTCCAGAATGTTGTACTTTGTCCCCAGCTCCTCAATGAAGGATTCTATATAGCCATAATGCACCACGTTGCCCTCGGTGGTTTTCAAATACCCTTGCTTTTCCCACACGTCATACGGCACATGATCCCGGCGCACCCGAAGCTCCATGTTGTCCTCCGGTATCCAGAAAAATGGCAGAATCGTGTATTTATCGTCCGGCCCATCCGGCGGGAATACCAGCACAAAGGCCGTAATATCCGTGGTGGAGGAAAGGTCAAGGCCGCCATAGCAGGCCCGGCCCCGGAGGGCCTCCGGGTTCACCGCAAAGGCGCATTTGTCCCACTTTTCCATCGGCATCCACCGGACAGCCTGCTTCACCCACTGGCAAAGGCGGAGCTGCCGGAACAGGTTTTCTTCTGCTGGGTTCTGCTTTGCGCTCTCGCAAGCCGCTTCCAGTTTTTCCACGTCCACGGTAATTCCAAGGGACGGGTTGGCCTTGGCCCACACCTCGTGGGAAGTCCAATCGTCTGCCTCCTCCGCGCCGTAAATCACCGGGTAAAAGGTAGGATCGACCTTGCGCCCGTCCAGAATATCCCGCGCCTTCTGGTGTACCTCGTAGCAGATCGAGTTGGTGTCATTGCCTGCTGTGGTAATGAGAAAATACAAGGGCTGCTTTCTGGCGTCGCCGGAGCCGTGGGTCATCACATCATAGAGCTGCCGATTAGGCTGGGCATGAAGCTCATCGAATACCACAGCGTGGACATTGAGGCCATGCTTGGTGTACGCCTCCGCCGACAAGACTTGGTAGAAGCTCCCCAGCGGTTTGTAGATCAACCGCTTTTGCGAAAGCACCGGCTTAATGCGGGATTTGAGCGCCGGGCATTGCTCCACCATGCCGCAGGCCACGTCAAAAACGATGGAAGCCTGCTGCCGGTCAGAGGCGCACCCGTAAACCTCGCCGCCGTATTCCATGTCGCCGCAGGTCAGCAGAAGCGCCACCGCAGCGGCCAGCTCCGATTTGCCCTGCTTCTTGGCAATCTCCACATAGGCGGTATTAAACTGGCGGTATCCGTTGGGCTTTACAATGCCGAACAGGTCTCGGATGATCTGCTCCTGCCAGTCGATCAGTTCAAAGTTCTGCCCGTACCACTCGCCCTTGGTATGTTTCAGGCAGCCGATAAAGGCCACCGCCAGCTCGGCCAGCTCCTCGTTGTAATGGGAGCCGTCGGCCATGAACCGGGTGGGCTGGTAGGTCTTTAATTTTCGCAATGGCAAACGCCTCCTTTCCGCGAAAATGGCACGAAAAAAGGAACCTTCCCGAAGGAAAGCCCCTTAAAGATAATTTTTACGTTTTCGTTGCCGGGGTTAGCCCCCGGCCTCATATAAGACGTTTCTGGCGTAGGTAATGCGGGTGATCTCCTGCGGATAAAAGTCGGTATGTTTGCCGAACATGGCCTCAAACTTTCTCCGGTCTGCCACAACGATATTCCAAGCGTGATAGTTGGATGTGCAATCCCTCCGCAGTTCCGCAGCCTCCATTTTGAACGTAAATTCTGTGCCTTCTTTGCAAACTGTAACCATAACGGTCTTTGCCGAGGTCGTCCGCATGGCCTCCATAATCCTCTTGACAGTATGCACCGGGTTCCCCGTATCCGCCAGAAGGGCCTCATACTCCCGCACAATAGCGTCATGATAGAGGAAATCAAAGAGCATATCTTCTTGATTGGCCGCGATATAGTCCGCCGCCTCCTTGTCCGCATAGCCCTTCGGGTCTGAAATGCAGGAAAGCAGCGTATCCTCCGTCCAACGATCCGGGTCATAATGGCACTGGAATACCGGAGGCTCAAAGTCTACCGTATCCAGAAAACGCTTCCGGGCCGTTTCCTTGGCGGAATATTTGAGGGCGTAGTCCAGCTTATCCAAAAGGTCGGAATCCGTTATCTCCGTAATGGTAAGGTTGCGCCGGTCATTGCCGATAGCCTCCTCCACCTTTTTCCGAACATCCGCCCTTAGCTGCCGCCAAAGCGCCTCCTCTGAGCGGCTCCGCAATTCCTCGCGGTTCTCCACCACATCAGTGAACGGATACTGCATGTCATAAAGCAGCCCGTCCTTCCTGCAATAGATTCCGGCATATTGGAAAGAGCTGTTCCTCGTTACCCCTTTTCCATTGTCCTGCTGCTGGCAGAACAGGTATTCAAAATCCGGGGCTTTCTCCACGCGGAGCATAATATAGGTATCGCCCTTTTCTTGAAAGCAGCATTGCTCTATATCACCGGAAGCAAGCCAGCGTGTAAATATATCATTCATGTGCCTTACTCCTTCCCGCATAATCCAGATGTTTGCATTGCTCCACCGTGGCCGCCAGCATATCCGCCAGCAGGGTTTCAAATTCACCTTTCTGAATGAACGGCTTCATTTTGACACTTTCAAAGGGGAAATAAGCCCCGGCTTCATGGTCGTACCGACACGTCCACCATTCGTCGCCGCCGTTGACTTGATTGCAAAAGAACAAATCCCGGTAAACCACACCCTGCCGGATGCTCCAATTCCCATGTTCAAAAAATAACTTCAACATGGAGATGTCCTCATACTCATAGAAGGTATAGGGGCTGTCTAATTCCAGACAGGGATCATCCATAAAGGCGAGGCCATGCTTTTTGATCCAGCAGTTACGCTGGCAAAGCTGCACCAGCGTTTCGTAAAGCGCCGGGGATATTTCCTTTCTGGCGGCCCGCATGGGGCCGTATTTCTTCTCATATTCTTCTCGGAAGTCACTCATGGCCGTCCCTCCTTACATGGCATACCCGGCGCACCGGATAATTTCTTTGATTGCGTTCATGGCCCGCTTCGGGCTGGAATAGTCGCGCGTGCTGGTATGCCGCCCGTTCTCGTAAATGTAAATGATCGGATAGCCGTAAGAGATACGCGCCTCAATCCGCAGGGTGCTTTCCGATTTCCCATAGAAAGCAAGCTCATATTGCTGCTTGAAGGTGCGTCCAAAAAGCTCCGTTCCGTCGTAGGCAGTCGCTCCGGTGCGCTCAAATCCGTTTTCCTGCATGAGCTTCTCAAAGGCCGCCTGCTTCATTTCATTTGTCTGTTTCATAGTGAAACCTCCTTCGTTTGATGTGACAGGAGATTACTCTGGAACACCCAAAAAGACAAGGCTTCACAACAAAAAAAGCCCGGAAATTCAGGCTTTTCTTTTTCTATATTTTAATAGCGGGAATGGGCAATATAGGCGATTTCCCAAACCGCGTCCCGCAGGCCGCTCTGGATCGTCTGCTCTGCGCCAACCTGTGGATTAGGCTTGCCCTCCACCACCATGTAGCACTCAATAATCTCACCGTCCGGCCTTCGTGCATGGAGCCACTCCATATCCGGCACGGAGGAATCCAAGTCAATGATGAAGCAATTTTCTTTCTCCTCCAAGTAGTCCAGATAGCCCCAGCGGATACGGACGCGGGTTTTTGTAATACTTTTCACCGACCAGCGCCAGTTTTTATCCTTCTCATTTTCCTTCGCCACCAGCTCGCGGATCAGGTTTTTATAATTTCTCAGATCAATCATAGGTAATGCCTCCTCGTTTTCGATGTGACAGGAGATTACTCTGGAACACCCAAAAAGACAA
>ENA-ORVG01001535-ORVG01001535.1-human-gut-metagenome-genome-assembly--contig:-NODE-1535-length-26724-cov-3.980014_pt1 | contig 26724 bp, 18 predicted proteins | sample MGYA00242091_ERZ509233 | MGnify/ENA primary metagenome ERZ509233 (study PRJEB26280, sample SAMEA2338840) | human gut metagenome | biome: human gut; feature: human-associated habitat; material: faeces... | reverse complement strand
CCAAATGATTTTTCAATCTCCTGAGATTGATTTTCCGTTCTGCGCCAAACGATTTTCAAATCTAAGGCGAACGATTTTCCATCCCGTTTTCCACCTCATCCCACCCTGCGTTTTCCGCAAAAGCCATCATCGAAAAACAGGACAAATCTTCCACGTCAACGCTGTTCCACCATACGGATGGTACCGTCTGCATTGTGGTAGAGCCGGTCCACACAAACGGAACGCAACCATGGGTCTCCGGATAGCGCACTATTGTGGTAAAAGGCAAACCACTGGCCTTTGTACTGCACGATGGAACCATGGTTGGTAACCCCCGTTTCCGGACGGGTGGGCTGCATGTAAATGCCAATATGTTTCCACGGCCCGAGCGGATGGTCACTGATGGCGTAACGCATGCGGTTATATCCGGGCACGCCCTCCTGACCCGGTTCATGGTTGTCGGAATAGGAAAGGTAATACTTGCCATTGTATTTGTGAATCCACGCAGCCTCGTGAAAATCCACCAACCCTTCCATGGTCTGCATCGCGCCGTCCAGTTCCATCATGTTATCCTTCAGCCGTCCGCCCTTGCACGTGCCGCCTCCACCGTTATAGATGTAAGCCTGTCCGTCGTCGTCCACAAACACGCAAGGGTCGATGAGAGGATCCATCCCCTCAATGTACCCCTGCACGGTGAAGTTGGCAGCCGGTTCCTTGCTCGTGGCCACCCCTATTTTCCAACTTCCGTTCCAATCGGTCTCGCTGGGATGGGGAAAATAGAAATAATACGTGCCGTCCTTGTAGGCACAATCCGGTGCCCACATGAAGCCGCCCTCCTTACGCCCCCAAGGCACCTGCGAGGCACGGAGAATTTCTCCGTGGTCGGTCCAATGCACCATGTCGTCGGTGGAAAACACATGATACTGGTCCATCAGGTCGCAACCGCGAGCCGGTGCGATGTCATGGGAGGCATACACATACAAGCGTCCATCGGCCCAGACGTGGGCTGAAGGATCAGCCGTATAGATATGGCGGATAAACGGATTCGGTGCCAGGCTGTCTATCTTCTCTTTTCCTTTCCCGGCTTCACTTGTGACGGTGGAGTGGCGTTGCGCCACGCACGCCGTCAACAAAAGGGCACATACGCCCCATATACTCTTTTTCATACATTCATCTTTGGTTACAGTAAAACTTTATTTCCCAAAAAGCCACCGGACTCCACAAGTGTCCGTCTCACTTGCGCCGCTCTACCATACGGATGGTGCCGTCGGGATTGTAATACAAACGGTCCACGCAGACGGAACGCAGCGCGGGATTGCCGGACAAGGCTATGGAATGGTAAAAAGCAAACCATTCGCCCTTGTATTCCACGATGGAACCATGGTTGGTGAAACAGTCTGAACCGCCCATGTAAATGCCCATGTACTTCCACGGCCCGAGCGGATGGTCGCTCACGGCATAGCGCATGCGGTTATATCCCTCCTCGCCTTCTTGTCCAGGATTGTGATTGTCGGAATACGAAAGATAATACTTTCCGTTGTATTTATGCACCCATGTAGCCTCATGGAAATCCACCAGTCCCTCCATGGTCTGCATCGTGCCGTCTATCTCCATCATGTTGTCCTTCAGCCGGCCGCCCTTGCACGTACCGCCCCCGCCTTGGTACAAGTAAGCCTGTCCGTCGTCGTCCACAAACACGCAGGGGTCGATAATCGGGTCCAAGCCCTCGATATAGCCCCGCACGGTGAAATTGGCAGCCGGCTCCTTACTCGTAGCCACCCCTATTTTCCAACTGTCATTGGTATACGTGCCGCTAGGATGGGGAAAATAGAAATAGTACGTGCCGTCCTTGTAGGCACAGTCCGGTGCCCACATGAAGCCACCCTCCTTGCGTCCCCAAGGCACTTGCGAGGCGCGGAGAATCTCGCCGTGGTCGGTCCAGTGCACCATGTCGTCGGTGGAAAACACATGATACTGGTCCATCAGGTCGCAACCGCGCGGCGGATTGATGTCATGGGAGGCATAGACATACAAACGTCCGTCGGCCCAGACGTGGGCTGAAGGGTCGGCCGTATAGATATGCCGGATGAAAGGATTGGGGGAGAGGCTGTCGATTTGCACAGTCTCCTTTTGTTCCCGGTCTTTGCTGCCGTCCGATGCGGGACGGGAGGCGGTACAGCCCGCCCACAGCAAAGCGCATACTGCATAAACGCATTTCTTCATAAATGTGGTTTGTTAGGTTGTTAAAACAAAAATCTTATCCTGCTTTTACCCCAAGCAAGGATGCCCGTTACGGATTTTTCAAAACAAAATTATCGAAACAAGGCAGCCCGGCCAAGTTTCCGCAAGGATTTATGGCATCCCTTGCCGTAAATTGACGCATTATTGCTATTTTTGCAATCAAACGTACACTTCCGCACACTACGACATGAACGACTTTGCCGCCATAGACTTTGAAACCGCCAACGGGCAACGCTCCAGCATTTGCAGCGTGGGTCTCGTGGTGGTCCGCGACGGGGAAATAACCATCCGGCATTACCGTCTGGTACGCCCCTATCCCAATTACTATAATTACTGGAACACGCAGGTTCACGGGATGTCCTTTCAGGATACGGCCCATGCCGCCCCTTTCCCGGAGGTGTGGCGCGAAATCATACCCTTGATCGAAGGTTTGCCCTTGGTGGCCCATAACCGCCCGTTCGACGAAGGATGCCTGAAAGCTGCCTTCCAGGCCTACGGCATGGAATACCCCGGTTACCCGTTCCATTGCACCCTCCGCGCTTCCCGTCTTGCATTCGGCCGGGACTTGCCCAACCATCAACTGCAAACAGTAGCCCTCCGCTGCGGATACGACCTGACGCAGCACCATCATGCCTTGGCCGACGCGGAAGCATGCGCCCGGATCGCCCTGAAAATCCTGTGACGGCCGCTCCGGTTGTTGCACAAAAAAGACCATCCCTGCACAGAAAGCATCCGTACAGGGACAGTCCCGGAAAATGAAAAACAGTTATATCTTACTACGATTCCGGCCGGAGCACTTCCACCGGCTTGTCGTTCATGCATCGGCGCACCTGTCCGTAAACGATGAGCGATACCACCACACACATGCCGCACACGATGGCCGCCATCAGTCCCACGCCCGGTGTCTCACCGTAGTGGAAATACTCCATCCATTTGCGCATGAGCAATGCTGCCGGGAAGTAGGCCAACACGCCACCCGCCACGACATAAAGCAGATAAGACCGGAGCTGCGGCCGGAAAACATCACGGAAACCTGCACCCATCACCCGGCGGATGGCCATGCTCCTTCGCCGCAGGCGTAAGGAATAGAGCAGCATGGAGAACACACCGGAGAACGTTATCAGTACGCTGAACACCGTCAAAGCACTCAGAAGATTGGCGTAATACGTTTCCTCTTTGTAATTTTCCGCGATGTATTCGTCCAAAGACGACAAGATGATTTTCTCTTCCGGCACGTCAAAACGGCTTAGCACGCGGCGGACAGCAGCCTCGGCGGCCTCGCGTTTCCCTTCTTCATACTTAATATATATGGCATCATGCTCAAAGAAGTCACATTGATGATTCTCCGGAACACCTACCAACATCATCTCTTCTTCTCCTTTATGGAAATCCGACAAACGGATGTCCACTTCGCCCACAATATTCAATGCCTGATGCTCGTAATGCGTATTATAGTCTGTTTTTAACAGGATGCACTGCTCATTACCCGTCATTTTACCGGTGTACAACCGTGCCTTGTGCACATCCTTCACGTTGAACGCCTGCATGGCAGAGCCATTGAACAGGACTTGCAGTTTACCGGCCTGCTCGGCCTTGGGGGAGAACGTAGCACCATTCTTGGACTTGATTCCGAAAAAATCCATGGCACGGAAAGGAATCTCCGCATATCTCACACCCTTATCCCCACTTTCATAACTTTCTTTTCTACCGGCCAGTTCTTCTTCCGTCCCTACCGAAATATAGTGCAACGACACCGGATTGAAAATATCACCGGGCATGGCTATTGCATCCGTAATACCCGAACCGGATTCTTTACGGAACTCTTGGGGCAAACTTTTAAATATAGACATATAGTTGTACACCTCATCCTGTCCCCGCAAAGTCAGCCACCCTGTGTACAACCGCAAGATGTTGTTGCGCTCGAAGCCCAAATCGGAATGAATCATCCCGGAAATCTGGCGTTGCATCCCCAACGAAAGGAAAAGCAGCAACGCACTCGCGAAACATTGCACCACAAGCATCCACGCGTGCGTCCGCTGTCCCTGAGACTGACCGCAGAAAGACAAGCGATAAGTATTCTGCATCTTCCACACCGGATACCCCATCCCCAAGAGGCAAAGCAACACCACGAATCCCGACACCACCGCAAGGCAACGGCCTATCTGCCCGGCATCGCCCAACACATAACCCTCATACCTCAACCACTCTTCGCCCATCGCTGCCAACAACAGCCCGAGGAACACCACCGGCAACATCTCAGTAAGCATCCATTTGGCATTCTGCACATCCGAGGCACCCAAGCTCCGCCGCAAAGCATACTCACGGATTCGTCCTAAAAATATAGACGTGTAAACCGCCAACAGATTCACTACGGCACTCAACACCAATAGCAAAGACACTGCCACAAACGCCAGTTGGTAAAAGTAAGCCCGGACAAAACCGGAGCCGTCTCCCATCTTGTGAAACATACGTAAAGGGGTCAGCACCAGTTTTCCCGTGGGATAACTATCTTTTATATCCACGCGTGAAAGTTCGCTTTCCGTCCGCTCCGGACGGGATGTGCGGACCAGAATCCTGAAATTTTCATGAACCACACTATTCCTCTCATAATCCTCCACCCACAACGGGCTGATAAAGTCATAATGCAAATTGCTCTTTCCCCGGCAGTCCTCCACCACGGCTCCCACTGTATAAAGCAACTGCCGCCACTTCTGTATGTGGCATACACTCTCGCCACACACATCTATACGCCCGAACAACTTGCGGGCCATAGTTTCGGTCAAGACAATCCGGTTATCCGCAGCCGCCACTTCTTCGAGCGAACCGGAAAGAACACGGCATCCCAACAAGGCTACCATCTCCGTAGATGCAGACAGCTCTTGCGCATAAAAAAACGTTTCGGGACGATCCGGCAGGTAAACACGTTCCCGCCCTCCTTGGTAACGGTACATGCCAACCATAGCTTCCTTCCCCAACACACTGCTTACCCTGTCACCCCAACGATACAACAGGGATTCGGTATGCTCCAAAGAATCTTCCCGTTCCACCACATACAAATCCTTATACCCCGGCCGGAAACTGTCATAATGCGTCTCCGTCCACAGCCAGTTCACGCTGAACGTCAGGCACACGATGCTCACCGCCAAACCGGACACAGAGACCACGGCCTGCCACCCTTGGTGGCGCAGGCCGCGAAGAGCCTGCTTGAAATTCTGAATCCATAAACCCATGGCGACCTCCGCTTCTAAAGGTTCTGCAATCCGGCTTCTTCCTCACCCAACACATGCCCGTCGAACAAATGAATGATGCGGTCGGCATAGCCCGCATCATGCTGCGAATGGGTCACCATGACGATGGTCGTCCCCTCGCGGTGCAGTTCGCTGAGCAAGCCCATCACCTCCTTGCCGTTCTTGGAATCCAAGTTTCCCGTCGGCTCGTCGGCCAGAATCAGCTTCGGGCGGGTCACGATGGCACGGGCGATGGCTGTGCGCTGCTGCTGTCCTCCGGAAATCTGGCGCGGATAATGACGCGCACGGTGCATAATGTCCATACGAGCCATGGCCTCCTCTACCCTGCGCTGGCGTTCCTGCTTCGGCACACCCATGTAGAGCAACGGCAAGGCGATGTTCTCCTGCACCGTCAGCTCGTCAATGAGGTTGAAACTCTGGAACACGAATCCTAACATGCCTTTGCGCAATTCATTCCGTTTCGACTCGCTACAAGAGGACACGTCTTTCCCGTCGAGCAGATATTGACCTGAAGACGGGCTGTCCAACAGGCCGAGAATGTGGAGCAACGTGGACTTTCCGCAACCCGAAGGCCCCATGACGGCCACAAACTCACCCTGACCTATCTCAATATTCACTTTGTCCAAAGCCCAAGTTTCCACCTCGTCTGTCTTGAACACTTTAGTCAATTCATTCACTTGAATCATCGTTTCCATACATTATTCTCATTTATCAATTAATATTTATGTTTAAGCTTCCGGCCGGAGCACTTCCACCGGCTTGTCGTTCATGCATCGGCGCACCTGTCCGTAAACGATGAGCGATACCACCACACACATGCCGCACACGATGGCCGCCATCAGTCCCACGCCCGGTGTCTCACCGTAGTGGAAATATTCCATCCATTTGTGCATGAGCAACGCCGCCGGGAAGTAGGCCAACACGCCGCCCACCACGACATAAAACAGATAAGACCGGAGCTGGGGCCGGAAGACATCCCGGAAACCCGCGCCCATCACCCGGCGGATGGCCATGCTCCTCCGCCGCAAGCGCAAGGAGTAAAGCAGCATGGAGAACACGCCGGAAAACGTTATCAACACGCTGAACACCGTCAACGCCGAAAGCAAACCGGCGTAATAAGTCTCTTCCTTGTAGCTGTCTGCCATATATCGCTCCAACGGCATCAGGTGAATCTTATCCTCGGGTACGTCGAACCTCCGCAACACGCGGCGTATGGCAGCCTCTGCGTCCTCGCGTCGTCCCGGCGCATGTTTGACATACACCGCATCGTGTTCCACGAAACGGCATTCGTGACGGTCGGGGATACCGACCCACATCAATGGACGTTCTTCTTCGTGAAAATCGCTCAGGCGCACGTCCATAACACCTTTCACTTCCAACTTCCCGGCAATATGGTTAGTCCACTTAGTATACATCATTATATTATGCCCGGTATCATCGGAGCCGACATAAAGATTCACCCTACGGAAGTCGTCCGCCCGGAACTTCCTGCAAGCCGCCTCGTTGAACATGACCGGCTCCACACCGTCCTGTTCCGGCTGTCCTTCCAACCGCGCACCTCTCAGAATGTGCAGGTGGAAAAAGTCGAAAGCCGCATAAGGAACCTCCATATAATCTATTTCGTTTTCGGGTGTCAACCTGTCGTCCTTCTTCCCGTTCCATTCTTCTTCGGTCAACAAATTGATGCGCCTCCGCGAAAAACGGTTGAAAATATCCGCAGGCAAGGCTATGGCATCCGTGATACCGGCTGCCGCCTCCTTCCTGAACTCCTGAGGCAAGTCGTAAAATATGGATTTGAAATCAAAAGGTTCTTCTTCTCCGGGCCAGTATTTCCGCCCGGTGTGCAAACGCAATATGTCCTCACGTTCAAAGCCAAGGTCTTGGTTCATCATCCCCGACAACTGGCGTTGCATGCCTAAAGAGATGAACAGCAAGAAAGCCGACGCGAAACATTGCACCACCAACAGCCAAGCGTGGGAACGGCCTGCGGAAGCCCCTCCGCCCAACGTAAACCGATAAGCCCGGCGCACCTTGTGTACGGGATAACCCGTCCCGGCCACCACCAACACGAGCACTGCCCCCACGACTTGTGCGAAACAGACATACACATGCGAAAGATTGCCAGGCACTTGGCCTTCGTGCGCCAACCACTCCAAGGCCACGCAGCCCAACAAAATGCCCGACAAGGCAACGGGCATGACCTCCGTCAGCATCCAAACGGCATTCTGCCATGCCGACGCTCCCAAACTGCGGCGCAAGGCGTATTCGCGCACCCGTCCTAAAAAAACGGAAGTGTACACCGCCAAGAGGTTGACTACGGCACTACACAACAACAAGACGGAAATCAGCGTGAACGCCAAAGGGTAAAAATAAGCGTGCAGGAAAGATTCGCCGTAACCCACCTTATGAGCCGTGCGCAAAGGGATAAGCCGGAACTTCCAGTAACTCTTCTCCTGCGGCAAGTAAATCCGGCTGAACGCTTCCTCCACAACCCTGGGTTCTTCGGTCCGGACATAGACCATGTAAAGACCGAAAGCATTCCACTCCCGTTCACTTTCCTGCACATTCAGCGGCGACAACATATCGTACCCCCTAAACGTCCTACCTTCGTTATCGGCTACTACCGCCCCCACGGCCTGTGTCCCATCCACACCATAACCGGAGGTCTCAAAGGTTTGCCCCACGGCATCCGTCCTTCCGAAAATCTTCCGGGCCAGACTTTCTGTCAGAACCACATGCCCGGGCATGGCCAATGCCTTTTCAGGGTCACCGGACAGTACCGTAAGCCCCAAAGCACGCACCATCCCAGAAGAAGCAGCCAAGCTACTGGCTCGAAAATAGTCCTCTTTCCGACCGGAAGGATACACTTGGATACCCGATGTCATCCCTACCACTCCTACTTCAGCTTTTCCCTCCAACAAACTGTCCATCTGCACAGCCACATTGTAAACGACACTGACTGTCCAACGGGTAGAATCATTATACTGCACCAGATACAAGTCCTTGTAACCCGGACGGAAGTAATCGTAGTTCGTTTCCGTCCACAGCCAGTTCAGGCTGAACGTCAGGCACACGATGCCCACGGCCAATCCCATGGCAGAAATCCCAGCCTGCCAACCGTGGCTGCGCAGATTACGCAAGGCCTGTTTCAGGTTCTGCACCCACAAACTTATTGTTCCCATAGCTTCAAACTGTTTCCTTGGTTTCATTCGTCCCATGCCAATTCCTCCACGTCGCCATAACGGCTGTAGCCGGACGTAATGACACGGTCGCCGGGTTGCAGGCCTTCCAACACTTCATATTGCTTGGGGTTTTGCCTCCCCAAACGGATGAACGTGCGCACGGCACGGCTCTCGCCCGGCACCACCTTATAAATCCACTGTCCGCCCGTCACGGAATAGAAATCGCCACGAGGGATGGTCAGCACCCGTTCCGGGTTACCCAATTCTATCTGCACGCGCAGAGCCTGCCCGAGGCGCAAGGACGGAGGCACCTCGCCCGTAAAAGCCAGGTCCACGGTAAACATGCGGTCCTTGACCTCCGGTACGACGCGCCGCACCGACATGGCATACGGCTTGCCCTTGTAAGTACCCTTGGCTGGAAGCCCGCTTACGATACGGTCGATGTAATACTCCCCCGGAGTGACCCGCACCTTATAGCGGTCGAGCACCTTGACTTCGCCGATTTCCCCTCCGGCCTGCACCTGTTGGCCGGGCACGACCGTGAGGTTGCTCAACTGCCCCGTGAGAGGAGCGCGCACCACGAGCCACTCCTGCTTGGCCTTCACCCGCTCGAATTTCCGGATTTCCTGCTCCCTGTCGTTGCGGATGAGCGAGCGGCGCACGATGGTGGCCGCCGAATCGTGCTGCAGGCTCTCCTGTTCCAGTTCCGCCGCACGGGTCTTGTACTCGTACTCCTGCCGCGCCACCTCCAGTTCCGCCTTGCTCTTGATGCCCATGCGGAACTCCTCTTGGCTCAGGGCATAGCTGTCCGAAATGCGTTGCAACTCATAACGGTTCTGCAACACCTGCTTGCGCAGGAGCAAAGTCTTTTGTTCCATCTCGATTTCCTGCTCACGGTAGGACATGAGTTGCTTGTTCAGGGCGTTCTCCTGCACCTCCATCTCGTCCAACAATTCGGGATTGGATAGCACTAGCAACGTGTCGCCCTGCCGCACCCGTGCGCCCTCCTCGGCCACGATGCGCTCCACATAACCGCTTATCCGGCTGTTCACGCGCAAGGACAGCATGGGCTGCACCACCCCCTCCTGCTCCACGTATTCCAGGAAGTCGGCCTCCACGGCTTCGGCCAGTCCCAACGTATCGGCCGACACGCGCTGTTTCTCGGGCGAGAACAGCAAGGCCACCGTATAGACAGCCAAGGAGAGGAACACGATGCCTCCCGACACATAATATTTGTGGCGCACGAACCACGGTTTTTTCTTGAGTTGTATGTCCATATATAATAAGGTATAAACGTTACACATTCAGGTTCAGTCTTTCACCAGTTGCCCATAATCCACCTGCAACGGGCGGCCTTCGAAGAAGTCGTAGAGCGTCAGGCTGCGCAGGGTGTAGTAGAGGCTCCAGTAAGTGTGCAGGGCGTTCAGGTAATTCCGGCGTGCGGCATCTTTCTCCTCGATAGAGGCGTTGAGGTCGAGCACACTGGATTTTCCCAACACGTACAGGCGGCGCGCCACCTCGCTGCGGCGCAAGGCCGTGCTGTCCGTGCGGGCCGCCACGCGCACACGTAGCCCCTGCAGGTTGAACTGCCCCACCAACTTGCGGATGTTCTGGTCGAAGTCCGTGCGGCTCTGCTCCACTTGCGTCTCCACCAAGTCCCGCTGCGAACGGGCCACGCGCACTTGTCCGCGCCCCTTTCCCCAGTCCAGGATGGGCAAGGTGATGCCGATGCTCACCGCCTGTTGGTCGAGCGGATGGCGGTAGGTGGAAGAGAATTTCTCTGCCGTCTGCGTCAGACCGAAACGAAGATACAGGTCGGCTTTCAGGCCAGCGTTGGCCTTGGCCTGCGCCACGTTGCTTTCCGCCTCCAACTTGCGCCGCTTCATGTAGAGGATGTCGGGACTGTGGAGATGCGCCCACTGCAAGGCTGCCCCCTCCTCCACCATCACGTCGGGCACTTCCGTGACCATCCGTATCGCGGGCAAGGTATCGCCTTCATGCAAACCCAGATAGGAACGCAAGTCCAAGGCGCATTCGTCCATCTCGATACGGGCATTCAGCCGGTTGGTCTCCTCGTTCAGGCGGTTGATTTCGAGCTGGAGCATCTCGTTCTCGGTGGTCGTACCAATCTGGTAACGCCCCTGTGCGAAACGGTAGAGCGTGTCGGCATGGGCGAAATTCTGGCACGCCGTGGCATAGTTGCTCTGTGCCATGGCCAACGCGAAGAACTTGTCCACGGCCCGTGCGGCTACCAACTCCATCGTCTCCAGATAAGACCGCTGCGCCTCCTCGTAGCGCACCGGTTCGATGCGCCGCCTCCACTTCAGGTTGTTGTACCCGAAAAGTGACTGGCTGTAGCCGATGTTGACCGGCACGCTCTTCCATGAAAAAGTGCGGTCGCTCAGCAAATCCGTACGCAAGAGGGAGGATTCCAAGGACAACGTGCCACCCGTCCAACTGACATTCTGCTGCACGCGCAGGGACAGGTCGGTGTTCAACAGGTTTTGCTCGACGAAACGCACCGACCCGTCTTCCATCGTGATTTGGTTGATGGAACGGTCGAGGTTCGGCCCGGAAGTCAACGTGAGCGAAGGCAAGTAATCAGCCCGGAACGAGCGATAGTCCCAATAAGCCGAGCGGAATGTATGGCGCGCGGCCAACGCGTCGGGCGAAGACTGACAGGCCTGGAGCACCACGTCGTCCAGTCCCCAACCGCCCGTGGGCGGAAGAGGCTGTGCCGCCGTCCCCAAGCCCCAGCACGCCACGCATGCCACGCATCCTATCCGCATTCTGATGTCCATAAGTCTTTTTATCATTCGTTTACAACTAATCATATCCAATTTGCGTGCCAAAAATGCAAACAACTGTATTCCAGACGCGTACCCCATCCACACCGGAAAACGAGTTGTGCGGATTTGCACTTTTTATGTGCGAAAATGCACATCCGCACACATTTTTGCGTAACTTTGCCTCGCATCAAATACCATATTCTATGCCTGCATTAGGAAAAATACTCATCATAGACGACAACGAAGACGTGCTCTTCGCCCTCCATCTCCTGCTTGAACCCTACACGGAGAAAGTCAAGGTCATGCGCTCGCCCGACCGTATCGTACATTTCATCACCGACTTCCGGCCGGACATCGTACTGCTGGACATGAACTTCACCCGTGACACCGTGAGCGGACAGGAGGGCATGGACTGCCTGCAGGAAATCCTGAAACTGGACCGCCATGCCGTGGTGGTCATGATGACGGCCTATGCCGACACGGACAAAGCCGTGCAGGCCATCAAGGCCGGGGCTACGGACTTCGTGTCGAAGCCTTGGGAAAACGACAAGCTGCTGGCCACGCTCCACGCCGCCATGAAGTTGCGCCGCTCGCAGACGGAAGTGGGACGGTTGGAGGAGCGCGTGGAAGCCTTCAACGCCGAACGGGAAACGCCGCAGCCCCTGCTCATCGGCGAGTCGGAGGGCATGAGGAACATCGTCTCCACCATCGGACGCTTGCGCGAGGCCGACGTGAACGTGCTCTTGTTAGGCGAGAACGGCACGGGGAAGGACGTAGTGGCCCGCTACCTTCTCGCCCATTCGTCGCGTGCGGCAGAACCGTTCGTGACCATCGACGTGGGTGCCGTGCCGGAAACCCTATTCGAGAGCGAACTGTTCGGATACGAGAAAGGGGCCTTCACCGATGCCCGCAAAGAAAAGAAAGGACGGCTGGAACTGGCCCACGGGGGCACGCTCTTCCTCGACGAGGTGGGCAACCTCTCCCCCACCGCCCAAAGCAAGCTGCTCACCGCCTTGGAGAAAAGGCGCATCGTGAGGCTCGGCGGCACGCGCGAGATTCCGATAGACGTGCGCCTGATATGCGCCACCAATGCCGACTTGCACGCGCAGGTGACGGAGGGCACGTTCCGGCAAGACCTGTTCTACCGCATCAACACGGTGGAAATCCACATCCCGCCCCTGCGCGAACGCGGCGAGGACATCCAACTGTTGGCCGACCATTTCCTGCGGACGTACGCACGGAAATACAAGAAAGACATCCGGCAAATCGCACGCGACGCGAGGGGCAAGCTGCAACGGTATGCCTGGCCGGGCAACGTGCGCGAACTGCAACATGCCATCGAACGCGCCGTCGTGCTCTGCAACGCCGACACCCTCCATGCCGACGACTTCCTGCTGCACGCCCCGGCATCGCCCGTGGCCGACGGCGGGACACTCAACTTGGAAGCACTGGAACGCAACGCCGTGGAGAAAGCCGTCCGCCTGTGCGAAGGCAACATGAGCCGCGCCGCCCAGATGTTGGGCATCACGCGCTACTCGCTCTATCGCAAACTCGAAAAATTAGGCTTATGAAAATACCCCCTTCCTGGCAGACAGCCGCCTGCGGCGCAGGGTTGTTCCTGACGGCCTCAGCCGCCTGTTTCTGCGCTGCGGAGCAACTGTGGCTCACCGCTGCCGTATGCGTCGCGGCTTTTATCGGCCTGTATGCCCACCTCCACCACCGGCAGACGCGCCAAATCCGGCTGTTGCGCTCTTTCATACGGGGCATCCGCCACAGCGGGTTGAAAGAGATTCCCCGTTTCGCCCCGGAGGAATCCGCTCGTGCCCTCGGCCTGGAACGGGAAATCGAACACACGCTCGCCGCGTACCGGCAACAGTTGTTCGACGAGGCCACCCGGCAGAAATATTACCAACTCCTGCTCGACCACGTGGACACCGGTATCGTCTCGTGCGACGGCGAAGGGCAGGTGGAATGGATGAACCGGGCGGCCACGGCACAAGTCGGCATACGTAGGCGCGTGCCGGAGGAATGGTTGCGGCGGTCCGGACCGGAGGCGCACGTAGTACCAGTGGAACGCCACGGGCAAACGAAAGAACTCCTGCTCTCGTCCACACGCTTCACTTTGGACAACCGCCCACGGATACTCTTCACGCTCAAAGACATACACCACGTGTTGGAAGAACAGCAACTGGAATCGTGGAAGACGCTCACCCGGGTACTGACCCACGAAATCATGAACTCCCTCACCCCCATCCTGTCGCTAAGCGAGACGCTCACCCGGCAGGCACCCACGGCAGAACCTTCCGCCAAACAGTACGGCCAGATGCAGCAAGCCTTGCAGGCCATCTACCGCCGCAGCAAGGGCCTGCTCCACTTCACGGAGAACTACCGCAAACTGACCCGTGTGCCCCCTCCGCAATACGCAGCCATCCGTGTGGACGAGCTTTTCGACGACTTGAAAAAGCTGTTCGAGGGCACGCACCTCACCTTCGACCAACCTTATCCCGGTTTCACGTTCCAGGCCGACCGCTCCCAAATCGAACAGGTCTTGATTAACCTAATTACCAACGCACGCGACGCGTCCCCAAGCCCCGAAAGCGAAATAAAAATCCATTTGCGCCGGAACACGGCCGAGGACGAAGTGCAAATCAGCGTGCAGGACTACGGGCAAGGCATCCCCGTGGAGGCGCAGGAGCGCATCTTCGTCCCGTTCTACACCACCAAACCGAACGGTTCGGGCATCGGTCTGGCCCTATGCAAGCAAATCGTCAACCAACACCACGGCTACATCATCCTGCATTCCGCCGTGGGGAAAGGCAGCATGTTCACCCTCTGCCTGCCGCGCAACGGCCTGCGTGCGCCCCAAACTTGAAACGCACTGGACGAAAGCTTGCATACAGTTTTTTTACCACCGCCGCACCGTTTTATTGCGTACTGAAAATCAATAACATACAACAGCAAAATCAATCTCCGCAGAACGAAAAATCATTTGGCGCAGAATGAAAAATCGTTTGGCTTAGATTGATTTTCCGTTCTGCGGCATATGATTTTCCAAAGCCCAAAGGTCATTTTTCTTTCCGTTCGGAACGGAGTTTCCTTCTGCCCGCAGGACATTCATACACCCATTCATGGATATGGAAAACACGATACTGTCCACTAATTGAAGATGCCGCGAAAAAAGAAATCTCCTCTTTTTAAGGATTTAAAGTTTGTCGGTATCCGCTTTTTTCATAATTTTGCAATGTCGTATCTTCTGAATGGACACGAAGCCACAAGGAGGAGAGACACTTGATATAAAATGGGCGTTTTCATGCGCTGATCTTTTTACTCGAACTTCGCAACTTCCAGTAACACAACAAGGTCAGATAAGGGAAATGCCCACGTGGTATGCTTATTGTCTTACCCAACAGGCTATGCTATACCCTCTTCCGAGGGATAGCGTAGCTCTGTGTGGAGAGATTGTATACATACGGGCGTGGGATGTTTTGTTGCTTATCTCTGTTGTGTTAGGCATTGCGAAGGCCTGAGTGAAAGAAGATAAGCAAAGAACAGACTCTACGCCTTTTTTATTTTCAAGGCATAGCACAAATCTTAAATGTAGAAAAAGCCGAATCCGAGAGTCCATAGGCACAAAAACTTATTTGTTATGAGAAAAAAAATTTTTTTCGCCCTGCTCTCTGTTGTACTCTTCTCTTTGGGAGCATCAGCCCAATCTTCTTTGTTGGCCACATTGAACCACGAAGGCACGATTTCGACTTACTACGGTAGCAGTGCCTTGCAGGAGGCTTACAACGCCGCTGCCCACGGGGATGTCATCACGCTTTCTTCCGGTTCGTTCCTCGGCACGGACATCAAGAAAGCCATCACCCTGCGCGGAGCCGGCATGCAGGTGGACACCGTGTCGCACACCGAACCGACCGTAATCTCCAACGACTTCACCATCGACGTGAGCGACACCTTGGAACACCGCCTGACCATGGAAGGGCTTTACAGCAACCAAACCATCAACGTCAGCACGTTGAAGAACGCCATGTTCTTGAAGTGCAGGTTTAGGGAAGTCACCTATAACAATAGCAGTGCTACTATGAAAGACTTGAACTTCATCCATTGCCGAATTGCTGAACGCTTCTATTTAGCCACAAATAGTTCTGCCTCTTTCTTGAACTGCGTGGTGATGAATCCTTATCAGAGCAGCTCTAACAATTCTGTTTTCTCTTTCACGAACTGTTATGTGAACAATATAGACATGGGACATTCCGAATATAAGAACTGTATCATCAAACATACCTCTCGTGTGAATGGTTACGCCACAACAACCTTTTATAATAATTTATGGCTCAACTCATCAGAACTCACCCTTAACTCACCCAACAAAACAAACGTTAAGATTTCCCCCGACGACGAACGCGTCAGCTTCCTCAACGTGGAATACAACGATGACAACGACTACCAACTCACGGATGCCGTGAGGGCACTGATTAAAGGAACGGACGGCACGGAAGTAGGCATCCACGGCGGAAGCCTGCCCTACGACCCCACGCCCACTAACCCGCAAATCACGAAATTCAACGTGGCCGCCAAATCCACTGCCGACGGCAAGCTGAGCGTGGACATCGAGGTAAACAGTGCCAACTAACCAACCGCTTACGCCTATGCGAAGAATTATTCTCATCCTATGCCTCTTATGCGCCCATTGGGCGGCAAGGGGACAGGCCAAATACGATTACCGCTACTGGTTCGACGGGGACGAAACGACCCTGCGCACCGGCACTTCCACGACACCGGCTTGGAGGATGGACGTAGGACTGGAGGGCTTGGGCCAGACATTCCACACGCTGCACTTCCAAGTGAAGGACACGGCGTGGAGCGCCCCCGTCACGCGGTATTTCATGAAGCTGCCCGAACAAGGGGCGCAGACGTTCACCTATTGGTTCGACAACAAGGGAGAAGAACCACAAAGCCTCACGGCCACGGACGGCACGGCCATGCTCGACGTGTCGGGAATGACAGACGGTTTCCACTTCCTGCACATGGCTTACGGGCAAGGGGCACAGACCGGCCTGCCGCGCAGTGCCATATTCTGGAAACTCCCCATCGAGGGACAACTGCAATACCGGCTGTGGGCCGACAACGACCACGGCCTCTTGCAATCCGGACGCTACACGGGGGCACCGCTCATGGTGGACGTGAGCCAAATGGAGGACGGCTTCCACTTCCTGCATGCGCAAGTGGACGGGAAAGGCTCGTCATCCATCCCCTACACGAAAATGTTCATCAAAGTGCCGCAAACGGCCGGCGTGGACTACCTGACCTGCCTTTTCATGGTGGACAACGAAGTGTACAAGCAAGAAAAAGTGCCCTCTTCGGGCGGCATCGTGCACTGGGAGTTCGACGCCTCGGCCATCCCACAAGGGTTGCACAAGGCGCAAGGACTCATCGTGACACCCTCCGGCGTGGCCTCCAACGTACAGGAAGGGTTCTTCTTCCGCACCATGACCACGACGGAAAAGGCATCGATGCAATGCTACTACTCCATCGACGGCGAAACGCACCAGACGCAAGCGGGACGGTTGGACGGCAAACTGTTCCACTTCGACCTCGACGTGGCCGGACTCAGCGACGGGTTCCACCGCCTGTCCTACATGCTCATGGGCAACAACGGGACAAGCTCGCGGGTGCTGACGGCCTTCTTCTTCAAAACGCCGTTGGGCGGCAACGGCATCACCCAGTACAATTACTGGCTGAACGACAAGGAGGCGCAAATGCACGTGACGAAGCTGGACGAACGGACAGACCCGTTGAAACTCATCACCCTGCTCCCCGTGGAGGCTTGCCCCATACGCAGCTCGTGCTTCCAGTTCGAAGTGGAAGACGGCCAACCCATGCTCTATGCGCGCAACGACCTGCACATGCGCTTCTACGACGTGTCGGGACGGATTACCGAAGCCACCGAACAGTTCGTGGACTACAACGTCGGCCGGAAAGTGACCGGCGTGGAACCGCTTGAAGGAGCCGAAGGGCAAGCGCGACACAAGAAGCCGGAAAAGGACGGCATCCTGTGGTACAGCATCGAGGCCGCCATCGGCGACAGCCTCGCCATCCGGAGCAACCAGGCCTGCACGGTGCAAATCTTCGCCCCCGACGGCGAGGAAGTGTACGCGGCATCAGGGGCGGAATCCGTCAGCTATGGCGGATGCCACGCCTACAAGGACGGCACGTACTACGTGGCCCTGCACGACGTGACCGCTACCGGCAGCGGTGACATCACGCTGGACTACCAGCATATCGACAAGTATGCGGTGCTGCGCTACGGACCGTGCAAAGTAGGCGTGTCCACGAAACCTTTCGCCCTGAACCTCTTCGGCAACGGCATGGACAAACTTGTCAAAGCCGAAATCAAGAAGCAAGGCAAAACCGTAGCGGAAACCACCGAATTTGAAGTCGGTTCCATCTCATCGGCTAACGCCATCTTCACCTTCGAGGACAAACCCTATGAATACGGTAAACATGACATCGTGCTGACGTTCGCTGACGAAAAAGGAACCGAACTGTTGGCGGCAGCCGAAGCCTTTGAACTCGAAGCCGCCATGGAAGGCAGCGTGGAGGTGAAAATCATCAATAAGCCCACTATGGCTCTGCCCTATCCTGTGACGGTGCGAGTGAGCAACACGGGTAACGTACGCCACACCAACGTGCCGCTGTTCTTCGGCTACGACAACCTTGAAGGCATAGAAGCCCTGACTTTCGGTGATTTCGAAGTAGTGTTGGCAAACGGTACTCGCGTGACAGACATGAAAGACATCGCCAAAAAATATGAGATACCCAATGCCAACATGATGCAAGCTTTCATCAGCGTGTTGGAGCCTTATACCACCATCGACCTGAAAATGCTGCTCACGGCACAAGGCCATACACGTACCAACCTCTATGCCTTTGCCGGGCCGGACACGGACGTTGAACCGGAAACAGGCAGGTTGGCACTCGCTATGCCGTTAAGCAACGAAGCCCCTCCGGGCTACTATTGGGAAAGCTACCCCAAAGCAGGAAAAGGATGCATGATCCTGCGAAAGGGAACGGGTCTTAAAGTCGGCCTTATAGGTACGGGCAGCTATTACGACAGTAGCACAGAAACGCTCGGAAGCATAGCTTTCGTAAGCGGTGAGACAGCCGGATCGATTGCGAGTGGCGGTGGTACCGTGGTGGCCTCGCTAATAGCCGATAATGGAGAACCGACAGCAGAATCCACTTCTGCTTACGCCCAAACCATGCCGCTCCGCAGCAATGAACCGATGAAGGAAGGCACCATTTGGTGTCCTAAAGATCCAGTACCGTACCCCATTGAGATTACCACTCCAGGCGACCCGAACGACATCTTCGGCTACCGTTCTGAATCCGACACGACCTTCATCCGCAAGGGCTTGACCGATGTTTTCTACAACATCGAGTTCGAGAACGATCCCAAAATAGCTACGGCTGCCGCCCACACCATCGTAATCAAGGACACACTCGACCCCCGTTATTTCGACCTGTCTTCGTTCCGGCCGACAAGTATCAAACTCGGTGAGGTGATGACAGATTTGGACGGCGAACCGTCTTTCGTGAAAACGGTAGACCTACGCCCCACCATCAATGTCATTGCAGAAGTACGATCAGACTACGACGAGAAGAAAGGAATATCGATTTGGACTATCGCCTCACTCGACCCGATGACCATGGAACCGACCGACAACCCAATGTGGGGTGTACTACCCATCAACCATGACGGCAACGGACAAGGTGAGATTGCCTTCGACATCAAACTGAAAGCCGACCTGCCGGACGGTGTGGAAATATCGAACCGAGCCGCCATCGTCTTCGACAACGAGGCTCCCATCATCACGCCGACTTGGACGAACGTGGTGGACATCATCGCCCCGACGAGCACCATCGCTGCCTGCGAGGCACGCAACGACAGCACCGTCGTGCTCCATTTTGAGGCGAGCGACAACCGTTCGGGCGTGTGGAAGTACGACCTGTACGCGCAGGAAGGCACGGAAGCACCGTGGATAAAAGTGGCCGAGGACGTGGAAAGCGACCAATATGAATTCAAAGGTTTCAGCGACATCAACTATGGCTTCTGCGTGGTGGCCACCGATTCTGCCGGAAACGTGGAACCGAAAGTCCTCGAACGCGAAATATCGAAACCGACATTCAAGGCAGGCGACGCGAACGGAGACTGCATAGTGGACGTGTTGGATGCCACGTTGGCCACCGATAAATATTTGGGCAAGGACGTGCACCTGAATTTCGTTGCCACGGACGCGAACAAAGACGGAATGATCGATGCCATGGACGTTTCGCTCATCCGGCAAATCTACTTGTCCACATCTGCCAGGGCAAGAACAATACTTGAACCGAGAACCAGAATAAAAATTATAAAACGACAATGAAAACCGTAAAATTACTACTGGCCTGGCTTGCGCTCTATGCAGCGCAGGCCACGGCCCAAACCGCCGCACTGGAAGTGTGGATGGACAAGAACGTGACGGTAACAGCCGACGGGAAGACCGTGACCTACCTCACCGTTAGCCAGAAAGACCCTAACGTGAACTACATCGCCTACAACATGACAATCAGCCTGCCCAAAGGGTTCAGGGTGAACCAAGTGAAACAGGGACGCGAGTACGTGAACGACATCACCCTCTCGGAACGCGCCACGAGCACGCACCAGATAGACTGCAACATGCCTGAGGAAGGCATGCTGAAAGTCATCTGCACCTCCACGAGCAACTATGAGATGTATCCCGACGACGAGTTCGGCAACATCATTTATCCCATCTTCACGGTGGGACTGGTGGCCGACCCGACGACCATCAACGGCACATACGACGTGGAAATGACCGGTGTGCGTTTCGTACGTTACCTGGAAGACGGGAACACGTTGGCGGCCGTGGATTTGGACCACATCGAGTACAGCGACTTCACCGTGACGGGCGGCACCGATTTCCCCGGAATAGACTACACGCTGCCTTCGGAAGGATGCGGTACGATGATACTGCCCTTCGATGCCCCGATACCTGACGGCATGACGGTGTACACCTGCAACGGAATCTCCGGAAACAGCACCCTGATGCTGGAAAAGGTGCCTTCCATCGAAGCCAATACACCGTATGTCGTGACAGGCCCCGAGGGGACTTTCCACTTCAAGGGTGATTACTGTGCTTTGTTTCCCACTTATTCCACCCCTTACATGACCGGTGTATTCGAACAAATGAAAGTGCCGGAAGGGAATTACGTCATGCAAAACCATAAAGACACCTACGGCGTGGGATTCTACAAAGTGGGGGCTGTGGAAACCATCATCAGCCCGTACCGCTGTTACGTCAATGCACTTTCCAACGAAGTGAACGCCTTCCGCCTCGTATTCGACGGTGCAGACGGCATTTATTCCCCGAAAGAAGAAAATGACGAACCCGTAAACGTGTACGGCACGGGCGGACAAATGATACGCCAACGGATAAAAAGGAGCCAGGCTCTTGAAGGCCTCGCCCCGGGCATATACATCATCGAGGACAAAAAATACATCATAAAATAACATCCAAAATAGAAATGACAATGAAAAAGTACAGCAAACCGGAAACAAACGTAATGGAAATCGAAACCCAGGAAGCCCTGCTCAGCTTCTCCAACATCCATGAAGAAGAGAGTGACGGTTCATCTCCCATGAGCCTTGAATTCCATGACATCTGGGACGTAAACAAGTAAAACGATTACAGCCAAGAAACGAGGGCGCACTCCAAGAATGGTACGCCCTCGTTTTTCTTTCCCCACTCAAGGCCTATCCCCCTTTAATCCGGGCAAGCACGTTAAATATTATTAGAAAAGGATACAGGATAAAGAATAAATCCCTACCTTTGAATAAATAAGGTATAACCATCAGTTTGAACATGAAGAAATATATATTGCCGGTATTTTGTTCCCTTTTGCTTTCCTTGCCTTCGCAAGCGCAGAAGAACGGGCAGGCCATACCAACCCCGACGGCTGAATATTATATGAATCATTACCAGTTTGACGAGGCGGAAGAACTCCTTAATCAGGACATCAAGAAGCTGAAACGCAAACGGCAACCGACCGACGTGGAAGAAGGAAAATTGCAGAAAATAGCCCGGTTGCGCTCCATGATGAGAGCTACGGAACGGGTGACGGTCATAGACAGCCTGGTCGTGGACAAGAATACGTTCCTGAACCACATCAAACTCAGTCCGGAAAGCGGGGAAATCAGTCCGTACGGCACATTCTTCAACCGTCCGGACGAAAACAATTGCACAGTCTACCTGTCCGAATTGGGCAATAAGATATATTTCGCACAACCGGACGAGAACAAATACCTCCGGTTGTTTACCAGCGACCTTGTGGGAGGCCAATGGACCAATCCCCATAAATTGGATGAGTTGGACAGAGATGACGCGCAGAACTATCCGTTCATGCTATCCGATGGCATCACGCTTTACTATGCCGCCCAAGGAGAGGAAAGCATCGGAGGATATGACATCTTCGTGACACGCTATGACATGGATGAGAAGAAATTCCTCTATCCGGAAAACCTTGGCATGCCTTTCAACTCGCCTGCCAATGACTACATGTTGGCCATTGACGAGTTCAACCAACTGGGATGGTTCGTGTCCGACCGGAACCAACCGGAGGACAAGGTGTGTATCTACATCTTCATCCCGAACGACATCCGCAAGGTGTATGATGCCAATATATACGAGGAGGATGAACTATGCTGCCTGGCCCTTATCCACAGTATTGCGGAGACATGGGGGGACAAGGAAGCCGTGGCACAGGCACGGCAAAGGCTGCAAGCCGCACTGAGTGCACCCAAGGTGGTCAAGAAGCAGAAGGACTTCGAGTTTGTCATAGACAACCGCAACACTTACACCTTGTTGGACGACTTCAAATCTCCGGAAGCACGCAAAAAAATGGCTGCATGGCAGAAGAACCGTATGCAACTGGACAAAGACCGCCAACAACTGCAAACCCTGCGCGACCGGTATGCCAACGGCAACGACGCGCAACGTCAAACGTTGAGCCAACAAATCCTTCAGCTTGAAGCACAATGCGAAAAGGCTGAAACGGCACTGCGTGCGGAAGCCAAAACCATCCGCAATATAGAAATACAATCACACAAAAAATGATCATGTTTATCTTTTAAAACCATAACGCTTATGAACAAGTATTTTGCACCATCAGAGCTTATCATCAACGAAGACGGGAGCATATTCCATCTTCACGTAAAACCGGAACAACTGGCAGACAAGGTCATCCTCGTGGGCGACCCGGGGCGTGTCCCCGTAGTGGCAGCCCATTTCGACACCCAGGAATGCGACATCTCTAGCCGCGAATTCAGAACAATCACGGGTACGCATAAAGGAAAACGTATCACGGTCGTATCCACCGGCATAGGCTGCGACAACATCGACATCGTCATGAACGAACTGGACGCCTTGGCCAACATCGACTTCAACAGCCGCAGGGAAAAAGAAAAGCTCCGCAGCTTGGAACTGGTGCGCATCGGTACATGCGGCGGGCTTCAGACTTATACGCCGGTCGGCACATTCATTTGTTCCGTAAAATCAGTCGGTTTCGACGGTTTGCTGAACTTCTATGAAGGGCGCAATGCCGTATGCGACCTGCCGTTAGAACGCGCGTTGCTTAATCATTTGGGATGGAGCGGAAACCTGTGCGCCCCTGCTCCTTACGTCATCGACGCACATCCGGAACTGATAGAACGCATAGCTGACGACGATATGGTACGGGGCATCACCGTAGCCTGCGGTGGATTCTTCGGCCCGCAAGGCCGTCAGCTCCGCATTCCTTTGGCGGACCCCCGCCAGAATGAGAAGATTGAAAGCTTTTCTTACAACGGACTTCAAATCACCAATTTCGAAATGGAGAGTTCCGCACTGGCCGGATTGGCCCGTCTGATGGGACACAAGGCCACGACATGTTGCATGGTGATAGCCAACCGGGTGGCCGGAGAAGCCGATCCAAGTTACAAAAACAAAATCGACGATCTGATTCAGTTGGTCATCGACCGGATTTAAACGATTATACAAGCATGAATATCGATTTCAACCCCTCTGAGGATTCAGACAAAAGCGAACGCTACCGCCAATTTCTCAAACATTACGCCGCGCTTATCGAAGGGGAACGGGACGAGATAAGCGTAATGGCCAACACGGTGGCTGCACTGAAAGAAGCGTTCGGGTTCTTCTGGGTAGGATTTTATCTGGTGAAATCCGAACAAGAACTCACACTCGGACCGTTCCAAGGGAACATTGCCTGCTACCGTATCCGGAAAGGACGTGGTGTCTGCGGTACGGCATGGGAGAAGGCATGCCCTCTGATAGTGCCCGATGTGGATCTTTTTCCCGGACATATCGCATGCAGCAGCGAATCCCGTTCTGAAATCGTGATTCCAATCATATATAATAAGGTAATAAAAGGAGTATTGGACATAGATAGTGACAAAGCGGACAGTTTCGACGAAACCGACCGTAAGGGGTTGGAAGAAATGGTCAACCTGATGGCTGCCACACTGTACCGATGACCTATTAAACATTCATATCCCTCTCCGTCCGTCTGCACTACAGACGCGACGGGGAGTTTCTGAAATAGCAAACAGCTCTCATGAACACGCAAGATACAATTTGTGCCATTGCCACTGCACAAGGAGGTGCCATTGGCGTAATCCGCATCTCAGGAAAAGATGCCATCGCCATAACCGACCGTATTTTTACTCCCGTAGGTAAACACCCCATCCCCCTTTCCGAACGCAAGGCTTACACCATGGCATTCGGACATATCCGACAAGACGATGGGGAGATCATTGATGAAGTATTGATCGGTTTGTTCAAGTCACCTCATTCTTACACGGGCGAAGATTGCGTGGAAATCTCATGCCACGGTTCGTCTTTCATCTTGCAACAAGTCATGCAACTGCTCATCCGGAAAGGATGCAGGGCGGCCGGTCCGGGTGAGTTCACACAACGTGCCTTCCTGAACGGAAAGATGGATTTGAGCCAGGCAGAGGCCGTGGCAGACCTGATAGCCTCTTCGTCCGCTGCCACCCACCGGATGGCCATGAACCAGATGAGGGGCGGTTTCAGCCGCGAACTGTCTGCCTTGCGCGAACGCTTGCTCCACCTCACCTCCCTGATGGAACTGGAATTGGATTTCAGCGACCATGAGGAACTGGAGTTTGCCGACCGTAGCGAATTGGAAACCATTGCCGGAGATATAGAAAAAGTCATCAGTGGATTGGTCCACTCATTCAGCGTGGGAAACGTCCTCAAAAATGGAATACCCGTAGCGATTGTCGGTGAAACCAATGCAGGAAAGTCCACACTCCTGAACACGCTGCTCAACGAAGAAAAGGCTATTGTGAGCGACATACACGGCACAACGCGCGATGTGATTGAAGACACGGTAAACCTCAGCGGCATCACGTTCAGATTTATCGACACCGCCGGTATACGCGACACCCATGACACAATAGAAAACATGGGGATTGCACGCAGTTTCCACAAGATGGAACAAGCGGAAATTGTCCTATGGGTCGTAGACAATACTTGTGCGGAAGCCCAAATCCGACAACTTTCGCCCCGTATCCTCCCTCTCTGTTCCAACAAACAACTCATCATCTTGTTGAACAAATCAGACCAAGCATCGCCTATCCCGACAAAGCTATCCGGCTTGCCAGAAAACACTGTCACGCTATCTATTTCTGCCAAAGAAAAAACAGGTATCCAAGAACTGCAAAATCTCCTTGTAAAGGTAGCCTCTGTCCCTGAACTGACTTCTTCCGACCTCATCGTCACGAATGTGAGACACTACGAGGCATTATCTCTGGCTCTCGAAGATATCCACCGCGTACAAAACGGACTTCAAACTCACCTTTCCGGTGATTTCATCAGTCAGGATTTACGTGAATGCCTTTTCCATCTGGCCGAAATTGTAGGCGGTGAAATTACTACAGATGAAGTATTGGGGAATATTTTTAAGAAATTCTGCATCGGCAAGTAGGATATTGTAATCAACTGCAACGAATTAGAACCAACTATAATGAAGTCGCTGATTTTCAGCGGCTTTTTTATTTGCCAAAAATCCAGCTATAAACAGTTGGATACTGTTGTTCACCATATTTTTCTACCGTATTTCTACCTCGGAACAATTAAGGGCTTTTGCCCGATGTCACACTGACGCATTTGTTGACGTGTGTTGACAATGGTTTACGTGAGTAGACAAAAAGAGAAATTATCAGAGCTGTAAAAAGCTCATGTTTCACTAAAATATGGAGAATAACAAAAATGGAAGTAAAAAGAATCTGCCAGTGGTGCGGCAAGCCTTTCATGGCAAAAAAGACCACTACCAATTATTGTAGTCCGCAATGTTCCAAAAGAGGTTATAAACACCGGATGAAGGAACGTAGAATGGAAATGCGCGAATTTCAGGAAATGCTGGAGGTAAAGAGTAAACTGGAGAGCCAGGAATACTTTACCTTTTCTCAAGCAGCCAAACTAATGGGCGTTTCTCGCCAGTATGTCTATAAACTGGTAAAGGAGGACAAACTTCGTGCATCAAGGTTAAGTTCAAGAATGTCGCTCATCAGAAGAACCGACATCGAACTGATGCTGAAAACAAAACCTTATGAAGTTCTCAGACCAAAAGATGAATTTGACGTTACCGAGTATTATACCGCTGAACAGATTGCAAAAAAGTACAAAGTCAATGCTAAATGGGTGTGGACCTATACCCGGCAACACAATGTTCCCAAAGTCAGAATTCGCCAGTTCAATTATTACAGTAAAAAGCACATAGATGCGGCATTTGCCAAATATAAGACGGATAATGCCTTGACCGAATGGTACACTCCGGAAGAAATCGAGAAAAACTATGGGATGACACGTGTAGCCATCCGTTCACATGTCTATCGCAACAACATCCCTTCAAAGAAAGAGCACGGCCAGATATTCTACTCAAAACTTCACTTCGATCTGTCCAAGAAGACAACCGAAGATGATTCTTCAGAATACTATACCGTGCAGGAAGCCATGAAGAAGTATAGCCTCACACGGGATTCAGTTTACGGCATTCTACAATTCCACGAAATAAAACGGGAGAAGAAAGGGCGCTTTGTGAGATTCCTGAAAGTGGAATTTGACCACATTATGGGAGCCCATTAGTGACTAAATGCGACCGACTGTAATTATCGGGAAATTATTTCCTGCTGATTATGGTCTG